>JAEEGF011024861.1_pt1 | contig 45462 bp, 38 predicted proteins | sample 9134171 | NCBI WGS metagenome assembly JAEEGF01 (sample SAMN16246542, study PRJNA631951) | gut metagenome | biome: gut microbiome; feature: rumen; material: AP-attached | host: Bos | place: Iran: Karaj | collected 2018-10
ATGAATCGCCCGGTAACGTTTAAAAGGAATGGTGCGTTGTTGATTGGTACCGTCACCGTAAACCCAGGGAATAGTTTCGCCTTTACTTTTAAGTCTGACGGTCTGTTCCAAATGGGGAATGATATCGGGCGTTTGCAGAAAATACCTTTTCCGAATCTCGGTGCAAAATGGGCCGGTGAAAAAATCACATTGCAGGCGGACAACAGAAGCGGCAATACATATTCCGGTAAGCTGTCGTTGAATGGTCAGGTAATGACCTTTAAAGGTCATATTGATGGATGGAAGCTGGAAGGTGACATCATCATGCCCAACAACAAGGAAAAAGATTTTACTCTGGAACCTGAAGGCAATGGTTTAGTATTCCAGGCTGGTTCCTTTGTGGAAGTATTGTCACCCAATGCTGCGGTGACTGGTATCAAGAATTTGTCAAATCCGGTGACGGCAGTAACTCAGCCCGCTACTCAACCTGTTGCTCAACCTGTTGCTCAACCGACTGTTCAACCTGTTGCTCAACCTGCTCAGGCCACGGTGGGTGGTAATGTTATCGCTCAGCTCGGCAATGGTTTAAGTATAGAAATGGTCGCCATTCAGCCGGGTACTTTCACCATGGGTTCACCCTTCAGTGAACGTCATAGAGAAGGTGATGAGGCTCAGCATCAGGTAACGATCAGCCAGCCGTTCTGGATCGCCAAGCATGAAGTGACGCAGGGACAGTACCAGGCCCTTATGGGGATCAATCCCGCCGAACCGAAGCATGGAGTAGGCGCTGATTGTCCGGTTTATAATGTAACCTGGAATGACGCGATCAATTTCTGCGCTAAGCTGACAGAGATCGAGCGTGCAGCGGGAAGACTGCCTGCGGGATATGAATACACACTGCCCACAGAAGCACAATGGGAATATGCCTGCCGTGCGGGTACGACAACCTCTTACAACAACAACAAGAACATCACTGGCGAGGAGATATCCCGCGGTCTGGGTGATGTTTGCTGGTATGAATACAACAGCCGCGACAGAGTCCATCCGGTCGGCCAGAAACAGCCGAACGCCTGGGGATTATATGATATGCACGGAAATGTGTCGGAATGGTGCTGGGATTGGTACGCCGGTTATACAGCCGGAGCTGTGACTGATCCTACCGGCCCCAACATGGGATCTGAGCGTGTGAAACGCGGCGGCAGCTATGACAGTGACGCTGATGATTGCCGTGCGGCTGCCCGTGAAGATGAGGAACCCTTTGATGCCAGCGACAGCGGCGGCTTCCGTGTGGCGTTGTCACCGGTCAAATAAACGCTTTTCAAGCTGAAAACAAAGATCCCCGTTGGTTAAGTCCGCCGGGGATTTTTTATATTTTGACAAAATCCACAGAACCAGATTTGTTGTTGAGTGTAATGAGGTTTTGCTTTATCACCCATCAGGACTTTACAAAGAAAAAAGTGTTTGATAAAGATGCTGGACAAGAGGGCAATGGAAAGGCATAATCACGGACGGGGATGGATTTTTAGGGCATCTGTCTTTCTGCAAAGTCTTTAATGTGAAAATAAGATGCCGGCGGATAAAGTTCATCCGAAAATAGAAAAGTAGATTAGAGATATAACTAACTCAATCCGTCTGTGATATTTTTGAATATACAGCGGATAACAAAGAAGTATATTATGGAAGTTATTATTCAGCCAACAAGGGAAGCGGCGGCATTGCTTACAGCCAAGATCATCGCCGCGGAAGTGAGAAAAAATCCCTCTACTGTCTTGGGTTTAGCCACAGGCGCGACAGTGGAACCGGTTTATTCCAATCTGATCGAGATGCATCACAAAGAAGGATTGGATTTCTCTCTTTGTAAATCATTTAACTTGGATGAGTATGTGGGGCTCAGCGGAGATCATCCGGGCTCTTACCGTTACTTCATGAACAGTCACCTTTTTGATCATATCAATATCGATAAGCGTAATACACATGTTCCCAACGGCATGGCCAGTGATATCGAGGCAGAATGCCTGCAGTATGAAGAGGCTATTTGGGGAGCCGGCGGGATCAGTCTCCAGCTGGTCGGTATTGGCATGGATGGTCATATCGGGTTCAATGAGCCGATGTCCTCTATGCAGAGCCGCACACGTGTGAAGCAGCTCAATCCCGTGACGATCCGTCAGAACGCGGGTTATTTCGGCGGACCTGACAAGATGCCCCGCCGTGCGATCACCATGGGAGTCGGAACGATTTTAGACAGTGAACGCTGCCTGATGCTGGCGACCGGTGCTGCCAAGGCGGAGATCCTGGCCGAAGCAGTGGAGGGACCTTTCTGCGCCCGCGTGACCGCGTCTGCGCTGCAATGGCACCGCCGCGCGATCGTGATCGTGGATGAAGCTTGCGCGTCTCATCTGAAGAACCGTGAGTATTATGATTGGTCATTCAATCATGAACCGCACTGGGCTGCTTTCAGAAATTAGAAAACAGCTGTTATATGAGTTCATTTAGAACGGGGTCGCTGACGGTCCATGTCCATGCCAATGTGGCGGAGATGGCTTCAGCGGCAGCAGAAGCCTCGGCCGGGATCATAGCTAACGCGATCCAAAGCCGGGGCTCCGCGCGTATTATCCTGGCGACAGCCGTTTCGCAGGTGGAGTTTTTCCATTGTCTGGTGGAGAATCCCCGGATCGACTGGAGCCGGGTGACGGTTTTTCATTTGGATGAGTTCCTGGGCATTACCGAGAACAGTCCTTCCAGCTTTGGTTATTTTTTGACCAAACAGCTGCTTTCCAGGGTGACTGTCGGCGCGGCTTACAAGATCGATGGCAGTTCGCTGCTGCCGCTGAAGGAGTGCGCGCGCTATGAGGCACTGCTGAAGGAGAAGCCCATTGATTTGTGTTGTGTGGGAGTGGGAGAGAACGGGCATATCGCTTTTAATGATCCGGAAGTGGCCGATTTCGAGGAAAAAGCCTGGGTCAAGCTGGTTAAGCTGGATGAGCGCTGCCGTGAGCAGCAGGTGAAAGATGAAGTGTTCCCGTCACTCAAAGATGTTCCTCTGTACGCTTATACTTTGACGATCCCGGCATTGTGTCACTCGCTCAACATCGTGGGAGTGGTACCGGGACGGCATAAGGCGGAAGCTGTCGCCAAAATGCTCCAGGGCGATATTTCCACACGTTGTCCGGCCAGCGTGCTGAGACGGCATCCCAAAGCTTTATTATACCTGGATGCAAACGCGGCGGAGCGTTTGCTGATTGCTTGATTTCATTCAAAATTTTACCATTTCATCTATGAAGAACGGTGTTCTGCTTTTATGGAGTCTGTTGTCAGCGGCAGCAGCTTTCGCCAGTGAACCGGAACCGGGTTTTGTCTCCATTTTCAACGGAAAAGATTTGTCCGGATGGGACGGAGATGCTCAGTTCTGGACAGTGAAGGATGGCGCGATCTGCGGACAGACAACGCCCGAAAATCCGACTTCTGCCAACACTTTCCTGATTTGGAAAGGTGGTGAAGTCGAGGATTTCGTCATTCGTCTGGATTATAAGATCACAGGCAATAATCCCGAAAAATGGGGGAATTCCGGTGTGCAGTACCGTTCGCAAAAGGTCGGTCAGGAGGGATGGTCCCTGAAAGGGTATCAGGCGGACATTGATACATCCCGTTTCTACACCGGCATTTTGTATGAGGAAAACGGCCGCGGGATCCTTTCTCTGCGGGGTGAATCCACCGTCATCCAAAAGGATTCCTCCGTGAAAACAGTTTTGCCCAATGAGGAAACTTCTTTGGAAGGAGTCAGCGCGCGTCTGAAAGAAGCGATCCATGAATCGGATTGGAACAGTTATTCCATCCGGGTCGAGACACTTCCCGATTCTTCCACACGGATCACCCATACCATCAACGGCCAGCTGCTGACTTATGTGGTGGATGGATCCGGCGCGGGCGCTCGTTCCGGGCTGCTGGGCTTGCAGCTTCACGCCGGGCCCAGCATGAAGGTCGAATTCAAAAATATCCGCATCAAAAAATTAAAAGACTGATCCCTATGGAAACTGGAAATATTATTCGTTCGGATGGACGGCATGTGAATGAACTGCGTCCGGTCACTTTTATCAAAGATATCGCGCCGCATGCCAGTGGTTCTGTGCTGATCCGCTGGGGACATACTCAGGTGATATGCGCCGTGACCTGTGAGGAGAATGTGCCCCGCTGGATGAAGGAGCAGAATGTGGAAGGCGGATGGCTGACGGCGGAGTATTCCATGCTGCCTTACAGCACACTGACGCGGAAATCCCGTGATATCAGCCGTGGCAAGCTGGATGGGCGCAGTCAGGAGATCCAGCGCCTGATCGGTCGTTCCCTGCGTTCCGTGGTGGATCTAAAGCTGCTGGATGGAAAGACGCTCTATGTGGATTGTGATGTGCTTCAGGCCGACGGCGGAACACGCACGGCGAGCATTACGGGTTCTTTTGTGGCACTGAAACTGGCTGTGGCCAAGCTTATGTCCGAGGAAAAATTGCAGGCGGATCCTGTCATCAAATCAGTCGCCGCCGTCAGTGTCGGTGTGATCAACGGCATCCCGATGCTGGACTTGAACTATGAAGAAGATTCCACCGCGGAGGTGGACATGAATTTGGTCATGACCTCTACCGGAGAATTCTGTGAGCTTCAGGGTACGGGCGAACGGATCACATTCTCACCCGATGACCTGCAAAAGATGCTCGACCTGGGTCGCGAGGGGATCACCCACCTGAACCAGCTCCAGGAACAGATCCTGCAAAACTGATTTGTTCCTATTCGATCTTGCCTAGAGTTCTTCCGGCGGCATTCAGAAAAGGCTGGATGGCACGTGTGAGTTTCGCGAATTCTTCCAGAGTGATCTGCTGAGGCCCGTCAGACCAGGCATGAGCCGGATCCGGATGGACTTCGATCAGCAGGGCATCCGCGCCCATGGCGACCGCTCCAATGCAAAGACTGTCCACTAATTTCGCGCTGCCGCATCCCTGGGAAGGGTCTATTACGACAGGACAATGGGTCTCCTTTTTCATGATGGGGATCGCGGAAAGATCCAGAGTGTTGCGCGTGTAAGTTTCAAAAGTCCGGATCCCGCGTTCGCAGAAAAGCAGATTGGGGTTGCCGCTGTTCAGGATATATTCCCCGGCCAGCAGCCATTCTTCGATCTTCATGCCGGAGCCTCTCTTGAGCAGGATGGGTTTGCCGGTGCGCGCGGCGGCGATCAGTAATTGGAAATTCTGGGCATTGCGGGTGCCGATCTGGATGATATCGGTATATTCGGCAACCAGCTCCACATGTTCCTCGGAAAGACATTCGGTAATGATGGCCAGTCCGGTGGCTTTACGTGCCTTGTCCAGAAGTTTGAGACCTTTTTCGCCCAGTCCCTGAAATTCATAAGGAGACGTTCTGGGTTTGAACGCCCCGCCCCGGAGGATGGTGGCACCGCTGGCTTTGACCGATTCCGCCACGGTCATGATCTGCTTTTCATTTTCCACAGAGCAGGGACCCGCCATCAGGTGGACCGCGTTGCCGCCAATGCTAACATGATCATTGATCTTGACGAGGGTGCGTTCTTGGGAAGCAGCCCGTTTCACCAGCTTATAGCGCTTTTGGATAGGGGTGACCTTTTCGATCTGCGGCCAGGAAGTGAGCGCTTCCAAAGTTTGCGGAGTTTGTTCCTTGCCGAAAGCCGCGATAATGATGCGGCCACTCTCGCGGATGACGTGGACAGAGTATCCGCGGGATTCGATCTCATTCAGGACACGGGTTTCATCGGCTTCAGAAACACCGGCTTTTAGGACAATGATCATCATAAATTCCATGAAGAGCGGTAGAGCCGCTCCGGTTGCTGTGCTAATTATGACCTCTACGGCTTGCTATGAAAATAAAAATCGGGCACAATCGAAGGGCTTATGATATGCAAAGTAGGCATTGGTTATGATGTGCATCAGCTGGTAGTTGGGCGCAAACTCTATCTGGGTGGAGTGTTAATCCCTCATACTCACGGTCTTGAGGGACATTCCGACGCGGATGCGCTGATCCACGCGATCTGTGACGCGCTTCTGGGCGCAGTGGGCGAGGTGGATATCGGACATTTTTTCCCCAACACGGATCCGCGCTGGAAGGATGTACGCAGTACGGTCTTTTTGGAAGAAATATCCAAAGTGATCGCTCTGCGGAAGGGAAAGATCGTGAACATTGACAGCACCCTTATCGCTGAAGCGCCGAAGATCGCTCCCCATATCAAGGAAATGAAGCAGCAGGTGGCTAACGCCTTGAACGTGAGGACCGAAGTGGTGGGGATCAAAGCGACGACCAATGAGACGATGGGATTCGTAGGACGTAAAGAAGGTATTGCCGCCATGGCGGTCGCTTCTGTTTATATGCCTGAGGATCAGGAATATTGATTTGAAATGAAAGCGGAGATCGGCTGGAAACGCATCAATGAAGAAGGTGAGAAGATCCAGGTCTATGCTCACCATGTAGGAGACCGCTGGCTGTTTTACTGGCGCTATCGCCGTTATGAGCAATGGGAGGAACTCAAAAATCCGCCGCTGGAAGACTGGCTGGCCCTGCTGGACGCGGTGGAACGCGGTGCTAACCGTCGCCGTTATCCTCCGGAGGAACCTTTGCGCATCCGCAAACGCATTCGGGAACTGTTCCCCGGCGCGGATCTGGACCAGAAAGATTAGTTTTTTCTGTTCTCCGGCATGTTTCTTAGGCTTGCAGGTGAAACAAGAGTGAGTTATTGTTTAACTCTTTGAGGAGCAGGGAGGCTCTTCATGAGAGAAGGAAACCGATATGGAAATCCAACAGGCAGATTACAGACAAGTTTTGAGAAGTTTTGAACCGCAAACCGAGTTTTTCGTGGGTGTGGATTCAGACGGTTGTGTATTTGACAGCATGGAGGTGAAACACAAAGAGTGTTTCTGTCCAATGTTTATCAAAGCACTTAAATTGCAGTCTGTCAGCAAGTTTGCCAGAGAAGTCTGGGAGTTTGTGAACCTTTATTCCCAAACCAGAGGAAGCAATCGGTTCCTGGCGGTGACACGCGCCCTGAAGTTGCTGGGTCAGAGACCGGAAGTCATTAAGCGCAAATGTCATCTGCCCTCGACTGACGCTCTGGAAGAATGGGCGGCCCGGACAAATCCGCTGACCCCGGCGGCCTTAGTAGCGGAGTTTGAGCGCACAAAGAACCCTGATTTCCAACCGTTCATGGACTGGTCTGTGGATGTGAACCGTGCTGTGAAGGAGATCATGAAAGGCGTTCCTTTATTTCCTTATGTGAGAGAGAGTTTGGATATCGCCCGCGTCAAGGCGGATGTTTTCATCGTTTCCCAGACTCCGACAGAAGCCCTGAAACGGGAATGGACAGAAAACCAGATCTATCAGTATGTCCGTTATGCCGCGGGACAGGAAGTTGGAAAGAAAAGCGAACAGATCCGCTGTATAACAGAAGGCCGGTACGCGCCCGAAAAAATGCTGATGGTAGGGGATTCCCCCGGCGATCTGAAAGCCATCAAAGCCAACAACGGATTGTTTTTCCCGATCGTTCCGGGACGCGAGGACGAATACTGGAAGAAACTGGCGGAAGAAGGACTGGAACGCTTTTTCAATGGAACTTACAAAGGTGCTTATGAAGACGCTCTGCTGAAAGAGTTTGCGAACTGTCTGCCGTCCGATCCGCCCTGGAAACAGTAACCATCTCAATCTCTCCCTTTTCCACGGGGGGAGACAATGGAAAATTTTGCTTTCTGTTCGATCACTTTTATTCTTCTGTCATTAGATGAATTCAGAAGCTAAACTTTGGACTCCCAATTATATCCTTTTTTGTTCAGCGTCGCTGATCATGTTCTTCGCTTTTTATTCGACGGTCTCCACGCTGCCGATCTATCTGGATGATTATCTTCACGCGGATAAAAGCCAGATCGGTTTGATCCTGTCTTCCTATGCGCTTGCAGCTGTGTTGTTAAGACCGTTTTGTGGATACGCTTTGGATTCCTGGGGCAGAAAAAATGTTTTCATGTCGGGGTTCCTGGTTTTTTCCTGTATTTTCGGGATGTACGCTTTGTCCTCTATTCCCTGGATGAACGGAAAAACGCTGATGGGTATATCTCTACCCTTGCTGACAATAGGCATTGTTCGTTTTATGCATGGACTTTCCTGGGCTTTTGTCAGCAGCGGCAATCAGACTATCTCGGTGGATATTGTTCCACCTTCACGCCGTGGGGAGGGGATCGCCTATTTCGGCATGGCCGCCAATCTTTCGATGGCAGTGGGGCCGGCTCTGGGACTGGGGTTGATTAATTTTGCCGGCAGCACCTACCTTTTCATGACAACGATGATCCTGAGTCTTGTGAGTTTTATCTCTTTGTGTTTCATGAAATTTCCTGCCTATCGCCCTCAGCGGACGCGGATCAATCTGAAGGCGATGGTGGAAAAAACAAGCATCCCGTTTTCCATCGTTTGCGCGATCTTCTGTTTTTCCAACAGCTGCTATATGACATATATGCCGATTTACAGCAAGGAGATAGAAGGCGCAAATCCGGCTGTTTTCTTTTTTGTATATTCCGCAGGGATGATCGGGACACGGTTCTTTTCCGGACGGATCTTTGACCGGATCGGGCCTATGGTTCCTGTTGGAATCGGTTTTCCGATGATGATCGCGGGCAGTTTACTTTTATGGGCTGGGCATAGTTGCTTTGTTTTCTATCTGGCGGCGTTGTTGCTGGGAATCGGTAGCGGGATGGCGTTTCCCAGTTTTGTTGCCTGTATCAATAATATGGTCAAACCGACACGGCGTGGTGCCGCTAACGCGACCTTTTCTTCTGCGATCGATATCGGGATCGCCAGCGGGATCATTTCCTTTGGTTTCATATCCGATTGGACGGGATTGAGATTTATATATTTTTTGGCTTCCGGACTGTATGTTATTGCTTTTTTGTTTTATCTGCTGATGGCTCATCATCATTATCAGAGGAACAAAATTCAAGGAGTTTGATATATAAGAATTCTTTGAACAGGAATGTGTTGCAAAGATTTTAAGACAGAATTTCCGGTATCTGTTTGGAAAAAGAATTGCAAGGAAGCAAAAGTCGTTAGAAAATAGAGCGAGAACGGTTTTGACCGTTGGTCTGTGAATAATATCGTTCAATGAACCGTAAAGAACTGAAAATTATCTATATAGGTAGTGTTCAAGGGGTCGGTTTCCGCTGGACTGTGAAGAGACTTTCCTGCGGATATGAGGTCGTTGGCACGATACGAAATCTTCCGGATGGGACCGTTGAACTTGTGGTTCAAGGTAAACAATCTGAATTGGAAGATTTTGCACAGGCAATAAGAGATTCAGGACTGGGCCCCCATATTCGGGAGGAACAGATCAGCTGGTCTCCGATTCCGCAATCTTCGGAGGAAGGTTGGCATGAAAAGTGCTATAGGACCTTCGAGATTGTCTGATTAGTGGAAATGAAGTACGCAATTATAGCTGACATTCACGGAAATTTAGAAGCTCTGCAAGCCGTTTTGAAAGATGCCAAAGAGCAGGCTGTGACTCATTATGCCTGTCTGGGAGACGTGGTTGGATACGGAGCGAATCCCAAGGAGTGTCTGGATATCGTTCGTGAGATGAAGATCCCTACGGTAAAAGGGAATCATGATGAATATTGTTCTTCCGGCAAAGACCCTGAAGGCTTTAACGAAAACGCCCGCGCGGCTATTCTTTGGACCCGTGCTCAGATGACCGAAGATGATCTAAAGTGGCTCAAGGATTTGAAGTATATCCGCATCATGGCCAATTTCACGCTGGTGCATGCTACTTTGGATGGTCCAAACCGCTGGGGGTATATTTTTGACAAACTGGAAGCGGCGGCTAGTTTTCCTTATCAGCAGACACCCATTTGTTTCTTTGGGCATACTCATGTGCCTCTGGCATTTGTCAGAGATACGGCAGTGCGTGGAGGAACGTATTCTAAGTTCAAGATCGAAGCCGGCAGAAAGTATCTGATGAATGTAGGCAGTGTGGGGCAGTCTCGTGACGGTGTGGCTAAAGCGACTTATTTGATCTACGATATAAACTCCGGACAAGTGGAACTGCGCCGCCTGGACTACGATATGGACACCGCGATGGATAAGATCCGGAGAGCCGGTTTGCCGGAGCGTTTGGCGACTCGTCTGGCGGAGGGACGTTAAGTGTGGATGCTGTTGGCGATCACGCGTCAAAGCTCAAGGTCTTAATTTGCAAGCCTAGTTCTCTGGGCGATATCATTCATTCGCTGCCTGTGCTGAGGCGGCTCAAAGCCTGTTGGCCGGATTCCTCTGTTTATTGGTGGGTTGCGACCGGTTTTGCGGACTTGCTAAAGGAGGATCCTCAGCTGAACGGCATTTTTCTTTTCGATAAAAAATCTCTGGTACGACTCAGGGATCTTCCCAAAAATATTTCTTTTATTTCCCGGATCCGGAAAATGCGTTTTGATTATATCCTAGATCTTCAGGGGTTGCTGCGAAGTGCTGTTTTTTCCTGGTTGTGCAGGGGCAGACGAACGATCGGTGTGAAAGACTGGAGGGAAGGAGCACCTCTTTTTTATGATGTTGCTGTACCGCGTCCCGGTACCGATGCTCACGCGGTGGATTGGTACTTGGAATGTTTGAAAAAGGTGATCCCGGAGCCTTTGTTTACGGACGCGGTTTCCAGAGTATCCGAATGGCTGCCCATGAATCCGACAGCGGCGGCATCCGCTTCCGGCATCACGGGTTACAATTCAGGAGGCAATCGTCCTCGTTATGTTATTTTCCAGCCTTGCACACGCTGGTGGAGCAAACACTGGCCGTTGGATTCGTTTATTCAATGTGCCAGAGAAGTGCTTGCCCGCAGGAAGGATGTCATTCTATGGATCTCGGGTTCCAAAGAGGAATCGTCCATTGGTCAGCGGATCGTAGATCAGGTTGATTCTTCTCGTGTAAGGAATTATTGCGGAGCGTTTTCTCTGTCGGAAACGGTGGAAGTGATTCGTCTGTGTGATGTGATGCTGACCAATGACACCGGTCCGATGCATATCGCGGCCGCGCTGAAAAAGCCGTTGGTAGCTTTATTTGGGCCGACAAGTCCATTGCGGACGGGGCCTTATGGTATGCCGGATTCGGTATTGACCGCACGGAGACCGTGTATGCCGTGTTTCAAAACACGCTGTCCTTATGGAAACCCAGCCTTGTGTATGCAGGATATTTCCGTAGAGAGTGTTGTGGAGGCACTGCTCAGGCGGCTTTAGGCATATCATAAAACCCGCTGCGTATGTGGCAGCGGGTTTTGTTCAGTGCCTGTTCGGCTTTTGTTTTATTTCTTGGCTTCGATCACTTTGCCCTTGGCGCGCAGAACGACTACGGAGGCATAAGGATTTTGATATTCTGTATTCATTGTGACGCGCAGACCTTCTTCTGTGGTTTCCGTTTTGAGAGAAGCGACTTTGGGATCAGCCATCATCCAGGCTTCGGCGGGGCCTTCCACTTTCATGGGAACGGTGATGGTATTGTCTTCAGGCCAGTTGAAGACCATCAGGTAAAGGGTATCACCTTTGGCAGTGATGCGTCCCCAGTCCACGCCGCGGAGAGGGTTTGCGGTGCTTCCGTAAAGGGCTGTCCCATATTTCTTCATCCATGCGCCCAGTTCGTGGAAACGGATGTAAGTGGCTTCCGGGATGGAACCGTCGGGGCAGGGGCCCACATTGAGCAGATAGTTGCCTCCTTTGGAGATGATGTCGATCGTATTGCGGATGATCGTTTCTGAGCTTTTCCAGTTCAGATCATGACCGCTGTAGCCCCAGGTCCCGTTCAAAGTCATGCAGACTTCCCAGTCCACACCCGGCATTCCGGTTTCGGGGATGTACTGTTCCGGAGTGGTAAAGTCGCCCTTGGCGGGATTGAAGATCGAGAGATTATCACCGGAGACATTGCCGGAATTATACAAACGGTTGTTCTGAATGATCTTCGGATTGCTTTTGCGCACTTGTTCCATCAGTGATTTCGCGCGCCAGTGATGACCTTCGGCCGAGGGGTGCGAGAAATCCCACCACAAAATGTCCAGCGGCCCGTAATGGGTAGTCAGTTCTTCCACCTGTGCGGAGAGATAGTCCAGGTATTTATTAAAGTCATGGCCTTCCACAGGCAGAGGTTTATCCTTGTTGCGCTGGTGTTTCAGCGGATGGGGCAGTGTGTTGTCAAAAGCGACATAGTCGGGATGATGCCAGTCGATCATGGAGTGATAGATGCCCACTTTCAGATCCTGTTTGCGGATGGCATTGATGATCTCCCTGGCCAGGTCCCGTCCGCAGAAGTCCATTGCGTCATAATCAGATACGGCGGAATCATGCAAGGCGAAGCCTTCGTGGTGTTTGCTGGTGAAAACGACATATTTGGCACCCATATCTTTGGCCAGCTGAGCCCATTCATCGGCAAAGCCCTCTTTGGGATGGAACCGCGGACGCAGGACCGCTTCATATTCAGCTGTCGGAACACCGGCTGAGTTTTGGATCCACTCCACGCCGCCATAGTATTTCTTACCGTCCCAAACACCGGCGGCCTGGGAGTACAGACCCCAATGGACAAACATTCCCAGACGGGCTTCACGCCACCAGGCCATACGTTCATCCCGCTGCTGGGGAGTTTCATCCGCCAGGGTAATGGAAGATGATGTGACAGTGGCTGCCAGAGCCAGTGCGAGTACTGCGATCTTATGCAAGATAGTTCTCATGCGCTTATGGTAGAGGTTGGACTTTGTGATTGTAAAGGAAATTTAGCCTAAATATCGTGTATGATTGACGGTAGCAGGTTTTTTAGGATACTATCAGCGCTGGTTTGTTGAGTTTCAGTAAGATGAAAAGAACGAGTGTTATTGTTTTAGCCGGTTTAGTGTTTGTGTTTTCCTCATTTTTAAGAGCAGGTGATATCTCATTGACTCAAATGGATTTGTCTAAAGCGTATCAGCAGTATGGTGAGCTTCAGGTGAATAAGAGTGTTACAGGGGAAAGCGTGTATGCTGCAGGCACTTCCTATTCAGATGCTATTGGGGTGCATTCCCAAAGTGTGATCAAGCTGGATTTGAAAAAGAACGCTCTTCGTTTCAAGGGGTTGGCCGGGGTTTCGGACAGCAAGATAGATTATAAAGGTCAGGGAATAACAACGGTTCCTCTGGCTGATGGGAAACGCGTTTTTTATCACACTCTGGGGAATGAAAAGTTTTTCGCGGGGATCGAGGGCGAAAATGGAACGGTCGATCGGGGCGAGGTTATTTTCCGAGTGCTGGGAGATGAGCGGGAGCTGTATGCCAGCGGAATCATTGTCCAAGGGGATGCGCCTCAAGAAATCGATTTAGACCTGAAAGGGGTTGAGATCTTAGAGCTGATCGTAGAACCGGGAGAAAAGGGGCCTAGTGGAGATCATGCCTTGTGGATCCATCCTGTCATTGAATACTCGGGAGAGGCTCCTACGGTGGTGGATGCGGATTATATGCTGAATATTGAAACCGGACAGAGCCAGATCCAACAGAGACTCCAAAGCATAGCGCTGACTTTTCCGGCTGTTGAGTGGCCTCTGGCGCGTGTTTCATACGATTGGCTGCTCCATTCCGAGAATTCAAAGACCGGGGTGTACAGCGCGGACCGGGGAACAAGTTTGGTTTTAGCGAATGATCTGGTGGCTCGTGTTTTCAAAATAACACCTGATCTGGCTACAGTGGATATCGTCAATCGGATGACGGAAGAAAATATGTTGCGTGCGGTTAGCCCGGAAGGTTTTGTTTCTATCAATGGAGTGAATTATAGTCTGGGCGGATTATCGGGTCAGCCGGAAAGGGGATACATCAAGCGTGAATGGCTGGAGCAAATGCAAAGGCTGACAAATTCCTTTCATATAGTCGATTTTGAGATCAGTGATATCCAGGAAAGTATCCATTGGGCGCGCAGCAGATGGGCATTGAATAAAGCCGCGCCGACCGGTAAAGTACTGACTTTTGTTCTGGAAGGTCCGGAGAAAATAAAGAATGTGACGGTAAAGCTGCATTATGCTCTTTATGATCATCTGCCTGTTATTAAAAAGAGTATGGAAGTCTTTAACGGAACAGAAGAGTCTATTAAAGTGGATAGTTTCAAGCTGGAATCTCTGGCATTTTCCGAGCCGGAATCCCCGGTCGAAGAGACTCGACCTTACAAGTTTCGCCTTCCGAATATCCATGTGGAAAGCAATTACTGTTTCCATGGTTTTACGGAGAAAGAGGCAGATAAAACAGAGAACTGGGTAGTTGATCCGAATTATTCTTCCCAATGCAATTATCCCAGAGTGACTCCCTGCATTTTGGAGGTCAATCCGCCTATGGGGCCGGATGAGGTTCTGGAACCCGGAAATGTTTTTCATTCTTTTGATGTCTATGAAATGCCGATGGACAGTGATGACCGGGAAAGACAGGGACTGTTCAAACGCAGAATGTACACGACGATCGCGCCGTGGGTGACAGAGAATCCCATCTTTCTGCATCTAACTTCGACAGATCCGGAAGTGGTGAAACGTGCTGTGGATCAATGCGCGGAAGTTGGGTATGAGATGATCATTTTGAGTTTTGGCTCCGGTTTAAACATGGAAAAGACCGAGGAAGAATACTATAACCACTTCAAAGAATTTGTGGATTACGCGAAAAGCAAAGGCATAGAAATGGGGGGATATTCGCTGCTGTCCAGCCGCTGGATCAGTGATGAAGTGGATGTGATCAATCCCCAAACCGGGAAGAGGGGGGGAATGATTTTTGGAAGCTCGCCCTGTCTTTGCAGTGACTGGGGATATGATTATTTTGACAAGATACAGAAGTTTTTCAAGAAAACAGGCATGTCAGTCTTTGAACATGACGGATCGTATCCGGGTAATGTCTGCGCCTCCACCAATCATGCCCATCATGCAGGATTAGGAGATTCCCAGTGGAAGCAATTCCAAAAAATCACGGAACTTTACCGCTGGATGTGTGAAAACGGTGTCTATATCAATGTACCGGATTTCTATCTTTTAAGCGGTTCGACAAAAGTGGGGATCGGTTATCGGGAAACGAACTGGTCATTACCGCGTGACCGTCAGCTGATCCATGGCCGCCAAATCAATTTTATGGGAACTTATGATCGTCCGGCTTCCGCTTGCTGGACGTTTGTTCCATTAGTGCAGTATCATGGAGGCGGAGCAGCTGCGACACTGGAACCTCTTTCAGAACACCTGGCTGAGTATAAAATGCACATGATCCAGAATTATGGAGCCGCTGTCCAAGCCTGTTACCGAGGCCCAAGATTGTATGATACAGATGAGACGAAAGCTGTGGTAAAAGAGGTGATCTCCTGGTACAAAAAGTACCGCAATATCCTTAACAGTGATATCATTCATCTTCGCAAAGCGGATGGACGTGATTGGGATGGATTTCTGCATGTGAATCCGAATGAGAAAGAAAAAGGCTTTGTTCTTTTATTTAATCCTTTAGATGAAGATATTGAGAGAAATATCCGCTTGCCGCTTTATTACACGGGGTTGAGCGAAGAAGCGAATATCCGGGAAGGCGAGAATTCCGCTCAGGTGTATAAACTCAATCGCGATTATACCGTGGAACTAAAAGTAAAGATCCCGACAAATGGGTACACTTGGTTTGTAATCGAATAAATTTATTAATATTCCATAAATATGAAAAAAACATTAACGATAATACTTGCGGCATTGGCCTCCTGTTTGGCTGGTCAGGCTGCGGAAACAACAGTTACGGTCGTGGATAGGATCCCGACAACGTCATTTAACAATTATTATGAGAGCAATTATGCCCCATTACAGGCGCAGAGTTTGATCAAGCTGCCTAATGGAAGCATTATTCCCGGCGGATGGCTGATGCGTCAGCTGGAATTGCAGCGTGATGGTTTGAATGGACACTTGGGTGAGATCAGTGCCTGGCTGCAGAAAGATGATAACGCATGGCTGAAATCCGGTGGTAAGTGGGGCTGGGAGGAAGTTCCTTACTGGCTTCGCGGCTACGCTAGCTTGTCTTACATCATGAAGGACGCTACCGGAAATGAAGACATGTTCAAGGAAGCGAAATACTGGATCGAAGCTATTCTGGACAGTCAGCGCGAGGATGGTAATTTTGGCCCCGCGTATAAAGGCAAGCAGGATTTCTGGCCCAATATGATCGCGCTGTGGATCCTTCAGGATTATTATGAATATACCGGGGATTCACGTGTCATTCCGTTTATGACCAAGTACGCGCATTATCAGCTAAGTGTCAAAGACGAGGATTTTCTTTCCAGCTATTGGGAGAACAGCCGCGGAGGTGATAATCTTTGGAGTGTGGTCTGGTTGTATAATCGTACAAAGGATCCGGAGTTGCTCAAACTGGGTGAAAAAGTCCACAGGAATACCGCAAACTGGACACGTGCCACCGAGCTTCCTAACTGGCACAATGTCAATGTGGCCCAGTGTTTCCGTGAGCCCGCGACCTGGTATCTTTTTAATGGAGATGAGAAGATGCGCAGAGCCAGCTACAATGTGCAAAGCCTGGTGCGCCGGGCTTATGGTCAGGTTCCCGGTGGTATGTTTGGTTCGGATGAAAATTGTCGAATCGGGTTCTTTGATCCGCGACAGGGAACGGAAACTTGCGGTTTTGCTGAGCAGATGTCTTCGGATGAGATCATGCTGCAAATCACCGGGGATCCTTACTGGGCTGAAAATTGTGAAGATGTCGCTTTCAACAGCTATCCTGCCGCGTTTATGCCGGATTATAAATCTTTGCGTTACATTACATGCCCCAATCATGTACTGAGTGATTCTGAGAATCACAGTCCTGGCATCCAGAATGGAGGCCCGTTCTTAGCTATGAATCCGTTCAGCAGCCGCTGCTGTCAGCACAATCACGGTTTTGCATGGCCGTATTACGCGGAACATTTGGTTTATGCTACCCCGGATAATGGTTTGGCGGCTGTTCTTTACAGCTCCAGTATGACCAAGGCCAGAGTGGGTGACGGAACTCAAATCATCTTGGAACAGACGACCAACTATCCGTTTGAAGAAAGTGTCGAATTTAGTGTCAGAACTCTCAAATCGGTTGATTTTCCGCTTTATTTGAGGATTCCCTCCTGGACAAAATCCGCGGCTGTTTATGTGAATGGAAAACGGGTCAAATCCAAACTTGATGGCAAGGGATATGTTTGTATCTCCCGTAAATGGGATAATGGTGATACAGTGAAACTGGATCTGCCGATGGAAATCACATATCGCACCTGGCAGGTAAATAAAAACAGTGTCAGTGTGAATTACGGTCCGCTGACTCTTTCTCTCAAAATCGCGGAACGTTATGAAAAGAAAGACAGCAAGGAAACGGCAATCAGTGATTCAAAATGGCAGCCGAACGCGGATCCTTCCGCCTGGCCTTCATACGAGATTTATCCGGATTCCGATTGGAATTACGCGTTAGTAATAAATTCTCCTATCAAGGTAAAGAAATCCGATTGGCCGAAAGATAACAATCCTTTCACCCTCGCAACAGTACCACTGACTTTCACCGCGAAAGGTCGTAAAGTGCCTTCCTGGACATTGGATGAATATAAGTTGTGCGGTGTTCTTCCTTATGAGTGTGATCCTCGTTCCGAAGTAGTGGAAGATATCACTTTGGTTCCGATGGGAGCGGCTCGTTTAAGGATTTCAGCGTTTCCAACAGCGGAAAAATAGAAATTTCTGAGATGAAACAAGCTCAATGGATATTGCTTGGTTTGCTGACGCTGGGATTCGATGCCGCGGCAACGGATTTCAGTGTCAGCCAATCGAATGAAAAGTATATTCCTTGTTTCAGTGAAAACGGAAAGGTGTTATTGATGCCTTCTCCGGAAGGGCTCTGGTCTATTTCCACTCATTGGGAAAATGACTGGCCTGCTGATTGGAAATATGCGCAGGCGGATCGTCTGGAAAAAAGCGGAGACTGGACTATTCTCTATGGGGCAATCAGCTTGCCGGAAGGAACCTGGAACCTGCGGGATGCGTATCGCGTGGAAGGGGATCGGGTAAAATGTGTGCGTCGGTTTGAATGGACAGGGAAAGAAACACTGAAAGAAGTGACTCTTTCTGTCAAATGGCAAACACCTTCTTATACAGATCGTGTGATGCTGCCGGGCGTCATCAATTATGGGAATCCTTCGGGTTACAAGCATGGCGGATGGATGCCTACTTTTGATAAGAAAGTCGCGCCTGAAGCGATGTTTGAGGAACATCATTTCCCCATGCCTTTTGTTTCCGCGGAGGTGGAGACAGATGGTACTCTTTACGGAGTGGCACTGCATACGGTTCCAACCTTGGTTCCGGAGAGTAATATCCCGGATCAGTGGTGGTCTTTGGGTGTGATCGCCCAGGACAATTCAACACAGCTGACCCTGCTATCTGGGCCGGTGGCTTGGAATGGCAAAAGAAGTTTTGCGAAAGCTCTGCAAAGAGCTCCTATGAAGTATGGCGATACCTGGATGAATGTGGAACCGGGTACCATTATCGAAAAAACATTTTATGTGGAAACGTATCCTGTAAAACAGCGAGGCAGTGGATTTATTCATTCTGTGGATACCAGTATGGATATTTTCAAGCCTTACTATGTGGAGGATATGCCGTCATTTTCCGAAATCATTCATGAGAAATACAGATTTGCCTGCAAACGGTATTTTGAGAATGACAAGGGGGCTGGGTTCTGTATGTATCCGGAAAATTACGGTCCGCATTATGTGTTTGGCTGGTGTGGTCAAGCGGCCGCGCCTGGTTACGCTTTGCAAAGATTGAAGCCCTTCCTGGATGATCCTAAGGTGGATGAAAAGATCCAGAAATCATTGGATAAGCTCTCAGAGGCTCCTTTCAATGAATCTGGATTTCTAATCCATTATGTCGTAAATGATGACCGCTGGGAGGGACAGGATCCTCTTTCTCAGGGGCAGGGGATGAATAACGTGGCTAAGGCGATCATTGCTGCTAAAAAAGATAAATCTCAATACGATACCAGTAAGTGGGAAGCCTTTCTGCGGAAAGCGTGTGACTGCCATGCCAAACGGATCCTTTCAGATGACTGGAATCCGGTTTCTACGAATGAGGGTTTTCTGATTTCTCCGTTGTGTATAGCCAGTGAGTTGTATAATGAGCCACTATACAAACAAGCCGCTTTGAAAGCCGCGGATTACTATGCCAAGCGTCATTTGTCTATGGATGAACCTTATTGGGGAGGAACACTAGACGCGACCGGTGAGGATAAGGAAGGTGCCTGGGCTGCGTTCCAGGGTTTTCTTGCTGTCTATGAGTTGACTCATGAGGCTAAGTATCTAGCCTACGCCGAGCATGCTGCTTACAACGCCTTGTGTTACACTGTGGTGTGGGACATCCCGATGCCGGCTTCCCGAATGGGGAATCACGCGTTTAAATCTCGTGGCTGGACGGCTGTTTCTCCGCAGAATATGCATTTGGATGTATTTGGAGTGATGTACACGCCGCATTTGTATAAACTGGGAGTTTATCTCAATAAGGAATCTCTGAAGCGGGTGGCGATCCTGATGTACAGATCTTGCGGTCAAATGATGGATCCGTTTGGTTCGCAGGGAGAACAGCTGCAGCATACGAATTTTGCGCAGCATGGCAATATGACCAATATTTACAAATTCCGAGGCGGTTACGCGGAAGGATGGACGGTGTTTTGGATCACTGCCCACTTCCTGAACGCGGCGGCGGATTTCATGGAAATCGATCCGGAGTTATTGAAATAACGAAGGAATCCTGCTTTCAGAGTTGAAATTTGGCAGTAGCTTTTATACGCTACTGCCATTGATAGCCTGAGGCTGCAATGGCTGACGGTATAGATTATGAGTGACAAGAATGTTTTGAGATTGGGACTCCCCAAGGGGAGCTTACAGGAAGCAACCTTCGAGAAAATGGCTAAAGCCGGATGGCATATCCAGACTTCCAGCCGTTCTTATACTCCCCATGTGGATGATGATGAACTGGATGTTCGCCTTTTTCGTGCTCAAGAGATCAGCCGCTATGTGGAACATGGATATTTGGATTGTGGTTTGACCGGTTATGACTGGATCTGTGAGAACCGCTCCAACGTCAAGGAAATAGGGGAATTTTGCTTCAGCAAAGTCAGCAGTCGTCCGGCTCGCTGGGTTTTAGCTGTGCCGGAGGAGTCGCCTATCCAATCTGTTAAAGATTTGCAAGGGAAGAGGATCGCAACAGAAGTCGTTAATTTGACAAAGGATTACCTTGCTAAAAACGGAGTAACCGCGGAGGTTGAATTCTCTTGGGGTGCGACCGAGGTAAAAGCCCGTGAATTGGTGGACGCTATCGTGGATGTGACCGAGACCGGAAGCAGTTTGAGAGCGGCCAGATTAAAAATAATTGATACCCTCCTGGAATCTACACCGAGACTGATCGTTAATCATGATTCTTGGAAGAATGATTGGAAACGTCAGAAAATCAACACGATAGTGATGATGCTGAACGGAGCTTTAGCCGCGGAGCGCAAGGTTGGACTCAAATTAAATGTCGAAAGAAAAAATTTAGATAAATTACTTGCTGGACTTCCTGCCCTCAAAAATCCTACAATAGCCGAGTTGAGCCTCCCCGGGTGGGTGGCTGTCGAAACAATCATAGACGAATCTGTCGTCAGAGAGCTGATTCCTCAGCTTAAAAACGCTGGCGGAGAGGGGATTATTGAATATCCTTTGAATAAGATTGTATTTTAACAGAAGAGATTGATTAACTATGGGATCACTGAAAAAACGTCGTAAATCGAAGATCAATAAGCACAAGCGCCGTAAGAAAATGCGTGAAAATCGCCATAAGAAGCGCACTTGGCAGAAGTAATTTGTAATTCGTGATGCACGATGATGTCTAAAAAAGACGCGGAGTGCATTTTTTTTCGACTTTCACGTTGTCAACCTTGATTCATTGGCTGGCAGCGTGTATCTTTTTTAGGGGATGAAACAAAAACGATTTTGGTTCAGTTTGATGGTTGTCCTTGCCTTGGCCATGGTGCAGAGCGGCTGCAAGACCCATCCTGCGGATAAGGCAGATACGGAGAAAAATTCAGAATCTGTTGAGGCGGAAAATGCTTCTGATGATTCATTGATTGAGATAGTACCCGTTTCGGATCCTTTTGATACAACACAGAAACGCACTGAATTTAAGGCTCTTTGTGCGGAAGAGCAGCGTGTCAACGCGCTGGCGAGGTATGCTGCTGGTATCAGTCAAGAGATCAATCCATCAGATTCCCCGGAGGCTGCTTTTGTGGAATTTCTCCAGGCCGCTAATGCCGACCCTGCCAATGAAGCATTGGTTATTCGTGTTTGTCATGAACTGATCTCAATGGACAAGGCTGATGACGCAGCCAAGTTGCTCAAACTTTCCTGCGACCGTAAAGATGCCAGTGCTAATATCTATTCTTGGAGAGCCTTAGCTGTTGCTGCTACAGGGGATAGCAAGTCTGCCATCAAGATAGCAAAACAGGCTATCAAAATATCTAAAGAAACGGCTTTAGCCTATCAAGTGCTGTTTGGACTTTATGTGGATGCCGGCAATACCAAAGAAGCCTTAAAGGTACTGGAAACTGCAGAGCAGGAAGCACAGGATTCCATTCCATTCCTGGTGGATCTGGCTCAGATGTACCTGAATAACAGTGATAAGATCGATCCGCTGGGAATTGACTCTGTAGGCGCTGTTAAGCGCCAACTAGTTGCCATTGAGTCTATTTTAGAAAAAACTCCTGAAGTAAAACCGGAGGCTTTAGAGGTCTTGGGTGATATTTATGCTCGTGTGGAAGAATATCAAAAGGCGCATGATATTTATGGAAAACTTCTTGAGCAGTATCCAAAGAATCCGCAGTTGCGGGAGAAACGCGCTCTGACTTTCCTGGCACTGGAAGATGTGTCCAGAGCCGAACAGGAATTGAGAATGTTGCTGAGAGAAAATCCCACTAATCCGCATTACTGTTTGCTGCTAGGAGATATCTACCAACAACGTAAGCAGTTCAAAGAGGCGGGTGATTTTTACTATTACGCGGCAACTATTAACCCCAGCCACCCGGAAATCTATTTGCTGGCGGCAGCTATGCGCTTGGAAGAAGGATCCCCACAAAAAGCTTTAGACGCAGTGGAGCTAGCCAGAAATGCGGGAGTTCTTTCTTTTCGCTTAGAATATGTATCGGCAATAGCCTATATGCAATTGGGACGTTATGAAGACGCGCTCAAATGTATGCTGGCAGCTGAAGAGGTGGATAAAGAATCAGGTGGAGAAAATCTTCAGCCTGTATTCTATTTATTATTGGCAGACCTATATGATCAAATTGGAAAGGCGGATGAATCTTTGGCTCTTGTAGAATCTGTCTATGAAAAAAATCCGGATTCCGCAGAAGTTCTAAATGCTTTGGGATATATCTATGCCGATCAGGGTATCCATCTGGAAAAAGCACTGGAAATGATCCAAAAAGCGGTGCAGGAATCTCCGGATAACGAGGCTTATTTGGATAGCTTAGCCTGGGTTTTATATAAGCTGGGCAAACCGGAAGAAGCGCTGCCTCATCAATTAAAGATTTTTGAATCATCTCCGAAATTGAATCCGGAAGCCGGTGCCGTGTATAGTGATCACTTGGGGGATATTTATAATGCCTTGGGTAAGAAGGATGAAGCTGTCGAAGCCTGGAAAAAAGCTCTGGAACAGTACGGACAGATCAAAAACATTCCCCCTCGAGACAAAGCACTTCGAGACAAAGTTCAGCAGAAGTTAGAATCTGCACAGTAGCCTTTCGTGATACTATCAAGCGGTTACAGATAGGTTACTAACCCTTAAAATGCCATTAGAACTTTCTCGTTCTAATGGCATTTTGAGTTATCACTACTGTTTTTGTTTTTCGTAGTTAAATGTATTGCCAACGCCAAAGTGAATTATCCAATCAGGTTTCCCCGGAATGGGAATCCAATATCCGAATGCTTTACCAAAAGCTCCATCGTAAGTAATACAAACGGGGATATTGCTGTTTACCGCTTCATTGCAGCGACAGCCTTTATGATTTTCTGGTTTTCCGATAGAAGAGCATTTGATTCCTGGTTTTAAACCTAGTTCTTCACCTTTCTTATTGACGGCAATCATCTCACGGCTTTTTTGCGTGATCATGACTGGTTCAGGAAAGTTATCCCACATAAGGTGGAAAGCTTGAATGATCTCTTCATTTGTCCAAATTTTTGAATTCATAATCTATCCTCAAATGATATTCATATTGTTCTTAGTGCCCAAAGCACATCAAGCCCAAACCATTGCTTTTGCTGCATACGTCGTGCCTGGCTGAAATTATGTTCTTTTTACAATTTATTTGTCGATAGAAAAAATTCTTCGGTAATGTTTCATAGATTTTCTGATTTCATGTCATCAACCCTTAAACGTTATTATAAAACAAGTTAATATATTAGAATTTCTAATTCTCTTGTTTATTTTTTATCTTTTAGCTTGAGATTTTTGTATGCCTTGTGTTCAATAGGGAGCGGGATATGGATTATAAGATATCTAAAAGAGCAGCCGGTGTAACTCCCTCCTTGACGCTGGCTATTGACGCAAAAGCAAAACAGATGAAAGCCGAAGGTTTGGATGTTGTCGGCTTTGGTGCAGGGGAACCTGATTTTTCAACTCCGCAGCATATTCAGGATGCGGCAGTAGATGCCATGCGCAAAGGAATGACCAAGTACACTCCAAGTAGTGGATTACTTGTTTTGCGACAAGCTGTTGCTGATAAATTCAAGAGAGATTTAGGGCTGACTTTTGAGCCCAATCAAATCGTTATCTCCTGTGGTGGTAAACATTCATGTTTCAATACGATCATGGCTCTTTGTCAGGAGGGAGATGAAGTTATTATTCCGTCTCCTTACTGGGTTAGTTATCCCGAAATGGTCAAAATGGCAGGGGCGACTCCTGTTTTTGTGCAGGGAACGGATGCCACGGAGTTTAAAATCACAGCGGAACAACTTCGTAACGCAGTCACTCCCAGAACAAAGCTGCTTATTCTAAATTCTCCCTGCAATCCAACGGGCAGTGTTTATACCCGTGAAGAGCTGAAAGCTCTGGCAGATGTTTGTGTTGAGAAAGATCTCTACATTATGAGTGATGAGATTTATGAAAAACTTTGTTACGATGGAGCTCAGCATGTCAGTATCGCGACTATTTCACCGCAGGCCGCAGAAAGAACAGTTATCGTAAGTGGATTGTCCAAAGCGTATTCCATGACTGGGTGGAGGATCGGTATCACGGCTGCTCCGCTGGTGATAGCCAAAGCGGTTGGAGCGATGCAAAGCCATAGCACTAGCAACCCGGTGTCCTTTGCCCAAATGGGCGCGGTAGCCGCGTTGAATGGTTCTCAGGATCATTTGTCTGTGTGGCTTCAGGAATACAGCAAGCGTCGTACTTATATTTATGAGAGACTCAATCAGATGCCGGGAGTTTCCTGTGTAAACGCAAAAGGCGCATTTTATCTGTTTCCTAATATCTCGGCAACGGGGATGAAATCTGTGGAGTTTGCCGCTCGTTTACTTGAGGAAGAGAAAGTGGCTGTTGTGCCAGGTATCGCTTTTGGTTCGGATGCAAATATCCGTCTCAGTTACGCGACTTCGATGCAGGTGATCGAAAAGGGAATGGACCGAATGGAGCGTTTTTGTAAGAAAATTGCTAAGTAAAGTTATTGTTTATCAATTACTATCAATAATTTAAAGAAGAATGAAAGAATCTTATATACAAGGATTATTTGCCGAGAGGATCGGTGGAGCTAATTACGGTAAGGATACCGCGATTTATAAATTTGAAAAAATCAAACGCGCGAAACGTGCCGCGATGGCGGCGAACCCAAAAGTCAAGCTGATCGATATGGGAGTAGGTGAGCCTGACGCAATGGCTCCGACTAAATTAGTGAATGCTCTCTATCGTGAAGCACGCAAACCGGAAAACAGAGGTTATGCGGATAATGGCGACAATGTTTTGAAAGAAGCCGCAGCCAAATATATGGAACAAGTTTGTGGTGTGAAAGGAATCGATCCCCAAACTCAAATCATTCATAGTATTGGCAGCAAATCGGCTCTTTCCATTCTTCCCGCGGTTTTGATCAATCCGGGTGATTATGTCTTGATGACCACACCGGGATATCCCGTTTTTGGAACTCATGCCAAGTATTACGGTGGCAAGGTTTATAATATGCCTCTTTTGGAGAAGAAACACTTCCTTCCGGATTTGGATGCTGTTCCTGCGGATATTTTGGTCAAAGCTAAAGTGATGGTTTTAAACTATCCTAATAATCCCACAGGTGCCAGCGCGACTCCTGAGTTTTTTGCTAAGGTCGTGGAATTTGCCAAAAAGAATAATATCGTGGTGATCCATGACGCAGCCTATTCTGCACTGGTGTTCCAAGGTAAACCTCTTTCCTTCCTAGCTACTCCTGGAGCAATGGATGTAGGAGTGGAACTTCATTCTGCCAGCAAGATGTTCAATATGACCGGTTGGCGCTGTGGTTTTGTTGTGGGTAATCCGCTGTTGGTCAAAGCTTATGGTGATGTGAAAGATAATACAGACTCGGGTCAGTTCCTGGCTATCCAGCACGCTGTTGCGGAAGGACTATTAAATCCTTCTTTCACCAAGCGCATTGTCAGCAAATACTCCCGCCGTATGACGGGACTTGTGAGGACGTTAAAATCTTTGGGATTCAAAGTCCGCAAACCCAAAGGTTCATTCTACCTTTATACTAAAGCACCCAAGGCAGCTGTTAAGGCAAATGGTTCTCGCATAGAATTCGCAACAGCGGAAGCGGTTTCTCAATGGCTGATCACAGAGAAATTGATTTCTACTGTGCCTTGGGATGACGCAGGTGCCTATCTGCGCTTTAGTGTGACCTTTGCCGCTCCGACAGTGGCCGACGAAAAACTCATTCTCGAAGAAATTGCCAAACGCCTTGGCGATGTGAAGTTTGAGTTTTAGTATCATTTTATAAGGCCAGGCATTTATTTATGACTCAGTTACAGCGTGCGAACGCAGGTGAATTGACGCCACAGATCGAACAGGTAGCGGCGATAGAATATCGTACCCCGGAGGAGATCCGTCTCCAGGTAGCCGAGGGAAAGATAGTCATTCCTGCGAATATCCATCATAAAAATTTGAAACCGATGGGGATCGGACGGCTGTTGAGAACAAAAATAAATGCCAATATCGGCAACTCCGCTCTTTCAAGCTGTCCCATGCAGGAGCTTGAAAAACTGAATAACGCGGTCAAGTACGGTGCGGATACTGTGATGGATCTGAGTACTGGGGAAAACATTATCCAGATCCGCCAGAAGATCATTGAGAACAGTCCTGTTCCGGTTGGTACCGTTCCCATTTATGAAGCCCTGGCCAGAGCCGGCGGCAGCCAGGGTTTAAGTGAATCATTGATCCTGCAGGTAATCCGTGAACAAGCGGAGCAAGGAGTGGATTATATGACAGTCCATTCCGGGATACTGCTGAAACATATAGATTTCGCAAAGAAACGCCTCCTTCGCATTGTCAGCAGAGGAGGTTCTATACTTGCCCGCTGGATGAGACAAAACCAGCGTGAAAATCCTTTTTATACGGCTTTTGATGAGATCCTGAAAATTTGCCTGGAACATGATGTCACACTTTCGTTGGGTGATGGGATGCGCCCCGGGTGTCTGGCTGATGCAAGCGATGCAGCTCAGTTTGCCGAATTGGAAACATTAGGTGAGTTGGTGCAGCGCTGTCGGAAAGCCGGAGTGCAGGCTATGGTTGAAGGACCAGGTCATATCCCGTTTGATCAGATCGAAATGAATATGCGCCGGGAACGGGAAGTTTGTGATGACGCGCCGTTTTATATTTTAGGCCCGGTGGTGACAGATTGTGCTCCCGGTTATGATCATATCACCAGTGCGATCGGAGCGACGATGGGGGCCTATTCCGGCGCGGCAATGCTATGCTATGTGACACCAAAAGAACATTTAGGATTGCCGAACGCCAGAGATGTTCGGGATGGTGTCATTGCCTATAAAATCGCGGCTCACGCGGCGGATATCGCTTTAGGCAAACCTCACGCGAGAGATAGAGATGACGCGATCTCCCAGGCACGCGCAGATTTTGATTGGGAGAAACAGTTTGAATTGGCTCTGGATCCGGATAAGGCAAGAGAGCTGAGAGCGGAGGCTCTGCAAGAAGGTGGCCGCTCTCCCGATCATGATAAACGGGCACAGTACTGTACTATGTGTGGCCCGGAGTTCTGCTCCATGAGGATCTCTAAAGAGATTTAAAAGAATTTATTCGTGCCGCAGACTTTCAATGGGATCAAGGTTTGCGGCTTTCCATGCCGGGTAAGATCCAAAGAGAATACCCACTACAGAACAAATCACCAGTCCAATGATGACCCAGTCAACAGGGACAGTCATTGGTACCTTCAGAACAACTGCGGCAAGATTCCCTCCTAAAACTCCCAGAATAACACCAGCGATCCCGCCTATCTGACAGAGGACGATGGCTTCCATAATAAACTGAGTCAGGATATTCCGCTTTTTAGCGCCAATAGCGCGGCGAATGCCGATTTCTCTTGTGCGTTCGGTAACGGATACCAGCATGATATTCATAATGCCGATCCCGGCTGCAATCAAAGCGATAGAACTGATCACCGTGATACCAATGCGGATTGTAAAAGTGACATTCTGAAACTGTGTGATCAAAGTATCATTGGTTTCGATTTCAAAATCATCTTCTTCGATCGGTTTGATATGCCGGATGGAACGGAGAACGCCGCGAACTTGTTCGATTGTATCATCAAATTCTTTAGAATCAATAGCTTCTACTAAAAAATCCAGGGAGCGGCGGTGGCCGTAGTAATTCATTGCGGTTGTGATGGGGATCAGGATCATATTATCCGCTCCGGCATTAAAGAGGGAACCTTTTTCCTTTAAAACGCCGATCACGGTGTAGTTGATCCCATTGAATCGAACACGCTGTGAAATAGCGGGACCATAAGGGAAGAGCTTTTTAGCTAAAGGATTTCCCAATACACAGACATTGCGTCGGCTGTCCACATCGGTGTCCGTGATTGCTCGTCCTTCTTCGACCACCATGTTACGCGCTGAAAAAGTTGGGTAAGTCACCCCGTAAAGGGAGATATCGGGATTAGTCGTATCATATCGGGAGGAGGCTTCATCGGTATGAAACTGATTGATGATGCCGATGCCTTTGACAGAGGGAAGTGCCAGACAGAGCTTTTTGTATTGATCGTAATCTAAATCGTGACGACGTCTGTATTTTTCCCAGGTTCCCGGTCCGCCAAAGCTGATCGTTGGCCATTTTTTGATTTGAACGGTATTGGCTCCCAAACTGGAAATCTCAGTTTCTATCGAACCTTGCAGTGCCCGCATGGTGGTCATTACGAGGATAATGGAGAACACACCCACCAGAATACCCAGCAGGGTCAGTATGGAACGAAGCTTGTGTGCCAGAATGGATTGAATAGATATTTTCAGCAATTCAAAATTCATAGCGCATACCTCCATGATTGTGTGAGATATTCAAATTTTGATGGGTTGTGCACAAATTGTTCCATGAATCAGTCGTTACGTAAAGAATCTACCGGATCCATTAAAGCTGCTCTTCGAGCCGGGATATAGCCGGAGATAACACCTGTCGCTGCCGCGATCAGCAGGGCTATCGCTACTGTTTTAAGTGAAATCGAAGCAGGAATGTAAATGCTGACGATTGGCTGGAACGCGCATGCAATCAGCAGTCCGATAATACCCCCAAAGAGACAGATCAGAAGTGCTTCCAACATGAATTGAAGCAGGATTGTTCTGCGTCGGGCACCAAGTGCTTTTCTCAAGCCGATTTCCTTTGTGCGTTCCGCTACAGATACGAACATGATGTTCATGATGCCGATACCGCCCACGAACAAAGAAAGTCCAGTGATGAAAAGCCCGCAGCTGGAAATGATCCTGTTGACCTTGTTGAAAGTATCGATCAGAGAACCTTGCTTATTAATGGCAAAGTCATCTTCTTCACCTGGTTGAAGATGGCGTACTTTACGCATAAGTCCTCGAATTTCCTCCGTCATTTCGTCGATATTTTTCATATCCGGAGCTTTGACAAGGATACTGACATTGGGACGATTAGCAAAATCACTGAGCATTCGGGTCACAGGGACATAAACTGTATTATCCATGCTGAATCCCATGAAGGTTCCGCGTTTTTCCATAGATCCGATGACTTCATAAGTAATATCATTGAGTTTTACTTTTTTGCCGACAGCACTGTCTCCTTTGAAAAGGGAATGCACGGCATCGTAGCCTAATACGCAAACAGGTCTGGATCCGTTCACTTCATTCTCGTCAAAAAATCGTCCTTCTGAAAAAGTATATTGATTAACGGCTTGATGTGCCGCGGAACCTCCGTCCATGAAGACCCCCGTGATGCTTTCGCTTCCATATTTTACAGTGCAGACTTGATGTGAAACATAGGGAGAAATGATATAGCGATCTCCAGCTAAACGTACGAGTTCTTTAGCTTGATTTAATTCAATATCTCTGCGTCCTCTGCGTTTCCACCAGTCTGAATGATCCATCCAGGACTCCTTTTCGATATAAAGGATATCAGAACCTAATACAGAGATACTTTGAACGAAGCTTTTGGATACACCGTCAATAGCCATGCTCATCAGGGAAACAGTGACTACACCGATCACGATGCCCAAAGTTGTCAGGATAGACCTCATCTTATTAGCGTTGATAGCATCAAACGCGATGCGGAAACTCTCTGACAATTCATTTTTGAGCTTCATACGTTGTCTTTTAACCTACCTGATGCGGTTCATCAGAAGCGATCCTGCCGTCACGAATACGGATGATGCGGCGCGCTCTTTGAGCGATATCTTCTTCGTGTGTTACCAGGATGATAGTATTGCCCTTGTTATAAAGCTCATCAAACAGAAGCATGATCTCATCCCCGGTAGCGGTGTCAAGATTGCCGGTCGGTTCATCTGCCAGCAGGATAGAAGGATTGTTCACAAGAGCGCGGGCCACGGCCACACGCTGACGCTGGCCACCGGAAAGCTCATTAGGTTTGTGGTTCATGCGCTCTTTGAGCCCCACTTGGATCAACGCGTTTCTAGCGATTTCCAGGCGTTCTTCTAAATCGACTCCCGCGTAGATAAGAGGCAGTTCCACATTGTGCAGAGATGTGCTGCGGGGAAGCAGATTGAAAGTTTGAAAGACAAATCCGATCTCACGATTGCGGATGTCCGCCAGTTCATCATCATCCATTTGATCCACAGCGTTTCCGTTCAGGATAAAACTGCCGGATGTGGGAGTATCCAAACATCCCAGGATGTTCATCAGAGTTGATTTACCGGAACCGCTGGGGCCCATAATAGCGACATATTCGCCTTTGAAAATCTGTAAATTGACCCCTCGCAGCGCATGGACGGTTTCTGCGCCCATGTTGTAGGCTTTACACACATTTTCGATTTGAATAAGGGGAAGAGACATACTAGGGTTTGACCAAGATGAGCTTGCCGTCTTCAAGATCTTTGCTGATGGCCTTATAGCCGCCGCTGACAATTTCCTCGCCTTCCTGGAGACCTTCAAGAATTTCTGTGTAATTGTCATCGCTGATGCCGCGTTTGACCAGGCGTTTTTCTACCCGATCGCCATTTACGACAAAGACAACTTCCTCGATAAGACTTTCTGCAGATTTAGACTTAGCGGAATCCTCAGAAGCCGTTGGAGGTTTTACATCAGCGATTGTGTTAGTCGCCTGAGGTTTAAGACGAGTGGTAACGGATTGGATCGGCACAGACAGAACATTTGTCCGATAACGCGTCTCGATTTCAGAAGTGACAGACATTCCCGGGCGAAAAGCTTCTTTGTCATTGATGAGGATGCGCACTTCAAATTTAGTAGCTTCCGTGGTATTACTGCTGTTGGCTGTATTCGCTATTTGAGAAACGGTGCCGACAAATTTTTGATCGTGAAAAGCGTCCACATCCAGCCAGGATTTTTGTCCCAGAGAGATGAGATTGATATCCATTTCACCGATATCCACACGAGCCTCCATGTGATTCAAATCGGAAATGGTCATGACCTCTGTGCCGGTATATGTGCCGGTTCCGACTACACGTTCACCTAATTCAGAATTCAATTTGGAGACGGTGCCGTCCAAGGGAGAGTAGATGATACACTTGCTTAAATCTTCCGAAGCGCGATCCAGAGCCGCTTGAGACATGGTAACCTGGTGAATGGAATTAGTATAAGTGAATTTAGCCGCAGTGTAGGAATTGACGATATCATCATAATTTGCCTTGGAAAGCAGATTGTTCTCATAAAGCCCCTTAGCGCGTTCCCATTCCGCTTCCCATTTTTTCAGTGAATCCAAAGAAATATCCCGACTGCCCAGAGCTGATTGCAAACTGGCCGCTGCGGAATTACTGCTGGCAATGTAAAGATCCGGTTTCACACTGAAAAGCAGGTCACCTTTGTGTACCATCTGGCCTTCGCTGACCGGCAGCTGAATGATCTCACCGGATACTTCTGAGCTGATTTTAACGTAGGTAACAGGCTGGATTTTCCCATTAGCGGTAACGATTTCCGTGATATCACGCTTTTGAACGATATCGGTTTGTACTTCAATAGGCTTTTCCGCTTTCATCAGGAAGTACGCGACTACGTTTCCGATGATGAACAGCAAAATGATCGTCCAAACAATATAAAAGAATTTTGATTTTTTCTTCTTGCTCATATTTCTATCCACTTTGAATTCATTACCATGAATCCAAAACTATAATAATTACTGGCTGACACTAACACAATATAATTGTGTCATCGTATTATAAAGAACCGGGATAGAATAATTTTGTGTGTAAATAAGAAAAAAATTAGCGTTTTAAAAGGATCTGCTCCATATCCAGTTGGTTTTCGATCCATTTAACCCACTTATTTTCATGGGATTTCATGATTTTTCTGTCTGAGGGATCGATGTCATCAAAATCCTGCAGATGAAGAATAGAATGGATGAGGTAACGGAGAGTTTCGCTTTGAGGTGTTGTATGGAATTCCTTTGCGTAATAATGCGCTTCATCAATGCAGATGAAGACATCGCCGAAGAGAATATCTTTTTGGGGATGTTGAAGATATTGAAAGGTAATGACATCTGTGGATCCTTCATGACCCAGGTATTTTTCATTCACTCTGGCCATGCGCTTTGAGTTTACAAAATACCAGCTGAGTTCCGCTTTTTTAACGCCCATTTGCGAAAGGAGCCGTTGAACAACGGGACGGCAAAGCGAGATATTGAAACGAAACCCAGGGTGAAGATTGCGAAAGGCTAAAGCAAAACTGTCAGTTGGAGGTTGTATCTTAATGGCTGGAAGATTTGGATGGTGTTTGTGTTTTTTGAGTTTCGTATGCCTGGATAATGCGCTGAACCAAAGGATGGCGCACCACATCGCGTTTTTGGAACTCTTTGATACCGATGCCGGGAATATTTTTCAACAGATAGAGGGCTTCCGGAAGTCCGGATTTCCGTGGATACGGCAGATCCACTTGAGAAGGATCACCCGTGATTATGATTTTTGTGTTGATTCCCATACGGGTGAGAAACATAAGGATCTGTTCCCGTGTCGCGTTTTGAGCTTCATCCAGGATGACAAAGGAGTTGTTCAATGTACGACCTCGCATATAAGCCAAGGGCGCGATCTCAATGGTGCCGCGTTCCTGATGTTTGAGAACATCTTCAGATGGCATCATGTCATAAAGCGCATCATAAAGAGGACGCAGATAGGGAGTGATCTTTTCTTGCAGATCACCAGGGAGAAAACCCAGTGCTTCACCGGCTTCCACTGCCGGACGTGTTAAAATAAGGCGATTGCATTTCTCCTCTTTAAGAGCGGCAACAGCCATAGCCATAGCCAGATAGGTTTTACCAGTTCCGGCAGGGCCTACTCCGAATGTGATGTCATTTTGCCGAATGAGTTCCACATATTGGCGTTGACCAAGAGTTTTAGGAATAATAACCGGTTTGCGTGCGGAGGTATAAATACGGGAGGCCTGAAGAGTTCGCAGTGATTCCAGACCGTCTTGTTCTGCGACTTTGATAGCGTGTGAGAAGTCACTGGCTCGAACGATAATACCGTTTTTGACAGAATCTTCGATTAACTGAAGGATTTTTTCAACTCTTTCAATAGCAGTAGGTTCTCCTTCGATTTTGATCCAGTTGTCTCGTGCAACTGTTTTAACATCAAATTGGGTTTCAAGTGCCTTGAGATTGGGGATACTTCCATGAAAAAGCTGCTGAGCCAATCTGATATTTTCAAAGTAATAAGTTGTTTCGCTCATGATCCGGAACGAGAAATCTTTAATTACTCTGAAGTTTACGGATGGCCTTGCGCAGATTCTCGGCTACTTCGGAGAGAGCCTGCGGCAGAATAGATGTTTGACCAATGACCGGCATAAAGTTGGAATCACCATTCCAACGGGGAACCACGTGGATGTGGAGATGTTCAACGATACCGGCGCCGGCGACTTTTCCCTGATTGATGCCAATATTGAATCCCTGGGGATGCATCGTTTCTGTCAATGCTGATTGACAGGTTTGAACCAGGTGCATCATTTCCAGAAGTTCTTCGTCTGTCAAATCCCTGATGCCGGGGACTTGGCGATAGGGGATCACCATCAGATGTCCCCCGTTATAAGGATAATTATTGAGAATCGCGAAACATGTTTTGCCGCGTGCGATCACATGATTTTTTTCATCATTCTGCTCTTTAGCGATTCGACTAAAGATAGATTCATCCGAGGGAGCCGGTTTAGGTCCCAGGATATATTGGATTCGCCACGGGGCATGAAGCGGTTCCATAACGACTTATTGGAGTTTTTGGAGTTCCTCTTTGACCAGCTTGATCACTTCTGCCACGGCTTCTTCCGGTTTGAGAGTAATCAAATCTCCGCCGCGGCGTTTTAATTCCACGACTCCCTTGGCCAGAGATTTTTCTCCAATAGCCAGGCGCAGAGGAATGCCGATCAATTCTGAATCTTTGAATTTAACGCCGGGGCGTTCATCGCGGTCATCCATCAGTACTTCAATACCGGCGGCAGTCAGTTCCGCGTAGAATTTCTCGGCCCATTTCATCGGTTCACTATCCGCGGCGATATTCAGCGGAGTGATGCAGACCTGGTACGGAGCAACTGACATAGGCCAGTTGATGCCGTCTTTGTCAAAATTCTGTTCAATGATGGCTTGGAGTGTGCGAGTGACACCAATACCGTAGCAGCCCATGACGCAAGGTTTTTGTTCACCTTTTTCATCAGAATAAACAGCGCCCAAAGCGACACTGTATTTGGTACCCAGTTTGAACACCTGTCCGACTTCGATGGCGTGACGGATGCACAAGGGCTTGCCGCACTTGGGACAGGCTTCACCATCTTTGACCGTGCGGATATCTACGAACTTGGCCGAAGGAATATCACGTGCAATATCCACATGACGCAGATGCTGGCCGTCTTTATTTGCTCCGGTGACCATTCCGCTGGCTCCCTGAAGGAGCAGGTCGGCATAGATGGGAGTTCCATTGACTCCAACCGCGCCCAGACTGCCGGGATGCGCGCCCATCAGTGCGACGATCTCTTCATCGGTTGCTGGACGAAACAGGACTGTTCCAAGAATACCGGCCAGCTTGGCTTCATTCAGTTGATAATCACCGCGAAGCAGAAGGATCGCCGGTTTGTCTTCAGCTGTGAAGATAAGGGTTTTGATCTGTTGTGAAGCGGGAATGTTGAAAGGAGCTTTGCTGAGATCCTCAATGGTTTTTACTCCCGGTGTCTCAAAAGCCTCTGCTGCGGCAGTGTCTTTTGTATAGGACGCTTCGACCTGACTGTCTGCTTTCTCTACATTGGCGGCATAACCGCAAGCGTCGCAGAAAGCGATCTCGCATTCACCTGTATCCGCAGGAACAACAAACTCATGAGTGTGTTTTCCACCCATGACACCGGCATCGGCTTCCACGGGGAACGCTTTCAGACCGCAGCGGCGGAAAATCTTAGTGTATGTATCATACATCAGACGATAACTGGCCATGGAAGCTTCATCGTTCAGATCAAAGCTGTAGGCATCCTTCATGATGAACTCACGAGCGCGCATCAGACCAAAACGAGGACGGATCTCATCACGGAATTTGGTTTGGATCTGATAAAGATTGATAGGAAGTTGGCGATAGCTGCTGATTTCTCCTGCGGCCAGAGTTGTTACGACCTCTTCATGAGTGGGACCCAGTACCCATTCACGTTTACCGTGGTCATTGACTTTGAAAAGGGTATCACCCGCGGCATCATAGCGGCCACTCTTCTGCCATATTTCAGGTGGTTGCAAAGCCGGCATCAATATTTCCAAAGCACCGGCGCGATCCATTTCTTCGCGGACGATCTGCTGGACTTTGCGCAGAGAGCGCATGCCCAGCGGCATAAAATTATAAAGTCCCGCGGCGAGTTTACGAATGATGCCCGCGCGGAGCAAAAGTTGATGAGAAAGAATCTCTGCCTCGGCAGGGGATTCACGGAGTGTCGGTATCAGTGATTTAGTCCAACGCATATTGATTTTTGATAAAATTTTTACATATCCGCATTTGTGAAGACCTCCTGGACATCATCCTGATCTTCTAACGCGTCTATCAATTTTTGAACGACCTCCACCATATCCGGTGCGACAGGCGTTATCATGGTGGGAAGTTGGGTAATAGAAGCATTTGCACAGGTAATGCCGGCTTCGTCCAAAGCTTTGGAAACGGTTTCAAAATCCCCCGGTTCGGTAATGATTTCATAACCTTCAGGTTCTGACTTGAAATCTTCAGCCCCGGCATTCATAGCCACTTCCATGAGTTTGTCTTCGTCAGCGGCTTCACGTTCAATGATAAATTGTCCCTTCTTCTGGAAAAGACGGGAAACAGCACCCGATGTAGCCATGCTGCCGTTGTGCCGGGTCAGGATGGCCCGGATCTCCGCGGAAGTACGATTGCGGTTATCTGTACTCAACTCAATCAGAATGGCGACTCCAGAGGGACCATAAACTTCGTACACTAGATCTTCATAACTCACGGCGGCACCTTCGCCGGAGGCTTTTTTGATAGCACGTTCGATATTGTCACGCGGCATACTTGCCATACGTGCTTTGAGCAAAGCCATGCGCAATCGAGGATTCATGTCAGGATCACCGCTGGATCCCATCTTGACAGCGATCATGATCTCTTTTGCGATTTTTCCAAACAACTTGGAGCGCTTGGCATCAATGGCTCCTTTGAAGTGTTTTACTTTTGCCCATTTACTATGTCCGGCCATAATATTTAATTATTTTTGATCTAATGTGTTATTTTGTACTAAAGGGGGAGAATCTTGATTCGTTTTATGAATCTCGTGCGCTTTTTCTGTCCAAGTGATGATCCCGGCACCTGCGACGATCAACAAAACACCAAACCAGCGCAGGGGAACGATTTCTTCACGAAGGATCAGCCATGCCGCAAGAGTCGTGAACACAAACCCCAGACTAGTCATTGGCCATATAAAACTCACCTGAGCCTGGCTCATCAGATAGAGCAGAGTGCCAAAGAACATGGCCTCAAAGAGAACTCCTAATAGGATGTTGCCGTTGCAGATACCTTTAAGGATGATTCGAGTGACTTCCTGAAAATTGATTTGATTTACTTCTCCGATTTGGTGAAGTCCGCGGTTTAGAAATACAACCCCAATGGCCTCCAATACGAGTCCAATTAGAAGCACAATAATGAGTTTATACATGGTATGCCGCATTTTATGTGAATGCCGTTTTCACTTTTTGCGGCATTCACCAGCTATCAGCTGTTAAGGTTCCTCAGATTCAATGGGTTCCTCTTTCATCTTCTCAAGGATGTCCGCGGGGGCATTGGCATTGAGTTGCTTGAGGATATCTTCGGTCAAATCATATTGTCCATCGGTGTACAGAAGGATACGGCTGCGGTCGGCACTGTCGGCTCCCACATCGAAAACCATGGAATACTGCTCGCTTTTCGCGCGTTTGGCCACCAGTTCAGTGATTTCATCCATGATGTTCTTGCGGTAGCGGCGCTGCTGTTCCGAAAGAGCGGTGCGGGCGCTGCGTTCAAACTGTGTGATCATTGTCTCCAGCTTTTTGATTTCAACACGAAGATCTTCCGCGGCGGCACGGCGCTGAGCCTTTACCTCTTCGGTGATCGTGGGATCATCGATTTTTGCATAAGCCACGCTGTAATCATCAGTGAGCTTTTTATACTCATCTTGATATTTTTTGCTTTCAGCATCATATCCGGCCGCGAGTTCCTTGATTTGGATATCTGCTTGCTTAGTCTTAAAATATCCATCAAAAACTTTGCGGAGATTGATTGTAGCAATTTTCTGTGTTTGAGCGATAGCCGTTGTTTCACAGCAGAAACAAAGTGCTAAACAGGCAATGAATACAGGTATGATTTTTTTCATATAAAAATAGTTTATTCAGTTTTTTTGTCAGCATCCGCGTTTAAAATGTCCAGAACCTCTTGTGTGATATCGTTCTTTCCAGATGTGAAAATAACGGGACGCTTGGGATCATCTTCATTGTAGGCAGTGTTCAAGACAAGAGTGTAGCCTTCGCTTTGGGCGCGCTTTGAAACGACTTCTGTGATTTCGCTAATGATTTTAGCTCTCAGTCTGTTTTTTTCGCTGTCAAGAGTGCGAAGACCATCGGCTTTGAATTGAGCCATGTCTGTCTCTTGTTTTTTGCCTTTTTCATTAAGCTGTTTTGCCAACTCAGCGTTTTTAGCTTTTTCTTCTTCAGTGGCGGCGGGATCCTGGAGTTTTTTAATAACTCCAATATATTCTTCTTTTATCACTTTCAGATCCGCTTCAAATTGAATCCATTCCGCATTGTATTTCTCAGATAATTCAGATATCTGTTTATTGACCTGAGCTGTTTTGTAATACTCATTGAAAACTTTGACCATGTCAATGGTGGCAATCTTTTGAGATTGGGCACAGACTCCAATGGTAAGTGCAAAACAAACTGCAAGCGCGCAAATAACTTTGCAAACTGCTAATGATAAGATTAATTTTTTCATACAAAATTTTATTCTCAATAGATTAGAATTCACGAGTATAACCCACACTGAAATTGAATCGTCCGCTGCTGCCTTCGTTTCTGCCGTTGATAGGGATACCATAGTCAAAGCGCAGAGGTCCGAGCATCGGGATATTCAAACGGACGCCGAGACCTACGTCATCTGCCCATCCTAATTTGCCATACAGAGGATCTTTTCTGTGAGAAGGATCGAAATCATAAGCATCAGGATTGACCCAGCCGATATCATAGAATGCGGCGACCCTCAGATATTCCTCTATGATAGGGACAGAGTATTCCAAACTGCCGAAGACATAGGTTTGACCGCCGACAGGTTCGCCTTCAATGAGGGGGCCTAAATGACGGTATTTATAGCCGCGCATATCGTATGCACCACCTAAATAGAATTTTTCGTAGAATGGGATATGATCGGATTTATCATAATTATCCATAGTTCCGATGCGTCCCATCACTTCCAGTACATCACCTTCGCCGATACCCTTGAAGTACCAAGAGGTTCTCAATTCCAATTTGTAGAAACTGAAATCGCCTCCAAAAGGTCCACCTGCTACTTGCGGCAGAAATTCTGTACGCTGACCGCCATTCGGAAGCATAGTGGAATTGCGGGTGTCGTATGCAATGGAGGGCATCACCTTGGAAATCAAATTGGAGCCCTGATCTTGGCGAATGACATAAGGTGCTTTCGATGTGACGTGGTTGATATTCACGTTCTCAAGCGAGTAAGCAAGTCCACCGATCCAGAAGTCGTTCCAAAGGGTACGGGTCAATCCAACTTTACCACCCAGAATCTCTTCTTCGTATTCGTCAGAATAGTAACTGATTTGTCTCCAGTATAAATCTGTACTCAACGCAAGTTTGCGGCCAAACAGCCACGGTTCGACAAAGGACAGGATATAGTCATGTCGTTTCGTACCAATAGTAGCGCGCAGACGCATTTTCTGACCTCCACCCATGAAGTAGGGTGGTTTGAATAAATCGAAATTGCTCTGAGAAACTTCAGCGTAACCGAACAGATTATCAACAGTACTGAAGCCTGCGCCAATCATGAAGTTGGCGGTATCCTTTTCTTCGATGTTGATAACCAAATCTTTACGATCCGGGATATCAGTCGGTTCCGGCTGCGGATCTACTTTGGAGAAATATTGCAGCCCTTCCAGACGGCGTTTACTCAGTTTGACACGAGTCATGTCAAAAATTTCACCCGGAGTGATAGCTAATTCCCTGCGTATGACTTTGTCTTTAGTTTTGGTGTTGCCTCGTATCTCGATTTTCTCAACGTAAGATTTATCAAATTCTTCGATTCGATAGATAAGATCCATCGTAGAGTTTTCAACATTAGGTATCTTTACCGCATTGACCATCACATCGATATAGCCGCGGGAACCGTAGTAATCTTCAATTGCTTCGATATCAGCGGCGAGCCCTTTCGGAGAGAAAACGCTGCCTTCCAGCATAGACATCTTGGACAGATTTCCTTCTGTGTAAACACCGCGGAAAATCTCATCTGAACTAAAGAGCTTATTGCCCTCAAAGGATATCTTGCCTACATGATACTGCTGGCCTTCCTCGATATCGAAGTGGACGATCATTCGTTTATCACTAATAACATCGGAATTGATGTCATTGATCTTAAAGTCGAGATAACCTTCATTGTGATAGAAGGTTGTCAGTTTTTCCTGATCTTCAGCTACCTGATCATCTTTTAAAGTGCCACTGCCAGTGATGAAGGAGAGAAACCAGAATTTACGAGTTTTTACGACTTTGCGTAATTTCTTCTGTTTGAAAGCGCTGGCTCCATCGAAGAGAACTTTTTTGATTTTGATTTTAGGAGCTTCTACGATTTCAAATATCACACTTGCCCGGCCTGCTTTTTCATCCACATTAGTGGTATATTTAACAGTTGTCTTCTGACGGCCGCTGCGTTGGTATTTCTTTAAAATTTCACGGGTATCTTTAAAAAGCTTGTGTTCATCCAGAGGCGCACCCACTTTGGATGAGACTTTTTTCATCAAAGAGCGTTTCTTGATATGTTCATTTCCTATGAATTGAATATCTGTGATAATGGGTTTTGCCTGAACAAAGAACGTCAGATTGACATCTCCGGCTCCGGTATCTTCTTCACCCACACGGATATTATAGAAATATCCTGTGGAATAGAGGTTTTTGATACTGTCATCTATAACCGTTCGCACATAATTATCCCCTGGTTTAATGCGAATATTAGAGCGGATGTAGTCATCATTAACGGCCTGTGGACCCACATGGGTGATAGTGATCTTCTGAACAGTCGTATTTTCATAGGACGGCTGTGCCGAGATACCTTGTGCCCACGTAAGAGATTGTCCGCTAAGCAATAGCAGAGCAGAAACAATGGCACAGAGTCTGATTTTTTTCTTCATCTGAGGTTCAATGAGATACACCACACGAAGTTTTCGCATAGTGCCCTCGATTCTATGTGGTTCTACGGTTATTGTACATCTTCTGGACGTACACGAGTAGGATTAACAAATCGAGTGTAATTTTTCAAGAAAATAAGGTCAACATCGCCAGTTGGACCGTTTCTTTGTTTGGCGATGATCAGTTTGATGGGAACCGTGGTTTCCTTGTTTTGAGTGTTTTGTTCTTCATCTTCATCTTTGGAATAGTGGTCTTCTGCCTTATTATTAGGACGATAGATGAGTAAGACGATATCCGCATCCTGTTCGATAGCTCCGGATTCACGGAGGTCAGACAGACGAGGCTGGCGGTTTTTTTCTTTTTCCACGTCACGGTTGAGCTGGCTCAGAACAATGACCGGAACTTTGAGTTCTTTGGCTAAACTTTTGATATTGTTTGAAATATCCGCAATTTCCTGCTGGCGGTTGTCTCCTTTTTGATTCACGGAGGAGTGCAGCAGCTGCAAATAGTCTATAACGAAAAGTTTGATGCCTTTTTCCATCATACGCCGCGCCCGGCTGCGCAGATTCAAAATGCTTAATCCCGGAGTGTCATCAATATAGACCGGGGCAGAAGCCAGTTTAGAGGCTTCATTGGTCATGTGCATAAAGTCCTGGTTGGTCAAAGTTCCGTTACGGATGGACTGCATACTGACTTGTGCCCGGGAACAAAGCATACGCATGACCAGTGACTCCGCTGTCATTTCAAGACTGAACACGCCCACCGGCTGATTTAATTCAATGGCGGCGTGTTCGGCGATATTCATAGCCAGAGATGTTTTGCCCATAGAAGGACGAGCTGCGATAACAACCATTTCTCCCTCATGCAGACCGGAAGTCATTTTATCCAGTTGTGGAAAACCTGTAGCCAGTCCGGTGAGCTCTCCCTTGCGCATCACATAGTTTTGAATGGTGGTAAATGCATTCTTTACGAGCTCTTTCATTGTGGAGGATGAAGCGTGAACCCATTCGCCGTTGATGCGCAGGATCTCTTTTTCCGCTTTATCCAGAAGAACTTCTACATCTGACGGATCGGAATAAACATCTTCGGCCAGAACCGTACAGGTTTGAACAAGACTGCGCAAAAGATACTTCTCGCGAACAATATCCAGATAATACTCCATGTTCAGTGGAGAAGGAGGAGCATCTTTTAGGCTGGAAACGTAAGCAATACCACCAGCGGCATCAAGAAGACCGCGATCGTTCAAACGTTGGATCAGTGTCAAATCATCAATGGGGACATGTTCGTCATTCATTGCGAGAATTTGGGAAATGAGAGTCTGATGACGAACATCATAGAATATATTTTCTAAGTTATCCTTGCCATTGAGTTTTGAAACGAGTAGATCCAGATTCTCTTTGGGTGCGAGCATGATACACCCCAAGACACCTTGTTCAGCTTCGATAGAGCATGGAATTTGACGTTGAGGAGGTTGTATGCCGTTTGTGTCTGAACGAGAGGAAGCTGTATGACTTTTGCGTCCGCGCCCGCGTATTCCTTTTTTAGCGGGTGTGGACATCATTTCCGCCGGCGTAGTCAGATTTACTTCCTCTGGAGGAATAGGATTATATTCAGAGGATTCCGGTGGATTCGCGGGGATTCCATCAGGAACTTCATTGTTTGAATTGTCACTCGTCACACTCACGAATCAGAGCTTTACACAACGAACTGGGGATGTCAAAAACATGAACGAAAAAGTTATTCACAACTTGCTGTGAAAAACATTACAACAGGGGTGAGCTTTTGATCTGCCGGATACGTTCTTTTTGCTGAAGTAATTGAAGTTGTTCATCTAAAGAAATTCCGGGTTTCAGCAGTTGCTGGTTGACGTTTCTCAGCAGACGATCGCAGTGTTTATTGCGCAAGGTCAAAAGAAGTTCCTGCAGCTGGCGTTCCTTTTCCGGAATGTTTTCTTCTGTTTGTACCAGAGTCTCATAAAGGAACTGTTGAACATTTGGGGAGGGAAATGCTTTCAATAGAGCATTTTGAGACCATTCTCCGGCAGTGTGCAGATCCAGGATATAAGTGATGATCTCTCTTACTGATTTGTTTTCAACCCATTCCGGCTGAAAATATTGACTGACCCAATTCCATTGAGACTCATTCATTAGGAGAAGCTTCAGGAGCCAGCGATCCTGTTTGGACGGGGAAATGAATTCTTCTTCATCTATAAGCTCATCATTTTCATCAATTTCTTCTGAAACAGGTATTTCTGTATATCTTCTTTCAGAATACTGTGGGATGCGCTTAAACTGGTCTAAAATCGTTTGTGTGCTGACATTGAGCAAGTTAGCTGTTTTTTGAGCATAAGTATCTGTCAGTAGTGGCTGGTCAGCCTTATTCAAGGCTTCACCCATTGCCTGGACAATTTGTAAGCGGCCTGAGTCAGAATCCTTGTTGTGATGCTGGCAAAGATAGGCAAGGTAGAAATCGAAAAATTGATGAGCTGTGCTGAGCAGTTTCCCAAAGGCTTCCGCTCCATAAGCTTTAATAAATGAATCCGGATCATGTTGGTCGGGCAGGAACAGGACTTTCATGCTGAGTTCAGATTTAATGAGAATGTCAAAAGCCTTTACGATAGCATTTTGACCGGCATTGTCACCATCAAAACACAGGACAACTTCCGGTGCGAAACGCTTGAGTAGGCGAGCCTGATCCATGGTAAAGGCGGTTCCCTGCGGGGCTACGACATTCCGAAAACCCGCGGCATGACAACTGATGAGATCCAGCTGACCTTCGCAGACGATGGAGTATTTTTTCTGAGTGATCTCCCGTTTGGCCCGGTCAAGACCGTAGATGACTTTTCCTTTGTGGAAAAGAGGTGTTTCGGGAGAATTGACGTATTTACCCATTTTGTCATCCGGATAGAGAACACGAGCACTGAAAGCGATCACATGTCCCTGATCGTCACAGATAGGGAACATCAGCCGACCCCGAAATCGTCCATAGAGTCCGGAAGTGTTTTTTTCATCAGATTGTCGCGCGAGGGCCAGTCCCGATTCAACCAAATGGTTCATATCCAGATGGAGCCGCTGAGCCATAACGGGGATGTCTTCCCAGAGCTTAGGAGCGTATCCCAAGCGGAAATCTTCGATGGATTGAGCCGAGACACCCCTCTTTTCTAAATAATCACGGGCGATTTGACCTTCCGCACTGGTCAGCAGCTGACGATGCCAGTATTGCGTGAACTCCTCGTGGATCCTCAGCATGGATTCTTTGACAGAGCGTTTCAGGGAAGATTCGCTGTTGTCTTCCGGAACTTCAATGCCGACCCTTTCTCCCAGGCGGCGAATAGCTTCGGGATAGTGGATGTGTTCATATTCGCACAGGAATTTGAAAACATCGCCTCCTTTGTGGCAGCCATGACAGTAAAACATTTGCTTCTGTGGAACGACGTAGAAGCTGGGAGTCTTTTCATTGTGGAAGGGGCATAGCGCGACAAATTCGCTGCCTTTCTTTTTCAAGGGCAGATAGGCACTGATGACTTCGACAATATCATTAGCGTCACGAATTTGATCTATGATGACTTCCGGGATCATGCGGAGCAGATTGGAAATTTATTTCTTTTTATCCTCTTTATAAAGTGTGTTTTGAATCAATTTATTGTTACGGAGAACAAAAGCATGATATTCCAAAGCGGCCATTAGGAATGTTGCACTGATCTCATTTAAATCATAGAGAATAACTTGCAGCCAGTCTTTGCTGCAGATGGTAAAATTGATATTAAAAATCATTTCGGCCAGCTGAGTTGGCTTTTTATAGAAAGGCAGAGCGTGTCGGATATCCAGAATAGAACGGATAGGGGTTTCCTTATCGATTTGGCTGGCATAATAAAAGTTATCGATATGATCGCTGATCTGCAACGGGTCATCCGGATTGAAAATGGTTTCAGCTTTGGCTGGATCCGTAAAGAAAAAGTGTTCAGGGTTTTGAAGATGAACTGCCTCAGTGGGATGTTTTTTTTCGTAAAGGTGGATCAAGGCTTCCTGAACCGGCTCCGAAAGGAAACAGTTTTGACGGTTTTGGACCAGTAATCCTGCGCGGAGGATCCTCATGATCGTTGGCAGTACGGAATCCAGATCTTCATAAAGAATGGCAATAGAGGTTCCCCAGTTGCAGGAATATCCTTGGAAACCGAGGTCTAAAATCCCTCTTGGAGAGGTCCATATATGACGAGACGCGCTCATATCCGCTAAAAGTATAGCCCAGCGGGAAGCGGTTGTACAATTCGGAATTCACGCTTGTGTTGAAATCTGGAGATTAAGCTTGCCTAACCTCCCAATTTGCTGTAACTTAGTGTTGGCTTTGGGGTAACGGAAGGTCGCTCATGAGAAATCATGGGAGGAAAGTCCGAACGCCGCAGGACAGGATGCCGTCTAACCTGTGTGAACGGGATACAGACGGGGGGACAGCGTCAAGGCTGTTTCACGGAGAGTGCCGCAGAGAATATACCGCCTTGCAAGAGGTAAGGGTGAAAAGGTAGCTTAAGAGACTACCGCCCGGGGAGTAATCCGCGGGGCAGGGAAAACCCCATCCGGCGCAAGACCAAATAGGGAATCCTTGAAGTGGTCCGTTTCATGGTGAAAACCGGGATTTCGGGTTAGGTTGCTTAGAGAAATGATCTTCTCCATTCGCAAGAATGCAGACAGAATTCGGCTTACAGTTCCCCATAGCCAATTTGCTAAACGATGTTTTTAATTTTTAACTAATAATGGATTTATTATGAATAGACGACATTTTTTTAAAATGGCTGCCGTGGGATTAGGTGGCCTGAGCCTTTCGTCCGTAACTCAAAACGTGTCAGCCAAGGAGAGCAGTGGTAAGCCTTGGCCGTTCAAGATCGGATGCGCCGGATACACTTTC
>JAEEGF011380126.1_pt1 | contig 45406 bp, 40 predicted proteins | sample 9134171 | NCBI WGS metagenome assembly JAEEGF01 (sample SAMN16246542, study PRJNA631951) | gut metagenome | biome: gut microbiome; feature: rumen; material: AP-attached | host: Bos | place: Iran: Karaj | collected 2018-10
CCTGAGTGTAAGAAAACCACAGTAACAATACATTTGTTGAGATAGTCGACAGTTTTTTACACTGTCAATGATAGATTTTTCATGGCTGCTCCCTATTTAGACATAAAATAGGTAACAGTCATGAAACGTTTTTGTACAATACTCTTATTGATGACGGCACTCGGTTGCCAGGCGCAAGTCCTGCAAAAAGGAGTCAAAATTAATTATGGTTTGAACAGTATTCTCACCCAGATGGATGTGTACGACTGGAAGTCAGAGCTTGCCAACAATGGCGATTTGGGGGTGATGACAAGGGTGAATGTGTGGAAGCTGTATCTTCAGCCGGAGGTGTACTTCGGAATCAACAGTTGGCGAAACAACCAGAGTGACGCCAAGGCTACGGTGTCGGATTTGGTTTCTGGATGGACAAAGTCTGTCAATTTGACGATTCCCATTTTATTGGGTTATAAACTCGGCAGCACAGAGGCCAGGAGCAATGCAAGGGTATTTGCCGGTCCTGTATTTAATAAACTGATAGGCTCACTGGATGATTACAGGATGTTTTCATCGGTCATAGGCATGGGAGTGGATATCGTGGGAACCGTATCGGTAGATGCCCGCTATATGATGATGTTTGGAGAGCATAAGATGTTTGAGGGGAGTGCCAGCGGGTTGCAGATGTCTTTGGTAATAATGTTCTAAGTTTTTATATATGAAAAAGTTTGTTTTAATACTCGTAATCGTTTTAACTGCCTTTGTTTCCTTTGCAAAAGGCGTAGTAAGAACCACCACCACTGATTTGAGTCTGAGGGTTGACGCCAGCACTTACAGTCGAGTCATCCTGACCATTCCGCAGGGGACACAGGTCTATCTCCAAGAGGATTGTGATTGTGCGTGGGTATATGTGACCTATAACGGTTATTATGGCTATGTGAATGCCCAATTCCTTACAAAGAGCATCCCAGCAAACACCACGACAGCAGTGGCTCAGGAGCCTATAAGACATTACACAAATAGCTATGGGAATACGGTACAAAGCCCCACTCGCTATAATAAAGCTCCGGCAGGCGCAACAGCATTGTGCAGGGACGGGTCATATAGTTTCAGCCAAAGCCGAAGAGGGACATGCAGCCATCACGGTGGTGTTGCTCGGTGGCTGTAAATTAAAACTCTTTTCTCATGTATTCATCTCTTTGACTTCACCATCATAGCCACGTGTCTGCATTTAGTAATCTGTATTCCTATTCATAATATGATATTATACAAGCTGTTGAAACAGCTGGACAAGTTTTAACATTTCACATTGAAGATTTATTTGTATCTTTGAAAATCGGAATTTCGGGTTCCGATTAACACAATGCAATAATAAACAAACATTTAAATATCATTTATGAAAATATTAGTTCTTAATTGCGGCAGTTCGTCTATCAAATATCAGCTTATTGATATGGACAACAATGCCGAAGTGATGGCAAAAGGCCTTTTGGAGCGTATCGGATTGGAAATGGGAGAATTCACCCACAAGTATCGTGGACAGAAGCACTACGAGCAACGTCCCATACCCAACCACACCGAAGGTATCAAGATGGTCCTCGCCGCTTTGGTCGACCCTGAAATTGGTGTCATCAAGGATATTAATGAAGTGGGAGCCGTCGGAAACCGTGTGGCTCATGGTGGTGAAATATTCAAACAGAGTGCCTTGGTTACCGATAAGGTGATTGAGCAAATCAAGAGCCTCGAACACCTGGCACCCCTCCACACTCCCGGCAACCTGGCCGGTATCTATGCCATGCGCGAAGTGCTGCCCAATGTGCCCCAGGCCGTTGTTTTCGACACCGCCTTCCACAGCACCCTTCCGCCAAAATCTTTCCTGTATGGTCTCCCCTACGAGTACTATGAGAAATACGGCATCCGCCGTTATGGTTTCCACGGTACCAGCCACAAATTTGTGGCCGAGAAGGCTGCCAAGATGATTGGCCGCGACTGGAACGACCTCAAGATTATCTCCTGCCACTTGGGAAGCGGTGCCTCTATCGCCGCCATCGATCACGGTAAATCCTTCGACACCACTATGGGCATGACCGCCCTTGAGGGATTGGTGATGGGTTCGCGCTGTGGCGATGTTGACCCCGGCGTGCTGCTTTACCTCATGGATCAGGGCATGACCTCCAAGGAACTGACCAAGGTGCTCTACAAGCAGAGCGGTCTCATTGGCATCAGCGGCGACAAACAGGACATGCGCGATATCCGTGCCGGACGCGATGCAGGCGATGAGCGTTGCACCTATGCTTTCGATATGTTCGCCCAGCGTGTCAAACGTTACATTGGCGGCTACATGGCCGAGATGGGTGGCTGCGACCTCTTGCTCTTCACTGGTGGCATCGGCGAGAATGCTTGGTTCATGCGCCGTCCTATCCTCGAAGGTCTCGAATGCCTCGGAATCAAGGTTGACCTCGAACTCAACGACAAAGTGATGGGCGAAGATGTCATCCTCAGCACCCCCGACTCGAAGGTTGCCACCGTGGTGGTCACCACCGACGAGGAATATGTCATTGCCAGCGACACCTACAACTTGGTGAAATAACTTTAGTTGAACATCCAACAAAGGGTTTCCTATTCATTATAAAAGGAAACCCTTTGTACTATCATCCAACATCATGAAAGAGCCCATCAACTTCAACGACCCAGCACCCGTCGACAAGTCGTCAAGCCTCTGGAAGAACCTTATCTACACCTTTCTGGGCACCACCATCTCCATCCTGCTCACTTTCGGTTCCGGAACCTTGGTGCAAATGCATCATCAGGCTCAGACTCGCCGTATGACAGCCATGATGGTGATTAGCCATATCGAATCCTGTGCCCAAAAGATGGAAGACATCGCCTCTCAGATGAAATGGCGCGACACCATAGCAACCTATATGTTACGTATTCCGATGGACTCTCTCGACAATCCCGAAAACCTACCCATCATCTCCGCTATGCGCCACCCGGACATGATTAGTCTCGACAAAACCGTAGAAGCCACCTTCTCTTCCTCTATCGAGACTTGGAAAGATATGGATAACTTCGGATTTATCAACAATGTCGGAAGATGCTTCTCCCTCATAAAAGTCGTTGAAGATAACTATAACAATTATATCGAATCCTACTTCCAACCCCTTAGGGAAGTAAATCAACACCCCGAAAATTACTCCGGCAATTCCTTATATTCAAAATATCTACACAACGAGGAATACCGCAAAATCCTACAGAATATCCACGACCGATCAGACTATTACATGTATTTCGCCGACAAAATACGTGTATGCAATTCCATCAATATGAAATTGATGGATATCTCCGATAAAGACCTGGAAAAATTCCTTGAAGAGTCTGATGTGAAATCCATTATCCCTGCCGATTCCATAAAGCGTCTGAAAGATTTTGTCACCCCTGAGCTCAATCCCGAGAGCCTCCCCGATATTCATTCATATTTCCATCTCAAACAATAAACCAACCGGTTTCCCGTTATATTCATGTCATGAATATAAAAAACATCTTTACCCTCACCACGCTCCTGATGCTGGCACCCATGGTGCTGGCTCAATATACCGTCGACAACAAGAAGGCCGTTTCCGAATTCGAGAAAGGCCAGTCGCTCCTTTCCGGCAACCCATCCAAAGCATTCGAGCATTTCGAGAAAGCACTGAAGGCAGCTCCCTCTTTTGCCGAAGTACACCTTACAATGGCTGCTTGGCTGCTGGACCACGACAGCCTCGACCTGGCCGAATACCATCTGCAGACCTTCCTTCGCACAGACAAAGGCAAACACAAACGCTGGGGAGCCGGTGCAGAGTACGACCTGCAGTGCATCGCCTTCCGCCGCTCAGCTCTAGCCAATCCCGTTCCCTTCACTCCTGAGAATATGGGAGCTTCTGTCAACAGCCCCGACGACGAATACCTCCCCACCCTCACCGCCGACGGACACACCCTGCTCTTCACCCGTTACAACCGCCCCGCCATGAGCGAGGATTTCTACTATAGCCGCTTCGCCAACGGCAACTGGGGCAAAGCCATCCGCATGGCCGAGCCTCTGAACAGCGACGAAAACGAAGGTGCCGGATGCATCTCACAAGATGGACGCATCCTCTACTTCACCGCCTGTGGACGAGACGATGGCGAAGGCCGCTGCGACCTTTACATATCCTACCGCAAAGGCAACGGATGGAGCACCCCCCAAAACCTCGGCCCTGTGGTCAACACCGGTGGCTGGGAATCGCAGCCCTGCCTCAGTATCGATGGCCAAACCCTCTACTTTGTCAGCGACCGCAAGGACGGCCTCGGAGGCATGGACATCTGGCGCAGCACCCTCGTCGAGGGACGCTGGAGCCAACCCGTCAACATGGGTCCCACCATCAATACCAAAGGCGACGAGAAGAGCCCCTTCATCTCGTTCGACAACCAAACACTCTACTTCTCCAGCAACGGCCATGTGGGCATGGGCGGAATGGATCTGTTTATGTGCCGCCGCACGGGCGACACCACTTGGAGCGAACCCCAAAATCTGGGCTACCCCATCAATACCCGAGGTGATGAGAGTTCGCTGATTGTGAGTCCCGACGGCCGCACGGCCATATTCTCAAGCGATCAATTCGGTGGTCAGGGTGGCCTCGACCTCTATTCTTTCGCCCTCCCCGAGCAAGTGCAGAGCGAACCGGTAGTGTACAAAGAAGAAATCACAGAGGTTGCCCCCGAACTGGAAGTGGGCGAGAGCATCACACTTAAGAATGTTTTCTTCCAAACCGGCAAATACACACTCCTGGACATCTCTATAGTGGAACTGGACAAGGTTGTGGAGATGATGCAGCACCACCCCACCCTGCGCATCGAGCTTGGCGGACACACCGACAATGTAGGCAACGCTGCCGCCAACCAGAAGCTGTCCGAACAGCGTGCCAAAGCCGTTTACGACTATCTGGTGCAACACGGCATCGCTGCCAGTCGTCTCAGCTATAAAGGCTACGGACAAACCCAGCCCGTGGCTGACAACAGCACCGCCGACGGCCGTCGACAAAACCGCCGCACCGTGTTTACTATCATCGAAAAATAATACACTCCTATAATAAACCCAAATCATTCGCAAGCCATGAAAAAGAAAGTAGTCGTATTGACAGGCGCGGGCATCAGTGCCGAGAGCGGCATCAGTACCTTCCGCGACAGCGACGGTCTGTGGGAACAATACCGTGTGGAGGATGTAGCCACCCACGAAGCCTACCTCCGCAACCCCGAGTTGGTACTGAACTTCTACAACGAGCGGCGGCGCCAACTCTTCCAAGTCAAACCCAACGAAGGTCACCGCCAACTGGTGCGTCTGGAAGAAAAATACGATGTCCAGATAATCACCCAAAACATCGACAATCTCCACGAACAAGCTGGCTCCACCCACGTGCTCCATCTGCATGGCGAACTGACCAAAGCCCGCAGCGACCGCAACGACAATCTCATCATCGACATCGGCGACCGCGACATACACCTTGGCGACAAAGCTCCCGACGGGGCACAATTGCGGCCCCATATCGTCTGGTTTGGCGAAGCGGTACCCAATATCGAACCCGCCTCCGAGATGTGCGAACAGGCCGACTATTTCATCGTGGTAGGCACTTCCATGAATGTCTACCCCGCCGCCGGACTCATTCACTATGTTCCTCGCAGCGCGCCTTGTTTTCTCGTCGACCCCAAGGCCGTCCCTATCTCCCGCCCCATCACCATCGTGCAGGAGAAAGCCGGCACCGGTGTGAAGAAAGTAGTGGACCAGTTGCTTGCACTGAATTAATCATTGAAGTATAATAATAAACCTCTAATTATCAAACAAAATGAAGAAATTTCTATCACTTGCATTATTTTTAGGAGCCTTTGCACTGCTTAGCGCTCAAACCGAGATTGGTTTCAAGTATCAAGACCACGTCTATCAGAGTGGTGACACCCTGAATGTCACCGTGCTCGTCACCGACCACGAATGCCACGGCATCCATTTCATCAACCAAACGGACCAAGACCTCCAGCGCATTGTTTTCAGCATGGAACCCATCGAGGAGAACGGCATCAACATCTTTGCCCTTTGCACCGGTATGGTGTGCAAACCCGGTCTCGAAACCGACCCCGTCACCATCTTTGCCAATGTGCCTTATGACGAATTCTATATCGATATGGACATCGATGCCAACCTTCCCGAACCCTCGTGCGTCTACACGCTCCGCGTGTCCAACGGCGACGTGAACTGCGCTGTGGTGGTGCGCTTCAAGGCAGTCCGCAGTGCCGCCATCGAACCCATCGTGGCCAACACTTCCCTCACCGCTTTCCCCAACCCCGCCCAAACCGATGTCAACATCCGCTACAGCGTTGAGCAGCCCTCCACTCTTGCCATTGTCGACATGCAAGGCCGCAGCGTGCGCCAAATGCAGGTCACAGGCAACGGCTCCATTATGGTCAACGACCTCCCCGCCGGCATCTACGCCTACGGCATCCTTGGAAGCAACAACATGAAAAAGCTTATCGTGAAATAAGCTCTCATTGTCCTCAACTGTAAGCCCCAAGGAGGACACACTCCTCGGGGCTTTCTTTTTTCCAATCACCATTTGCATGCGACTTTACATCACTTGCCATTGCAATAAGCCCATCCGGCTGAAAGGGAATTACGACACAGCCGATGACCTGCGCCGCCAGCGGGGCGACTTCCTCGAGCTGCACTGCCCCCATTGCGGCAAGACAGTCCATCTGCCCTACACATGGGCTTGGCCGAGGACTTGGGGGCCTTGGGTCACCGTAGCCATTCTTTCGGTTTTCATCCTGGGCAGCGTGGCTGTGATGATGCTTTTGCAGCATGCTGGGGCATCTGTTGGGGCGGTGATATGGGTCCCCATTGTTGCATTGTCTTTTTACGGTTGGATTGCCAAAATAGAGTCGGATGCTGTGGAGCAGTTCGAACACTCCAAATCCAATGCCCCAACTCCACATCTCACCCCCGATATAGCTGCCACATGGGACGACATCGACCTGCTGCACTGGTACGACATCGAGGAACCGGAGGACATCACCAACATCTACGAACGGGTGATATACTATGCCACAATCCTTCACCACGAGGAGCCACCGCGATACATGGAATGGTTCTACTACTATGAGGTCAACTACAATCCCAACAGCGACGATGGTATTGACCTCTACAGCAGCCTTATGGCCGTAGGAGCCACGCGCCATGCGGACATCGTGCTGGAAGCAAGAGAGATATACTTGCAGCACAAGGACGAGGTGGAACGATGCGTGAAAAGCGTGACACATGACGGATACCAACAGCTCCTTGCTCTCAACTTGTTCGACAAGCAGGACAATGCCCTTGCACAGGCCTACCATTCAGAACCACTGATGCCACTGGTGGCCGACTATATCCGACACCACATACCGCAGCTAGAAGGCGCGGAACTCTCGGACACAGAGACATAAAAAGAATATGTACAAGCACTATCTATAACGATAACAAGATGACAGACGAATACATAGAACTCGGAATAGAACAACTGGACCAAGACCATACAGAGAAAGCTCTGCAATACTTTCAGGCAGCCTACGCCCTGCAGCCCGACAACGATGTGGTGCTGTTTTACCTAGGGCTGACCCATCACCGCTTAAAACATCTGGAGGAGGCAGTGCACTTCTACCGCCAGTCGTTGGCGGTGGAACCCGAATCGGCCGAGACTTGGCTAAACCTGGGCAACTGTCTGGACGAAATGAAACAGCTAGAGGATGCCGAGGAGGCCTACCGTATGGCCAGCATCCTGAATCCCGAGGATGATGAGGTCTATATAGAATGGGGCAAATTCTACTACAACCAGTACCGCTGGGAGGAGGCCCTTGCCTGTTTTGAACAGGCACATCGCCTCAACCCCAACAACGAAGGTGCCCTCTGGCAGCAAGGTGACACACTGATAAAGATGGAGAAGACAGAGGAAGCCCTGGAAGTAGCCGAGACCCTTACCCACCGCAATCCGAAGAACTGGAAGGCATGGTCTAACTACGCCTGGTGCTGTCTGCAGTTGGGGCTATACGAACAGCTCATAACGGCGGCGCGGAAAATAATTCGCCTTTGCCCCGACAACCCAGACGGGTATGAGATGCTTGGCGATGCATTGTTGGAGACAGGACACCCCGAAAAGGCTTTGCCTCAATACGAAAAGGTCATAAAGCTGGACCCGGATTCCCTGTCGGCACTGGGCAGCAAAGCCTACTGCCTGTTGTTGTTGGAACGATACGAAGAGGCTCTGCGTTGCTATGAGGTGGTCACCCGCGAGGTTGACGACGATCATGAATTCTGGAACTGCATGGGCGTTACCCTCCACCACTTGCAGCGCGACGACGAGGCGTTGGACTGCTACCAAAAGGCTCTTGATCTGAAGCCGGACTATCTGCTTGCCCTCCGCAATATGGCCGATGTGTATCTGAAGTACAAACAATGCGACACGGCTGAGGAGCTGTACTTGAAAGCTTACCGCATAGGCAACCGACCCGCAGACCTCTTCGCAGCAACTCTGTGCATGTACATGACCCATCGATATGAGGAGATGGTGCAACCCCTCCTGTCCCTGCTGCCTGTGGCCAAGGAGGAAGGTCTTTCGGTAGCCTACAGGCTGGCTGTGGCCTACAAGAACCTGCACCAGTACGAGGAAGCCATACGTTACTACAAGCTGCAGATGGAAATTTCTCAGGACGGCTCGGACAACAGCGCCTGCTGGTTCCAATTAGCCCTTTGCGAGAAGAAACTGAAGCATCTCGACGAGGCGGAGAACTCTATGAAGAAGGCTTTGGAATTATTCGACAGCGACGAAGAGAAGGCCATGTGCCATTTCAGCCTCGGTGAGCTTTATTTGGAGCGGAAACAATACACACAGGCATTGGCCCACTTCGACCAAGCCGCAACTCTCGACCCCGAAATCGACGACTATGCCGAAGCCCGCAAGATGGCCCTGAGCCACATAAAACGCAATAGGAAATAACACAGCCTCAAACCCCATGCGCACCTCCTACCTCACCTATGCCGACTATTGCCGCAAACGCTTTGGCGGCACAGTGCAGAAAATCGCAGTGGACGGCGGCTTCACCTGCCCCAACCGCGACGGCACCCTTGGCCTCGGGGGCTGCTCTTTCTGTGCCGGCGAAGCCTTTGCCCCCTCCTATTGCCGCACTGCAGGCAGCATCACGGAGCAAATAGACGAGGGCATCCGGTTCCACACCCGGCGCCATCGACAAAAATCCCTCTATATGGCCTACTTCCAGTCGTTCAGCAACACCTACGCCCCGTTGGAGGTGCTGCGCTCCCGCTACGAGGAAGCCCTCGCCCACCCCCGTGTGGAAGGCCTTGTGATAAGCACCCGACCCGATTGTGTGAGCGAACCTACACTGGACCTACTGCGAACCCTCGGCAAACAAAAATATATAGCTGTGGAATACGGCATCGAAAGCTGCTACGACCAAACGCTGCGCACCGTGCATCGGGGCCACACCTTCGAATGCACCCACCAAGCCATTCTGGCCACCGCCGCACGGGGCATCGACGTGGGCGGTCACCTCATCCTGGGCCTCCCGGGCGAAAGCCGCGAGCAGATGCTGGCCGAAGCCGACATCCTCTCCGCCCTGCCTCTCAGTACCCTCAAGCTGCACCAGCTGCAACTGCTACGTGGCACCGAGATGGAACGGCAATGGCACTCCATCCCGGCCTCTATCCCACCCCCTTTCACGCTCGACCAATACATCGCTCTCCTGGCCGACTTCCTGCGCCGGCTGCGCCCCGACATCGCCATCGAGCGGCTGGCCGCTGCAGTGCCTCCACGCTATCTGGCCGACCCCTCCCGCAGCTGGCTCCGCCCCGACGGTTCGCATATCACCCATCGCGACATCGCCCAGCTTGTCAGGAACCGGCTTGCCAAATAGTTGCACCGCCGCCCGACCGCCCAGCGGCCCGACATCGACATACATTATTTGTTGAAAAGGAGATATTTTTTTACTTTTTCTAAAAAAAAACGTATCTTTGTAGGTTGGATAAACAAATAAATAATCATATAAATTATTGTAATTATGTATACTAAGTTTCAAGAACACCTTCAGAAAGAGTTGGCCGACATCGAAGCTGCCGGTCTCTACAAGCACGAACGCATCATCGAGAGCCCCCAGGGAGCCGAAATCATGGTGAAAGGCAAAAAGTGCCTCAACTTCTGCGCCAATAACTATCTCGGCCTGGCCGACAACCCCGAGTTGATTAAGGCCGCCAAAGAGGGTATGGATGCCCGCGGCTATGGTATGGCCTCCGTCCGCTTCATCTGCGGCTGCCAGGACCTCCACAAGAGGCTGGAGCAGAAAATCTCCGAGTTCTTCGGCACCGAGGACACTATCCTCTACGCTGCCTGCTTCGACGCCAACGGCGGTGTTTTCGAACCCCTGCTGACCGATGAAGACGCCATTATCAGCGACGCCCTCAACCACGCCTCTATCATCGACGGCGTGCGTCTGTGCAAGGCTCAGCGTTACCGCTATGCCAACGCCGATATGGCCGACCTCGAGGAACAGCTGAAGGCTGCCCAGAAGAACCGCTTCCGCATCATCGTCACCGACGGTGTCTTCTCTATGGACGGCAACGTCTGCCCGCTGGACAAGATTTACGAGCTGGCTCAGAAATACGACGCAATGGTGATGGTGGACGAGAGCCACAGCGCCGGCGTGGTTGGCAAAACCGGCCGCGGTGTGACCGAACGCTACAACCTGCGTGGCAAGATTGAAATCCTCACCGGCACCCTCGGCAAGGCCTTTGGTGGCGCAATGGGTGGTTTCACCACCGGCCGCAAGGAGATTATCGACATGCTCCGTCAGCGCAGCCGTCCCTACCTCTTCTCCAACAGCATGGCCCCCGGCCTCGTGGCTGCCGGCATCCGCATGTTCGAGCTTATGAGCGAGACCAACGCCCTGCAGGACAAGCTGCACGAGAACACCGACTACTTCCTGCGCCGCATGAAGGAAGAGGGCTTCGACTGCAAACCCAGCGAGAGCGCCATTTGCGCCGTCATGATCTACGACGCCGCCAAGAGCCAGCAGTATGCTGCCAAGATGCAGGAAGAAGGCATCTTCGTCACCGGTTTCTACTATCCTGTGGTTCCGAAGGGCCAGGCCCGTATCCGTGTCCAGATCAGCGCCGCCCACGAGCATGAACACCTCGACAAGTGCATTGAGGCCTTCAAGAAAGTCCGCAAGGAAATCGAGGGCAAATAATACTGACAATCGCAATGTTTTACACGAAGGGTGCAGGGTCTCGTCCCTCACCCTTCTTTTCTAAAAAACACACCATCATGAAGAAAATAAACATCTACCTTCTTATCACTGCGCTCCTGCTCATCGCCCTGGGTGTGGTATGCATTTTGAATCCCGGTGCCAGCTTCGCTTCGGCAGCCTGGATTATGGGGCTCTTTATCCTGGCTTCAGGCGTGTCGTCGCTCATCTTCGGCCTCCGCGCCCAAGCCTTCCTGCCCAACGCCGGCTCCACCACCCTGCTGGCCATCTTCCAAATCATCGTCGGACTGATGCTTGCCACCAACATCCTGGTCTCCCAAGTGGCCCTTATCGCCGTCTTCTCGATGTGGGTGCTGTTCGAGGGTGTGTCCCTTGCCGTGCTTTCCATCGACTATAAAAAAGGCGGCTACGACCGCTGGTGGCTCATGCTCCTGCTGGGCGTTTGCAGCATCATCCTGGGCTTCCTGGCGTTGCGCGAGCCGGAATATACAGGCACATTCCTCGGCATCCTCCTCGGTCTCGGCATATTGGCCAACGGCGTGGTGCGCATTGTGGCCTTCTTCGGGCTCAAACGCATCGAGAACCGCCTCCGCGACATCAAAGAGAGTGCCACCGCAACCCCCATCGACGAGTTCAATCAAGCCAAGATAGAAGAGCAATAAGAGCCCATTCGCAAATATCAAACGCATAAATGGTGCCCGCCTGTCCCCGGAACAGCGGGCACTTTTTTCGTATCATCGCCATCAGTTGGTCATAACATGATTTATCCTGCAATAATCACAAGGTGGGTTCTATTAACCCCAACCGGTCATTAGGACGACTTTTGCCTTCTTTCTCGATTTTTCAGGTGCGATTTGGGATTATCAGTTCACCCTATTCCTCTCGCTCTTTTTCCGTTGGCGTCTCCAATCAGCCACAGTGTAACTTAGCCACCAATTCGCCATGAGTTCGATACTCTAACGCATGACCCACACAAAATTAACGGTACTTCTTCGCTCCAAAAGCGGCGAAATACCATTGAGGTATCGTTGAAGTACCGTTGAAATTGCGAACCTTGGGCGGATCCACTGTTTACCTGAAAGACAGGCCCGACCCGACAGCAGTTTATGGACGAATTATCTATATCCCAAATCGGTCAATAGGGTTAGCTTGATAATTTTTAGTGTCCGATATGCGTGCTGAAAGCAAGTAATCATATTTACCACACACGAAGCAAAGTGCCGTGTGGGGTTAATAGCCGCGCTACAGTTGCTACAGTGCTACAGTTCCCAATCCCACTTCCACATCCGGAAACAACATATCCAACTGCAACAACTGTGGCACCGCAACGCCACCCACCGCAGCAGCAATGGAAACAATGCTCCAAACCCATTCCCAAGCCCTTTATGTTAAAATGCAAAAGGACATGACAATTATTGAAAAAAAAGTCGTATCTTTGCAGATTAAATTTGTAAAATGCAAATGGCAAGAACTTTTTTAATTCGGAGGTCGTAAGCAAGGCAAATTGGAGATAACTAACACAAACAGTCAAATCAGAGAATGACCATAAGGCCCATATATGAAGAATACAAACAACTCGGTATAGACCAGCAGATTGACTATGCCAAGTTCTATCTGTATTCCATCATCACGCACTCCACCGCCATCGAGGGTTCGACGGTGACGGAGGTAGAGAACCGCCTGCTGTTCGACGAAGGCATCGGGGCACAAAAACCTCTAATTGAGCAGATGATGAACCTCGACTTGAAAGCCGCCTACGAGCAAAGCATTGTCTATGCACGCGAACATACCGACTATTCGGTGGAACTGCTGTGCGGACTTTCTGCATTGGTGATGAAAAACACCGGGTCGGAATACAACACCATGTTGGGCAATTTCTCTGCCGCGAAAGGTGAGTTGAGGCTTCTGAACGTTAGTGCCGGAATAGGTGGAAGATCATACCTGTCGTATCAGAAAGTGCCAAGCAGTCTGCAGGAATTCTGCCAATGGCTCAATAAGGAACGGAAAAGCCTAAACATCTCAGACATAGAAGCCATATATGACTTGAGTTTCGAGGCTCACTACCGTCTTGTGAACATACATCCTTGGGCCGATGGCAACGGGCGAATGAGCCGCCTGGTGATGAATATGATACAATACGAATATGCCGTAGTGCCGTCGATAGTGAAGAAAGAGAAACGCAAGCAATACATCTCTTCCCTTGAGCAAAGCGAAGAAGCGGAGGATTCAAAGAAGTTCAAGACCTTTATGCTCCAGCATCATTGTGACAATCTGCTGAAACAGATTGAGGAGTACAAGCATAGTATGGGCGATGAATTTCATAGTGCCAAAGCGGATGGCACTATGGATGGCACTATGGCACTAAGAATAATGGAAGCCCTGCGTTCAGAGCCGTCGGCCACGATGGACAATCTATCCAACACCCTGGGAATAGCCAGAAGGACGTTGGTGCGATATATGAATAGGTTGCAGGAAGACAACAAGATAAAACGAGTGGGCGGCAGACGATACGGCCACTGGGAAATCATCAAGGAGGGGTAGGTATGGAGTTGAAGAAAGATAAACTCAAGGAAATGAAACGTCGAAAGGGAGCCGTTGTAAGGCACGTATCAGGCATTTCCTGCAAAACGGACACCACAGAGTTAGCACACTCCACCGAATCTCCCTTCTTCGATTCTTCTTCGGTCTCGCTTTGTGGAGTACCCTCTGATTCATGATACAAGTTCATCTATAATGCTGAGGTATGCAATAAAGTCGTGCCAAAAACGTTACAACAACAGATAAAAGTGATATGATTTTTGTAATTTCATGGGTATGAAGCGTGATTTTATCAATGAATTAATGAAATGGCGTGATAGTTCTCGTCGCAAGCCTTTGCTCATTACGGGGGTACGTCAATGTGGCAAGACCCATACACTGAAGGAATTTGGTCAAGCCTGTTTCGACAATGTATGTTACATCAATCTTGAACTGAGCAGCCACTATGCCGCCATTTTCGAGTATGATTTCGACGTGCAGCGAATCATCAGAGAGATAGAACTGATGGAGCAATGCACGATTACTCCGGGCAAGACGCTCCTGATATTAGACGAGATACAGGAAGTGCCCCGAGCAATAACAGCATTGAAGTATTTCTGTGAGAATAAGCGCGAACTTCATGTGGCCTGCGCTGGCTCATTGTTGGGTGTGGCTCTGAAGAATGAGAATATAGCATTCCCTGTCGGAAAAGTCAACCGCCTGCAGATGTATCCAATGAGTTTCAGAGAGTTCGTTGAGGCCAATGGCCAAGGGAAATACATGGAGATACTAAACGACTGGGATTGCGAACGAGAAATACCCGAAGTGTATAGCCGGCCTTTGGAGCAACTGCTGAAAGAGTATTACTTAGTCGGCGGTATGCCAGAGGTGGTGCAGGAATATATCAACACGCATAATATCATGGCTGTGCAGGAGATACAAGACGAGATATTAGCCGACTATGCTGACGATTTCTCCAAACATGCTCCTGTCAATGAGATAGAAAAGATACGGCTTGTGTGGGATTCCATCCCCAAGCAGCTTGCAAAAGAAAACAATAAATTCATGTTCTCGCATGTCAAGGAGGGCAAACGGGCTCACGAACTGGAAGCTGCCTTGCAATGGCTTAAAGGTGCTGGCCTTGCCTATCTGCTGGAACTGGTGCAGAATGCTGAAAGCCCACTCTCGGCATTTGCTGATGCTACCTATTTCAAAGTCTATATGTCTGATTGTGGGCTCCTCTGTCGCAGGCTGGGTCTCGGGTACAAGGACTTTTTCGGAGAAACCGATACCATGAAGACGTTCAAGGGTGCTGTTGTTGAGAATTACGTGATGAACGAACTAATATGTTATGGCAGGCAGCCCTATTTTTGGCGATCAGGAAATACGGCGGAGTTGGACTTCTTGTTTGAGGAAGATGGGGATATAGTGCCAGTAGAAGTAAAATCGGCTGCCAACACACAGGCAAAAAGTTACAAGCTGTTCTGCAAAAAATATAACCCCCGTAGAGGCTATAAGCTGTCTTTGAAAAATCTTGCTGTCAATGATTGCGAGGGAACCGCCACAACCAGCTTGCCACTCTACCTCACATGGACAATTAAATGATTTAACAATAATCGATTATGGCAAAGCCTCAACTGAAACAAATGAACGGCCACTTTGTGGAAAGCGACTACGAGAATGCTCTTATTTCTTTCTTGGAAAGAGAAGGATGGCCGTATCTGTTTGGTGACTCTATGTCCAGAGCCAACAGAAAAGAGGTGCTGAATATGGAAGACCTGCTCCAGTTTCTAAAGGTCAACCACGAGGATGTAAAGGATGAGGAGTTGCAAAGAATAGCCGACAACGTCAGGCTTGTGGGTGCCGATACTGTTTTTGCCACCTTGCTGACTGATATGATGTAGCATCTTCAACACGCATAGGGATAGCCTCTGTTACCCCACACTGCACGCCTGCGGTGTTTAGTGTGGGGTTAACAGCCGCGCTACAGTTGCTACAGTGCTACAGTTCCATTTCCCCCTATTCCCTCATCCGGAAACAACATATCCAACTGTAGCAACTGTGGCACCGCAACGCCACCCACCGCAGCAGCAATGGAAACAATGCTCCAAACCCATTCCCAAGCCCTTTATGTTAAAATGCCAAAGGACATGACAATTATTGAAAAAAAAGTCGTATCTTTGCAGATTAAAATATAAACAAATGACAAAAGGGGGCACCTGGGGCGCCGACGGCGTGAAACGCAACAAACACAAAAACGAAAAATTAATAAGTGACTAACGAGATACAATTCATATTATACCAGCTGCCCGACGAAGAAGGCAAAGTGCAAGTGGTTATCAAGGACGAAACCATTTGGGCTACGCAGAAGGCTATGGCCCAGCTGTTTGATATTGACAAATCTGGCATTAGCCGCCATGTATCCAACATTTTTAAAGAAGGAGAACTACGGCAAGAGACGACTGTTGCAAAAATTGCAACCGTCGTAAATAGAGGTATAAGAGGTGAGGTGGAAGAACCGATAGATTTTTATAATCTTGACATGATTATCGCCGTCGGCTATCGCGTATCATCGGCTCGTGCAACCAAGTTCAGACAGTGGGCAACAAAAGTACTGAACGAGTTTATCAAGAAGGGATTTGTTTTGGACGAGGAACGTTTGAAGCAAGGCAATGCGGTATTTGGCAAAGATTACTTCCGCGAACTGCTGGAGAAGGTACGCAGTATCCGTGCCAGCGAACGACGTATCTGGCAACAGATTACCGACATCTATGCGGAGTGCTCGTTCGACTACGACCGCAACTCGCCCACTACACGCGAGTTCTATCAGATGGTGCAGAACCGTTTCCACTATGCCATCACAGGGCAGACGGCACCTGAGATTATCTACACCCGTGCCGATCACACAAAAGACCACATGGGATTGCAGACATGGAAGAATGCCCCAGATGGCCGTGTGCTGCTCAGCGACACGAAGGTTGCCAAAAACTACCTGCCAGAGGTGGAAATACGTCGACTGGAACGTGCGGTGTCGGGTTATTTCGACTACATAGAGGACCTGATAGAGCGCGAAAATGCTTTTAGCATGGAGCAGTTTGCCGCTTCTGTCAATGAATTCTTGTCTTTCAGACGTTACGCCCTTTTACCAGACAAAGGGAAGATTAGTCGTGAGATGGCAGATAAAAAAGCAACCGATGAGTACAAACTCTTTAATCCCACCCAAAAGATTGACTCAGACTTCGATAAAGAGGTAAGAGGATTACTTGATAAGCAATAAGAACCAGGACAAAAAACCATAGAAAATGACCCTAAGGCACATAGCAGGCACATCTGGCGGAACGGACATCGAAGAATTAATGCATTATTAATGTGTAACTGCGATGACATGTGAATGTGCTAATCGATTTACGAATTAGCGCATTAACAAGTTAATACGTTCAGATAACGAATCCCCACACCAAAAGACTAACGCATTTACACATTCCTACATTAACGCATTCTTTTACATCTGTCACGTTAAAAAACTACCAGAACCCTCTATAATTGAAAAAAAAGTTGTATTTTTGCAGATTAAATTATAAAAATGCAAATGGCAAGTTACAGCTTTTCTGGTCACGAGTCCTTTGCTTGCAAGTCTTTATGGCTCAAGAAAGGATATGATTTTATAGTGCACAAACATGACTTCAATGCACCAGAAGCAGTAATACACCTTGGTGTAGGCAAAAATATGGTCACTTCTATACGCTACTGGATGAGAGCCTGTGGTATTATGGATGATGACATGGGGCTAGGACACTATCTTTTTGACGACCAAAACGGAAAAGACCCCTACCTTGAAGACCTCGCCACACTATGGCTACTACACTTCAACCTTGTTTTCAAAGCACAAGCTTCTATTTATAAAATCTTCTTCTGCGAGTTTCAACGTGAACGCATCCATTTCACAAAAGAACAGCTCAACAATCATATCAAGTACAGACTTATTGACGATGGTCAGAAGAACTTATACAACGAGAACACGGTAAAAAAAGACATCGACGTTCTAATACACAATTATGCTCTTCCTAGGAAACCTCAATCCAATGAGGATTTCTCAGCATTATTCATCGACCTTGATTTGCTCAGAATCAATGAAGACGGCAAAGAATACTATTTCAATACCGAAGGTAAACGTAAGGTTCCAATGCAAATCTTCCTTTATGCTTTGACTAAACTCAAAGAAAAAGAAGGCGACAACACATTACCTTATGACGACATCCGCCACAATATTGGAATGACATTCTGCATGACTGATGCTGAGATTATTGAAATGTTAAAACTAATTTCCTCCAGATATTCCAACTATCTTGCTTATAGCGACGAAGCTGGCATCCGGCAAGTTCAGTTTATCAAGGATGTTTCATCTGAAGAATTATTAAACGATTACTATGAAGCGAACATTTAATCTGTCAGCCAATATCGAGAATGGCTTTGCCAAGGGTTCCCACTACATAGTAACCCCTAACGCCAAGAAAGCCATAAGCCATATAGTCAATGGCTTCAAGTCTGGTGTACATTCCTATACAATAATCGGAACTTATGGCACAGGTAAATCAAGTTTCCTGTTGGCATTAGAAGCAGATTTATTACACACCTCCAAGAAATCCATTTTGTTTGACCCTAGAACTCTTTCCGACTCCTCTAACTTTGAAATACTGAATATTGTTGGCGACTATTGCGAGTTCCTCACTCTTTTGCAGCGCAAGTTGAATAACTCAAAATCTGGCGACAGCGTAATCGATACACTTAATCATTACTACAAAACCTGTCAAAAACAAGGCAAATTCTTGATTATTGTAATTGACGAATTCGGCAAGATTCTTGAACATGCTGCAAAGAACAATCCAGAAAAGGAGTTGTATTTTCTCCAACAATTTGCAGAGTATGTGAACAATTCTTCACGCCAAATACTGCTTCTTACTACGCTTCACCAAAACTTCGGCTCCTACGCCAAGAACCTCACTGAGGAACAAAAGAATGAATGGAAAAAGGTAAAAGGGCGCTTTATGGAGGTCACATTTGTCGAACCTATTGAACAACTACTACACCTTGCTTCCATTCAGTTGAAAGAAGAATCTAAAGCTACTGCTCTCGCCAATGCAAAGAACCTATATAAACTCGCCATAGAAACTGGATTTGTCGCTAAAGATTTCGACGAACAAACAGCCTTGCAACTATATCCGTTAGATCTCTTCTCAGCCTATACCATTACTTCCGCCATACAACGCTACGGGCAGAACGAGCGTTCTCTATTTTCATTCCTTTCTTCGAGAGGTGAGGATTCTATTCTTGATTTCTGTCCAGAAGAACGACTGACATATAATTTACCCAAAGTGTATGACTATATCACATACAACTTCCAAAGTGCACTGAACGATGCTAACGCCGACTCTATGTCTTGGGCCACATTGCAGCATTCTATTGAACGAGTGGAAAACGCAAAATGGGAATCAGATGAACAGGCATTCTATGTCATCAACCTTATCAAAGCACTTGGCTTATTGAATACTTTCGGCAATGCGGGTTTCCGTCTCAACATCCCACAGTTCTCAAGATATGCCAAATGGGCAATGAATATCCCACAGGCAGACGAACTGATTCGACGGCTTATCGAAATAAAGGTTGTCCGCTATGCAGAATACAAAGAACGACTCGTATTATTCGAGGGCACAGATGTCAATCTCGAAAGCGAATTCCATGAAGCAGGTCTTGTAGTTCCCCGTCCTGTATATTTCATTGATAAGTTGCGCCAGTTCTTCAATCAAAGGATAGCACCAGTCAAAGCCCACTTTTATCAAAAGGGTACACCTCGCTTCTTCGACTATAAGATTCTTGAAGCCCCCGAAAGGACTACACCCGACGGTGATATCGATGGCTATATTGAGCTTATCTTCTCAACAAAGAAGAATGCACTTAAGGATTTGAAGGATTATAGTGCTTCAACCGACATATCCATTGTATTTGCCTACTTTAAAGAGACTGAAAATCTCGTCAACCATCTCTACAACATAGATAAGTACGAATATCTTCTAAAGAATGTCGTTATCGAAACCGACAATGTGGCACGAGGCGAGTTCAAGAAGTTACTTGAGCACGAACAAGACTTGCTGAACAAAGAGCTCAGCGACAGCCTCTTCTCCTACAACGACAAAGTAGTTTGGATATACAACGGTGAAGAAAAAGAAATACATTCTCACCGTGACTTCAACAAGCTGCTTTCACGTGTGTGCGACGATGTTTACAGCAAAACTCCTGTGATGAACAACGAATTGTTCAACCGTTACAAACTCAGCGGCAGCATCTCGACTGCCCGCAAAAACTATTTGACAGCCCTTATTGAGCACAATACGGAGGAAGACTTTGGCTTTCCAAAAGACAAGTTCCCTCCAGAGAAGACCATTTATTACTCGCTTCTGAAAGACACTGGATTGCATCGGAATGGCGGATTCTCCGACACCGACATCAAGGCTGAATTCAAGCCCTTGTGGGACGCATCGGAAGAATTTCTTCAAAGCACCTTAAATAAACCACGTCGCATTTCAGAGCTGATAAACACACTATTAGACAAACCCTATAAGCTAAAGCAAGGGTTGCTCGATTTTTGGATTCCAACCTATCTGTTCATCCGTCGACAGGATTTCGCCCTATATGATGCTACACGTGGAAACTTCATTCCCAACGTCAACATGGAGTTTTTTGACCTACTCCAGAAACATCCTCGCGACTATCAGGTAAAGAAATTTGCGGTCGATGGTGTCAAACTCAACTTCTTCAACCAATATCGCCGTTTTGTCAATCTCGGCGATGAGTTCTCAATAACCACACAGAGTTTTATTGAAACCATTAAGCCCTTCCTCAGTTTCTATGTCCGACTGAACGACTACACTAAACACACTCGCAAATTCAACCACCGTTCCACGATGCGCTTCCGTGATGTACTTGCCAAAGCCAAAGACCCAGAACAAGCCTTCTTCGAAGACTTGCCAGTCGCTCTGGGTTTCGACCGCTCCAAGATGAAAGATGAACAAACCATCAACGAGTATGGACTGGTCATAGAACGAGCAATCCGTGAACTTCGCACCTGTTACACCAACCTGATTGACCGTATTGAGGAACGTCTTGTTGATGAATTCGGGCTTGATTCTGGCGACTACTCCGAGTATATCACTGAGATTCGCCAACGTCTAGCCAATGTCAAGACGCATCTGCTCACCGGCAAGCAGAAAGAGTTTTATCATCATGTGATGACAGAGTACGAAAACCGCACTCAATGGTATCAATCCATCTGCTACACCATTCTTGACCAGCGTCTCGACACCCTGCGCGACGAGCAGGAAGACAAACTTGTCGATGACCTTGTTTATATGTTCCGCGAATGCGAAAAATACTCCGACATATCACGCAGATTAAAGGACTCTGACAATAGCGAAGCATACTCCTTTGATATGGTAACCAACCAAGGAACCAATATCCGCACACAGACCTACATCCTTCCCGAAAGGGACAGGAAACAGTCTTCCGAATTGGAAGAAAAGATAAACCGCATTCTCTCGGGAAATAACAACATAGACATTTGTACATTACTTTCATTATTGACCAAAAAGATGAAAGGAGGCGATTAAATGAACGTAAGGCACATATTAGGCATATCTGGAGGTAAGGACAGCGCAGCGCTTGCCATCTATTTGAAGCAAAAATATCCAAATCTGAAGATTGAATACTACAATTCGGATACTGGTTGTGAATTGGAAGAGACAGAAAACCTGATAAATAGACTGGAAGCCTATCTTGGGAATATTGTCAGGTTGAAAGCTGTTGAAACCGAGATAGAACCGACTCCATTTCATCATTACCTAAAAGCTATGGGCGGTTTTCTGCCATCGCCACAAGCCCGTTGGTGTACAAAAAAGATGAAATTAGACCGCTTTGAAGAGTTCGTTGGAGACGATTATGCGATATCCTATGTTGGCATTCGTGGTGACGAAGACAGAGACGGCTACATCTCTACTAAACCCAATATTCAAGCAATCTTCCCGTTTAGAAAGAACATCTGGAGTATCGATGTAATAAACAAAGTACTGCATAATGATAATTTAGAACAGCTTATTGAGTTATATAACAAGCTTTGTCCTGAAGGATGGCAGAAAGAGGACATTATGGCTGTGGTTATGAAACCTCTTTCAAAAACGTTCTTCTATTCAAAAAAAATGAACGCTTTGCTTGACTTAGATATCAAGTTATTCAATCATGTTGTTTTTGAATATTTGAAAACAACCGACTATCCCGTAGGGAAATTAGATGAGTTCCCATTGTTAGACAATACAGATGTACTTGTAAAGGACGATATTTTTAGAATATTGAGAGAAAGCGGGGTTGGTGTTCCTGCTTACTATGAGGAGATACCATTTGAGGTAGATGGCAAACAGGGAACATATTGTCGTAGCCGCTCGGGGTGTTATTTCTGTTTCTTCCAGCAGAAGATTGAATGGATATGGCTTCTAGAGCAACACCCTGACTTGTATGCACAAGCAATGGACTTTGAAAAAGATGGTTATACATGGAATCAGAATGAGAGCCTTGCGGAGCTATGCCAACCCGAGCGTGTGCGTCAGATTAAACTTGATATAATCAAACGCCAAGAAGAAAATCGAAAACAAGAAAAAGGAACAACCCTTGCTGACATTCTTGGTGGCGAAATAATGTGTGCAAATTGTTTTATTTAATAATTACATATTATGGAATATTCATATACATCTTACACAATTCAACAACTTTACGACCTAATAAAAGAAGGTAAAATTGACTTACGTCCACAATATCAACGGAACTTCATTTGGAGCAAAAAGGAACAACAGACTCTAATTGATTCAATCCTTCACAATATGCCATTACCGTCTTTTTTTCTATATAAAAAATCAAACAATACGTATGAAATGGTAGATGGCCAACAAAGAGCAGAATCCATATGTCGTTTTATTAATGGAGATATTACAGACTCTCTAAAGAATAAATTTAGCGACATAGATTCTAAAAGGTTCATGGATTATAAACTAAATATTACAGAGATAACAAAAGTCGATGTGACATCTGGAGAAAGTATTTCGTCTTTTTATGCATTAGTAAATAAACAGGGTGAACACCTAAATCCCGCTGAAATTAATAAGGCACAATACTCTAACCATCCATTTATGCAGTTGGTTGAATTTTTACTTGACACCAAGCAAGTTGCTGACATTGATATTTTTACAACCAAAACAAAGGCTCGCATGAATGATCGTACTTTAATAGAGGAAATTGTTGCATATCTCTATGGCGGTATTTATGATAAAAAGGATTATGTTAATGTCCTCTATAATACAGAGCTTACAAGCATAGATGTGGAACAGTTAAAAGATACATTCCTTAATGTAATAACTCGAATTGATAGACTAAACTCCATTAAACCAATTAATCAAACAAGATACAGACAAAGAAATGATTTCTTTACCTTGTTCAATTTTATTCATAAACACTCTGCCGAAATATCAGATGAACTATTGGATTTTCAATACAATATCCTCATATGGATAGATAATAATAATTTAATACGTCCATCAAATGATGAATGTGAGATTCTGCAAAAATACGCTTTCTCGTGTGTGACGCAGTCTAATTCTAAACATTCAAGAGAAACACGATTAGAAATACTTGAAACAATCTTGCTCAACAGGTCAGAGAATACATCGGATGAATATGAATTATTTCTTGAGGACTTACGAGACATTCTCAATACCGATGATATTCCTCTAATTAATATTGAGGGCTATCAATTAATAGACTACAATAGAATAACTATCAATAATTAATCATGGATACTATCAAATGTTCTGTAGATTTTGATAAAGCATCAAAAGAAGAGGGAAATTGGTATCTCACTATCAATAAGGTGGACTATCGGCTTGGTTTTTTAGGGGAAATCCCAGGAAATAAAGGCGGTAATTCATGGGTTTTTAAGTTATTTGATGCTCAAGACGATAGTCTAGACTATCCCATTAGCGTAATTAAAATAAACAAGTGGCCATATTTTAATGAAAATAATAAACGTGATCGCCGTTTAAACAAAAAGATTGATTTTGAAATTAAAGCATTATATGATTGCAGAAAGAGAAATGCCCAATATGTCATAGAAATATTCGAAGATGGTATACTTGAAAATAATGATAATAAATATCGGTTTTACACTATGGAAGTTGCCGAATCTGATTTGAAGACTTTCATGGAAAGCACCCCTTCATTGAATTCATATGATAAAGTAAAGATATGTATAGAGTTGACGAAAGCATTGAATGAATTGTCTGGATTTGATTATTATCATAGAGACATTAAACCCGACAATTTCTTCCTAATTGGTGAAGGTTTGTGGAAAATTGGAGATTTAGGACTCGTTTCTAAAAGAAATATTCAGAACAATAAACAAGAATTTATTGGGCCGCGTGGTTGGACTTCTCCCGAAGCAATGAACAAATATCTTACAAAACCCAGCAATCGTATCTTTAATCGGTTTATTGATGAAAAATCGGATATGTTTCAGTTAGGTATGGTTTTTTGGTATGTCATGCAAGGTAATGCACCCATCGGTTGTGTGATAGAACCTGATTTTCTTGAAGAAAATCATCAATTTTACATATTGATAAGACAAATGATAAGTCATAATAAAGAAATGAGACCTCCTAGTTTTGATTTTATAATTGATAGGCTTAATCAAATAGCCAACAATTATTTATTCAAATAATGCTTATTAATGTCATTTTTCCTCCGCACCGCAGATACAAATCTGGCACAGAATGGGAACCCGTTGGTTTCTTTTCTGAATGCTTGTGCAATAGCACAAGATTTGATTTGATGTTGGGTTTCTTTAGCTCTTCTGCAATAAGACTATTGGCTTCTGGTTTTGCAGTATTCCTCTATAACGGAGGAAAGATGAGAATGATTATAAACAATCTCCTGTCCCCACAAGACAAACAAACTATTATTGCAGGACAGAGCAATACAATTTCAGACATATTTGATTTAACAAACATCTCTTCTATTCATAATAATCTCTCTGATGAAGGGCATCATTTTTTTGAGTGCCTTGCTTGGCTGATTTCAAACAAAAGAATTGAAATCAAAATCGTCCAACCCAAAGGCCACGAAGGAATTGCTCATACAAAATTCGGTCTTTTCTCTGACGGAAACAACCGCGTATCTTTTGAAGGGTCATGCAACTTTACAAAAGCTGCATTGGTTGACAACATTGAGAGTTTTTCGGTATCATGCGATTGGGACGGTGAAATATTCAAATCACAAATAGAGAATATTGAGAGTGATTTTGAACGGGCTTTCAAAGAAGAAGACAAAAGCCTTAACTATATAAATGCAGAGCAAATAAAAGACCAAATAAGTAATACTTTTGGGGGGAAAGACCTTGAGACGTTGCTTGAACAAGAGAAACAACTTTCACATATTTTGATTAGGCCTCATGTTGTATCAGCTATTGATGCTGCACGAAAGAAGGTTTCGGAAATTGCAAAAAAAGATGATTTGAAAAAGGGAATACCTCATTTCCCTTATTCTAGCGGTCCTCGAGATTATCAAAAACAAGCCTTTGAGAACTGGAAAGAAAATGGACAAAAAGGTCTCTTCGCAATGGCTACCGGAACAGGAAAAACTATTACAGCACTGAACTGCCTGCTGGAAGTTTATAAAAAATGCAATTATTATAAAGCTATAATACTCGCTCCAACACTTACATTAGTTGACCAATGGGAATGTGAGTGTTTGAAATTTGAATTCAAAAACATCATCAAGATATCCTCTAGAAACAAGTGGAATAATGAGATTGACGGACTTCTTTTAAGAGAAAAGGTTTCAAACCAATCAGAAATCTCTTTCGTGATTATTTGTACATATCAGTCTTATTCGAAAAGAAAAGTATTTGATGTTTTGAATGGATTATCTGCCCGTACAATGTTTATTGCCGACGAGTGTCACAACATGGGTTCTCCCGAAATGCTTAAATTGTTGCCAAAGATTAACCAAGCACGTCGCATCGGGCTGTCTGCGACTCCAAATCGTCAGTTCGATGAAGTGGCAAATGAAGCAATCTCTTCATTCTTCAAATCTACAGATTGTTACACTTTTGAATATTCAATGGAAGAGGCTATAGAAAATGGCGTACTTTGCAAATACTATTACTATCCACATGCAGTGTCTCTAACAAATGAGGAAATGGAAGATTATGCAAAACTAACAAGAAAGATAGTAAAGTATTACAACTTCGGTAGTGGAAAGTTTAAGGATGATCCTATATTGACAGCATTGTTACTAGCACGTAAACGAATAATCCACAAAGCTGCAAATAAAGTTGAGGCTTTTCGATCAATAATAGAAGATTATTATGCAGAACACGGTAATCTGAACTATACGCTTGTATATGTTCCTGAAGGAAACGAAGTGGGCGATTATAAAGGTACCGAAGTCTTCGATGAAGAAGATTTTGACGAAGATGCAGTAACACAAAGCATAATTGATACCTATACTTCAGTAGTAAAGGATGTTGATAAAGATGTAACTGTTAGAAAATTCACATCTAATAGCGCAGGGCGTGATGAGATACTGGAACAATTTGCCAAAGGTGATATATCCGTCTTGACATCAATGAAGTGTTTGGACGAGGGCGTTGATGTCCCCCGTGCAGAAATGGCTGTTTTTTGTGCAAGCACAGGTAATCCTAGACAATTCATTCAACGAAGAGGAAGAATTTTACGCAAGCACCCAGACAAGGAATATGCAACAATTCACGACTTGGTGGTCATTCCAATTATCAATGACGATGAGTGTTTTGAAATGGAACGAAGACTCCTTAAAAATGAGATTGAACGAGTAAGAAATTTTGCACTACTTTCTCGAAATAGCGCAGATTCATTAAGTGAATTGTTACAAATAATGAATTATTATAATCTAAATCTATACGACAATGCATAGCGAAGATGAAATGCTAAAATTGGTACTTTCGGACAAAAACTTAAGGGAAAAGTACAATTATAATCCTAATGACTATCTAACGATGAAATCGGCATTATCAGCCGAAGACTATCCTGTTGTAGTAGCTGTTGCAAAGATAATTCGCAAACTCAATGGCAAGCAGGACAAATCAGCATATAAAGAATTATATAAGGAGATTTATGAATACCTTAATAACAACATAATCTCATGAAAATAAAAAACATATCAATCAAGAACTTCAGAAGTTACTGCGGAACTCATACCATTGAACTGTATGAAGGTCTAAATATTTTTATTGGGGACAACGGCGACGGAAAAAGTACTCTGTTCGATTCGTTAAACTGGTTGTTTGACACCACTTTGACAGAACAGAAAAATGAGATTCTTATATCCAAAAAATGTATATCCCAACTGGTGGCTGGAGGAGATTCGGAAAAAGTGTCTGTCTCAATGGCCTTCGAGCATGACGGTGAAAAATATGTAGAAAAATCTTTTGATTTCTTCATAGATGCAAATGGTGATCTGAAAACTGCGAACTATCACTTCATCGGATATGAAGAATCTGGACCAGAACGCCTAAGAGTTGATGGACGCAGATTACTCGATAGGTGTTTCGATGCATCAATACGTCAATACTGTCTCTTTAAAGGAGAGGAAAGGCTTGATATCTTTAATACAGATAATGCATTACAATACCTTGTCAATACATTCTCTGAAGTACACGATTTCGACATGTTTTATACTGGCGATGATGAGGGATTTACTGAATTTGCTGTCCAAAATGCAAAGCGTGCTAAAGATGTTGCCATTAAAAATGCAAATGCCACAACCCAAAAAGAACGGGCTTTAAACGCTGCAATTGGTGAAACAAGTAGACAATTATCCTCTGTTGAAAGAGATTTTAAAGATGCAGAAAACAACTACAATAAATATGATAAACTTATTACAGATATTGAGAGCCACTCTGAAGCAAGTGAAGACCTACGCAGGATTAACGATCGAATAAAAAACCTAAAAGAACGTAAAGAGAACACTGAAATAAGAATTGATGATTCGTATTCTAAAAAACTACTAGATGACTATTGGATTATGTGCGGTATGTCACCAATAATAGAATTATTTAGCGAAAAAACGAATTCATTTATTAAAGAAAAACAGAAGCTTGAAATAATAGAAGCAGAAAAGAAAGGGAAAAAGGAAGCTCTAAAAGAAATTGCTAACGGGATTCTTCCTCTTGATCCGTTGATTCCTGACAAGAAATCAATGGAAAATATGATACATGACGAATTTTGTAAGGTTTGTGGTCGACCTGCACCCAAAGGGAGTGACCCATATAACTTTATGGTCCAAAAACTTCAAAGTTTGCTTGATTCAATCTCAGGTGATGTGTCAGAGGACGAAGAAAGTCCCAAATTGTTTTCAAACAACTATTCATCGGAATTGCAACAAATACTGCGTAACGTCGATTATATGACGATGCAAGTAAATGGTTTGCAGAATGAGATTTCAAATTGTGTCAAAGAGAATGATCGTCTAAAGATGATTGCTAATAATCTTCAACGGAACATTGACGACGCAATAGAAGAAAAAAATAAACTTCTGGCAAAAAATAATAATATCACAGAAGAAGAGCTCGACACTGATTATAAAAATTTCTCCAACTGGAATAAGTTTAGGAATGAAGCCGAACGTAACAGAGAACGTTTTAGGGTTAGAAAGAATGAGTTGAGTGACAAGCTGACAGAATTACAAAGTGAATTGGCTGGGATTTCAAAGGATGATAAATCCAAAACAGCTGTACTTGTCCATCAAGCATTGCAATATATTTGTTCCGCCTTTGATTATGCAAAACAGAAGAATACTCGTGATTTTATCGAACTTCTAACAACACACGCAAATGGGTATTTGCAAAAATTAAATGTCGATGATTTCCACGGTGTAATTCAAATTATAGAAAAAGCCAATGGTGCTGCTCGTCTACGGCTTGTTGACAATGATGGTACCGTAGTAACAAATCCAAATACAGCACTTGAAACAACAAAATTCATGTCTGTATTGTTTGCAATCTCGGATCTGACTACATTAAAACGGGAAAATGATTATCCTTTGATTTTTGATGCACCAACTAGTTCTTTTGGTCCTCAGAAAGAACGTGATTTCTATGCTGCAATCTCAAGCATCAACAAGCAATGTATTATTGCAACAAAAAGTTTTTTGAAAGAAGACGGATCCCTAGATATGACTAAAATAGAACATCAAAAAGGCAAGATATTTCGTCTGCGTTTAAATCCCGATTGTGACCTTGAAAAGATGTCGACAATTCAAACAAATATTGAACCCATTAAAATGAATATTTGATTATGGCAGCACTAAATACAACAGATAGTCTATTTGCATTGTGGGCTAAACGAGACGCATACTTTGAAACTCATTTTCAAGATGAGATTATTAGCAAATTCTCCGACTACGGGGTTGGATCTTCAAAAAGCAATGAAGCAAAGGGAAAGACTTTTGGCGGTGGATATGAAATGTTTATTATTGCATTCTTTATCGGCCTCTACTCCGATTGCCGCCGCGAATTAGATAAAAGCCTTGACAAAAAGAAATTTGGGTACACTATAGAGAATTGGGGTGACCTCAATTCGAAACCTGGTAGAAAGTCATATCCTGAAATCCGCAAACATATATTCGCCTCATTGATAGCAAAGACAGACATAGACCTGATTGCTCTGGAAAAAGGAGAACTAGAGGCAAGTGATGTGGTAAGCACAATGATTGATGCTATGAACGAATATGCCAACTACGGTTTTTATTACCTGGCAGAAAAACTGAAGGACAACCCAAACTCCCTATATCGCAATTCCGGCTTCCTGGATATCTTTCTCGACCTGACAAAGAAAACACACACAAAAGATGAAGAATTGGAAGAACTATAATTTTGAATGTGATATTGTGTGAACTATGGTTGGCAACCATATGGAGCCAAAGCTGACAGCGGTCTGAATAAGTAGAAAAAAAGGTATTCAACATATGAATAGTTAACAAGTAGGTACAAGAGCTTAATGTGATTTAGAAAAAACAATTAATAATAACGAAATGACAGCCTTTGCTTCTAGCAAGGACGAATAGTATAAAATAAAAAAATGGCAAAGAATTACGTTGCACCAGATTACAGGAAATCTTCTTTCACTTGTCCACACTGTGGAACTCTTTCCTTAATGCATTATACATGTATAAGTTTCTTTGAACACAAAGCAATATCTATGACTGAGAACTCGAGACAAGGCGATAACTGGATCAATATTGCTTCATGTCAAAATTGCAAAAAGAAAACTATTTGGATAAATAATATTTATGCATATCCTGACGAAGTGGCAGAAGAGGCGAACCCGGATATGCCAGAAACAGTTAGACAACTGTATAATGAAGCAGGGCTTATCTACAACAAGTCGCCACGTGCAGCCTGTGCCTTACTTCGTCTTGCAATAGATAAACTATGTAATGAGCTTGGAGAAACAGACAGGGATATAAATAAAAACATTGGTACTCTTGTAAAAAAAGGTTTGCCTCAATCTGTACAGCAAGCTTTGGACATTGTTCGTGTTGTTGGTAACAAAGCAGTACATCCTGGTCAAATTGCATTTGATGTAGATGACAAAGAAACGGCAATTGCTCTTATGAAGTTGGTAAATATGATAACCGAGAGAATGATAAGCGAGCCTAAAGAAATTAATTCTATGTTTAAGCAATTACCCGATTCGATTAAGACTTCTATAGAGAAAAGAGATAGCTAAAGATTGATGATGTATGGTGGAACAGGTAAAAAATGTGCAAGTGTACATAATTGATGTGTAACTAAAATAAAAACCGTATCTTTGCACTCAAAATAGAGATTGAAATATGTCACTACCGAATAATATAGAATCAACAGCTAAACCGTTATACTAGAACATCAAGAGACAATATGGAATATTCAGACTTCAAAAGACTTATCGACAGTTTACTGATAAAAAACAAAGAAACGGAATGGATTGAGTTCAAGGAGAATTTCCATTCTAAAGAAGAAATCGGTGAACGGATTTCCGCCATTTCAAATAGTGCTTTGCTCTGCAACATGCCTTATGGCTATATCGTATTTGGTGTTAATAACGAGACTCTGAAGGTCGTCGGTACTGATTTGTACGCCACTCGCAAACGCATCGGCAATGAGGAACTTGAGTCTTGGCTGTCAACACGCCTAAATCCTCGTATTGATTTTGAAATCATCGACGAGTTTGACTATGAAGACAAGGGACTTGTTTGTGTGTTTAAAATACCAGCAACCACAACACAACCCGTATCTTTTCTGCATGAAGAATATGTCAGGGTTGGTTCCACTACACGCAAATTGAAAGATTTCCCACAGAAAGAGGCAAAAATATGGAAAAACGGACAAAAGGCTTTGGAAAAAATCATCGTTAAAGAAAAGTTGCCCATAACACAGGTTCTCTCATTACTGAGTAGTGAAACCTATTTCGACATGATGAAATTGCCATTTCCCTCTGACTCCACTGGGATTATAGACCGACTGCTTGCTGAAAAAATCGTAGTGACCGATGAGGTGGGCTATAGTATTACTGAACTGGGCGCACTGCTCTTTGCCAAGCGTCTTTCTGATTTCGATGACTTACGTCGAAAGATGGTTCGCGTGGTGGTATATAAAGGAAAGAGCAAATTAGAAATCGTTCGAGAACAGTCGTTCGATGCAGGTTATGCCATTATCTTCAAAAACATGGTGAATTGGATTAACAGCCAACTTCCATCCAATGAAGAAATCGGGCAGGCCATTCGTTCAACAGTTACAATGTATCCTGAGATTGCCATCAGAGAACTCGTGGCAAACATGCTTGTTCACCAAGATTTCAGCGAAAAGGGATTCCCGATGGTGGAAATATACACCGACCGAATAGATGTATCCAACCCCGGACAACCTATTATTAGTGTCGAACGGTTTATTGACGAATATAATTCACGCAATCCAGCATTAGCCGACTTGATGCGCCGCTTGGGAATTTGTGAGGAATTAGGTAGCGGCCTTGACAAAGCGATAACAGCTATTGAGTTATACCAACTTCCACCCTTACATTTTGCTGTTCAAGAAACAAGAACAACCGTTACACTATTTGCATATCGGAAATATGCTGACCTCGACCGACAAGAAAGAGTCTATGCCTGCTACCAACATGCCTGCCTAAAATACGTCACCAACGACAAGATGACCAATCAAAGCCTACGCGAACGTCTTGGTATTGAGAAACAAAACTATCCAATGGCTTCCCGAATTATAAAAGATACAATAGCCGCTGAGTTGATAAAAGAAGAGAAGACAGAGAATCAAAGTCGAAATAATAAAGGATATATTCCATATTGGGCATAGTTTCGTGTGATGGGTATGTAACTAGTATGTAACTGGTATGTGACTGTAACAATAAAAATAAAAACAAGAGAATATATAAGTATTTGTAAATATGCAAGAAACCATAATCAATAGTATGTAACCCGTATGTAACTATTATGTGACTGAATATACAAAAAAGAGACCTATTTCATGATTAAACCATTATACTGACAATTGAAATAAAACCCGTATCTTTGCACCCGAAAAAGAGATTGTTTGAATGTGTAAATGTGTTAATTCGTTAATGTGTGAATCTTTTTGAATGTAGGAATGCGTGAATGTGTTAATGTGTTAGTAAAATAGATTGAATGTGTAACTAAAATAAAAAACGTATCTTTGCACCCGAAATAGAGATAGAAAAAAACGTTATTGTAAAAGTGAACAAATAATTGGAATATGACCCTACCTGTTAACATTGAAGCTTTAATAAACGGAGAGGTCGTTGAGAACGACCGCATTGAATTCAAGAAAGGATGGGATCCAGATCACATCTATAGAACTATTTGCGCTTTTGCCAACGATTTCGAAGACCAAAGTGGCGGTTATATAGTTGTGGGTGTGGAAGAGAAAAACGGCAGAGCGGTCAGACCTGTGTGTGGTATCAATATTGATAGTTTGGATAAAATCCAAAAGGATATGATTAACTATAATAACCAAATCCAACCTTACTATCAACCACGAACCAGCATTGAGAATGTAGATGGTAAGAAAGTGCTTGTAATTTGGGCTACTGCAGGAGACCGTCGACCATATAAGGTACCCGATAAGGTAACAAACACTAATTTCAAAACATATAACTACTATATTCGTTATAATTCAGGTACAATTGTCGCTAAAGGTGAATATGAAATGGAATTGATGAATCTTGCCAACCGTGTACCATTTGATGACCGTGGAAATTCATCCGCCAAAATATCTGATGTCTCAATGATGTTAATAAGAGACTATTTGGCAGAAACAGGCAGTCGATTGGCTGAACAGATGGAGTCTATGACACCAACGACAATTTTAAACCAAATGGATTTGCTTGATGGGCCTCAAGAAAACTACCGAGTAAAGAACATTGCACTGATGCTGTTTTCAAATAATCCAGAAAAGTTCTTCCCCGGCACTCGGGTTGAAATAGTGATATATCCTAAAGGCAAAGATGAAAATCCCGATAATTTCATAGAATTAGATCCAATAACAGGACCTGTGCATCTAGTAATCCGCCGGACTCTAGAATACATAAAAACTATGGTAATTCAGCAAAAAGTGAAAAAGGTGCCCTCTCAAGCTGAAGCAATAAGAATATTCAATTATCCTTATCAAGCGCTGGAAGAAATCGTTGTCAACGCATTGTATCACCGTTCTTATCAGGAGCGTGAACCCGTTGAAATCTCTATTATGCCAGACAAAATTGAAATTGTGAGTTATAGTGGCGCTGATAGAAGTATTCGATTGGCGGATTTAAGAGCAGGCAAACGTGTTCGCGCAAGGAGATATAGGAATCGACGACTTGGAGACTTTTTAAAAGAACTAGACCTTACTGAGGGAAGAGGCACTGGTATTCCAACCGTCAAAAAAGAGTTGGAAAAGAATGGTTCAAGCAAAGCAATGTTTGACTCTGATGATGAAAGAACTTTCTTCTTTGTTTCCATCCCGTGTCACGCTGATTTTTTATGTGAAGAAATTACAGTTGATACAAAGGGACATATTATCGAAAACGTTTCCGTGAACAAATCAGATATTAGAGAACAAATATTCAATCTAATTGTTCACAACAATCATATCACACGTAAAAGTATTGCCGAGGCTGTCGGAATTAACCCGTCTGCTGTTCAGCGGCACATCCAGATTCTTATTAAAAATGGTGACATTGAAAGAAAGGGAAAGACTCGAGGTAGTTACTTTATTGTATTGAGAAAGACAATCAAATAGGTGGTCAAATAAGTGGTCAAATAGGTGGTCAAATAAGTGGTCAAATAAGTGGTCAATTTCTAGATACTAGCACCCAAAACAGAGATAATGGAATGTGGGAATGCGATGACCCATTATTGTGAAGATCTTTTGAATGCGAGAACGCGTAAATATGTTAGTAGAAAAGACTCATATAACCATACAAAACACCATACAAAAGGATGCTACAAGCATACAAAAAGCCATACAAAAAAGACTAGAAGAACGTGGAATAGCCATAACAGACTTGCAGATGAAGACACTTGTTTTCTTTGCACTTAACCCCAAAGCAACACGCAATGACTTTATTTCGTCTGACAATAGAATAACCGAAGGAGGCACCATCTCCAATATTGGGAGACTTCAAGAACTGGGACTGTTAAGACGAGAAGGTGGGAAAAAAGAAGGCAAATGGGTTGTTGACATAATGTAAAATTGTATGTATAACGGCATGCTGATACAGAATCTGGATATTGCAGATGTGTCCTCCGAGCGTCGTAATCCCATACTTGCCAATGTAATGGCTCAGTTGGACTATATGGAGAAGCGAGGCAGCGGCCTTACCCGCATATGCAATGAGACAAAGGCACTGAATGGATACAAAGACGAACTGAAGCCTATGTTCAAATCGACACCGACTCAATTCCAAACTACAATCTATGCGTCTTACGATGAACCAGAAATCGAAGATGTCCCCAAAGATGTCCCCAAAGGTGATACCCAAAGTGATACTCAAGGTGGCACCCAAGATGGCACTCAAGATGGCACTCAAGAAACTACGGGGAAAAGTACGTTGAAAAGTACGTTGAAAGGTACAAAGAAAAAGATAGTAGAGATAATGGCTAATGATTCTACTGTTACAATACCACAAATAGCGGAACAGCTAAAGTTACACCCTCGTGGCATAGATAAACATATCAAACAACTCCAAGAACAAGGGTTCGTCCGACGTATTGGAGGCGACAAAGGCGGTCATTGGGAAATAGTAAATAATTAACTTAGTCACTAATCAAGAAAAGTGACCAAGTTAAAATTGGTTGTTTATGGACACAAAGAAACTACGCCAGAAGATACTCGACCTCGCCATTCAAATATTGAGCAGAAATATGTTTTATCTTCCGAAGCGGTAAAATTCCATATTGTGGACAATATTGACTGTAGATATATCTTATATACAATTAATTCTCACATGTTTATGGAACAAGTATATGAGAATGTGCAAGGTGTAACTAGAGTTAGAACATGTCTACAAAAGCTTCGAAAATAATGTTTGCCAATTCCACCATACCAAGAGCAACTCCGCATCGTGTCAAAGATAGAAGAAGTATTTAAGGCAATTGACACATTATCCTGATACCCGGATTATCGTCAAAAGCATCCTTAAGAATGGCCTTTACAAAATCTCCAGCATCGATGATGAAGTTCCGCTGTTGGTCTTCTGTTTCGTAAGTGTATTTGATTTCGAGAATCCTTACAAGACCCCAATTGGTGGTTCTCACATAGGCATTTTCAAATGTTGTACTATCCTCCATTTTCTGCATCGACGTAATGATATTCCCTTGGGAATCCCTGATATTATCATCAATCGGCGAGAGGTAAATAAACCCCAATCGGTCATTGGGGTTAAAGCTCACGCTGTCCCATAGTATGCATGGGACGGGCAATGGGATGCAACAGGACTATTGCAGGTCGCGGTAACGGTAGTCTACATCGTCGGAGAGGGAAACGACAAGATAGGATGGTGTGTCGTGTGTTTCGTTCAGATTGTCGGTCATCACATAGGGCACATTGCCTATAACATGCTGCTCCTTGTGGTGGAAATGGCCCATCAGGAAGAGACTTACATTGTTGCGTTCCATCAGGTCGAGAAGCTCGTAGTATTCCTCTTGGGGCAGATTGGCGGCGGGGGTGGTGCTATAGTTATAGCTGGTTCGGAAGAGGCAGGTGTGGGTATTGACCACCACGTGGCGGTAGTCGGAGCGGTGTTGCAGCACCTCCTTGAGCCACTGGAGCTGGCGGCGGCCGTGGGTGGCGTTGCCGCTATCGAGGAAGATGAAGAGGTCGCGGGCTCCCCCTACGGTTTGTACCGTAACGGTATAGGTGGACGTGTGGAAATACTGCTGGTAGTATTGCTGGCAGTCGAAATAGATGTCGTGATTGCCGATGCAGACAAAACAGGTGTCGGCGGCTGTGGGCAGATGCAGCAGGCTGTCGAGCAGCCGGAAGGGTCGCGGACCGCTCTCGTTGGTGAGGTCGCCATTGATGATGGAGAACAGGCCGGAGGGGTCAGCATACTCGGCTTGCAGGAAACGCTGCACCCGTCCCACCGAATCGGTGAGATGGATATCGGAGCAGACGTATACATTGTAGTTGTCGGGGGCACCGGTGATGACGGGTTGGCCGTGAAGGTCGTCCCATTCGAGCCACTGGGCCACGCGGTCCTCGGTGTGTGTGCCGCTGGAGAAAAACATGCCCTGAACATCAAGGCGGTTGCACGATGCGACAATCAGCACCGATGCAAGAATGACCAATATGCGATATATCTTCATAACTGATAGTTTTCTTTGTTTTGGACGGGTGTCCAATAAGTTGTTATCTGTTGTCGCGTCCCTGCGGGACGCATCTGTCTATCTTTTGGCTATCGCCACACGCCCCATCGGGTACGGTATGGCGTTTTATCATTTCTCAACCTTTCGGAATGAAGTCCACTATAGTCTGTACTTGGCTCCGATATGGCAAAACCAGCCGTCGTAGGAGGCCGTGAGGTTGAGCGAGCCGACCGGATGGATGCCCACTTCGGCAATAACGCCCCAGTCGCTATCAATCCGATAGAGGCCTTTGAGGCTGAAAAACCAGTTGGCCACACGTTCGATAACAAAATCGTTGTAGTTGCTCCAACATACGCCCACGTTCCACTGGCGGGCTCGCGGCCCCACGCAGTCGGGATTATGCAGCCAAGCCTCGGCGGCGAACATCACGTTCATCGGTTCGAACACTGTGCCCATGCCACCATTGCTGCGCTGCACCAGCTCGGCCATATAGCGGTTGCAGAGACCGAGATGCAGACGGGCGTGCCCCAGATAGCCCCCCAACAGCAGGGCACCCGTGAACTCCTGTTTGCCCAAGGCTGGGAAATGACGCCAAAGATAACGGTTTTCGAGGCAAAGCCTTTTCCCTTGAGGTGAGCCAGCAAGGCGGGCCATCCCCACCACGTTGGCCGAAATGCGGTTGTGGCCCGCATACTCCACCCCGACACCGAGCGCATAGGTGGGGCCGACCTGCCAGTCGAGCATGAGGGCGGCACCGCCAATGGAGCCTGTGGCATAGTGGAAGTCGTATAGTCCATAGCCCGACAACGAGAGCGGATGCGGGAGGGAGTCGCTCTCCTGGCCCGACACCGGGCAAGCCGTCAGCAGCAGGGCGGACAACAGAAGTCCTGCCAGAAAGGGTCGTGAGAAAGAAAAAGAGGTAGAATTCATATTCGTGATTTACTTATTGTCTATAATGGTTTGGGACAATTCATTCATCTGCAGGGCCACTTCGCGGTAGTCGTCCAGCAGATTCCATATTCCGTCCTCGCTGAGGACGCCCCTCTTCAGGTCGGGAGGCAGCAAACCGTTCTCGTCGGCCTTCAAATCCTGACGCCATTCGTCGCTGTCCAGATAGGCCGACAGGAGGGCGATGCTGTCCTGTGCCTGCCGAAAGGCATCCAGAGCCGACTGCATCTGTTTCACTGCTGCCGATGCCTGGTCCATACAACGTTCCATTTCGCAAATTCTTACAATCATGGTGAGCATTATTATTTAGCCTGCAAATATACAAAACTTTTCTGACTTACGCAGAGATGCATGTAGACAAATCCATTCAACTCTATCAATCACACGTTTACTAATAAATATCATCGATGTCTGAAAGAGGAATCAAGACAATGATAATCAATACAACCTCAATATTTTATGCTATACAATTATGTAACGAGGGCTTAAGTGTGCCGGAGGCACACAATCCTAGTAACCCATCCCTAAGCGTGTAGACGATAGATGTTTCATTCAAATAATTGGAAGTAGTCCCCCACATCCCGTAAATGGGCAATAACAAACAGGATGCGCCTCTTGTGCCCCAGAGTATCGGAGGCAATGCATTTCACCTTTTCCCCCGCACGTGCCTATAGCTGGTCGTGGGTGATGCTGGAACCGCCCGTGGTGCTGCTCCCTCTTGTTGTTGCGTTGCCGGTATAGTAGAGGTCGCTGGAACCCGAAAGGCTTACGTTGATGTTTCCGTCGCTGTGGATATAGGCGTCGCTGGAGCCCGAAAGGGAGCCTGAGCAACGGTCGCAGACAAGAGAATAACGGTTATTGACAATCTTCTTTTCGAGAATGCTTGCTCCCGAAAGGTCCATGAAAAAGGTTCCCACCGTCCCCTCAAGTGTGGCGTCGGACGAACCACTCATATCAAGATCGAGCGTTGTGGCCATCACCCGCCCACCGATGGACGATGCTCCAGTGAGATCAAGGTCTGCTTTGTCGGCCTCGATGTCGCAAAAGAAATCGGAGGAACCCGAAAGGTCCACATCCACCTCTGTGCCTTTGAGACCAAAGGTGCTATGGAAATCGGAGGCACCCGACAGGTCGACTTTAGTCAGCGCGGCGTTGTAAGGCAGAATAACCTTCAACTCGCCCCCGCGGTTAGAGTGCCACCCTTTGATATAGATATTCAACGTCTTACCTTCTTCCTTGACCACCACATAGGGCATAATATTGTCGCCTGCAGTGATGACGACTTGGTCCACAGTGTCGCTGACGAAGACACTGAATGCGTCCTCGACCTCGAGTTCGGTGTAGTTGCCTTTTATGCTAAATGTCTTTGTGATAGGATTACCGTCCCATTTGGCGCATCCACTCATGAGGATAACCCCAAATGCAAAAACGAGAGTAATGATTGATTTCTTCATTTCAGCTGATATGTTTTGACTATTTCGGGGTGCAAAGATACGAACTTTTTTCTATTCCGAGAACTTTTGTAACAATCGATACCATTTTGAAAAGAAATGCCTATACAATAATACCGCCATTTGCCCGTTATGCTCTGGAATAACAACTAAAAAACAACGGAATACATTCTGTGTACCCCCCATCGGCCCAGACTATGACAAACTGGCAAATAAAACGCAGCCAGATTCTGCTCCCCCACCCACGCAGCAATATCGGAACCGCAAACGCAGTATTTTACGAAAACAAGATAAACCAATGAACAACAAGGATACGGAACATCGATTTACAACCCGCATCGAGCGCAGCGGCGATATGGATGCCGCCTACGTGGTGGTGCCTGTCGACATCCGCGCGGTGTACGGTGTGGGGCGTCTGAAGGTGGAAGCCACCTTCGACAGCGAGCCCTACAGCGGCAGTGTGGTCAATATGGGCGTGAAGGATGCCGACGGCCGTATCTGCTACATCATCGGCATCACCAAAGCCATTCGGCACAAAATTGGCAAAAGTTTCGGCGACACGGTGGAGGTATCACTTAGGGCTGTGGACAAAAAAGAACCGCATCACAATCGCTAATAGATAACCAGTCAACGGAATATATAAACAATAAGCGCCGTAAACAATCCCTGAATCCACTCTTGGTCATTTCATGAGAAACGCATTCAAAACAGTCAGATGAATATTTCGGTTGTCATACATTACCTTATCGCCATCAATCTGCTGACGTTCTTTGTCTACGGCCACGACAAGTGGAAGGCGCAGAACCCCGACCCCTCTGCCCCACCCCGCCGCATCAATCCGCGCCGCAAAAAGAAACGCCGCTCCCGAAAAGTGAAGCACGCACGCCGCCGCACCCCGGAGGCCACCCTCCTGCTGCTCGCTGCCTTGGGCGGTAGCGTTGGCGCACTACTGGCAATGCACATCTTCCGTCACAAAACCCGACACCGCAAGTTCACCCTCGGCATACCCGCGTTGCTGCTGGTGCAGATAGTTGTTATCGTACTCATCCTGTTTAAGTTTCATTAATAGAAAAACACACAATTTGCATCCAAACCGAATCAATCTTCTTTTACTTGCAATTTTTTGTATTTACTCTTGATTTCATTTATTTGACAAGCCAATCAGTTTAACCAGCAAAAATCTGTCAAGCGATTTCAGGAAAACACATCAAATCCAACTTCACTTACTGTTCACCTTCTCTTCACATTTTAATAACGTCTTCCTAAGCTCAGTGGTGAAATGATATTTTCTAAGTAGTTATTTTATAGTGAATGGTAAAGAAAGCCGAAAGGAATGCGGAAAGAAAATAGATAGGCCGAAAAACTGAAAATGTGGTCTTTCGTATCATTCAGTCTATTCCATCACCCAAGGCGGAGCCGTTCAAGCAATGATTGGCCACAATAGTAAGTGGCTGCCGATGCAACATCTCCACCTCAAAACAAAGCATAAGAAATTCTGCTATGGGGTTCCGATTCTCTTTCAGTTACAATTGGCAGCAGTGGTGTTCCTTGTGAATATGTTTATTCGGCATTGAATTTTGTCAATTCAAAATAAAGATGTATTTTTGCAAAGAAAAAAAGAAGACAATAAGTTATACGAAATAATTTTCGGGATGATATGAAAGCAAGACATTGTGTGTTATGTGCGTTGTTGTTGTTCTTTGCAACCAACACTTTTGCCCAGCAATGTTTCACACCGGCTAATGGTGCGAATGATGTTTTTGTTGCATGGCTTGAAGCTCTTGTTGAGAATTACAAGGATTACGGATGGAAGGATTATTACATCTGTTCTCCTGCGTTCGACACCACTTACGCATTGACCGTGGAGCAGGAGCAACTGATTTGCAAGAAGATTGTCAGTGAGAAATGGAGCCGACGAAAGAAACTGCCCAAATTCAAGACCGACCGATGGGTGCTGCCAATTGGCAAGGAGGAGTGGAAGGTGTTGAGTGATTTGCTGGAGAATGCCACGATAACTGCCAACTACTACTCTTATTTTGTAGGCTTTGACGGTGTGACATATTATCTCTGCTCTAGTGGACGTATGGTCAGTTCATGGTGGCCGAAGGAGGGGACGCTGCCCTATCGCACCGTCAAGACGTTGGATACGGTATGTCTTGCCGTCACCTCGGGCGACACCGCATTATTGCAGAAGCAGCTGGCTGTCTGCCGTGGGCTGACGAGTGAGTTCAGACTACAATATCCGCTGTCGTACTTTTATCCGAGTGCTTCTTATAAATATGATTATTCCAGGTCCCGAAAAGAGACTAAGGTTTTTTCTGTAGTTTTAAAAAGCAATTATGGTCGTTTGAGAGTGAAGCAATTTGTCGACACCGACACAAATGTCGCTTACAAGGATTTCCGTTATGATGCAGGGGCGCTGGGCGACAGCATGGCGGTTTGGCGGCGTGAGCTCTTTCTGAATGAACAAGAAATTAGGATTAGTATTCTTCTCAGCGACACTTCTGGTATGCGGTGCTGTGTAAATAGCGATCGTGATGTCACCATGATGCTGCCAAAGGAGAGGCTCGACAGGCAGGTGTTGTTTGCTGCTTCACATTTGCCCATCGGCTACTATGAGTTATCGCCTGACGGCAGATGGCTCCCCATACCCGAAGACCTCTACCGATGGTGGCCAAGCCCACTCAGCCTCATTTTCTGGTAGTAGGCTTTATTATTTTTTCTAACAGTTATGACCGACAGAACTGCAGGAGATGTAACAAATGAGACGAAAAAGCAAGATAACAATTCTTTGGATAGCTGTGATTGCAGCAGTCACAGCCATTACTGGAATTTGTCTGTCGCGGACGGGGATTGGGGAGAGTGTGAAGCGGGAGAGTGCGCGGCTGTTTGATTATGAGTATATCCCCAGTCAGAATGTGGATATAGACCGTTGCGAGGCGGCGGGGATGGCGGACTCGATATACAAGGACTTTCGGAAGAAGTATCGCTTCCATTATCAGGACATAGGGATGGCATCGTTTGGCGACAGCAGCCGCATGATTCTGTTGAGCGATATACCACCACATTTCGAGACAGATTCCATCACGCCTATCTTTGCAGAGTTCACTCACAAGACAGAGCAACGCAAGCACCCCATCGGATACGACGGTTACACAACAGATGTGCTTATCCTGCTGGGCAACGCCACGCAGGAGAACTGCGACCGGTTGCTCAAACGGCTGAACAAAGAGCTCTTCTTTTCGGAATACAAGCCCACGGTGACGGCTCTGCCCGCCGAGGAGAAACGCCGCTATTTCGCCCATGAGAACATCGACTACCAGATAACTCTCAACGAGTTCAATACCTGGTTTATGGAAGAGGGCGAGGGATTTATCCGTCTCGACGACACCAGCAAAGCGATGACCGTCAGCGACCTATTTGCAGAGAAGGCACGGGGTGTCTATTTCAGCCAGCAGCCGGGCTTTGTGGCTTGGGCGGTGGCGAAGAATGCAGACATCGCCACACAGGTGGGCGAGATACGGCAGTTCACACTGGATGCCGACCTGATACTGGGTGCCTTGGCCGACAGCAGCACGTTGGTAATTATTGGCCGTGAGCGCCAATCGCTGCTGAATGAACTGCCCCCGTTGCAGATAGAGAGCATCCTGCTGCTGGCCTCGACCACCGAGAAGGAGCTGTCGCAAAGCCTGGACATCAATGACCTGATGGCTGGCAAGATGAACAACGGGCGAGACTGGTGTCCCACCTACCTAAGCAAGGAACTGGAGAACACCGAGTTTGGCGACCTGATGACCATCACCGACGTGCTGCTCAAAGACTGGTCGGAACGCGGCACCATACAGGAGGGTTACTACCGCTATCCCGAGCCGGGCTACTACCCCTTCGACAAGCCGTTGTTCAAGAAGTTGGGGCTGAACGAGCTGGTGTACAATTGGAACACCGCCGGAGCGATGTACGCCATAGACCGAGAGGGTTACACCATCTACACATTAGGACGCACGGGGTCGCTGCCGGTGAGTTACTTCAACTCGCAGGAGCGCAGCGAATCGATAGGCTACCGCTACGAGAGCCAGGCCTACCACTATTTTGCCACACTCGGCAACACCGACTTGGCGCGTGTGGTGCAGTACACGGCGTTGTACCAGCTGTTTATCGACAACAATATCAGTTACTCGGGCGATACCTATACCTCGTTCCCGAAGAACAAGCCTTTCTTGCTGTACAAGCCCACGGTGGAGTTGCTTGATAAGATTCGGCGGTTGAGTGATGAGGAGATTGGTTTGCTTGCCGACAGCCTGTCGCAACGAAGTTTCAGACATTTTCAGAAAGAGCAGATAGACAAGCAACTGAAGGAGAATGAACAGAAGCGCAACATCTCGTACAGCGAGGAGAATATCGACGCCATCTACCGCAATGTGCACCGCGACACCAAGGCGGGCATCGGCAAGAGCATACTTGAGGTGAAGAATATGCTGTGCGGCCTCAACGAAGAGCAGTTCAAGCAGCTGGCGCGATACCTCTCTTACCCCCGTGGGGTGAAAATCCACGACCGCGAGAGCTACAACACCATGCTGCGCGGACGGCGGGTGAACATGTTGATGCGCGAGGTGGGCAAGAACAACCTCGACCTGTTGTCGCGACCGGACGGGAGCAACATCTTCAAAGACAGGATGGACTTGAAGGATGTGAAGAACTGGTATGCCGCCAACCTGAAGGGCAACGCGGGGCGATACATGAAGACTTCGTCGCTCATCATTACCTACGCCGACCTGCTGACCACTGGAGGGCATAACCTCTCGTCGCGCATCAGCCGTGTGAACTCGATGACCAACTACAAGCGAAATCGCGGCAACTACACCCCCACGGATTATGAAAGCCCTTCCCAGCCTGTTGCAACAGAAGAAAAGCCGACGGTAACTACGCCCAAAGCCAGTAGCCCGTCATCAGGCAAACCTTCAGGTAAGCCCGCAAGCAAGCCCGCGGGCAAGAGTAAACCGGCAGCCTCTCCTGCTAAAAGCAAGCCGGCAAGCAAAAGTGCTTCCAGCATCCGCCCCCGCAGTGCCGTTATCTCCTCTGCTCCCCGCAGAACAAGAGGACTCTGAAATAGTGTCAATTATTGCAAAATATCACAGTATGAAAAAAGCAACATTTATCATTACCTTTCTCATCATGACATTCTCTGTTTTTTCACAAGACGATTGGTTCGGTTTTAATCGCTATAAGGCCGACAACGAGCGCATTATCAAGAGCGGGGAGAACCCCGAGGTGGTGTTTATGGGGAATTCTATCACCGAGCTATGGGCTGCGTACCATCCCACTTTCTTCAGCGGTCACAACTATTGCGGAAGGGGCATCGGTGGACAGACTTCGACGCAGATGCTGGCTCGATTCACTGCTGACGTTATCAATCTTCGTCCCAAAGCTGTTGTCATCATGGCGGGCACCAACGATGTGGCGCACAACACTTATTGGGTGGAGCCCGACAGGGTGGTCGACAATGTTGTGGCGATGTGTCTTCTGGCACGGGCTAACGGGATTGTGCCTATAATCAGTTCTATCCCTCCGTGTGCCGCCTTCCAGTGGAATCCCGAAATAAAGAATGCCGCCCAGACCATCGTCGATATCAACAAGCGCCTTAGGGCATACGCCGAAGTCAACGGCATCGTGTATGTCGATTACCACGCTGCCCTCGCCGACAAGCAGAACGGCTTCACTAAGCAGCTGAGCGACGACGGATGCCACCCCAACCCCGACACCTATTTCATCATGGAGGAGCTGGTGCTGAAAGCGATAAGCGAGGCGGTGAAGTAGTGACCTTGTTAATTATGACGTTTTTCACTACTCCATTTTATTTTCGTATTTTTGTAAATTCACTATAGTATTATATGCGACGTATTGTTGCCTCTATTAAAGAATTATACACAACGCCGATGAAGAGCGAGAATGAAATAACGACTATCGGGACTTCCGAGGTGGAGGTTATCAAGCACCGTATCTACGAAGTGCGGGGCTTGCGCGTGATGCTCGACCGCGACTTGGCGGAGCTGTATGGGGTGGAAACAAAGGTCTTGAACCAAGCGGTCAAACGTAATATTGAGCGTTTCCCTGAAGACTTTATGTTTAAGTTGAACAAAAGTGAATGGGCGTTTTTAAGGTCACAAATTGTGACCTTAAAGGAGAGTACCGCTGATGCTGATACTGAGGAGATTGAC
>JAEEGF010518156.1_pt1 | contig 45402 bp, 27 predicted proteins | sample 9134171 | NCBI WGS metagenome assembly JAEEGF01 (sample SAMN16246542, study PRJNA631951) | gut metagenome | biome: gut microbiome; feature: rumen; material: AP-attached | host: Bos | place: Iran: Karaj | collected 2018-10
CTGCAGCTGAGGCTGCAATGATTTTGATTAAGCTTTTCATTTTTTTGATATTAGTAACAATTAAAACTTCAAACGAAGGGTAAGTCCGTAATAAAACGACGGGATATATTGCGAGACGGAGCTATAGGTCTTGGTCTTAGTACTCCAGACCTGCCCCATATTATTGAAAAAGTTATTGGCGTAGAACGACAGCGAGGCGAGGTCGCCGATTTCCTTGGTCACGCTGAAGTTGGCGCTGAAATACGGCGAGATGTAATCTTTGCTGAACTGATACAGGTAGTTGGATGTAACCACCAGCCTCGAAAGGTCGGAGTACATTTCTGGATCGTTCTCTTTGGCCCACTTGAGTTTTTCCAGGAAAGGCTGAGGCTCGGGATTGTCCCACGATACATAATAGTCGGGGAAGAGCGCAGCGTAAGACTCACCGTCATATATCGAGGGCGCGCCGTCGATATTCAGGAACTCTGCACGGCTGGGGATGGAGTAAGAACGGATGCCGTCGGGACGGTCGCTCAGGCTCCTGGAGTACTTCAGCAGGCTAGACTCCAGCTTCATGGAAATAATCATCCTCACCTTGGGGATACGGGTGATAATGGTGATATTATTATTGACGGTCCGGCTCTCTTTGCCGTTTGCATTGCCGTCTCCGCCGTAGTAATAGCCTATATACTTGAACGGCTGGCCGTCGGCTCCTGTGGAGGTGGTGGGACCGTATGCCTCCATATTGCTGAAGTAAGACCGGTATGAGTAGAAGTTACCGTCAACGCGTATAGAAGTATTGATGGGCTTGATTTCCTTGAACTCCACTACCCACTCGAGTCCGTAGCGCGTGACCGGACTCAGCTGGTTATCCTCGAAGGTCTTGCTGATAAACTGCTTGCGGGTGGAGTGGGTGGCATCGATGGGAGCGAGAGTCCCGGTTTTGTCGTTCAACGTTACTACACCTGTCGAAGGATTCAGGGTATAGATCCTGTCCCCTGCGGGAATGGGCAGGCCCTGCACGTCGGCAGTGCTTGTGTAGGTATATTTGAAACGCTCGTAATCGGTCTGGAGCATATACGAATCGATGGTCTTGTTGTAGAATGCCACCAGCGAAATCTTATTGCCGGCTATGTCGGTGTCTATTCCGAATTCTGCTTGATGGTTCTTCTGCCAGCGCAGCGCTCCGTTGTATTCGATGGTGCGGGGTTGCACATAATAGGCCCTGTACACTACATTGTCGGCCGAAGCAGTGGACGTGAACACGTTGATGTCCATATAGCTGGGCACAGGATAGAGGATGGAGAAAGACGGCTGCTTTACCGCCACGCCCCAGCTGCCCCTGAAAGAGAGGGCGCGCAAGGTCTTGCGCCTGCGGGACGACTCGTCCAGAACCGACCACTTGGCGTTGAAACGCGGCGAGAAGCTCGACGTGAGGCCGTAAGCCGAGCCCTTGATGTAAGTATTGTCGTTACGCAGACCGGCGATAACGTTCAGCCTTCCCTTGCCTATGGGAACCATAAGGTTGTCTTCGATGTAGGCGGCGAAGTTGTGCATGGCCGGATTGTCGCAGTAACGATACTCGCGGTATGAAGGGGCCAATGCCTGGTTTTCGTTGTAGAGGCCTACGCCGAAGTTCTGGTCGAAATTCCAGTCGCCGCCCACCTTGAGTTTATTGTTGACGGCGCCGAAATTACGGGCCCAGTTGGCCTTGAGGGTTACTTTGGAAGTAAGAGGACGGTCATCAATTGCCGAAACGTTGTACCAGGCGCCGGCGGGAATCATGACGGCCAGATTGGCCGCACCTTCCTTGAACGGCTCCGACATAAGATAGCCTTGCTCACGCGAGTGCAGAGCCACCTGGGTGACGCTCTCGTGGTAATTCTTATTCTCACGAGTGAGCTTGTCGGAGTAAACCGTAGAGGCGCTGAGTTCCAGATTGGTTATCCAAGGAAGGCTCAGCAGCCAGCTGGCGGTGAAGTTGGCCCGCAAGCTGTTGTCTCTCTGGCGCAGGAATGTCTCGAGAAACTTGTCGGGGTCGGAAGAGTTGTCCAGTCCGCCCAAGTTGCCGGTTACTCCCAGCGAGAAGCGCAGAGGCTTGGAAGCGAAGACGCCCGAAGAAAGCAAATTGCTGTAAATCAGCGACATTTGTCGCCGCTGGTAAGATGTGTACGGCGACATGGGCTCCGATATGGAACGAGTATATTCGAGGCTGGCATTGAGCACGCCCGCAGGAGCTCCTGATTTTGAATAGCCCAGGCCGAATCCCTTGCCCACGGAAAGCTGCTTGGTGCGGGGACTGGTAGACATGGTCACCGACCAGGGGGTCTTGCCCTTCTTGGTGTTGATCTTGACCACACCTGATCCCATATCTCCGTATTCGACGGAAGGAACGCCTGTGATTACCTCCACCGACTCCACGTTGGCCGAGGCTATATTGTTGGTAGATACGCCTTTGATATCCGAATAAGATGCGTTGTTGGAAAGACGTACTCCGTCCACTTCAACGGCTGTTCCGAACGACGAGTTGCCGCTCTCGCCCGAGGCTGCGCGGATATCGAAACGCTTCTCGGAAGTCAAGGTGTTAGACTGCGTGGCTCCGCCCGGCAGAAGGCTTGATATGTCGGAAACGTTCATCATCTGAACATGCTCCAGGGCGGTTTTGTCTATGGTGCGTGATGTGGTTGCTGAATTGCTGTTCTCTTTTGCGGTAACGACGGCCTCTTCAAGTGCGAGGTTATCCTCGGCGAGCTTGATTTTGAGGTTGGTAATGTCTTTGGATATGACAATCTCCATCTCGTCAGTCACATAACCAAGGCATGACGTGCTGATTACGGTCTTCCCCGGATGGATGTTGGCTATGGTAAAACGGCCTTTCTCGTCGGCCACGGCCCATTGCTCCGAGGCTTGAAGTACCACAGTGGCAAACTCCACCGGCTCGCCGCTGTTCTTATCGGTAACCACTCCGCTTATAGAATACGACTGGGCGCTTAGCACATATGGGAAAAGCACGGCTAGAAGCAGCGGTAGCAATCTTTTATATCCACACATATTCGAGCAATTTGTCCAAAGGTAAGAAATAAATGCCATAATTGAACTCTCCGAGCCGCTAAATCACCATTAATGATGAAAAATTTTTGCACACAAAAAAAAGATTCGTATCTTTGTAGTCTCTAACACGGTGCGATTAGTTCAGTTGGTAGAGCACCAGATTGTGGTTCTGGGTGTCGTGGGTTCGAGCCCCACATCGCACCCCAAAGGCCTCCCAAAAGGGAGGCTTTTTTGGTGCGATGTGGGGCTAAGCCCCTACAATCCCCCGCTGCTGCGCAGCTGCCCCCAGGGGCATGGGGGAAGTTTTCCCCCACGCGGCTTCGCCGCTCCCCCTTCTATCTCCGGCATCAAGTAAGATACGGCTTAGTCGCTTCGCTCCATGGCGCAGGTCCCCACTCCTGACGACGCAGGTCTTCCAATAGGCTGGTGCAGGTCCTCTGGCCAAGCGGTGCAGGTCCTCCAATAGGCTGGCGCAGGTCCTCTGGCCAAGCGGTGCAGGTCTTCCAATAGGCTGGTGCAGGTCCTCCGACCAAGCGGTGCAGGTCAGTTTTTTTGTTGGGGACCTGCGCCACCAGGGGCCACAGAAGCACGATTCGCGGCGCGGGACCCCACTTCTTTTTCGGACTTGCACCGGGATGCCCCGGGTCCTGCGCCTAACAACTGGGGGACCTGCGCCACAGGGACGTGGACGCTACCGGCCGGCGGCGAGGCGGCTGGGGCCGGAGACGAAGCGGCTGGGACCGGAGACGAGGCGGCTGGGACCGGAGACGAGGCGGCGGAGGAAGGAGACGAGGCGGTAGGGGCCGGAGCCTAGCCGGCGGAAAGGCGGCGAAGGCCGGAGACGAGGCGGTCGAGGCCGTCGTCGAACAGGGCGGAGGGGCAGGCCATGTTGATGCGGATGAAGCCGTCCTGGCCGTACATCGAGCCGTTGCTGATGCGGACTTTCTCCACTTCCACGAGGCTCTTCTCGATCTCAACCGACGGAATCCCAAGCACTTTGCAGTCCAGCCAGGCGAGATAGGTGCCCTCGAGGCGGTAGAGCTTGAAACCGGGGAGGTCGGAGGCCACACGCCAGCAGAGCTTGCTGTAGTTGCCGTAGATGTAGGCGTTCAGCTCCCGGAGCCACTGCCAGCCCTCATCGGTGTAGGCCGCCTGCAGCGCCACCACCCCAAAGGGGTTGACATCGCATATCTCATTCACGTTCACGGCCTTATCAACTCGCGCCCGGATCTCCAGGTCGGCACAGATGATGTTGGAAATCTGCAGCCCGGCTATATTGAAGGCCTTGCTCGGGGAGCACAGGGTCACGCAGGCGCGCTCGAACTCCGGAGCCAAGGAAGCGAAGGGCACGAACTCCACGCCTGGCATGGTGAACTCGCAATGGATCTCGTCGCACACGGGCACGACGCCATGAGCGAGGCATATGCGCCCGACGCGTTCCAGCTCCTCCCGGCTCCACACGCGGCCGGCCGGATTGTGGGGCGAGCAGATGAGCATCACCTTTGCGCGCGGATCACTGGCGGCGCGCTCAAGCCCCTCGAAATCAATCTCATAGTGCGGCACGCCGTCCTGCTCCACCGTGAGCAGAGGCACGTCCAGCGTCTCGCACTTGTAGTTCCGAACGGAAGAGAAGAAGCAGTTGTAGACCGGGCTCATGAGGATCACCTTGTCGCCCGGGACAGTGAATGCGCTCACGCAGGCGGAAATGGCGGGGACAACCCCGGGACAATAGATTATCCACGAAGGGTCGGGGCGCCAGCCGTGGCGCGTCGCAAACCAGTTGCAGACTGATTCATAGTAAGATGCGGGCACGGCAGTGTAGCCGAACACAGGGTGCTGGGCGCGCTCCCGGACAGCCTTGGCGATAAAAGGAGCAATGGCAAAATCCATGTCCGCCACCCACATAGGCAGCACGCCTTCGGGCACGAGGTCCCACTTCACGCAGTTCGTTCCCCGGCGGGGCACTATGGTATCGAATCCGCCTGCCATATCGCTAACGGGTCTTGATTTCGCAGTCGGCCGGCGCCTTGATATTGGCGTCCAGGATGATTTCTCCGTAGGAACCGGCGACGATTCGGCCGGTACGGGGATTCTTCACGGAAGTGACGGCGCCGACGATTTCGGCATGCACCTCCGAATACTCGAAAGCCAGATCGGCGTCCGGCTCGAAACTGCAGTTCACGAGTTCCAGGCCGTCGGCATAGCAAAGCGGCTGGGTGCCGGCTATGCGGCAGTCCACGAGGCGGAGGTTCCTGGAATACCACCCAAGATACTCCCCGTCGATCACGGAATTATAGACAGTCACGTTTTCGGTCTCCCAGAAAGCGTCTTTGGTGTTCAGCACGGAATCGTGGATTTCCACATCCCTGCAGTACTGGAAGGAATAATTGCCCTGGAGCCTCAGGCCCTTGATCTTGATGCCCGACGAGTGCATGAAGAGATAGTCTCCCTTCTCCACCTCCACGTCTTCAAGGTCCACGTCATGGCAGCCCCACAGAGTCTCGGCGGCATTGGGTATGCGCACGCGGCGGAGCTTGAGGTCCCGCATCTCACGGAACATCTTCGGCGCTTCGACGAGGGTGTCTTCCATCAGCAGGCCGCTGCTGTACCAGAGCGCAGCGCGAGCACCTTCGGTGAACAGGCAGTCCTTCACGGTGAAGCCCTTGCAGCACCAGAACGGGTATTTGCCCTCGAAACGGCATCCGACCGCCTCGATGTCGGCGGTCTCCTTGAGAGCCGATTCGCCGGCGTGGATGGTGACGCCCTCCAGGCGCAGGCCACGTTCGCAATAAAGCGGCCTCTCGCCGCCGTATTCCTTATTTTTTATCGTTTTCATTCTTTTTGTCCTTGTAGAGGAAACGCTTGATTTTCATTGTGGCAGTCTTCACGAAAGGCTGCTTCTCCACCTCCACTTCCTTGATGCGGCTGTTCCTGTTGACGTGGGAATTCACGAATTCGAGGATCTCCTGCTTGCGGCGCTCCAGGTCTTCGATGAAGCGGTCCTGGTTCTCGTAGTCCCAGTCGAGCACGTTGTCGTTGAAGTGGACGAGGGCTATAAGGTGCCCGTCGCGCTCCACCACCAGCGATTCGCACACGTCGGAGATATTGTTGATCACGTTCTCTATCTCTTCCGGGTAGATGTTCTCGCCCGAAGGCCCGAGTATGACGGAGCCGATGCGGCCCTTGATGGAATAACGGCCGCGCTTGTCCACGGTGGCAAGGTCGCCGGTGCGGAACCAGCCGTCGGGGGAAAGCACCTGGAGGGTGCGGTTGTAGTCTTTGTAGTAGCCGCGCATCACGTTGTCGCCCTTGACTACGATCTCGCCCTCGCCGGTCTCGGGATTCTTGTTCTCGAGGCGTATCTGCACGCCTGCGGCGGCGATGCCGGTGGTGCCGAGATGGGTCTGGTGCGGGTTGGCGTTGCAGATGAGAGGGGCGGTCTCGGTGAGGCCGTAACCAATTGCATACGGGAACTTTGCCTTGCCCAGGAACTGCTCCACCTCCGCGTCCAGCTTGGCTCCGCCGATGCCGAAGAAATGGATGCGGCCGCCGAAGGTCTTCTTGAGCTTCATTCCCACCAGCAGGCAGAGAAGCGACGGGCTCACTTTCTGGAGCCAGGTCAGGTACTTGCTCTTCTGGATGGTCGGCACGATGCTGGAACGGTAGATCTTTTCGATGACCAGGGGCACCGAAAGCATCATCGTGGGACGAATCTGCTTCAGGGCGGGAATCAGCACCGAAGGAGTGGGGGGACGGTTGATGTAGCACACGCGGGCGCCCACCGAGAAGGGGTAGAGCATGCCCACGCTCATCTCGTAGGTGTGGGCCAGCGGCAGTATGGACAGGAACACGTCACGGCGGTAGGCGGGAGCGGCCACCCAGGACGCGTAGATGTTGGCGCAGAAGTTCTTGTGGGTGAGCATCACGCCCTTGGCGGCGCCGGTGGTGCCGGAGGTGTAGATGATGCACGCAAGGTCGTCGGGCAGCGGGCTGGAAATGTAGCCGTCGCAGGTGTAGGCGGTGTCTTCGGCCCGGATGACGGAAAGGTCGTCCGTGCAGATGACGATGTGCATTTTGGCGAGTATGTCTTCGGGGACTTTCGGCAGCAGGCGCCGGCTCACGAAGAGCGCCTTCGAATCGGAATGCACAAGTATGTTGGTGATTTCGTTGACCGTCAGTTCCGTGAGCATGGGCACGGCGATGCGGCCGAAAGCGGTCACGGAGAACAGGGCGACGGGCCAGTTGGGCGAGTTCTGCGAAAGTATGGCCACCTTGTCGCCGGCATTGATGCCGAAGTTCGAAAGTTCGCGCGATATGCGGAGGCAGGTTTCGCTGAAAGAGGCATAAGTATATGACTGTGAGCCGTCAATCAGCGAGAACGCCGTGCGTCTGGCGTACTTCGCGGAGCAATAGTTCAGGACGTCGGAAAGAGATTGGAAAGTGTGTCTCATTCTAATGTGTTATATACTTTTCCGGATGCTTGCCGGTCAGATGCATATTCTCATAGATTTCCTGGATACGTTTCATGTCGGCGCGGGCGTCGTCGGTCAGTTCCACCTTCTCTCCCCTGCCGATACGCTTGGTGCCCCAGTCGAAGAATCCGAGATACACAGGAATCCCCGTGGCGCGGGCAATCAGATGGAATCCGGTTTTCCAGTTTTTCACGGGCTTGCGGGTGCCCTCAGGGGCTATTGCAAGGTGGAAACGGCCGGGGGCCTCCATCTCCTTGATCACGCTGCGGAGCAGGTTGGTGGGGTTGCTGCGGTCCACGGGAATGCCGCCCATGGCACGGAGCAGCCAGCCCACCGGAGGGAAGAAGAACTCCTTCTTCACCATGCACTTGGCCTTCTCTCCGCAGGAGCGGTAGTAGAGATAGGAAATCAAGAAATCCCAAACGCTGGTGTGCGGCACACCGAGCAAGATACACTTGTCTTCTTCGACGGAGTCGTTGACTTTCGTCCAACCCAGCGTCTTGAGCATAAATCCGCAGAATTTTCCCCAGGTATCCATTTGCATCCTCTAATACAGGCTGCAAATATAGTAAATTAAAAAGAAAGTAAGAACTTAGGGACCAAGCCTTTTCCGCTGAACACGGCCTTTGAGGGCACATTTTTCCCGTGCTCGGGGCGGAGCGGTTCCGACGGCACAGAAACGGTGGCCCAGATCCCGAGGCCGCGAAGGTTCTTCACGAACACACGTTCAAATTCATCCCCGGCTATCTTTCTGGAGAAGTCGAGGTTAAGGCGCCCGCCATAGCTCACGCAGGCGCATGAACCGAATCTCTGGCGGGTACGGCCGAGGATGAAATGAATGTCCTTGACATACTCCCGCATTTCTTCGGGAAGTTCGATTCTGCCAAGGTTGGAGAACGTGTAGGTGCTGTAGTTGTCGCCCTTCAGATGGTTGATGATGTTGATCACCGGACGCTTGATGAAGAGAGGAATGCACCTGATTGCGAGACTGTCTTCGAGTGCCACGTTGGCAGCGATGCGCTTTGTCAGGCGTCCGCGCTGCATGTAAAGGTTCTTCTGGCACTTGACCTCACGGAGAGTATCTTCCAGGCTGAGGTCACCGTTGGTCACGTCGATGCCAAGATAGACATATGATGAGAAGTTCCTCAGTGTCTTGCTTCCAAATATGGGACGGAGGTTCACAGGGACCTCCATGCGGAGGTGCGGGCTCTTCCTGCGGGAAGTATCGGCAGCGCGGACCTCCTGCAGGGAGTAGAGCATGAGGGCGCTGACGAGCTCGGTGACGGTGCAGCCGAGTTCGCGGGCCTTCGAGAGCAGCTGGTCTTCAGGCACGGAGACGCCCAGGGAATTGAGCACTCCCGCCCGCTCGGCACGGCCTTTCACGTGATATGCACTCTTTTCGCTGTCCAGCGAACCTTTGGTGCCGGAGAACTGGTCGAATCCGTCTTCCATTTCGCCTTCGGTGGGCTCCTCTGCGGGGTTGTATACCCATTTTCCATAAGAAATGGACGTCCCGGTAGTCATCCTGATGTACTCGGCCACGACGCTGAGCAGGAAAGTCATTGCGCCGGTGCCGTCGGTCAGGGCGTGGAACACGTCGAGGTTGACCCTGCATCCGCTGCAGGAGAGCTTGAACATATAGCCCGCATTGTCTTTGGGATCGAATATCTCGAGTCCGGAGGGGGCGCTGACGGCCGGATCGTTCTCGAGGCGGCGGAGGAACCACCAGAAGAGGCCCTTGCGCACCGTGAAGCGGAAGCTCGGGAAGCGGTGCATGACCGCCTTGAGCGCATCGTCGAGGCGGGAGGGTATCACGTCGGACGAAAGGGTGAGTGACATTCTGTAGACCGCTGCGTATTTCCGGGTCTGGCAGGAGGGATATATGATGGCTGAATTCTCAAGCCGTGTCCATTCAGGGATAGTCATTATCGTTTTGTTTCTGTTTGGCGATGCAAAAGTACCACATGCGCCACAGGCATGGAAACATTTGCCACGAAAAGCCCCTTTTTGTGACGAAAAGCACGTTTTTGTGACAAAACCCCATATTTTTTGTGACGAAAAAATATTATTGCTATTTTTGTCACACCAAAATTTGTGACGAAATGAAGAAGTTTCCAAAGTCCCTGACCCGGTTTTTCCCGAACTTCGTGTTCGCGCTGGCTATTCCTGCCTGTTTTCTGATCAGCGTGTTCCTGTATGAACCGGCCGCCTTGTGCCGCCTGATGAGGGCCGGGGAAGGCACGTCCGCGATAGGCAATGTGTACACTTTCAACATAATCATCTGCTTTGCCATCATTCTGCTTGTGATGCTGCTTTCGCGAGTGCTTTTCTGGCTCCTTCGCAAGCACCTCAACCTGGACCTCTACCGGTTCAGCATCTGGTGTATCGGGGAAATACTTGTGTGCAGTGCATTCACGGGCCTATACCTCGTGCTGATGGACAAGGGCGGCGACGGGTGGTTCAGCTGGTTCGGCGGCTGCATCTCCTCCATAGGATCGGTGTCGATAGTCCCCTACCTTGTGCTGACCCTTTTCGCCGTTGCAACCGAGAACTACAAAGCAGAGCCCGTCGAAGACGGCATGAGGCTGAAATTCTACGACAACAGGCACCAGCTGAAATTCATCACCGAAGCATCCTCCGTGCTGTTTATCGAATCAAACGAGAATTATATAGTGGTCCATTATATCGAGAACGGCATTGAAAAGCGTTTCCAGCTGCGCAACACCCTGAAGAACCTGGAGCCGCTCTGCGAACAGGCTGGATTCGCCCGGGCTCACAGATGCTTCATCGTGAATCCCAAGCACGTAAAATCCATACGCAAGGATTCATCGGGGATGTTCTTCGCAGACCTCGGGATCGAGCGCGAAGACGGGATTCCCATCTCCAAGAAATACTACGGCAGCATAGCCGCCATGCTGGACTGAGCGCTACTTTACGTAGGTATAGTAGTGCACCGGCTTGATCTCATATAATTCCATGCCCACCTTGGAGCCGCTGTAGAACGCCACATAGTAGCGTCCGGCAGCATAGAACATGGATTCGGATTCCACGGCGAGATCGATTTTCAAGGTGGTGACGAACTTGCCCTTCCAGTCATAGACGACCAGCACATTGTCCGTCTTGCTCTTGCTCATAGGGAAATAGACGTAGCTGTCGTCGCTGCCCATACCCTGGGCGGTGTAGCCGGTCTTGTCGGTGCGGGTGGTATTCAGGGTCACCTTGAAGCCGGAATCCGTCACGTAGAAAGTGCTTCCTCCCTGGCTTATGGCGTAGCAGTCGCGGGAAGCGTTGTAGGTGATGGCTCCGCTGCCCACCGGAATATGGATGTCGGGCAGCACCTCAAGGGTGGCGGCATCGATCGGGGTCAGAATCTGGCCCTGGCTCTGGCCGTGGGCCAGTATCAGCTGTTTCCGGCCTGCGTCGTAGGTCAAGTCGTTGCAGTGGCCTCCATTGAAAACTTTGGACTCAGCAACGAGTGCCTTGGTCTTGATGCGGTACTTATAGACCTGCGCCTTGGTGTCGCCCGAATTCCTCAGCACGAAATAGAAGAATTCGCCGTCCGATGCGGCGCCCTGGGCCACATAGATGTCCTCCACGGGAGGGTGGGTGAGCACGAGGACCGGCGAGAGAGTGAAATCATAGCCCTGGCGTATCAGCCTTGCGATCATCTGCGGGTCGTCCATCAGCTGCTGTACCTTAAAGTCCTTTGGGACAGCGATTTTGCGGCCGTCGATGCAGCTGTTTTTTATTTCCTTGACAACGGCGCGGAGAGCAAAAGCCGCCCAGGTGACATCGGAAGCGGCGATGACAAGCTTGCGGCCAACCACGCGGGCGCTGTAGCCGAAAGTGCCGTCCAGGTCTTTCTGGACCTCTGCGCTCTCGGGCCGCGAGCACTGCCCCACGATGATTTCAAAGTCGGAAGGCGCCGACGAGTCGGACACCAGCGGAAGGCTGACGCCGGCCTTGTCTTTGAAAAAGGCATTGAAGCCCTCGGCATTGGTCTTCGAGGAGGAATAAACCAGGGAATATGACGACTTGCCATCCTCCGCGAGCAGCAGGGAGCCGTCGTCCGGAGCCGGCAGCGGGTCTTCCTTAGGGACACAGGAGGAGAATGCAAGGCCGGCCAAACCAGCCAGAATCAATAATTTACGTATATTCATAGTCTACATCTGATCTTATCTGCTGCCGCCGCCATGGCCGCCGCCGGAGAATCCGCCGCCGCCTCCGAAGGAAGAATGGCCGCCAAAACCGCCGCTCGAGCCGGAGCTTGACGAGCTTTCAGCCGATATCTTGGCCTCGCTTGCGACTTTCTCTATGGAATGGCCGATCGAGGACCAGGTGCTCAGGAACCCGCGCATCTGCATGTCTCCCATTCCATAGGACTCGCTGAACATGGCATACTCGTTGGGATAAAGATCGGCAAGTCCCTTCTGCACCTTGTCGGCAATCCCGAACAGCTGGGCGAAGACAAGATACTCACCCCACAAGCTGACTTCGGGGGCGGAACGCTCGCCGGAAAGGGTGAAATCAGAAAGGAAGTTCTTGAACTGCAGCAACTTCACAGCCTGGGACCGCCCCTCTTCGTTTAGCTCCAAAGTGCCCTTTTTCACGGCATACGGCTGCAGGGCGGCCTTGCCTGTGTCCACAACGGTCTCCGGCCAGTTCAGCACCCTTGTGTAGTGCTCCTTCGACCATTTGTTGAATTCTTCCGGCTCCAGAATCCTGTTTTCGCCCGCAGCTTCGAGTGCCATATTGAACAGGGATTTCTCGCAGTTGTCGGCAAACTCAGGCGCTTCTGAAGGGAACTCCAGGCTTATAGAAGCCCCTCCGGTCCCGGAAACCGGCTTCACGATTCCGTCCCTGATCCACTTCAGGAAATATGCTCCCACGGCCCGTTCGGAATGGATTTCGGTGAGCATAAGCCGGCCGCCGCTGAACAGGAGGGCTGACGCTTTGGGGATACTGCCTTCAAACGGCGGCTCACGCTGCCATCCGGATGGTTTCGAACTGCCGAAGGTCTTGGGAGACCAGACGCGGCCCACGATCCTGAGGGCCAAATCCCTGAGAAGCATAAATATGAAGGCGACTATGCCCAGGCCTATGACTCCGATGAACAGCAGCCCCAGGAATTGCCAAATCTTGTCCATAAAGTCCCCGGCGCCCTTGCCACTCTTGTAGTCGCTGCCCTTGAAAGCCTTCTTCTGCATCTTCTCGAACTTGATGTCCCGGCTCCTCTCGGGAGCGAAAACACCCTTTTCGAAGCGCATCATAGCTATCACGCTGTTCTCGGAGTAAATGGGAAGGTCCGTTTCGAAATAAATGCTGCCATCCTCCTGCATCCTGGACTCGCCCGAGCATCCGAAAAACCAGAAGCGGGTGTTTTCCTTGTCCAAAGGCAACCCTGAGACCTTTTTGAAAATAATCGAAGCCTTCTCGACCGGGACGGGGAGTTCCGTGTTGATAAACATGAAGTTGAAGGCGTCGTAGTCTTTCAGGGAGGTGACGACTCCGCGCACGGAGAACTGGACTTTCCACACGTGGCGCCCGTAATCCCCCTGCCCCCAGCAGAGTTCCACTCCCTTGCGGCCCTTGTCCACTATGCCGCAGCGCCCGGCCTTCTCTTCCCTGCTGCGATCCACATCCCAGGAACGGCCGTCGTTTGCGAACTCCACACCGTTCTCGAACACACGCAGACCGGTCACGTCGGCAGCATCGAGGTTCTCGATGGGCACATACCATTCCGTGCCCTTGACCACCGTCACATCCCAGAGCTGGGTTATGAAGAGGGTGCCGTCTTCGCCGAGTCCCACACCCACGTCGATGGAATGGATACTCTGGGCCCCAAGCCCCAGGGAAGCGGACAGAAGCGCCGCAAGGCAGAATAATTTACGCATAATCTAAACGGTCAGAACGACCAGCCTATCGAAAAATAATAGTACGGAGCTCCGGACGAAACAGCCGATATAGGATAGTGCAGGTCATGGAGATGGCCCGCCGTTATGCGCAGGTGGTCATAGATCTCGAGGCCCACACGCACGAAGACATCGGCGCTCCATATACGGGCCGGGTCACTGTACAGCTTGAGTTCAGCATCATCCCACTTGAGCGGCGGCTCAACATACTTGTAGAAAGCGGAGTGACGGTATTGGGCTCCCCCGCCGAGCCCGACGAAGAAGGCCAGGGGGCCGGAAGTCGCAAACTTGTATTCAGCCACGGCGTTGACACCGTGGTAGCGGGTTTTTATCGCATAGGTCGGCGTGGGATTGTCTGCATCTATCACAGGGGGCAGCCCTTTGTGGTCAGGTACAAAACTGTAGTTCAGGCCGGCGGAGAAGGACTTGGTGAATTGATAGCGATACTCGCCGTAAAGACAGACTGAATTGTTCTCCGTGGTGGGGAGGCTCCCTGCAAGGAGTTCAGCGGGCAGGGCGTATCCGAGCCCGGCCTCGAAATGGTGCTTGTTCTGGGCGGAAATGCCGAGGGGAAGCAGCACCAGGATAAAGAGAACCATCTTTTTCATATCATGGCAAAGATAACATTTAATATGCATTATTATCAAAAAAATTGTATTTTTACGGCATCAACAACAATTTGATTATGGGACTTTTCAAGACTCTTCTCAACTCGGTGGCAGGGAAAACCCTGGAGCAGGTCAAAGACGCCGTCACCAGTTTCGTGCAGAACCAGGCGCCCGGCACAGCCAACGCCCCCGCTCCCGCCCCAGCCAGGCCGGCAACCGCACCCCAATATGCTCCCGCCCAGACAGTGGAAAGGTCGGCAGCGGAATGGAAGGCATATTTCCGGGAAATAATCCAGTCCGAATGCATAGGCTATGGCATACGCGAAGAAGTGCCCGTGACCGACATCGCCGGCCCTGCGGCAGATGAGTTCAAGCTCTACAAGACCCGCCCGACACAGGTCTACCGTGCCGAATGGGGCAAGCCCTACAGTTTTGTGCTCTCCCAGGGAGGGATTCCCAGGGCAGTGGTGATGCTCGGCTCCGGCCACAGCCACTACTCCAACGTGAAGTACCTGATTTCCAGGATGTACGCAAAAAAGGCCGGGCTTCCCTACATCAACTTCTACACCCAGATGCCCAACGAGCGCGGCTACGTGGTGGAAAGGATCAGGAAATTCCTTTAACGACTCTTCGGAAAAAGGGGATGCAAGTATTCTTGCGCCTGCCCTGGATGCAGCCCGGGCCATAATTGTGCCTTGCAGGCGGCCGGACCGGGTACACATCCCGTGAACGGCAATTTTGCCGATTCAAATTCTTTCCCCTTTTTCCTTTTTGCTTATGGGCGGAATCCTGGAACAGCTTGAGAGCCAGGCGGCGTGGGAAGATTTCCTTGCCCACCGCCTCGTGAAAGGGCGTTTCAACTGGCCCGCTTTCGAAAACGCCGACGCCTATGTGGCCGGAAGGGAGTATCTTCCTGCCGCCCGGGCATTTATAGACGGCAGCGGCCCCGGCATACCGGAGCGCAAACTCGTCAACAAGATGGGCACCGGCAAAAAGCGCACGGTCTACAGCTACGGGGAAGACGACACCCGCGTGCTCAAGCTGCTCTCCCACCTGCTCTACCGATACGACGGCTTCTTTTCGCCCAACTGCTACTCTTTCCGGCGGGGGCTCAAGGCCAGCGACGCCATCTTTTCCATACTTAAGCTCCTGCACGGCAGGCGCATGTGGGCCTACAAGCTCGACATCCACGACTACTTCAACTCCATCTCCATACCAATCCTGCTCCCAATGCTCCGGGGGCTGCTTGCCGACGATCCCGGACTCTACGGCTTCTTCGAACGCATGCTCACCGACGGGCGGGCCCTGGCTGACGGAGAGGTGGTGCGGTGCCGAAGGGGCGTGATGGCCGGCACCCCGACGGCCCCCTTCCTCGCCGACGTCTACCTGAGCGAAGTGGACCGCCACTTTGCCCTCGAAGGCGTGATCTACGCCCGCTACTCCGACGACATCATCCTCTTCGCCCCCGACAGGGAGACGCTGGAGTCATATAAAGCGGAGCTGCTGGCTTTCCTGGAACGATATGAGCTTGAGGTAAACCCTTCGAAGGAAAGGATTTACGCTCCGGACGAGGCCTTCGAATTCCTTGGCTTCAGCTGCCGGGGCGGCGCCATCGACATTTCGCAGGCCACCCGCACCAAGATGAAGGGGAAAATACGCAGGGCGGCAAGGGCGCTGGAGCGCTGGCGCGTCCGCAACGCTCTGGAGCCGGAAGCCGCGATGAAGGGCCTGATCCGCATTTTCAACGACAAATTCTTCGAAGACGATGACCCCGGGGCGCTCACCTGGTCGAGATGGTTCTTCCCGGTGATCAACCGCACGGACGGGCTGCGGGAGATAGACAATTACCTCCAGCGCTACATCCGCTACCTGGGCACCGGCAGGCACACGAAGGCGAACTACCGCGTGCGCTATTCCGCCCTGAAAGCCCTCGGCTACAGGAGCCTGGTCCACGAATACTACCTGCGCCGCCGCAAACAATAGGTTATTCCGATTATTATTGCTACATTTGCACACTTTATAAGCTACAAATTAACTGACATGAAAAGACTAATACTCACGGCTCTTGCCGTATTTGCAGCTGGAGCGTCGCTCCAGGTTTCCGCACAGGAGAAAGAAAAGGAGAAGGAAATGAAGACCGGCTGGTCCTTCGGTATCCTGCCCACCGCAACATATTCCGTCGACAACGGCTTCCAGGCCGGCGCCTTCGGTGACGTCTATTACTACGGCGACGGCAGCACCTACCCCGATCCCCTCCACAAAATCAGCTGGGAGGCTTCCTACTTCACCCACAGCCAGCGTTCCCGTTTCTACCTTGCCTACGACTCCAAGTACCTCATCCCCGGAATGCGCCTCAATGCTTCCGCGACCTACGTGAACGATCCTCTCTACAGCTTCTGGGGCTACAACGGCGGCGCATCTCTTGCCAACCTTCCCCAGCCCTATGACACCTACTGGACCAACAAGACCACGGATATCAACTACTTCGGCATGAGCCGCCAGATGCTGCGAATCCTCGCCAACGTGCAGGGCCGCATCACCGACCACCTCAACTGGGCTGCCGGAGTCAATTTCTGGAACTGGACCCTCGGCGACATGCGCGACACCGGCTACCCGAAGGAAGGCTCCAAGGATAAATTCTACTACAACAAAGACAACACCCTCTTCAGGGATTACCAGAAGCTCGGGCTCATCAAAGACAACGAGAAGAACGGCGGCACCGCCCTCGAGCTCAATGCCGGCCTCGTGTTCGACACCCGCGACATCGAAGCTGCTCCCAACAGGGGCATCTGGGCAGAGGCCTACCTCAACGGCAACGTGATCAACCAGCGCTACCTCAAGGCCTGCGTCTATTTCCGCCACTACATCGACATCCCCATCCACATCCCTGCAGGCGATCCCGTCTTTGCATACCGCCTCGCCTGGCAGCAGACCATCGCAGGAGAGACCCCCCTGTATATGATCCAGAACAATCCCCTGCTCGTGCAGCGCAACATGATTTCCGAAGGCTTCGGTTCTTCCAACACCATCCGCGGTCTGCGTGAGAACAGGATACTCGCCGAAGGTTTCGCCTGGGCCAACACCGAACTCCGCGTGAAGATCGTGAACTTCAAGCTCTTCAACCAGTTCTTCTACATTGCAGTCAATCCTTTCTTCGACGCAGGTATCATCACCAAGGCATACCGCGCAGCGGAACTCGAGAAGGCAAAGACCCTCACTGTCGACACCTATATGCCTCTGAGCCAGCTCTATGACTCTTCAAAGGCGGGCGATTTCGTCTACAGCGCAGGTGCAGGTCTCAAGATTGCGATGAACCAGAATTTCATCGTGTCCGTGGAACTTGCCAAGTGCTTCTACAAGCCCCTCGACGCAGGACTCTGGCTGGGAATCGGTATCAACTACCAGTTCTGATCCCGGCGGCCTCTTGATTCAATAACAAAGGCTGGCCGCTGGCCAGCCTTTGTTCCTTAGATGACCTGCTGCTTGCGCTTCCAGTTCAGCACCGGGAGCAGGAAGGAGATCACGGCTGCCGCGAGCCAGAACCAGCTCACGTAGGTGAAGTCGTGCACCTGGGCGCCGGCGGCGTTGGTGACGATGTTGTTGTCCAGCAGGAGGCCGGACACCACGTTCTGGAGACCTGCGGCGGCATAGGAAGCCATGCCCACGATGCCGAGGGCCGCTCCCGTGGCCTGGCGCGGCACCAGGTCGATGGCCATAAGCCCGCCGATGAAAGCTATGAGCACTCCGATGGCGATTCCGAACAGCACCATTGCCAGGATGTTGAGCCACTTGGCAGGTCCGCCGAAGAGGAAGATCGCAAGAGCTATCGCTTCGAGGATACCGGCCACGAATGCAGGGTACTTGCGGTCGCCCTTGAACACCACGTCGGAGAGCCATCCGCCGCACACGGTGCCTATGATTCCGAAGATGGGGTTGATGCCTATGATTGCGGCCGCCCCGGCCAGGTCGTAGCCCTTGGTCTCCTGGAGGAATATCGTGCCCCACTCGTTGATGGCGTAGCGGCTCATATACATAAATGCGCTGGAAAGGGCCAGGATCCACACTCCGGGATTCTTGATCACGGCTTTCTGCATGCGCTTGGTCTCCGCACGCTGCGCCGCCCTTTCGTCGGCGGCATTTTTCAGCATGTCAGCGTGTTTGGCATCATACTCCTCCTGGCTCATTTCGCCGGAAAGCACCTCGATCGGAGGGAGGCCCTTGCTGTCGGTGCTGTCGTGCAGCCACAGCAGGATGATCACAATTCCGAGCAGGCCTGCAAGGGCGGCTCCGAAGAAGCCCCACTTCCACCCGGCGGCGGCCACCAGGCTGCCCACGAAGATGAATGAAAGGCCTTCGCCGATATTATGCGAGGCGCTGAAGAATCCGTAGTAGGTGCCGCGGACCTTGAGCGGGAACCATCGGGTCAGGGATATGATTGCAGGCGGAGCGCCCATCGACTGCGCCCATCCGTTGATCGCCCAGAAAATGGCAAAACAGATGAAGAGCGCCGCAGAAGGAAGCGCGCCGTTGAGGGCCGTCACGCCAAGGATTCCCATGATGAAGTTCATCGTCACGGAAACCACAAGGCCGGTGGCCATAAACCTCTTGATGTTCGAGCCGTCGGCGAGGAAACCGTTGACCAGCTTGCCTCCGGCATACGCCCAGTAGAGGCAGGCGCCGATCACGCCGAGCTGCGTGGCGGTCAGGAGTCCGGAATCGATCAAGGGCTGCTTCATCACGCCCATAGAGAGGCGGCACACGTAATACAATGCATATCCGATGGTTGCAGTGAGGAACGTCTGCATCCGCTGGCGCTTGTACGTGCTCTGCACCTTATCTGCGGGAACCTTGTTCGCCGCCGGCTGGCTCATCTTCAGAAAATCAAGCATAGGGGTTCTATTAGTTACGTCTTAGAAAACAAATATAATACTATTTTGTGAGAAGTGTGTCGGCTCCGAGCTGACGATACAAAGAAATCTTGGCGTTTAGGATAGCGATAGAATCGCGAAGCGCCTGAATCTGCTTGTCGGAATGCTCCAGGACGCTTTTGATGACCTCCGAGTCGGGAGTCTTGTCTCTCTGCGTGGAAGCGTCATCCCTGAGGATTACCTGCTCGCGGAAAAGGCCGTGCTCGGCTGCGGATGTGTAGATCCTCTCCCTCTCCTCCCCTGTCAGCTGCTCCCCGGCAAGGAACACCGTGACGGTGGAAGGGTCGGAAGAAGTGCTGACTTCGTAGTCGTAGATGAAGCCCTTGCCGATGGATTTGTTGGCCTCCACGAAGCGGGATGCATGGATCCTGAAGTTGCTGTCCCTGACGATGTCGATTGCGGAAAAGACGCTCGGCACTATCATGAGGAGCAGCACCAGGGCCACTGCCCTGCTCGTGAGGTTGCGGCGCTGGCCGGGCTCGGCGCTGACCGAAGGGTAGCCGAGGTATTTGACACCGATGAAGGTGGCTATGGCGATGAAGACGCTGTTGATGGTGAAAAGATACGCGGCTCCGAGGATGTAGGTCCAGTTGAGGATGGATAATCCGTAGCCTATCGTGCAGAGCGGGGGCATGAGCGCAGTGGCGATGGCCACGCCGGACAGCACCGTGCCGCGCTCCTTGCGGGAATTCTCCAGGATGCCGGCAAAGCCGCCGAACAGGGCCACTAGCACGTCATACACGGTCGGGTTGGTCCTGGCGAGCAGTTCGGTGGGATGCTCCATATTCAGCGGGCTGAGCAGGAAAAAGACCGTCGACGCCAGGATGCTCACGGCCACCATGACCCCGAAATTGCGGAGCGATTCCCGGAGGAGGTGGCGGTCATAGACGCCGAGGCTGAAGCCGAAGCCGAGTATGGGCCCCATCACCGGGGAAATGAGCATCGCGCCGATAATCACCGGGATGGAGTTGACGTTCAGGCCCACGGAGGCTATGATTATCGCGCAGACCAGAATGAACACGTTGGGCCCGCGGAAATAGATGTTCTTGCGTATGGAGGCGCCTGCCCCTTCCAGGTCCATAAAATCGGACATATTCAGGAGAGACCTCAGGAATGATGACACTTTGTTTGCCATACCGCTCTCGTTTTATCTTTGCAAGATAAACATTTAGAAGCAAAAAACAAAGGACCCGGCGTCAGCTCATCCCCCTTTCCCTCTTGATGGTTTCGTAGGCCTCCTGCACCTGGCGGAACTTTTCAGTGGCAGCTTTCTGGACATCCGGGCCAAGGGTAGCAACCTTGTCCGGATGATTTTTCATCGCCATCTTCCTGTAGGCGGCGCGCACCTCATCATCCGTCGCATCGGGAGAGACTTCCAGCACGGTGTAAGCCGCACTGCTCTCTTTGTAGAACATCGCTATGACGGAACTGATATCGGCATCCTGCAGGCCCATGGTCGAGCCTATGGCCTCCAGGACCCCCTTCTCCCGTTTGTCGAAGGAGCCGTCCGCCATTGCGATACGGACCAGATAATGAAAGAGTTGCAGCCGCTGGGAGTAGTTCATGTAGCGGGCGATCTGCGGCCCGACTGAATAAATGTTCACGTCCTGACGGCAGAACTGGTCCAGCATGCGCATAGCTTCCGGCACCGCGGCCTCGCCGAAGTTCCGGCGCACGAAATCCCGGACGTAGTCCAGCTCCGGCTGCTGCGTCTTCCCGTCCGCCTTGATGACGGCGGCGGAAAGCAGCAGAAGGCTCACGAGGAAGCTGTTACGCTGCTCGGCTGCGCTGTACGAAGTCCTTGAGTCCCGGTCCACATAGCCGTCGACGGCGGAGCCGAACCAGAAGCCGAGAAGCGCTCCGATGGGCCCCAGCGTGACCCAGCCCAGCAAACCGCCTATCCATTTTCCAAAACCCATTTCGCCTTTCGTTTATTCCGTAACGGCCCGGATAATAAAACACCCCGCATCTGCAGACGCGGGGTGCCTGCATTATGAAGCAGTTACCGCTACTTGACGTAACTCATGCCGGTGACCTTGCTGGTGTAGCTGGAATTGATCACCCCCACGTACGTCATGAAGTTCTCATCGTTGATTTCGAACATTTCTGGGCTGCCGCCGGCATTATATATGCCGAGCGATCCGCCCACCTTGACGTTGGAAACGTGGTCAATCGCGCTGAAATTGGCGCAGATCAAGCCGCTGAAACGACGGTTGCTGGCGTCGGTACTGGGATCGAAACCGGAAATGATGGTGGCCGTGTTGGCAACGCGGTCTCCGCCTTCCAGATAGCAGGTCTTGTCGCCCATCAGAGCGATAAGTCCTCCGGTTGTGGTCTTGGGGTCCGTAGTCGTGAGGTCGCCGTTATTCTGGCAGTCGATGACTCCGGATTGGGCGCTCAGGTTGCAGACAATCTGGCCGGCACGTCCGTTCGCGACGGTATTGAACTGTGAAGCATTATTGGTGCAGCCCTTGATTATGGTGCCGTAGTTTGCCGTTGCGGCAATGCCCGAGCAGCGGCCAAGCTTGACCGTCATCGTGCCGTTGTTCACGCAGTTCGTTATGCGGACCCTCGAGTCGTTCTTGGCGTTCGTGCAGAATCCGGCGATTCCTCCGTACATAGCGCCGGTGGCGCCGTTTGCCAAGTTGGAACCACCGTCGGCTTCGACCGTGGCAGTGACCGTGCAGTCTGTGATGGTGCAATCCCCGCTGACGGTACTGAAGGCAAAGCCGGCGATGCCGCCGATGGCGAAGCGTTTGCCGCTCACCGACGATCCGGGAGAAGTGACCTTTCCGGTGACCTGCACATTCTCGATCGTGCTGCTGTTGGCGGTGCCTGCAACGATTGCAGCATCCGCGGTACCGCTTGCCGAGAAGGTCATGTCAGCCTCGACGGTGAAATTCTTCAACGTGGCCTTGTACACATATCCGAAGAGACCCCAGGTCCTGCCGTCGGAAACATCGACCGTGTATTTGAAGTTCCTGAGGATATGGCCGGCACCGTCGAACACGCCGCTGAACACAGGGCCCTGTGCGGCAGACGCGTTGTTGCCGTTTCCGGAACTCGTAGCATAGCCCACGGGGGTCCAGGAGTCCAGGCCGGAGAAATCGATGTCGGCAGTCAGGGTGACATTGGCCTTTGCGGCCGCCTGGTCCCCATCGTTGACACGCGAAGCGAAAGCCGCGAATTCGGCAGCGGTGCCGATACTGATGTTTTCCTGCTCTTCCGGTTGTCCGCCGGATCCGCCTTCACCCTGCATGTCAGTCACTTCGTAGGGTTTGGCGATGGCATAACGGGCGGCCTTGAGAGCTATGGGAGCGTTTTCATCGGTAACTGCCGTCGTGCCTGCCGCGGTGGAACTGTAGCGGAAACTGTTCGTATCCATGGTGACATTTCCGTTGAAGGGGCCGATAATAGTCTCGAAGACCGTGCAGGAGGCACCATAGCGAGCAAGTCCGTAGTCCATGTGATATCCGTCACGGGTCAGGCCCATATCGTTGTTCAGGCCTGATGTACGGAGGTTCTGGAGCATGGCGCCCGTGGAAATGATGCCGTCGAAGGAGCATTCATTCATCACCGAGCGTGCCTGCGCGGAAATGACAGACCACATTTCGCTTGTGTTGGTAAACGGCTTCGAGACGTTCTGCGCCTTCGAGAGGTCGTGATAGGCCTGCGAGAGGATGTAATACAGCTTCGGGGAAGCGCCGATCGACGACTGCGCCTCTTTCACTTTCTGCACAAGCCCGCTGACAGCAGCCTTCTCATCGGCGGTCCATCCCCAGGCCAGCTGCCTTCCGGTGTGTTCCTGGATGGTCACGATATCGAATTTTGCGCTTATGGCCACCTGTGAAAGGCTCTTGCCCGTGATGTCGGTCCAGGAAGTCTGGCCGGGATTGCAGAGGTAGCAATGGTAATCCGTGGAGCTTGACCATCCGCTGTTGTATTCGGGAATGGTCCTGCCGCCGTAGTACATATGCACAAGCTGTATCTTGTCGAGTCCGGCAGCTTTCAGGATGCCGGGGAGATGCTCTACGGCGTCCTTGGTGAAACTGTTGCCTATGAAGAAGATCCTGAAATCGGCTTCGGCGTTCAGATCGGGATCCGGCTGCTCCTCGCCTGTCTGGATCAGATAAGTTATATTGTTGAAATGCCCGCCGGCACCGGTGGAGTTAGTCGTGCCAAGATAGGCAACCTTGCCCGATTCCGGGTAAAGATCGTACTCATAGTTGCCGTTGTTGTACTTGCCCACCTTTCCGCCGGCCACACCGCCTTCCCAGGTCGTGACGGAATTTATATAGCCGAAGAACACGCCGCGGAACTGGCTGTCGGTGATGATTTCGCCATAATTCTCGCAATCGGTGAAAGGACCGGCGTTGCTGGGCAGTGAAAGCAGGCCGCCGCAACGGCCGGAAGTGGTGGAAACCAGATTGCCGTAGTTCTTGCAGGAGCTCATCGTGGAGTTGTTCGCAATGTAGCAGACGATATTGCCCAGACGGGAGCCGTCGGGCTTGGGCATCGTATTGAGCTGGTTGCCGCGGTTCTCGCAGCCGATGATGTCGGTGCAGCTGTTGGCGGCGGCGATGATGCCGCCGGTACGTCCAGCCTGGGAGGTCATGTCGCCGTAATTGTTGCAGGACGAAACGGTATTACGTACAGAGCCGCCGGTGGGGGCATTGATAAATCCCACGATTCCGGCGACGTGGACGCCGGTCGCTCCAGCATTGAGGTTGGCGCTGTTCGTCGCGTTTATGGCTCCGTAATTATGCACGCTGTCCACGGTACAACCGCGGTTCTTGGAGTACATTCCTCCGACGAGGGCCATATGTATCAGACCTGTAGCGCTTCCGCTATAGGTCATTGGAGCATAGCTTGTGACGTCGCGCACATCCGCGTCATAGAGCACGCCTGCAATCATTCCGGCGCTTATTGAAGCGGAAGAATACACTGTCAGCGAACAGTTGTCTTCAATGACGAAATTCTGCACAATGGCGCCCTCGCCCAAGCAGCCGAAGAGCCCCCAATGGCGGCCCGTCACCGTTTCGTCGCAGACGAGGTGCAGGTTCTTGATGTGATGGGCGTTGCCGTCGAACTTGCCCGTAAAGGCGTGACCTTCCGTCACTGCGGGAATATAGCTGTTCCAGGGGGCGGTGGCGAATCCCACGGGCGTCCAGGACGAGACTTCGGAGAAGTCGATATCAGCCAGGAGGTTCACCCAGCCCTCTGCATTCTCCCACTGGAGAGTGGGGGCGCCGGAGTTCACGGCTGCGGCAAATGCGGCGAAATCGGCCGCGTCCGCAATGCCGTTCACCTTCCAGGCCACGGCAGGCATGCTGCGCAGCTCTCCGGCTTTGAGAGTACGGGCGCTGGTGTTGCGCGTCATTATTTCTCCGTTCTGGTCCGTCACGGTCACCTTGAATCCCTGGGGATACTCGCCGGCGGGAACGGGCAGGTAAAGTTCCAGAGGCTGGGCAAGACTGACATCGCAGTTGACGGTGAGAGCCTTGTCCGCCTCGGCGCTTGAAGCACCCGTGAGCTTGAGGGTCGAGTAGTCGATGGTGAAGTCTCCGGCGATCTGCTCGCCTCCGAGACCGGCTACCACGACCTTTTTCACCACGGTCTCTGCGGTGCCCGCCACCGTCACCTTCAGCATTGCCGTCAGCGGGGAGAAGTGGATCTGTCCCTCGGTCTCGGAGCGGCCGCCCAATATGACAGTCTGTGAATCAGCGCTTCGCTCGGAGGGCAGCGTCAGAGTCTTGGCATCCTTGTAGATGGAAGCAGGATACACTCCCTCATACGGCGTCGACACCACTTCTCCGAATGAGAAGCGGCCCACGGAAGAGCCCTCCGTCAGGGGCGACGAGGTCACGCCGTTGACGGCGATGGCGTCGCCTGCCGTCCAGCTCACCTTGACGCCGTCGATGGCTGTCTTGCTTTCGAGCTCCGGGAGGGAGGCGCTGATTACATTCTTGCTGTCCGGCTGCAGGTTTTCCCGCGTGCAACCGGGCAACAAGGCGGCGCACAAGGCCGCAATGCAAATGGATAAAACTGAATTTTTCATATTGATATTATTTTGCTCGTATTAACAAATAGGACATACAACTTCTTTCTCCGTTGCTGTCGGAAATGCTGTTGACCACGGAACCTTTCCCGGAGGAAGGGTCCCACAGCCACATGGTGGTGGATCCGCCGCCGTCGAAGCGGGTAGCGGAAGAGCCGCCAAGTTTCTTCGAGATACGGTATATTTCATATGCTTTCAGGCCCATGGAGTACCACCCCTGACGGCCGTCCACGAGGACCAGCCACAGTTTTTTGCCGTCCTCGCTGACAACCGGCCAGGTCATCGGATCGTAACGCAGATTAAGGGCGGAGGTCGAACCTATGGAAGAGGTCCGGTCCTTGCCGTCTTTCATGATTTCATACATTGTCGATCCAATCGAGGCGATGGGCCTGGATGCGTCATCGTCTATCGAGATATCGCATTTAAATTCAATGACATCGCCCACCTTCACCGAGGTTGCCCACCTGTCGGCCACCGTCCCGGAAAGGGCGATGCCGACCTGATTTGCCTTCGTGATGTACGGCAGGCTCGAAAGCGGCTGCTTCCGGCCGTCATGAATGGACTGCACCGTGGCCTGGTAATAGCCGCGGTTGACCTTCATCGGGCCGTCGTCGTATTCGCAGACTACATACAGCACGTCCGCAGCCAGAGGATTCACCAGATTGGTGTTCGAAGGGTGCGGCAGCCTTACGTAGCGCGAGGTATAAAGGTTTACGGGCGACACGGTGGGCGAAGCATGCCTGAGCGTGGTATCATTGACAGTATAGTAGGGATATTCTGTCCCCGCGTGACGCAAAGTGCCGGTGAAGGCCTTCTTGCCGCAGGAGGCGGAACCGTCCGCAAAGACCGTAAGGCCCCATCTGTGGTTGGAAAGACTCGTCACCACGGACGGATTGTTGATATACAGAGGTTCCCCGTCCTCGACGTGGAAGCCGCGCAGGATGCCGGCATAAGAATCGAAGAATCCCATATTGACGCCGGCAATGATGTTGTCGCCTTCATTTCTCTTGCGCGTGCATAGTCTGGACAAGGTCTCACGAAGCACGAATCCGGCATTCAGGCGGTCGTTGTCCTGTCCGTTAGGATTGGGGATCAGATCATCCGCCAGGGCTGTGGTCACTTCGACCGACGGGCTCGCCAGGTCGATTTCCAGTACGTGCATATGCCTGGGTACGTTCTTGAAGCGGCAGTGACGGTAGGAGGCCCCGTCGGCAATCGTACGGCTTTCCAGGACTTCCCAGTCATAATAACTGTCGGCCGTCCAGTCCACGCTGTTCTCTTCGGGCGTGAAGCAGCTGGCATAGTCCTGGCGCACGGCATTGTAGAAATTGGACTCGGGTGCCTGATCCGGCATGTCGGCATAAGTGTCATAGTCGCCCACACGTCCGGATCCCTTGTTGCCGCGGAATGACGCCGCCGTCATGTTGTAGCAGCAGCCCCAGGCGGGACCGTAATTGCCGTTGATGCGGCCTATGATTGCTCCATTGTTGACGCTGTGGCTGATGACGCCGGTGCTGTAGCCCGCAAGTCCGCCCTGCTGGCAGGCAAGCGGCACGATGATGTTGCCGTTATTGGTGCAGGCATCTGCTTCGTCCTCTCCGCCGATGGTGGATTCAGGCGAATTATAGCCAGCAAGACCGCCGATAATCAGCCCGTTACCCTGCGCGCTGCTGCCCTCGACGCCAAGGCTGGCGTTATTGGTCACGGAATGCATGGTCACGCCCTTGGCATAGCCCACGATACCGCCGGCACGCAGTTTGGCCGGATTGCCGTAAAAGACCACACGGCTGTCCCTGTCGCCGAAAACAAGGTTGCTGATGGTCACTCCGTTCGCATTGCCGAAAAAGCCGGCGTGCGGATACTTTTCCGCATCTATCCGCCAGTTGACGCCATAGATGCAGTGGCCAAGGCCGTCCACATCGCAGTCCAGCGGATGCTGTTCCGAGCCGATCGGCACCCATTCCAGGATGGATGAGGCATCGATGTCGCGCAGAATCTGGACCTTTCCCCCGCTTTGCCAGGCGGCGAGGCTTGCGCCGCTGTTGACGGCATTCGCAAAGGCCAGCAGGTCATCCACATCCGAGATTCCGGTCCACTCCGGCTTTTCGCCGTAGATGAGGTTGTCGGGCGTTACCTTTGTCGCGGACGTGTTATGCGAACCCACATAATCGAAGTAATTGGACGCGTTCACGCCGACCATCTGGTACGAGCCCCCATTGTAGGTCCCCACGTCGCCGGCGGCTATGCACGCGCTGAAACTGGCGGCAAGGTTGCACTGCTGGAAGAAGGTGCCCCGGTAGGTCGTCTCGTCGGTAATGACGCGGCCGTAGTTCGCACACCTCTCGAACCTGTTGTTCTTGTTGTTGACCAGGCTCACGATTCCGCCCGCACGAGCCTTCGTGGAGCAGATCACATCGGCGTAATTGACACACGCCACAAGCGCCGAACCGTCCCCGGTGATACAAGTGATGTTGGCTATGCGCCCGCCGCCGGACACAGGGAAGGCATTATGGTTGTCGCCGTGATTCTCACAGGATTCCACAAGCGTGTAGCGGTTGGATGCCGCAACGATTCCGGCGCTGCGGCAGACCGCAGTTTGAAGTTCACCGTAATTCGTGCAGCGGTACACATGGACAATACGGCTGGAGCCGGCGGCGTTGGTGGAGAAGCCAAGGATGCCGGCAACCTGCACACCCGTCGCGCCGTTTTTGACGTTGGCACCGGCCGAGGCCGATACTTTCCCTTCGTTGACAAGGCCTTCGACAAGCGTGTCCCCTTCCCCGGAGAAGGCAAAGCCCAGCATCGCCATCGTGGCCCGCGTGTCGTCCGCGGCCTGGTTGTCCAGGGTCATGGATGCATGATTGGTGATGTTGCGCACGGCGGCTTCATTCACAAGTCCCGCGACAATACCGGCATCACTTCTTACCGAAGGAGTAAAACTAAATGAACAGCTCTCGTCGATTACAAAATTCTCTACGATAGCGCCGGGGCCAAGGATACCGAAGAGCCCACAAGGAACGGACTTCATACTTTCCTTGGTGATATCTGCGCCTGCCGCGGCATAAGTAAATGCGAAATTGCGCAGCGTATGGCCGCAGCCGTCAAAGTGTCCCGTGAAGGGATTGCCGCTGACTGTCAATGTGTTGGACGCCCAGGTGCTTACGCCTGTGCCGACCGGGGTCCAGGAAGTGACGCCGGAGAAATCGATGTCGCCGAGCAGGGTCACCACTCCGTCCGCGTTCTCCCACTGCTGCGTGGAAGCGCCGCTGTTGACGGCTGCGGCAAAAGCCGCAAAGTCTGCTGCAGAAGCGATTCCGGGGGCTGTCTTCCAGGCCAGGGCGGGCATTGCGCGCAACTGACCAGCCACGCAGGTGCGTGCACCGATATCACGGCTCATTTTGTTTCCGCCGGCATCCTCGAGGTCGAGACGGAATCCCTCAGGGTAGTCCCCCTCGGGCACGGGCAGGTACAGCAGAAGCGGTTCCTGACCGAGGGCGGCGTCACAGCTGAGCTCTACGGTGCTGTTCCCTGCCACAGGCGCGATCTTGCCGCTGGAAAAGTCGATGCTGAACGTTCCGCTGAGGGCCTGTCCGCCCAGCGCCGTCAAAGTGGCCTTCCTGAGGACTTCCCCGTTTCCGGTCAGGGGAACGCGGAACACCGCCGTCAGGGCGGAAAAACCTATCCTGTTTCCTGAAGAAGCATATCCCCACAACGGAATCTGGGTGAGGGAGGCATCGAAACTGCCAGGAATGACCAGCTGCGTGTCGCTTTTCCACATGGATGCGGGATACACAGCCATGTACGGGAGGGCCAGCTTATCCGCAAAGTCGAAACTTGCGCTCGCGCCCGCTTCCGTCAATGCGTATGAACGGCTTCCGTTCACGATGATCTCGTCTCCTTCGCTCCACGACAGCTTCACTCCGTCGACAGAGGTCCTGGTCGGGCCGGGAAGGAAGGCCTGAACTGACGACCTGACCGGCCCGGCGCAGGTTTCATCCGGCACCGGTTCGGATTCACAGGCAGCAAGACAAGCCAGCGAGGCAAGCAATATCAGGTATTTCTTCATTTACTTCATTTTGAACACCACCATGACCGGATAATGGTCTGAGGGGTGGCAGAAATTATTGATCGCCTTCCCGCGGGGATCCCGCACGGAAGCGGCAAAACCGTCATACAGTATGTCCGCGCTTTTAACCTTGCCGAACAGGGCCGGCGTCACATAGACCATATCAATGCGGCGGCCGGAGAGGGTGCTCTTCCTGAACTCTCCCGGATACAGACGCTCGATCACGTCGATGTACGGGGTATTCGCCCGCACATAGTCGTGGACCAGGAACGCCGGATCGGCAGGGTCAAGCCCATAGTGGAAGTTGTCCACGCTGGAAATGGCGTTGAAATCCCCGCACATCAGCCAGAGCTGCTTATCCGCATCCGGCACCATGCCGACGGTCTGATCGCAGATATACTTCATTTCCACGGCCCTGAAACGGTCCCCGCCCCTCTCAGCCGCATCCGCCTGCTGGTCTTCAGCCTTGTAGGCGTACTTCTGCGGCCAGGTGTGGAGGGTGACGATATTCAGTTCGCGCCCCCTGCCAAGTTCGACCTTCGCCCAGCCGGCGCCGTGCACGACGATGACGTCATCGCCGTTGCCCGTAATACGCTTTACGATCTTCAGGGGATACTTTGAAGTGATTACCTGCGGGAATGTGTCACGCTTTCCGCAAATCAGGGTGTATTTATGCCCGTAACGGGAAGCGAGCACATCCCAGTTCCAGGGAAGGTACTGGTCTTCGGGCATCTGCATCTTTTTGCCGGTGTCCGTCAGGTACCGGGACTCCGCTTCACACCAGACGCATATGTCGGGATCAAGGCTTTTCACGTAGGCGACGAAATTGTCGTAGCCTGCGGCCTGGTCGGACCACATTCCGTTCTGGATGTTCCAATACAGCACCTTCAACTCCTTCCCTGACGCGCCGGAGCAAGTCAGGGAAAGGAGAGATGCTGCCAGGAGGGCTGCAAACGCAAACCGGAATTTACGCACACGCATAATCAACCCCAGGTATCTTCAACCAGATCGAAATCGGAAATATCGCCGGTGTAGTCACTACCGGAAGCTTCAAGCAGCGGCTGTGCTTCTCTATACAACAGCATCGCAGCCTCAGGTGACAAATACTTTTTCATATCGGATAGTTTGTTTTGCCTCATGCTATTGGGCGAAGGTGATGTTGGTGGTGTTGCAGGATGCTCCGCAATTGGTTCCGCGCTGGCCCGCGAACTGGAAGTAGTTCTCCGCAGTCAATTCGACCTTGTCGTCGGCAGACGTGCCGAATACTCCGCTTACGCGGCATCCGCTGAATGTAGCGGCTTTGTCGCATAAACCGAACAGGACTCCGTTGTAGGTCTGGGCGCCGGCCGTGTTCACACTCTTGCCCAGAATGGTGGCGCCAAGGCTGGCGCAGTCCTTGATCTGCACGGTCGCGTGATTGACGAGGCACACGACGCCGGCCACCGAGACACTGCCCAGGGCGGTGAGGTCACCGTTGTTGATGCACCCGTCAAGTATGCTGCCTTCCCCTGCAATGCAGGTTATGTTGCCCAGGCGGTAAGTTCCGCTGACGGAAGACACCACGTCTCCGTTGTTGATGCAGTCCTTCAGTTTGGTGTAGCGGTTGGCGGCGGGAACGATACCGGAACTGCGGCCGGCATTCGTGTAGATGTCACCGTCGTTGACGCAGTCCGTGAGGGTGGTAAGCAGGGATGCCGCAGTGGTCGTGGCGAAGCCGGCTATGCCGCCCACCTCGAAACCGTTTGCGCCATTGCCGGGATTGTTTCCTCGGGTGAATTCCGCCGTAGAGGAGCCGATGTCGGCATAATTGTGGAGCTTTTCTATGTTGGCAGCCACTGCGTTGGGATGGACTTCACCGATGATTGCGCCCACCATGGTGCGGCCTGCGGCATTGTTGTTGCCCAGCGACTTGGTGCCACCGCCGGTAATGGGCGCGTAGTTGTCGATATTCTGGATTGTAGCGCCCTTCACCAGACCGGCCAGCACGCCGAAACTGGAACCATAGGAAGCAGCCACGTTCATGGAACAAGTGCTGGCAAAAGTGAGGTTCTTCACCGTGGCGCCGTCTTCGATCACGCCAAAGAATCCGTATGCAGCGTAGCTGCCCGAAGAGGAGAAGTTCATGGCCAGGTTGGTGATGGAATGTCCCTGTCCGTCGAATGTTCCGGAGAATGATGCGCCGGTCGTGGTCAGGCTGTTATGGGTCCAGGCCGACATGCCGCCGTTGCCGATCGGGGTCCAGTCAGTGATGGACGAGCAGTCGATATCGGCAGTCAGGACAGCCTTGTCGGCAGAGGTGAACGTCCCTGCGTTGACGGCAGCCGCGAATTCCAGGAGCTGTGCAGCGTTGGAAATGCTGGTCACGTTGCCGGCAGGATATCCGTCCCATGCTTCGAAGGTGATGTTGGTGACCTTCGACTCGTTGCCGGATTTGATCATGCCGATATAACTCATGTAATTGGCATCGGTCAATATGACGGGGTATTCATATTCGCCCTTGTTGTAGTTGGCCACAGCGCCGCCGGCAATCAGGCCGTCGACGGAAGCGAAGGTATTGATATTGGCGATGAGGGTGCCCCTGTAGGTTGCATGGTCGCAGACGATGAGACCGTGGTTGCCGCCACCGCTCACAGTCACGTTGGCATTGTTCAGCAGGCAGGCAAGGCCGCCGGCATTGGCGCCGTTGTCGGTGGCGACGACTGTGCCGTAATTGGAGCAGCCGGACATGGAACTGTCGGTGCCGAAAATCACGCAGATGCCGGCAATACGGGCATTGGTGCAGGTATTGTGGATATTGCCGCGGTTGACGCAGTCCTTGAGTTCAGTACGGGTGTTGGCGGCGGCCAGGATACCGGCGACGCGTCCGGTGGACGTGGTCAGGTTGCCATGGTTGTCGCAGTTCTCGATCAGGTTCCGGACACCTGCGTTGATCGTGTTGCTGAAGCCGACGATACCGCCCACCTGCATTCCGCTGCCACCGTTGGCGGTGTTTTTGCCGGTGTGTGCGTTCACTTCTCCGTAGTTGTCCACGTTGTCCAGATGGGTCTTGCCGTCCGCCGTGCCCATAGCATAACCGACCATTCCGAAGAAGGCGGCCCCTGTAGAAGTGTTCTCCAGGATACTCATGGGAGAGTAGTTGGTGACATTCTGGATTGTGGAGCATCGGGCAAGACCGGCCACGATACCGGCCTCCATGATGCCGGAAGGAGTCACCTTGAAGAAGCCCGGATCGCCGGAAGCGGCGCCGAACACAAGGTTCTTGACCGTTGCGCCGTCAAGGACGCCGAAGAAACCGTAGGGGGCGTTCTCGACAGGGCTGCCGTTGATCTGGAGGTTCTTCAGGATATGGTTTTCTCCGTCGAAGACTCCGCGGAACGAGTTCCCCGCAACCGTGTAGGGATTGGCGGAAAGGAAGGTTCCGTTGCCGATGGGAGTCCAGGAGCCCAGGCCGGAGCAGTCGATGTCCGCCTTCAGGCTCACACGGCAGCTTGCCCACAGGAGGCTGCCGCTGTTCACGCCGTCGCGGAATGTTTCCAGGTCGGCAGCATTGTTGATCTCGAAGGAGTTCTCAGTCTGCACCTTGCACTGGATGGTGTACTGGCCGCCGCCGGTCCAGGTCTGTGCGGTCATGGGCAGCGTACGGACATACATGGCATCAGGGGTCTCCACGATAACGGAGAGTTCATCGCCCGCCTCGAAGGCCACGCCGGCCGCAGAGAACATCATATAAGCTTCGATGATGTGGTTTGTCGGAGCGGCTCCGCCCATCGAAAGCGTCTGTCCGGAGACTTTGACTCCGCCCTCATTGGTGGTCGGGAACACATCGCGGGAAGCGAGCAGGGACACGGAACTGACCGCAGTCACGGCGTCAGGCAACTGCAGGCGCAGCTGCACCACACCATTCTGGATCAGGGCTCCGCCCTTTTCCGCAGCCCAGCCCGCGTCGAACTTGGGCTCCTGGTACTCGCTCACGCCGGAAAGCATGGCGTTATACTCCAGGTGCGCGGTGGAAGAATTGCCGCTCTGGGCCTGGGCGGCATAACTGCGGGAGTTGAAAGCCGCGGCGTCGGCATAACTGCCGGGATAGATGATGGTGTAGGGGCCGTCACCCGGGGCCGGGCCGTCGAATTCAGCCTCGTGGGAACTGATGATATTGGACACTGAAAATTCGTTCCCGTTGACGGAAAGGATGTCGGCATCCTCCCATTCCAGTTTCATGGCCTTCCTGTCACTTGCTTCCGTCATGGACACTTTCGTGGCCAGGCTTTCAGAAGTGGACACCTTGATGGTGACCCGCTCGCCGGATTGAGGCTGGAGTTCCTTTTCGATTATCGATGTGCAGGAGAAAGCACAGAGGGCCGAAACGGCCAATAAGATGTATCTTGTCTTCATGATCGTACCCTCCTAATAGATGTCGTTGTCCAGTGTTTCCTGGAAGACATCATTGTTTTCCATATCGTTCACGCCGGAATAGAGCAATACCTCCCTGAGGTCGACTTCCAGCATCTCGGCCTCGGGTGTTTTATAGCTTCTTCGTGTCATTGTGTATTGAGTGTTTATTGATTCTTTAGTCCTTCAGTTTGATGATGCATGTGTGTTTCTTCGATCCGGAAGCGGGATAATCACCCACGAAGCCAAGGTACATCTGGCCCTTGCGTATATGGACTCCTTCGGGCTCGAACGTGCCGTCCGAAGACAGGTTCAGCTTGACGAGCTGCTGCTTGTCGGCAGACACGCCCACTTTGACGAGCTTCTGAAGGATGTTACCGCTGAAATCCAGGACCGACATCAGCGTGGCCTCATCATTCTTGGCTCCGGAAGTCACATATATCTTGTCGTCATATACGCACAGGCCCTGGACTGCACCGGCGTTCGTCTCGCCCGTGGTCACGCCCTTGCGCTTCCATGGGAAACAGGCGAGAGGCTTGACGGTTTTCAGGTTGTAGGCCGTCACGCTCTTCCCTTCATTGTGGGATGTCCGGGTGACCTTCACCGTGACCGTCTTGGCATTTCGTATCTCGGACAGCCGGTACACATAGATGTAATCGCTGCCGTTTTCATAGGTCCACAGGGCGATCACGTCGTGCTCGGTGTCCACGTCGGCGAAGCGGGCTCCGTTGTCATTGAGATAGAACTGCTCGAGGGACTCTTCGGCATATTCGGTGACGCCGGCCTTGAACTTGTGGCGGCAGACCAGGCGCACGTCCGGGCCATTGGCCTTGCCGCCGGAGTATCCGCCGTTTTCCGCGTGGTCTCCCATCGTGCCGCTGGTCCAGAAATAGACGTCGTCGGCATCGTACTCGATGCTGAAACCATCACCGTGGCCGCCGCTGGGCAGCACCATGTCTCCGCCTATCTTGGAACCATCCTTGTTCAGGGCGCACACGCGCATTGACGTGGCATCTTCCGTGGACATATAGAACTGTCCCCTTTTGTCGATGTCGAAACTCTGCATTCCGGTCTGGAGTCCCAGCGGCAGTGCTATCATATCGGCCGTCAGAGGCTGCGTGATGTCCTGGTCGAAAGAAGCGGTCGTGTTTTCGTTCTTTTTCACGACCACGGACAGGCGTCCGCTTGCGCTGATCTTCGCGGAGGAAAGCGTCAGCGTGGACGTTCCCTCCTTGAGCCCCTTCACCTTGCCGGCGGCTACTGAAGCCACGTCCGGGGCGGAAGATAGTATCTCCACTTCGCACGGGTTGGTGACAAAATCATAATCGGCCTTGACATAAACGCCTCTGTCAAAGACCTGATACTGCACGGGAAGGGCTATTTCCTCCCCCTCGAAAACGGTGCACTCGTTCTGGAGAAAGGCCATTTTGTCCTTTTTCGTTTCCGAAGCGGCCGGCACCGGGGCCGTGCATCCTGTCAGCAGAAAGGCTGCCGCCGACAGAGCGGCGGCAGCTTTTGCCAGAAAAAGCTTTACACCCATCAGGTCAGTTGCCGCAGACATTTCCTTCGAATTTGCAGTTGCCTGCTTTGCTGGTGGCGAGGGTGATGTATTTGTCGAAATTGTCCGGGGCCATGGTGACGACCTGGAAATCAGCATCCGGAGTCAAAGGACCGACCTTGCCGCCCACCTTGCAGTTCGTGATGGTCACGGCCTTGTTGTTGGCATTGCCGAGGATGGAGCCCATATATACGGTGCTCGCCTTGAACATATCGGACAGGACGGCTCCGTAATTCTCGCAGGCTTCGATGGTTATGGGGTTGTTGGCCTGGCCCAGGATACCTGCGGCGTAGCCGTGGACGGTGTCGCCCGCCTTGTCGAAGACAATGTCGCCACGGTTGATGCAGCGGGTGAACACGTCGTCTGTGCTGCCGGCGGAGCAGATGCCGCCGATGCGGCTGTTGCTGGCCTTGACGTCAAGTCCGGAAATCTTGCCCTCGTTGACGCAGTCTTCGACCTTTGTTCTGGCATTTGCAGAAGCCACGATGCCGGCGAGGCGGGTGGCCTCCGCCGCAATAGCGGCCTTGTTGGTGCAGTTCTGGATGTAGTTGAAGTTCTTGCCGTCGGAAAAGCCCACGATGCCGGCCACGGAGACGCCGGTGCCGCCGTTGTTGGTGTTGACGGAGTTCTTGGAGCTGAGTTTACCTTCGTTGACGCAGTCCTTGACATAACTGGCGAATTCTCCTTCCGCCGTGTACATCTCGCCGACGATGCCGGCCAGGCATTCACGGGTGAGGTCCGTGACGGCGGTAACGCTCATCGTGGACTTGTTCGTACAGCCTTCCACGGTGGAGTTGAGCGCAAATCCGGCCACGCCTCCGATGAATGACATCGCGGCGCTCTGCCCCTCGAAGACAGCCTTGGGGCCGATGACCACGTTCTTCACCGTCGCACCGTTGAGGATGCCGAAGAGACCTGCGGCATAGCCAGCGGGAGCATCGGCAGGGACGCTGACCTTGAAGTTGTCGACGGTGTGTCCCTTGCCGTCGAAAACGCCCGTGAAGGGAACGACGCCATCCGCGATGACGCCGGCATTGGACACTGCACCCACTCCGATGGGCGTCCAGGCCTCGCCGCCGAGGTCGATGTCAGCACCCAGGACGAGCACGCCGTCCACGAGGAACTTGCTCACGTCGCCTCCGGTCTTCACCAGTTCGGCGAATTCCTTCAGGTCCGCAGCCGAGCCGATTCCCTGGACGCTGGGTCCCGGAGCAGGAGCGCCGTCCCAGGTCAGGTCGGTTATCTTCTCGCGGTTGGCATCCGAAACGGCACCGATGTATTCGGTGAAGTTTCCGGCATTCACATCAATCATCTCGTGGTTGCCGTCTTCCTTATATACACCGAGCCGGCCGCCGACCGTCACGCCGCTGATGGAAGCGAACTTGCTGATGTTTGCACCGATGAGACCTCTCTGGTTGGTGTTCGCCGCTATCACGGTACCCTTGTTCTGGCCACCCTTCATGACGATCTTGTCGTCGTTGAAGAAGCCTACGATGGCTCCTGCGTGGGTGTCGGAAGCAGTGGTGGTGAGGTTTCCGTTGTTCACCAGGCCCTCGGCCACGGCATTCTTGTAGAGAACGGACACGACGTTGCCGATACGTCCGTTGGCTATGGTGTTGATCTGGTTGGCGTTGTTGGTGCAGTTGAGGAAGTGGCCGCCGTAGTTAGCCGTGGCGACTATTCCGGAGCAGCGTCCCAGCTCGGCGGTGATTTCACCGTTGTTGACGCAGTTCTCGATATTGTTTGCCGAGTCATCCTGGGCCGTGGTCACGAAACCGGCTATACCGCCGTACATCGTGCCGGTAGCGCCGTTTGCTTTATTGCTGCCGCAATCGGCATTGACGGTGAGGCTGGTCGTGCAGTCCTTGATGATACTGGTGGCCGTGCCCGTGTTGAACACGAAGCCAGCAAGGCCGCTCAGGGCGAAGCGCTTAGAATCTCCGGTACCGGCGGAAGTGATCTTTCCGCTGACCTTCACGTTCTGTATCGTGGAAGAAATGGCCGTTCCCACGAGGACGCCGGCATCGGCCTGGCCCTCTGCGGAAATCTTGAGGTCGGTTTCGATGTTCAGGTCCTTGACGGTAGCGCCGTCAAGCACGCCGAAGAGGCCGAAGGTGCCGTTGGCAGGGACTTTCACGGTGGGGTTGAAGCCCCGGATGGTATGGCCGCCGCCGTTGAACACGCCCTTGAAGGCGGTTCCGGTGTAGGAGCCTAAATAGTTGCCGTTGCTCACGGTCTCGGGATTGCCGATAGGTGTCCACTCCTGGTATTCGGACAGATTGATGTCGGAGAGCAGTTCCACTTCCTTGGAGGCGTTCTGCCAGCGGCTTATGCCGTCATTCTCATTCACGGCCTGGACGAATTTCATGAACTCTTCCACGTCCGGGATGCCTCCGATGCCGGCTGACGGATCGAAGGGCACGGTATAGCCGAGCTGGGAGATAGGGACGGTGTATGACTTCCCTCCGCCGGAGAACACTATCTCTCCGGAACGCGGTGCGACATCCGTCTTGTCATTGATGAACGTGCTTTCCACCGTGAAACTGACAATGGCGTTGCCGCTGCCGAAGATAGGGTCGGCCTTGACCCAGGTGGGAGTCACGACGATCCAGTTTGCATTGGTCGTCAGGTTGATGACCTGCTCGCCCGGATTCTTGCAGGGCACGTCGCTCAGGGCCGCCGGGTCTGAAGAAAAGGTAATCTGCTGTTCGGCCTCCTTTGCACAGGAAGAGGCCATCATCAATGCCAAGAATGATGCGCAGACCAGTTTTGCAATCGATTTCATATGGTTTTGTTATTAATTATTTCAGTCTTACAAGCATATAGTTGAGACAACTGCGTTCGCCTTTGGAGTCGCATACGCGATTGACAAGCCTGCCGGAGGATGACGAAGGGTCATACACCCACATGCAGGAGGAACCGCCGCCATCGAAACGGGTCATGTTCCAGCCGCCGAGTTTCCTGGCGATGCGGAACATCTCATATCCTTTCAGGCCGTAGGAATACTCGGGCTGGCGCCCGTCCACTTCCACCAGCCAGACAGTCTTGCGGTCCTGGCTCACGACGGGGAAGGTCATGGGATCGTAGGTAGTATAGAGATTGTTCCCGGTCGAAGGCGTGTTGCTGCCGTCTTGGCCGTTTTCCATCAGGCGGTACATACTGCTGTTCTGGGTGTAAATAGGCTTGGTCTCCCCTTCGATGGACATGTCGAATTTCAGCCGCACCGTGTCTCCCGGCTTCAGGGAAGAAAGGAGAGCCTGGGCGGTGGAGCCGCTGACGGCGAAGCCCACTTCTTTCGCGGAAGACAGATACGGGACTTCGGACAGAGGGTTACCAGTGCCGTTATGCATGGCCTTCACGACAGCTTCGGCCCAGCCGGTGTTCACCTTCACGGGGCCATCCTTGTAGTCCGCCACAACATACAGGACATTCCTCGCAAGCGGGTTGGTGATGGAGGGCTTCGAAGGATGCGGGACCCGTTTGTAGCGGCTGGTGTACATATTCACGGCATAATTCGCGGAAGCGTGGCGCAGGATGGTGTCGTTCACCGAAGAGATGCTGTATGAACTGCCGCCTGCCTCGAGAGTCGCTTTCAGGGACTTCTTGCCGCAGGACGCCGTGCCGTCGGTAAACACCGTCAGTGCCCACGAGTGGTTGGCAAGTGCACTGAAGACGGCAGGGTTGTTGATATATACGGGTTCGCCCTCCTCGATGTGGTAGCCGCGGGAGATGCCGTCGTTGGAGTCGAAGAAACCGGTGTTGATGCCGGCGATGATCTTCTGGCCTTCCGAACGCCTCCTGGAGCATACTTCGGACAAGGTCTCACGGAGATTCTTGCCGTTGTTGCTGTTCTTGTTGGCATTGGGATTGGGCACCTGTTCGTTGGCATAGGCCGTGGTCAGTTCGATTTCCGGATTCCCAAGGTCGATCTGCAGCACGTGCATATGGCGGGGCATGCCGGTGAAGGAACAGTGGCTGTACTTCACGCCGGCGTGCAGCTGTTTCTCTTCCAGCACGGTCCAGTCGTAGTAGTCGTCCTGCGTCCAGTCCACGGTGTTCTCCTCCAGATTATAGGCGGAGGCAGGATACACTGCGGTGGAGTGCACGGAAGCCCGCCCGTTGACGGAACCGTAGCCGGAATTGCCGGTGAACCTGTCTGCGGCGGCATTGTAGGCGCAGCCCCAGGCGGGGCCGAAGCCGGCCGAGGCAACGCCCGTGACGGCTCCGTTGTTGGTGCAGCAGAGGATCTTTCCTACGTTGTAGCCCACCAGTCCGGCGTTGAAGCAGGCGAATGAAGCGGATATATCGCCGTCATTCACGCAGGCCTTCTTTTTCGACTCCGCGTCGCCGACCAGCGAGGCCACATCGGTTTTTCCGCAGATGCCGCCCATACACAGGGTGGAGCTGCCGGCAGAAACGCTGAGCGCCGCTTGGTTGGTCACGCCCGTAAGCGTCACTCCCACAGCGTTGCCCACGATGCCGCCTATGGTGCCGGAGGCTTTGCCGCTGAAGGTCACGACGCTTCCCCCCGAACCGAACACGAGGTTGGATATCCTTGCATTCCTGGCATATCCTATGAAGCCGGCGTCGGGATACTTTTCCGTATCAACTGTCCACCGTATGTTCTTGATGGCGTGTCCCTTGCCGTCGAAATCCTCGCTCAGCGGGCTGTCTTTCGTCCCGACGGGGATCCACTCCTTGATGGAGGAGGCATCGATGTCGCAGAGAAGCGTCACGACCCCGTCCACCATAAAAGGACTCACGGCTCCGCCGTTGTTGACGGCAGCCGCAAAGGCCAGGAGGTCTTCGACGCTGGAGATGCCCTTCACCGAGGGCACCCCGCTGCCGGCGGCCTGGATCAGTCCGACGGTCTTTTTCTGCCCGCCAAGCGTGCTCACGGTGACCGTAGCCGAACGCTGCTCGGCATAGGTGTTCTCCGAAACGGAAATCCTGACGGTGACCGGGTTTTCAGAGCCGGTCCCCTTGACGGTCAGCAACCTGGCCCAGGACTGGTCCACGACGGCCATCCAGTCTTCGGTGCTTGTCACTTCGAATGCCACCTGGCCTCCCGGGGCATCCGCCGTCAATGTGGACGGGGACACCTCGAAGCGGCCGGCAGAGGATTCCTTTTCCTTGCCGCACGCCTCAAAGAAAAGCAGGACGGCAAGGAAAACGAGAACCGTTTCAAATAATAGGCGAATGCGCTTCACAGACTACTCCCAACCGGGGTTTTGGGTTAACTTGCCATCGTATGCCTGGATCTGTCCGAGAGGGACAGGATACAGATAATCACGGTCTTTCCACACATAGTCTTCCGCTGCATCACGGGTGATGTACCCGTGGTCGCCGTCGGACAGGGTGAGAGAATTCGCTCCAACCTGGATGCGGTTGGTGGCAGGGATGCTGGAGCTGACGCCAGAAGGCATCTGGCCAGAGTAGATGAGCAGGTCTTTCTTGCCGTCGTGGTCGGTGTCGTATTCACCGAGAGCGGGAATGTAGATGCCCTTGTATCCGGGGGTGAGGGAAGCCGGATCCAGCGGGGAGGCGGCTGAAGACTTGTTGCCGGCGGCGGTAAGGGGCGCGCCCTCTTTCCAGCGTATCATATCCCACATGTGGAAACCTTCCGCAAAGAGTTCGACCACACGCTCGCGGCGCACCTCGAGGATGGAGGCAAGCATGGTGCCCTTGGCGTTGGGATAGTACTCGGCCATCAGCGGATCGGGAGTGGTGGGGAGCGTCAGGTTGGGCATTCCGGCACGGTCGCGGATCAGCTTGATGGATTTGTCTATCATCGCCTGGGTCAGTTCTCCGAGCTCGGCGTTGGCCTCCGCATAGTTAAGCAGGACCTCCGCATAGCGGATGTAGGCCCAGTCGGTCGTGCTGGTGGTGGCATTCTCATGGCTGCCGTCGGATACGCCCTTGATGATGCGGTAGCCATTCAGCGTACGGGCGAAGTCCGTGGTCTCCACGGCGCCCTTCATAGCGGGATCCAGATAGCCGAAGTGGCCGGGACCGTGAAGGGTCTGTGCCATACGGGGATCCCTGCGCTGGAACTGCTCGTAGTATTCTTCGGTGGCCCAGCCGGTCCTGTTCTGGATGGGCGTGCCGTCGGAACACAGATAATGGTTGACGAAACGGCGCGTAGCACTGTAGGTTTCGTTCTTCAAGTCGAACTGGAGTCCGTGGCGTATGGCCAGGGTGACGTCGTAGTGCTTGGCGAAAATAGCCTCGGGGTTGCCCTTGAGGTCTTCGAGCTGGAAGAAGTCGCGATAGGCCTTCCAGTGGGAGTCGCCGCTGGTATTATAGAGGCTGTACTTGCCGGAAGCAATCACGTTCTGGGCGGCCTCGGCGGCCTGGCGCAGGAACCATTCGGAGCTGAGTGTCGTGGTGGAACCGTTCTCCTCGGTGTAGGTCTCGTCGGCCACTCCGTGGTATTTGCGGAATGTTCCCTCGAACAGGGCGACACGGGACTTGAATGCCATCGCGGCGTATTTGTTGACGCGGAAACAGCCGTCAGGCCAGCTGTCGGGCAGTTTCATCGCTGCAAGGTCCAGGTCTTCGATGACCTTCTTCATGACATAACCGCGGGAGTCGCGTGCCTGGAAGAGAGCTGCCTGATCGGCGGAGCCCACGACCTTGTCGTAATAAGGGACGTCTCCGTAATACTGGACCATCTGATAATAGAACAGGGCCCGGAAGAAGTGCTCCACGCCTTCGAATTTGGTGCGGACCTCTTCGTTCTTGCAGTTGGAGCAGTTCTCGAAGAACTGGTTGATATGGCGGAGGTAGCCCCAATGGCCCTGGGACCAGAGTCCGGTGGTCGCAGTGGTGCGGGTGCCTTTCTGTATGGCGCTCAGGCTGCGGCCGATGTAATCGTCACCCCTGATTTCGGAGTATGAGGTGGCGTCGTCCAGCAGGGTGGAGTATTCGTAGTTGGTCCACAGCTCCAGTTCCTTCTCGGAAGAGAAGAAATTCTCAGGGGCGAGACTGGTCTCAGGAGTTTTCGTGAGAAAGTCCTCGCAGGCAGTCATGGTGAGCACGACGGCCGATACTGTCAATACTTTGAATATGCTTTTCATATTTCTGTCCTCCTGTAATTAGAATGTGATGTCCACGCCGAAGGTGAAGGTCTTGGCATACGGATACAAGCAGTCGCCGTATGCGGAGGTCGTCGCCACCTCGGGATCCACAGTGTTACAGTATTTCTTCATCGGAGACAGATAGAACAGGTTTTCTCCGCTGAAATAGAGCCTGCACTTCCGTATGGATGAAGTCTTGAAAGGAATGGTGTAGCCGATGGTGAGGTTCTTCAGGCGCAGGTAGGCAGCGTTCTGCAGGTAGCGGTCGTTGACCACGCTGTTCTTCACGAGCTGTGCACGCTGGCGGGGGAAGTAGCCGGAAGTGTTCTCTTCCGTCCAGCAGTTTGCCTGCAGGGTGGTCGGAATGAACGTGGGCCTTCTGTAGGAATAAGGGCCCCAGAAGTAGACACAGTTGGCATCGGGATACCAGTCACATTTGCCCACGCCCTGGAAGAAGATGCTCAGGTCGATTCCGTTCCAGGAGAAGTCGCTCTGCAATGAATAGCGGTAACGGGGCAGGCTGTTTCCTATCACGCGGCGGTCGCCGGGATCGTCCAGGGTGTTGGCGCCGGTGTCGATGGACTTCTTTCCGTCCTTCGTGTGCTTGTCGCCGTCCAGGTTCTCGAACTTCATATCACCGGCGAGGACCTTGTTGTAGGGTGCCTTGCAGCCGAGTTCGGCCTTGTTGACGACGCTCAGGTCGTACTCATCGGCCCACTGGGCTGCCTCTTCGTCGGAGCCGAACAGGCCGATCACGTGGTAGCCCCAGATTTCTCCCAGGGTCTTGCCCACATAATTGTCGGTCAGCAGGTTGGTGGGGTTGTTGAACTTGGTGATCTTGGTGATGTTGTCGCCCAGGGTGGCGGTGATGCCGTAGCGCAGGGGCTTGCCGCCCAGTTTCACGGCGTCGTGCCAGCTTGCCATGATCTCGTAGCCGGTAGTGCGCAGGTCGGCGGCGTTCTCCTTCGGAGCGCTCTCGCCATAGACGTTGGGAAGCGTCATCGACTTGGTGAGCATGTCCTTGGTGTCACGGATGTAGGCGTCGGCCGTGATGTTCAGGCGGTCGTTGAAGAATCCGAGGTCCAGACCGGCGTTGTAGGAAATCACGGTCTCCCAGGTCAGGCCGCTGGAAACGGGAGAAGACATCGTGGCGCGCTGCGCCGCATCGGTCCCGTTGAAGGTGTAGCCGAGCTTGGCAAGGGTGATGGTGTCGAAATAGTAGTAGTTGCTGACCTGCTGGTTGCCCAGGGTACCGTAGCTCAGGCGGACCTTGGCTTTGTTCCACACATCATGCAGGGGGGCCCAGAAAGGCTCCTCGCTGATACGCCAGCCCACGGAAGCCGAGGGGAAGAAGCCCCAGCGGTGATTCTTGGGGAAGCGGGATGTTCCGTCATAACGTCCGGAGATCTCGAGCAGGTATCTTTCCGCGTAGTTATAGTTGACGCGCCCGAAGAAGCCGAGGGTACGGTAGGCGCTGTTGGACTCGTTGAGGGTGGAGATTTCCGTCGCGGAGGCAAGGTTGATGTAGGAAAGCGACTCGCTGAGCGAACCTTTCTGATGTACCGTCATGTTCGATGAACGGTAGTCGTCGAAGTTGGCGCCCAGGGTGGCGGCGACATTGTGCTTGCCGAAGGAGCCGTCGTAGGAGAAGTAGCCGTTGGCCACGTGTCCGTCCTGGTAGTAGCGGACCTCGCGATAGAAGTCATACACGGAGCCGTTGCTGAAATAGCCTCCGGTCAGTCCGTTGCCCACATACATACGCTTGTTGGCGTTGTCGTAGCAGTTGGGCGTGGGAAGGCTGCGGTAGGTATTCACGTTGTCGTTGCGGCGATAGGTATAGTCCACCACGAATTTGAGGCCCTTCACAATATTGAAAGTCAGACGGTTGGTCAGGGTGAGGGCATTCCTGATACGGGCGTTCCTGTTGGCGTCGTTGGTCCACACGCCGCCGCGTCCGCTGAAGAGCGGAGAGGTGGCTCCGTACATGTAGCCCGGCTGGATGTTCACGGTGCCGTCGGGATTGAATGGCACGTAGAAGGGACCGACATTCTGCGTAGTATTCCAAAGGATACCCGCGTCCACAAGGCCGGCCTGTCCGTCCTGCTCCCAGAAACCACCGTATTTGTAGTTGGAGCGCTCGAAGGCCAGGTTGCTGGAATAGTGCAGCCAGGGGGTGATTTCCGCATTTATCTTGGAGCGGAACGAGAAGTTGTTGACCTTATCCTCGGCTCCCTGGTTGAAGAGACCTTCGCGATAGAGGTAGCGGCCGCTCACATAGTAGTTCATCTTCTTGGTGCCGCCCTTGATGGAGACGTTGTGCTCCGTCTCGGGACGGGTCCTCTTGAACAGGTAGCCATACCAGTCGAAGTTGCCGAGGTACAGGTAGGTGTTCGTGTGGGTCTGGTCGGGAATGACCCAGGGACGGGCAGGGTTCTCGGTGACATCGTTCCTGCGGTCGTACATCATCTGGATCTGCTCATCCGAGTACGTCCAGGCATCGTTGCCCTGGAAGACCTGGTTGAAGGCGTTGGTCATCGTGATGTAGTCGTAGGCTGTGGTCATGAAGTTCGTCGAAGTGGTGTTGCTGGAGATGGAGTAGCGTCCGTTGTAGTTGATGGATGCCCTGCCTTCCTCGCCCGCACCGCTCTTGGTATTCACCAGGATCACGCCCGCGGAAGCCTTTGCGCCGTAGATGGCGCAGGCGGAGGCGTCCTTGAGCACGGAAATGCTTTCGATGTCGTTGGGGTTGACCAGCGTCAGGCTGCCCTCCACGCCGTCCACCAGCACCAGCGGGCTGCCGGAGTTGAGGGACACCTTGCCTCGGACGGACATGCTGTATTCCGAAGCTTCGATCGAACCGTTGCCGGTCGTGACTATGATGGAAGGATCGGCTCCCTGGATGGCCATCGCCGTATTCGTCACGGGGCGCTGGTTCAGGGTGGCGCCGTCGACGACGGACACGGCACCGGTCACGTTGACCTTCTTCTGGGTACCGTAACCCACGACGACGACTTCGTCGAGCAGGTTCATGGCATCGCTGAAGACAACCTTGACGTGGCCTTCGTTGCCGCTGACCGGAACTTCCTGGTCCGAGTAGCCGATGTAGGAGACTATAAGGGTGGCGGGGTATTGGACATTGGTCAGCGTGAAGCTTCCGTCCGGCCCGGAGATGAATCCGAGCGTCGTGCCCTTGATGCGGATTCCGGCGCCCATCAGCGGCTCTCCGTTCTCATCCACCACCACGCCGGTGACCTGCTGGGGCTCGGCCTTGGGCTTTCCCTTGCTGACGGAGATGCTCTTGC
>JAEEGF011593090.1_pt1 | contig 45385 bp, 40 predicted proteins | sample 9134171 | NCBI WGS metagenome assembly JAEEGF01 (sample SAMN16246542, study PRJNA631951) | gut metagenome | biome: gut microbiome; feature: rumen; material: AP-attached | host: Bos | place: Iran: Karaj | collected 2018-10
ATAACAATTCATTGAGAAATATGATACTCATGCCGAAGGGGGCTACCCAGCGGATCAGGAAGACAAAGAATCGAGCCGCACGGATATGCAACGTGTTATCGTTGGTGAGCTCACTTCGAACCAACTTGCGGTCAAGAACCCATCCTACAAAGATGGAAATGAAGATACTGCACAAGGGCATGATGAATTTGGCTGTAAGAAAATCGAAGAGCTCGAAGAATCCCATGCCAAAAATCCTAACATCTTCCCATGAACCAAATGAAAGAGAACAGGCCGCTCCAAGCACCAAGCAGACAGCCGTAACAACTGAAGCAGCATGAGGACGGCTAAGATGAAATTTCTCATGAAGGAAAGCCGTGTCGATCTCATGCATGGAAATGCTGCTGGTCAAAGCTGCCAAGAGAAGCAGGATATAGAAAAGACCTGAGAAAAGATAGCCCACTACAGGAACATCGCCAAACGCCATATTGAAGACATTGGGGAGAGTGATGAATACCAAACCAGGCCCTGCATCGACCTCTACGCCTGAAACACTGAATACAGCAGGGAAGATGATGAATCCGCTGAGAATAGCCACCAAGGTATCTATGAAGCATACACTAAAAGCTGACGACACAAGGGGCACATCACGCTGAAAATAAGAAGCATACGTAGCCAAGCACCCAATTCCTACACTCAAAGAGAAGAACGCCTGGCCCATCGCGGAAAGAACCACAGAGGCTGTAACCTTGCTGAAATTCGGGTGGAGCAAGAACCTGAGTCCCTCGCGAGAACCTGGCATAGAGAGAGAGCAGGTCATCAAGATGAGAATAATGGCGAGAAGCGCAGGCATCATTATCTTGGAGTATCGCTCTATGCCTGCCTGCACGCCACGCGCCACGATAAAATGGGTGAACAGGAGAAAGAGAGCAACGTAGACAATTGGTTGCCAAGGATTGGAAACGAAATTGTTGAAGAATTCCCCATAATCTCTGCCACTCGTCAGCTGCCTAAGAAGAGAAGCTATCGTGTAATGGAGCGTCCAGCCAGCCACAACGGAATAAAAGGAAAGCACCAGGAAACCACCCAGTACACCAAGATACCCCACGATAAACCAAGGTTTGCCAGGAGCCAAACGATGGTAAGAGTCTACCGTATTGGCTTTGGAGGCGCGACCAATCACAAACTCGCTGACCATAACAGGCATCGCAAGAAAGAAGACGAAGCATAGATAGACGAGAATGAAGGCTGCTCCACCATTACGCCCTACTTCAGTAGGAAAACGCCAGATGTTTCCCAGTCCGACAGCACTTCCTGCAGATGCCAAAATGATGCCTAACTTACCACCAAAACTGCCACGATTCGTATTTTGCACGTTTAAAATACTTTAATTATGTCTATCCAAGTGCAAAATTACAAATAAATCCTCTAAATTTGCAACAAATTGAAAATTAAGATGGCAAATATAGTAACAAATCATATCAAGCGATACCCGCTGGCAACCCTCCTGTTGGCTGTCATCATCTTTCTCTCTCTCTTCCCATTCCAACACGTTCGCCTGATGGAAAACGTCCCTTTGGCAGACAAGTGGACGCACATGTTGATGTATGGAGGATTCTGTCTGGTGCTTTGGGCTGAATATTTGTGGCACCACAGCCAGACTCATTGGGGGAAAGTGCTTTGCTGGGCATTTCTTGCGCCAATAGCATTCAGCGGCCTGATGGAACTCTGTCAGGCATACCTGACAACCTATCGAAGTGGAGAATGGCTCGATTTGGCAGCAAACTCCATTGGTGTCGCAGCCGCTGCAATAATTGGACCAACCATCCTCAGATGGATGGTGAAGAAGATTCAGGCACGAAAGGGATGATATCCTTGAATCACAAGGTTTTCCAATCGCCATTACTGCAATCCAGCAGCGATGGCGAACGAGCATTTTGCCCTGACGTGTCAAGACTGAGAATTCAACGTGTTGAAATGCCAGACACAACACGTTGAATCTGCAAAGTCAACACGTTGTCTTTTGGGAATCGACGTGTTGTGTTTTTGGTGGTCTGCAGAAAGGCCTTGAATCCTGATAGGTATCAGCCTAGATAGAATCCTTCCAAAGCTTGAAAGGGAACCTGCGCATGTGGGAGTTGTAGAATCGGCGGTCACCAGTAACTTCAGGTCCGATGAAATCGGGCTTTTCGAAAGGTTCGTTCTCGTCAGCCAGCTCCACTTCAGCCATAATGAGTCCCTCGTTGTCGCCATAAAACTCATCGACCTCAAAGACATGTTTGCCGCTATGAACGAGATAGCGAGTCTTGTCGATGATTCCTGGCTCGCAGATGCTCATCAGATCCTCTGCGTCAGAGAGAGGAATCTCGATCTCGAACTCATAACGAGCCAACCCTGCACGATTGCTTGGACCTTTGATGGTAAGGTATCCCTTGTCGTCTCGAATGCGCACACGTACCGTCCTTCCATTGCCAGAACTTATGTAGCCCTGACGGATGCGGCTGCTATCGTAAGCCTGATCGCGAAACTCTCCTATGACCAAGAACTTACGCTCTATCTCGAAATGCATTTCCTGTTATCGAGAGAAGCCTATCAGGCATGCGACAAAAAGGATAATCAGCGCTGCTACGATGTAGAAGAGAATCTTGTTGGCTTGCTTACTCTCGCGGGCAGCTCTCTCAGCAGATCGCTTTGCTTTTTTTGAAAGTTTGTTACTCATAACTTTATTGGTTTGATTTAAAGATTAATTATTCTTGTGCGCCAAACTCCATGAGGTAGGCCTTGATGAATGCATCGATCTTGCCATCCATCACACCTCCCACATCACTTGTCTGGTAATTCGTTCTATGATCTTTTACACGGCGGTCATCGAAGACGTAGCTGCGGATTTGGCTTCCCCATTCTATCTTCTTCTTGCCAGCTTCCACCTTGGCCTGCTCCTCCATGCGATGCTTGAGTTCTTTGTCGTAAAGCATGGAACGAAGCAGTCGCATAGCGTTCTCCTTGTTCTTGGGCTGGTCGCGTGTCTCTGTGTTCTCGATGAGGATTTCTTCTTCCTCGCCTGTATAGGGGTCTTTGTACTGATAACGAAGACGGACTCCAGATTCCACTTTGTTCACATTCTGACCTCCAGCGCCACTCGAACGGAACGTGTCCCACGAGATACGGGCAGGCTCGATGTTTACTTCGATGGAATCGTCGACAAGCGGAGTGACGAAAACTGAAGCGAATGAAGTCATACGTTTACCCTGCGCATTATAAGGGCTGACACGCACCAAACGATGCACTCCATTCTCACTCTTGAGGTAACCATAGGCATACTCGCCCTGAATCTCGAGCGTGCAGGTCTTGATGCCAGCGTCATCGCCCTCGAGGTAGTTGCTTACCACACACTTATACCCATTGCTCTCAGCCCATCGCATATACATTCGCATGAGCATCTGCGCCCAGTCCTGGGCCTCAGTACCTCCTGCTCCAGAGTTAATCTTGAGAACTGCATCCATAGGATCTTCCTCTTGGCGAAGCATATTCTTCAACTCAAGGTCCTCGATGGCTGTGATAGCACGCGCATAAAGATCGTCCACCTCAGCCTCTGTGACCAGTTCCTCCTTATAGAAATCAAAGGCTGTCTCAAGCTCATCGCTGAGAGTCTTCACTTCGTCGTACCCCTTGATCCACTTCTCCAAACCTTTGACTTTCTTCATCTGCGTCTCAGCCCGCTTGGCATCTTCCCAAAAAGAGGGATCCTGCGTTCGAAGTCGCTCTTCCTCGTACTGCATTTTCTTCCCCTCAATGTCAAGATAGCGATTGAGTTGCTCAGTACGTTCCTTTACCTCTTTTAATTGCTCTATTGTTATCATTATTCCTCGTACATCTTGTCAATTTTTTCCGCAAAGTTCTGATTGATGACGGCTCTCTTCACCTTAAGAGTATTGGTCAGCTCTCCACGTTCCATGCTGAAAGGAGAAGGCAAGAGAGTAATCCTCTTTATCTTCTCATAGTTGGCCAAGTCCTGCTGAAGCGTCTCGATGCGATCCATCACAAACTCAACAATGCGGGGGTTAGAGCACAAATCCTCGATGCTCTCGTATTCAATCTTCTTCCTTTTCGCCAATTCCTCAAGCAACTGATACTCAGGGATAATCAGAGCCGACACGAACTTGCGCTGGTCTGCAATGATAACAATCTGGTCGATATAACGATCCACGACCAGTTTACTCTCCAGCATCTGAGGCGCGATATACTTTCCATTGCTTGTCTTGAAGAGATCCTTGATGCGCTCTGTAAGGTAAAGCTCTCCATCCTTCATGTAGCCAGCATCTCCTGTATGGAACCACCCTTCGTCATCAAAAGCCAAGGCAGTCACTTCAGCCTTGCGATAGTAACCCTTCGTAATGGTATCACCTTTGAGAAGAATCTCATTGTTCTCGCCAAACTTCACCTGCACTCCATCAAGGATACGCCCTACGGAACCCATTGAGATTGGTTTGAACCAGCGGTCACATGAAACTGTAGCCGTAGTTTCTGTCATTCCATAGCCTGCAATCATGCTTATGCCCACAGAATGGACGAATTCCTCGACAGCAGGAGGAATGGCAGCTCCAGCTGTTGGAAAGAAATTATGACGCTCCAGACCCAGTGTCTTGAGCAGGAGGGAAATGATGGTCTTCTCGTAAAATTTGTACTTCAAACGAAGTCCCACAGGAGGCTCCAAACCACGCATCTTGTAGTCTACGTTGTAAGCTTTGCCCACCCTTATCGCATCCAGCATAAGTTTCCTTTGCATGGAACTGCTGGAGTTGATCTTCTCATATACACCAGAATAGACTTTCTCCCAAAAACGGGGCACAGCACACATACAACTGGGATGCACCTCACGAAGACTTTGGAGAATATCCTGAGGATACTGATTGATCGCAAGGGTAGCACCTGTCTTGAGACAAAGGTACGACCAAGCACGCTCGAAGACATGAGTGAAAGGAAGGAAATTCATGATGAGATCCTTCTCACTAAGGTTTACTGCATCTTCGTGAGCCTTGATGGCCACATTGTACATACGATGAGTAAGCATGACGCCCTTGCTGAGCCCTGTAGTACCACTTGTATAGAGGATGTTGGCCAAATCATCCACATCCAACTCAGCCGTGCGATGGTCCACCTCTTCCTGATGTGCCAAACCTTCTCCCAATGCAAGGAACTCATTGAAATAAAGGCTCACCTGATCCTGAGCATCTTTCTTGACAGCATTGTCGAAGATGATAAGCCTGCTGACAGCAGGGTCAATCTTCAACACTCGATAAGCTGTGTCGTACTGAGTCTGCTCACCCACGAAAATATACCGTATGCGGGCATCACTGACCATATATTTCACCTGCGCCTCACTACTGGTTGCATAGAAAGGAATCGTTACAGCACGAATCGCATAAGCGCCAAAATCGACGAACAGGCATTCTGGCATATTCTGGGAAAAGACAGCAACATTCTCTTGCACACCAACTCCTAATTCCAGGAAAGCATTGCTGACCTTGCGTACTGTCTTAGAAAAAGTATTCCAAGAGATTTCTTTCCATACCTGCAGGCTTTGGTCGCGATAGAGCAAAGCCGCACGATCGCCATAAGTTTTAGCCTGACTATGAATCACAGAGGATAGCGGACTGGGATTTTGCATAACAATTCTCTATTTTACTACCACAAAGATAGCACAAGTTGGGATAATTGCCAAATTTATTTGTTTTTTTGTAAATTAGAACGTAACTTTGTTTATTCGAAATGAAAAAAAGATGAATATCGAGCAACTTACAAACGAGGCATTGGAGATACTTTGTCATCTGATAGAGATTCCTCGAACGAGTAGAAACGAAAGGAATGCATCTGACTATCTGGAGCAAATTATGCGAGAGAAGTTCAGATTGAACGTTCATCGTGAAAAGAACAACCTGTGGAGCATAGCTGAAGGATATAGGGAGAAGTGTCCCACTTTACTATTGAATGCCCATATAGACACAGTGAAGCCAGTAAGCAGTTGGGAACGCGATCCCTTCAAGTCAACTCGTGAGGGAGAACGCATTTATGGACTGGGAAGCAACGACGATGGAGCCAGTCTGGTCTCGCTGTTGCAAGCCTTCCGTGTGTTGAGCTCGAAAGAAACACCATACAATCTGATTCTCTTGATAAGTGCTGAAGAAGAAGTCAGCGGCCACGATGGCATCGAACATGTACTGCCTCTGCTTCCTCATATTGATATGGCGCTGGTAGGCGAACCTACAGGAATGCAACCCGCCATTGCTGAGAAAGGCCTGATGGTACTGGATGTGACATCCCACGGAAAATCAGGTCACGCGGCAAGCGACAAAGGTGACAATGCCATCTATCATGCAATCGATGACATCCAATGGTTCCGCACGCACAAATGGACGAAAGAATCCGAGTTGCTAGGTCCTGTAAAAATGTCTGTAACAATCATACAAGCTGGCTCACAGCACAACGTGGTTCCTGACACCTGCACATTTACCGTGGATGTTCGAAGCAATGAACTGTATCAAAACGAAGAACTCTACCACCTCATCTGCAAACAAGTGAAAAGCGAGGTGAAAGCACGCTCTTTCCGATTGAATTCATCGAGCATTCCCATTACCCACCCACTAGTTCAGCGGGCTATCAAGCTAGGCAAAACGCCTTTTGGTTCACCTACACTAAGCGATCAGGCTCTGATGGTCTTCCCAAGCCTGAAGATGGGACCTGGTCAAAGCTCACGCAGTCACACCGCTGACGAGTTCATTGAAGTCAGCGAAGTGAAAGACGCCATCGAAACATACGTGAAGATGCTGGAAAAGATGTAAAGAAGACAAATGTCATCCGAGAGAAGGAATCTGGAAGAAAATAAATCCAGGCTCTTTTAATATTATAAGGTATAGTCTCACTTCCCTATCCAAGCTTCTGGATTGAGTTTGGCGGTCTCCTTCCTCAACTGAAAATGGAGAACACAATTTCCACTTCCATCATCGGCAACAGTACCCAGAATATCCTTAGCATGTACCTGTTGACCTTTGCTGACAATCACAGAAGAGAGATTGCAATAAACAGAGATGTAACTTCCATGCCGGACTAACACATTTTTTGTACCGCTGAACTGGAATACGGCTGTTACCTCACCATCAAAAATACAACGTGCACGTGCTCCAGGCTTTCCAATATAATTGGTCCCCTTGTTGTCAAGTTGCACATTTTTCAGCCCTGGCACATTGTAAAGACCAAATCGATTTCCCAACATATATTGACCTGTGATGGGAACGGGAAGGCGTCCCTTGTTTTGAGCAAACGTTCCATTCAACTGCTTATCCTTAGCAGTCAGCCAAGAGCCGGATGACGACTTCCCACTGGTGGTAGAAGGAGATTTTCCTGTTTTAGAAGATGTGTCAGTCTTGCTGCCAGATCCTTTCTTCGTTTTTGCTTTACGGGCTGCCTCCTCGGCTGCTTTCTTGCGAGCCTCTTCCTCGGCTTTCTTGCGGGCTTGCTCAATTTCATAGGCAATCAAAGCGTCGATTTTTTTATCCAAAGCAGCCAACTGCTTCTGTTGCTGAGCAATTGTGTTTGCCAAGCCTGACTCTTTCTTTTTCAACCCGTCCACATTCTTGCGTTCTGCTATTTGCTGGATATTAAGTTGCTTACGCTGGGACATCACCTCGCGTAACAGGTTGTTCATCTTGCTTTTCGAATTTAGAAGTTTATTCTGGGCTTCCAACAACTCAGTTTGTTTCTTAAAGACCTGTTCACCCAGATTCTTCTGATAGGATGCAAATTCGTTGGCATAGCGGGCACGACGATACATCTGTGTGAAAGTACGGGCAGAAAGAATGAAAACAAGAGGACTGGTCTGTTGGCGATTAGCTCGCGCATAACGTACAACTTGCTTCAGTTTCGCCTTCTCTTGAGCCAACTGGGAATCAATGCGAAAGATATCACTTTGAAGGACAACCATCTGAGAATCCAATTGATTCATCTCTGTCTCCATATTGCGGATATGCTCAAGGCGATTGTCCAATTGATGTCCAAGGTACTGAATATTCTTTTGTCCTGTCTTTACCTGCTTTTTTGTCTTATCAAGTTCGTTCTGCGATTTCTTCAAAGTTTTCTGCAATTCCGTTTTCTGAGCCTTGAGAGCCCTTACCTTCTTACTGTTCTGAGCGAAACACAACAAAGGAATAAACGTCAGGAGAAATACTATCACGCGGAACTGCTTCATTGCTCTATCGTTTGTTTGGGGAATCAGTTATTTTGCCAATTTCATAATACGGTCCAGTACCGTATCAAGTGAAACTTGGCTATACTTTTTGGTGTTGATTTCTGTACGTTTTTCCCATCCATCATTGGCCCTCAGATTACTTAATGCAAGGATGGCCTGGATGGGTTTCTTACCTGTATTGATGTTGATCTGCATTTGGGTAGGAAACTTTTTCTCTCCTAATTTGCTATAATCACGGTATTGCCATTCAAGGGAGATATCCTTCGTACTGGACTGAAGCCCAGAGATAGTCGTTTGGCTCACCATGTTCTGAATCACATCTGCCAAAAAGGTGAGGGCCATCCATTTCGAATCCTCATTGATCAATTTTATTCCATCACTTACTCTGGTCAGGTCAAAATCCTTAACCGACGGCTTTGTACCCTTACCTTTAAAAAGGAAAAGCTCATCCCAAAAGAGCGACTGGAAAACAAAAAAATCAATACCAGCTTTTTTTAGGAATTCCACGTCCTTATATTCCACTTTAATATACTGATGATCCACCCGATTCACCACAAGCAGATAATCGGGAGTCAACTCCATACACCCCAAGTCAAACAAGCCCAAAGCAGAGAGGGTTATTTGTATGACATCATTCCGCTTCATGCGCAGATTACCCCCCACGGATACCTTCTTGGAACCAGAAACCAGTTGAAGATTCAGCTTGGAAGTCATCGACTGGGTAGTCTGACGATTTTGATTGATAAGTTCTACGATGCGATTCTCTGTTTTCACCGCTTCTGGGGAAGAGGGAGAAATATTCGTAGACACTACATTCTTGTTACTTTTGCATGACACAAGGATTACAATCATTAGGAACATGCACAAGAAATGTACTGCACTTATTTTCCTTGTTTGAGTTCCAAACTGATTCTTGAGAAGTATGTTCTTTTGAAATGTCTGCATCCTGTTTTCGTTTTATCTTGAAATTTCTCTTCTTTCTGAAAAATCGAGATACTGTTTATTTCACGTATTTCTTTTGTTTGATCTTCTTGTCGAGTGTTCCCGTGTCAGTACCTCCTTTTTTTTGAGCAACTTGCCAATAACGGAATGCCTTCTCCGGCTCGCCGCAATGATAATAAATATCACCTGCATGTTCCAACAGGGCAGCTGTAGCCTCATCGTCAGAAAGAAGTCTCTCGTCGGTTGCCTCTGGAGATATCACACGATCCATATAGATACGGGCTTCTGTATATTCCTTTTTGGTGAACAGAATCCAAGCATACGTATCGAGATATGTCTTGTTGGTAGGCTCTTTCTTTATCGTCTTATAACTCATTTCCTCTGCCTTATCCAAATCTCGATTCTGCAAGCAGAGATAGTAGGCATAATTATTGAGGCAACTGATGTTGTCTTCCTGATAAACCAAAGCTGAATCATAAGCGGCAAAAGCTTGGCTTTCCATCTTCTCCTCAAAATATTCATCTCCCAATATGCTGAACACATCAGACACTAACGAAGGGGGCGTTTCTGGTGATCGTGTGCGAAGTCCCTGCTGGAAGACATCGATAGCTTCCTTGACTTTCTTTTGCTGGACTAAGGCAACACCCAAATAGAAGTGGTATCCAAGTTCCTCTGGGTGATAATTGACTCCGCGACGGCAGATATCCTCCATGTTGGTGTAATCAGTCTTAATGGCATAGTATTGAAGCAAACGAGACATTGCCAAATCACTGGAAGGATCTACCTCTAGAATTTGTTTCATCACATTCATCACATCCGTGTCAGGAGCTTTGACGTGTATCAGATACGACGCACGAAGCATCAGCAGCTGAGTGTCATGCTGAGGTTGGGAAAGAATGTATTGAAAGGCTTGCTCCATCTGCTCCTTGAGAGTGGAATCGCGCTGAGCCTTGTCAATATAATCTCTCATAAGAGCCACTCTGAGTTCAGAACTCCCATTGGAATCATAAAGCAAAGAGTCACGAAGATGAGCGTATTGCTCAAACTGTTTCGACTCATCGTAATATGCCAACATACTTAGCAGAAGATGCGGATTCCCAGGAGAAATCTGAGCCACCTCGTCATATATCTGTTTGGCCTTTTTTAACTCGCCAGACTGAAGATACTGATTGCCCACCAGCACCTTGTAGTTCATGTCATGAGGAAACTCATCACAAAGGGATTGCAATTCAGCAAAAGCTTTTTCCTTTTCCTTGAGGTCAAGATAAAGCGCATACTTCTCAATGCTCAACTGAGCCGACTTGCCTTCAAGCAATTCGATGCGGTTAAGGGCATCTATCGCATCCTGACTGCGCCCCGCATTCTTATACATCTGTGCCAATTCCGACAAAACATCACTACGACGGGACTGTAGCGAAGCTATCTTCTCCAGCACAGGAATGGCAGAATCGATGTCACGCTGACTTATGTAGACATTAGCTAACGTTTCAAGATACCAAGGATTCTTTGCATCTAATTCTGTGGCCATACGAAGCCTCTGAATGCCCACGCTGTCTTGACGCAGATAAAATTGAATCAGAGCTAGACTATAAATGGCATCCGGAGCATCTGGACGAATGTCGAGACAATGCTGATATAGTTCGGCTGCTGAGGCATAATCTCCCGCCAAACGACATTTCTCTGCCTCCATGTAGTAATAGTCGAACTTAGTCTGGGCATGCAAACCCGTCAACATACTCCAACAGAGGAAAAAACAAATCGCCAGTATCTTCACCTTACGCTCATTCTTATTTTACACCGCTATGCCCAAAGCCTCCTTCGCCACGCTCCGTTTCATCGAGCGTTTCCGTGAGTTCCCACTCTGCTTGCTCGCAACGGCCGATTACCATCTGAGCGATACGATCACCATCATTTATCAAGAATACTTCCTGAGATAGGTTAATAAGTACGACACCTATCTCGCCACGATAATCCGCATCGATAGTGCCAGGAGAATTGAGTACTGTGATGCCTTTCTTGAGAGCCAAACCACTACGAGGACGCACTTGTGCTTCATATCCCTGGGGCAAAGAAATACGCAATCCCGTGGGGATAAGCATCCTCTGCAAGGGTTGCAATGTGACGGGAGTATCCAGATTAGCTCTCAAATCCACTCCTGCAGCCTGAGGTGTCAAATACTCTGGCAAGGGATGATGGCTACCATTGATTATTCTGACTTTCATATCCATAATTTTATATTAAATCAACATCTAAACGTTAGGCAAACTCATGCCTTTAATTTTGCGATAAAGATCAAGCGCATACACATCTGTCATACCTGAGATGTAGTCCAGCACAGCCATGATGCGTTCATATAGGGTATTTGCCCTGATTTCATATTGCGTACTGACTCGATTAATGAGCAACTTCGAAAAAGCTTTCTCAGGACTCGTCACAGCACGCACCATCAAATCTGTCAAGGTGGTAATCACCGTATAACCAGCTATCTCAATATCTACAACATCCTTGCAATGATAAATCTTGCTATACGCGGTTTCTTCGCATTTCTGATAAGCCTGACGAGGAATTTCGCTGATGTGTTTGATCAGACTTCCCTCGAACTCGCCAGCAAGAATCTTTTCCTCGTTCTCCACAAAGACCTTCACACACTCCGTTTCGAGACAATTGATGACGCACGAGCGGAGATACACAATCTGTTCGTTAACATCATCCAAAGTGTACATGCGTGTACGAATACGCTCCATTTGCTCCTTAGGGAAGAAATCGAGCAAAAGGGACTGCGTTTCATCCGTTGTAAGAATTTTCAACTTGTGGGCATCTTCGATATCCATGATCTCATAACAGATATCATCAGCCGCTTCCACCAGATAAACCAACGGATAGCGGGCGTATCGACAACTCCCATTCCTCTCCTCGAGACACAAAATGCCCAATTCATCGGCAATTTTTCGGAAATCTGCTATCTCGCTTTGGAAGAAGCCGAACTTCCGTTTCTGCCCAGCCAAATCAGACGAGAAGGGATACTTGACGATACTGGCCAACGTACTGTAGGTCATCACAAAGCCACCCTCACGTCGTCCTACGAAATGATGGGTAAGCAGTCGGAATGCATTTGCGTTGCCTTCGAAGTGGATCAAATCATTCCATTGCTTATCTGTAAGCCCATCACCTGTGTCTGAGCAAATATAGTCGCGCAGGAACTGACCATCGCCCTCGCTGAAATATGTTCCAATGGCTTTCTCGCCACTATGCCCAAAGGGAGGATTGCCCAAATCGTGGGCCAAACAAGCCGCACTGACAATGCTGCCAAGTTCTGTGAGATGAGTATCGTAGAGTTGCGGATGACGCTCCAGCAAGAGGCGACAAGTATCGTTACCCAAACTACGGCCCACGCTACTCACCTCCAAGCTATGTGTCAAGCGGTTGTGAACAAATATGCTTCCTGGCAGAGGAAAGACCTGCGTCTTGTTCTGAAGACGACGGAAGGGAGCAGAGAAGATGAGACGGTCATAATCGCGCTGAAATTCGGTACGGTCATCCTTGCGATGAGGCAATTTCTCCTGCCCCAACCGTTTGTTTGAAAGCAATTGATGCCAATTCATCATACTCCTGCTCACTCTTCTTTGGACTTATATAGAATCTTGTTAGCTCCACTGGTGATGTTGACCAACTCTGGATGTTCAGCCGCAAAGGTGTCGATGTGGCGCATGCGTTTCTCCACAAGGATCTCATCGACAGCAATCAGGATTCCCGTTTCCTCTACATCGCCAAAACCATCATTGATGGCAGTCCCAAAAAGCTTCATCGTAGGACTCAGGTTCATATAAGCATTTACCAAAGGGGGTATGTTGTAACCCAATTTGCGAACCTCACGATTCAGGATGCGGTAATCCTTGCGGAATTCATCCATGGTGAAGAGCTGCTCGAATTGCTTGGGATCGTGCCACAATTGCAAAGGTTTCATGGGTTCTATCAAGCGGTCTGGATCAGGAAAGTGCTTGTTGAGGAAGTACAGGATCATATCGCGAGCCAAACGGTCGTAACTGGGATACATCGTGAATTTGCCAAAAAGATACTTCACGTTGGGTTCTATCACCGTTAAGGCTCCCAGACCATCCCATAGATTGTCCAATGCGAAAAGCCCTTTGGTTCCCATACGGCTGCTCTGGTATTCGAGAGTGACAAAACTTCGTCCCAACTCGATGGTGTAAGGCATGTAATCCCGCATGAAACGCTCAGAGAAATGGAACATGTGGCTGGTAGCCAAAAGAGGTTGCCCATCTGGCCTCAGCTGGACCTCGCTACCCAACAGATAGCGGTATCCGCCCAAGATCTCTTCCTCCTCAGGGTCCCACACAAGCAATTGCTTATAGGGGTTCTCCATCGTGTCAAACTCATCCAAATCCATTGAAAGTCCGGTTCCTCCGCCAGCCTCACGAAATGCAATCTCACGCAGGCGCCCCAACTCGCGTACCACGTTGGGAGAATCCTGCCAGGTGACAACATATACCTCATTGCCACTCTTATTGGTCATTCTCAGTTTCTTGTCTTCCGTGAGTTCTGATTTCAAGACCTCGCGTGGAATCTTTGGGATAATCTCTTCCATATTCTTCATCTACAGCTGATAAACACACTCTTTGACCCACTGAGCCCACTGCCTAGGGGTCTTACTCTTGTCGAAAGTCTGCCAGGGAATGGGAGTCCCTATCCTGACCGTATACTGATTGCCCCGACTTCGATACATCTCATCGGGCAGCAGAGCCATTGCAAAGTTGGGAAGATGGAGACGTTTGCACCATCGAGCTACATTGTAGAAACGGTTGCTGTTGTGTCCCAGGAAATGGATGGGGACCACATCATGCTCGTGCTGAATACTTTTCGTGATGAAAGTCTTGCTCCACTCCAGATCGCGAATCACACCGTCATCGCCCTTGCGGCTACAGAGCCCGGCGGGAAACATGATCACATGATTCTCACCTGCGAAAGCACTCTCCACGACAGCTGGAAAATTTCGAGACTGCTTGCCTAATTTGTTGATGGGCACACACAAGGGAGCAAGCCCTTTGAGATTCATCAGCAAATCGTTCACCAAGTATTTGATTTTTCCATCATAATGCTCGCCTATCACCCACCCTAGCGTCACGCCATCAATGGCTCCCAGGGGATGATTGCTTACGAAGGTGTAATATCTTCCGTCATTTGGCAGGTTCTCGCGGCCTTCGACAGTTACATTCACCCCCAAATATTCGACGCCTCCTTTGCAGAAAGAAACCCCTTCGTTGCCACGTCGCAAATATTCATTGACAAAGTCTTGATGAATCAGTTTCTTGAGCCAATTTATCAGGAAATTGGGAATAAATTTTGCTTTGGTTCCTGCACGACTTCGTATGATTTCGTCCAAATCTATCTCTAAGACATATTGATTACCTTCTGCCATATTGCTTTCTAATAGTGTGCAAAAATAGCATTAATTTCCCTAAAACAAAAAAGTTTTAGGGAAAAAGTTAAAAAAAAGTTCAGATAATGGCGAAATAGGCTTAATTGATGCGGATAGGACGGTTGTTTATGAAATAACGCCCACGAGGCAGACCTGTCAACCAATTGGTCCCTTTGTTCAACCGCATTGCCATATAGAAGGTTCCGCTTTGCGTATATATGGGCAGAATCTGATTGTGGTCGCTTACCACGCGAATGTTTCTGCCTGAGATGTGCATCTGGATAGGGAAAGCGGAGCTGCTCATGCGCTGACGGATGCTGAGGTCTCGCATCTGATTCTGCAAGTTGGCGGTGTCGACCTCTATCTTAGGCGTTTTGCTGGTGTATTGATTCTTATTCCCAGCAGTTAGATGAATAGCTGCAAACAGCATCATCACTACCACGAATAATGCACACATTGATCGTTTCATAGCAAGCAACATTCTCTTTACCCGTATTAAATTCCGTGCAAAAATACGAATTTTGAATTAAAAGACAAAAAAAAAGAGAAAATATTTAACAATGAAGAATGTTCTCTACCTCATATACTTCACGTCGCTATCCCTTACGTTTATTTTCTTGCTGACTTTGGCAGACCAAGGAACGATCACCACACGCAAGTCGGGACACTGGTAAAACATGTCCTCGCAAAAAACATCCCGACAACAATGCGCCACATAATAATAGAGCCCACCATGCCGTTCTATACGGTGGCCACGGATTTTCCGCATCCCCATCACTTTCATCTTGCGCAAATCACGCGATTCCATCTCCTGCGAGAAATCTATCCATCGCGGTCCATACCAATCCATCCCTTGCTCGTTTACCGCATTTAAATAAATGAAGCGGTCATTCAGTACCACACGACAATCGATCAAAGGATCCAAAGAAACCTTCACTCGATGCAGCTCTGCATCTATCGTCAGATAAGGCTTGCTGTCTGAGACAATGCGGGCATTGCTCAAATCCAGCAGGCGTAGCGTACCTCGTCTGCCCTCGCCACCACTCATGGCACGAAGAGTGACTATATCAGCAGAGTTGAGGGGCCCATAGACTTTCAGGCTAATACACGTATACTTCTCTGCTTGCGTCAGAACCTGGTCCAGCATGCCTGGCTTGGTTACCTTGACTTCCTTGATGCCTGCTTTATAATGAAAGTTTGGATCCAGATAGAAGGTCATGTTCAGTTCTACCTTCTCCTCATTGCCTCGCAACAGATTACCTTTGGGAACCCAACGATGGATTCTCTCAAAAATCGACATGACACGAGCAATCAGCTCCATACTTGGCTTCCTGGGATAAAGAATGCGTCTGAAGGTGATTGTACTGTCTCTGTTGAGGTAGAAAGAAACGTTGACACGCATCCGCTTTCTTTTCTTGATGTCTCGTGGATATCCCACATTCTGCTCCAGATAGTTTCGCAACTCTGCCACTCCTTTCATCAAGGGATAAGTATGCAAAGAATCCGAATCCACCGTCAGAACATCCATCACTTTCCCAGGTTTTCTATGCATGACAACGTGCCCCACATCATAGGATTCAGGGTGAATGTAAAGAGTGTTGAAAGAAACATGACTGAATCGCAAGAGCACTTTCTCACGACGAGAGGGGATGACAAACACCCCTGCCTCTCCACTCACCCCTGAGCCTATGACAGAGGAATCTGCCGGATTGAGGATGGCGACGTTCACCTCCGACAAAGGCAAACCCTCAGAGGTCATCACCGTTCCACGATAGCGAGGCAAGCCCTTCCCATAGCACTCCAGATAAATCGTCTTTCCCTCACCTTCTGTCACGCTAATCGGATAATGGCCTATCATCTGCTTTATGGCCTGAGGAACTGTAGCATCAACAATGTCTGTGGTTACAATAAAATCCTCCAAGTCGTTGTAAATAAAGCTGATACTATAATCGGGCGAAATGCGTGCCAACTCACGAAGAGCCACTGGCAAAGTCTCTCCATGAAACGACAAACGGACATGCTGAGCTTGCAACGCGCCACTCAGCACATTCATCACCACGACAAGCAGAAGCCTGTACCCAGCCGATTTCACCCCAACGACTCTCATCACCCTAAATCAGTTTTTATGCACAAACAGTTTATCTTTCTCCCGACGGATCTGAATCTGTTGGAAATGGTTGAGCATACCCAGCACCTCATCGACTTTCTGCTGGCGATCCCAGCGGAAAAAGAGGCGGATGTCACGTGTGGCAGGATCGATGAATTCGACCTTTACATGATAAAAACTTCCCATTTCATCGAGGATTCTGTCCAAAGAGACGTTGTCATACATCACATATCTGTCAGCCGAATCCGAAACGGGAAGTTCATCCTCCACCTGCATCAAGGAGGCATCCTCTGTATTCCAGAATCGGGAAAACAGATGATTGCGGAAAGCCGCATAGGCGACACCGCTGAGCAAAGCAATGCCCACCAGAATGGCAACATAGCGCCACCAGCCGACAGAGCGCGATTCCTGACGCGGAAGGGACGCTGGCCAAGCTTCATAGCCCGTCTCCACTCCATCTGCCGCATCCATATCGAGCATCATCTCGCGATAGGTATGCAGAGACTGGGGGAGATCCTTCTTTTCGCGAAAATATTCATACAGCCGACGCTCCTCAGCCAGAGTCGTTTCCCCATTCATGTATCGTCCTACCAACTCATAAACCTGCTCCTGTGTCATAATTGTGGTTTTTGTTTGTTATAAATGTCCCGCAACCGCTTTCTGGCTCTGCTAAGCGACATCCTGACAGCCGCTTCACTAATACCAAGCACACTTGCTATATCCTCTGTTTCCATCTCCTGCATGTGATGCATTCTCACGATAACCTGTTGCATGACCGGCAATTGTGGAATGATAGCCATCAATCTTGCAATTCTTGCATCTTGCGATGCGACAACCTCCTCAGGGAGAGAGTCCGGGCTAGCAGAATGGCGTAGAATGGTTTGCTTGCGCAAATGGTCGACGCAGAGATTCCGCAAGATCACAAGGGCCATTGCCTCTGGGTGCTGGATGGGTTCATCGCGCAACTGCCACAGCTTGAGCAAGGCATCCTGCACAATGTCCTTCGCCTCCTCGTCGTTTTTCAGCATACGTTGAGCCGATGCCAAGAGACGAGGCCTCATCCTCTCCATCAACCTTATGAAATTCTCATTTTCCACGCCGCCAGTTTACTCTCATTGCTTCATCGTTCTACCTCATAGACGAAAAAGAAGCGATTTTGTAACACAAAAATACAACTTTTTTTTCAAAAAAAGAAACCCCATACGCAAACGAATCTACTAAATGCCACATAGGCAATAAGACAATACGGCAAAGAGAGAGAGATGAAAACATGAAAATTTCTCGGTGAAATCGACGTTTTTTGTCAACCGTACCAAAACTCAAGTATGCCTCTTCCGCTTTCATTCGAGTCAAAACGCGGAATCGAATTGCGAATAACGGTTTGTGGAAAATTTTCTCCTCGACTGAAAATATTCCATCCAAAAGGCGTGAGCCTCTCGGATTTTATATGTAACTTTGTCGCATCAGCAGAAGAACTGCTGTTGGTTTGTTTTGTGGCTTAATGGATTTTCTTATGTTGAAAACTAAACTTGGTTGCTTTTTGTTGTTGGCAGCACATGCTTTATACATGGTTGCAGGCTCCTCAAACGGAGCCAACGAGGTTTCCCTCACTATAAAGGATTCCGGTTATTCTTTATCCATGAGCAGGAGAACGGGATCAGTCACTTATCTTGGGAAAAACGAGAATCTGCTCACTGATGGCGGCGAGCCGCTCTTCCGCATCCGTTTCAGGGACGAGGATGGAACTCCCCACATATATACCGCCGCAGATGCCCGTACATGTACGCTTGTCGAAAGAGGAAAACACCTGACCTTTGCCTATTCTGATTTCCCAGACCGGTTTTTTCAGGTTCAGGTTACGGTAAGGGCTGACAGGAAAGACGGACTTTTCCATTTCTCGATGAAGGTGGATACAGACGACCAGATAGAGTGGATGGAGTACCCCAGCGTCTCAGTCAAAGAGACGTCCTCAGAGGACGAGGGAATCCTATGGCCTTACAACGAAGGAGGCTTCTTCAGCGATGCTTCCAAACATTCTTACATTGAACCCGAGTACCCCAGCCAGGGCAACTACGGCATGTATCCTGGGATGGTTTTGACTCCTTTCGTCGCCCAGGTGACCCACAAAGGAGGTGTCTATCTTGGCGCACACGACCCTCTACACAACACGCGACAGGTTGATTTCCGCAAGACGACAGAAGGGATTCATCTCCAACTGAGGCTTTATCCTGGCGCAGAGAAGGGTTCCTACGCTTCTAGCGATGAGACCGTCCTTGGCTGCTTCGAAGGCGACTGGTACCATGCCGCAGACATCTATCGCCGCTATTTCGATTCGCATCACAAGGGATTTGTTCGCATAGAGGAAAACAAATTGTTGCCTAAGTGGTATTTCGAACCTTACGTGGTCCTGACCTATTGTGTCAGGGGGCACCATGATATGGACGAGATGACGCCCAACAAACTTTTCCCCTACGTGAATGCGATGCCTATCATTGAAGATTTTACCAGAGAGACGGGAGCGCCCGTAATGGCACTCTTGATGCATTGGGAGGGAACCGCTCCTTGGGCACCTCCTTATGTCTGGCCTCCCTATGGCGGAGAAGATGCCCTCAGGGAATTCGTCAACCGCATGCACGGGATTGGAGGAGAAGTGGGAGTCTATTGCAGCGGCATGGGGTGGACTCAAAAGAGCAATCTGGTGGCATACGACAAATCCCAAGCCTTCACGGATGGACATCTCGAGAAGTATATGTGCCTCGCTCCAGATGGAAGTTTACCTCCTTCCAGGATCTGCACAGGACAAAGAAGCGGGTATGACCTTTGTCCTTCGACAGAATTCACGAGAAACACCCTTGTGGAGGAGATGAAGAAGATCAGATCATCAGGAGTGGCTTACATCCAGATGATGGACCAAAACCACGGAGGGACGCCCTACATGTGCTACTCCCATGATCACGGCCATCCAGCAGTACCAGGAAGATGGGAAAGCGAAGCGGCAAACAGGCTATACGAACAGGTTCTCAGGGACAATCCAGGACTGGTGCTTGGATGCGAAAGCGCAGCGGCAGAACCCTTCATCCCCAAACTTCTTTTCTCAGACAACCGTTGCGGACTCAATTTCAACGGCGGACAGCCTGTGCCCCTCTACTCATACATCTATCATGAATATGTCACCAACTTCATGGGAAACAATGTGTGTGGAGACGCGTTCGTCGACTGTCGCCAAACCCCAGAGATATTCCAGTATCGCTTGGCGTATTCCTTCCTCGCTGGTGATTTCCTGACGGTCGTCATCAATGATGAAGGAGTGATTCTATGGGCATGGGGGCAACGCGATTTCTCTCCAGCGTATCGGCCTGACCGCGAAGCGTCACTAACCCTGATAAAGAGACTCACAGAATGGAGAAAAGCATGTCCAGAGCATCTTCAGTTTGGACGGACACAACATCCCCTTCCTTTCGCATGTGGGCAATCACAGATTTTCACCAATACGGGACCAGTCGATGTGCCCGATGTGGTGAGCACGTCCTACAAGCATAAAAACAAGACGATTCATTTCCTGGTGAACTGGCGGAACACAGAGGCGAAGGTACGGTCCACAGCTCTCATGGGCAAGAAATATTCTTTCCATCCTGACGGTGAGCGAATCAGTTGTTTGGACGGGAGCATTGTCCTTCCTCCCCTGTCTATTATTGCGGTTTACTGAAACTTGCCTTCCCCCAAGATTCTTTCTTGCTGGAGATTGGCTCTATAACAGAAACACTATGACAAGACACCCCAAAATGACAAAATGACATGAAGGGCGCACCGGCGCACCAGCGCACCAGCGCACCATTTGCGTTTTTCCATTTCCGCGCCAAAGAAAGAAGGGTAAACTTTTATATTATATATATTATATAATATATATATATTATATAATATATATAATATAAAATATCTAGGCACACTCTAATGCAAGTTTTCATTTTTCGTTTTGGTGCGCTGGTGCGCTGGTGCGCTGGTGCGGCTGTCAGACAAGAAAAGCATGAGCGATATTTGTTTGTTATTATATTTTTCTCTTTCATTTTTTGTAAATGAAACGGTGTAACGGCGTTGTCCCCTCCCTTTGCAACTTTGCTAAGAAATGTGGTGTGTGTTTGATTGTTTCAGATTTTTTATATATATTTGCATCGATATCTCAATCATGTTCAAGAAAATACGTATTTAAATGCACATGGCCCGATATGGTTTTGGTTTGAACGCAAAAAGTTTGCCGACATGGGTTGAGTCCGATTGAGAATAAAGGTTAGACTACTATGAGACGCGATGGATTGAAAAAGCCTCATCTTGTAAATGCAAGAGATGAGGAACGAAAATGGAAACATATAAACGAGGTTGAATCTGGTTTAGCTTGTAAATGTTTTTGTCCTATCTGTGACGCAAGATTGATTGCAATTAACTCAAAACCTGAAACTGTGAGTAAAGCACATCATTTTGCTCACGAAAGGGGAAGCGATTGTGTGGGGTCAGCTGAAACGAGTCTTCATATGCTTGCCAAAGAGGTTCTTGCGGAAGAAAAGAGAATAATGCTTCCAATTATTCAAGGTGAATCAAATGCGAGACAACTTGAATTTGATAGTGTCGAGCAAGAATCCAGAGATCCTGAAACAGGATTGATACCAGACTGTGTTTGCTCTTATAGAGGGCAGAAACTTTGGGTTGAATTTAAGCGAACTCACGAAGTTGACACAAAAAAAGCAGATAAAATCCGCAATGCCAAGATTGACTGCATAGAAATAAACATTAACGTTTGCATAAACAAAAATAAGGAATTTATACGCCATTTTTTAGTCGAAGAATCCACTGATAGAGAATGGGTGTATTATTCAAGGACTCAACAAGCAAAAATGTTTGGGAAAAAAGGTGGTTGCTGGGGGCAAGCTGAATACCTTGAACATAATTATACTCTTATTGAACGTCACATTGCATATGATGAGAATGCATATCTTGTAAATCTTTATAGAATCGATCAAACATACGATATTTCTGCTCATCGTTACTACTGTATTAAATGTGGGGAAGAAGTCAAATGTGTAGATGGTCATTTCAAGCATATAAAAGAAAACAAAAATTGTGTAGATGCCTTTTACTTGATTGAAGCAGCTAAGGAAGTCATATACAACAAATTCTACAATAGTGAAAAATATGAAGTGGCAGTATCAGAGTATTATTATTGCAAGAACATCGAAACTTGCAATTTTGCTGATAGAAGTCATTGCTATTCAGTAGGGCGCGAAACATACGATCTGAAGTCCATAGGTTATAAGATGTGTGAAAAAAACTTTAAAAGGCCTGGGCAAGATGGAATATATGACATAGTCTTTAGAAAGGGGCAATCATTAGAAGATGCGATATTTGTTAAGTTTTCCACTGAGGACTGTGAAAGAGATTTAGAAACATCGTTAAGTCTGATAGAAATTCCTCTATCAGGTGAATCTGATGTCATGGGATTGGCAGAAGATCTTAATATTGGATATTACCGCAATTTTAATGAAGAGAATACTATCCAAGCAACCCCAGAGGAGATAAAAATTCAGGTGCCTAAGTTCTCGCTGTATAGAAGTGGTAAATATTTTTTAGGTCCCGTAGATTGTACAACTCTTGATTTTCCAAGAAACAGAGAAGTTGTCTATGAATTTATGCTCCGAGGCAATATTTCTTCTATAGATTCAGAGCGAAATCTGCAATTCTCATTGCTTTCATGTTATGAAAGAAACCATATCGCTTGTTATTGCGAGATATGTGCATACCTGAGACGCAATCCAGGTCGTCCTGCAATTTGCATAAGGTACAAAACTAAAGGCACACCACGAAATCCACTTGCCTCAAAACCATGTCCATGTGATGCTTTCCTTTTAGACAAAGACCTTGCTAAGAATTTAAGAGATGAATATAAGGACGTAAAATTAATTGAACCAGATTATAAAAGCTGAAACACTATAGATTATAGATTGATTCTCAAGAAGAAAATCATGATGGTCGTTGGGGGCCCCTGATGGAAGAGGAAAAGGGGCAACACGTTGAAACTGCAGACACAACACGTTGAAAGCTCGAACACAACACGTTCTTCCTCCCCTTTCGACACGTTGTCTTTTCCGCTCCTCCGTCCTGCTCGTCTGCGTTTGCATTCTTGCTTGTGCCTCCCCCCTCAAAAAAGCACGGAAGCAGCCAAGCTGAAAAACTCATTTTTTTACTGTTTTTTTTGGTGAATCTGCAGATTATGAGTACTTTTGTACCGTTTAAAAAAAGTACAAACAACGATGAAGAAGTTTTTGTTAATGATTGCAGTGGTTTTGCTGAGTGCATCATCACTGAAGGCTCAGAGCCTGAAGAGTTTCAACTGGGCAGCTGAGGTAGGTGTGGGAACTGAATTGGAGCTGGGTGTTCGTGCACAACACAATTTCAACGAGTATTTGGCTTGGGATGTGCTGCACGTGAAGTACGCCTATGACTACAACAAATACGATGATTGGAGCGAGATCAGTTTCACGACCGGTTTGCGCGGCTTCAGCCCTTCCTTCGGTCCTGACGTGAAGGCTTTTGCAGCCGTTGATCTTGGTTATGGCGGCATGTTCTCAGACTACGTGAGCTGTTTTGCTATGGATTTCACGATAGGTCTGCAGATCAAGGAGCATCTCTATCTGGGCTATGGCCTGGGCTTGATGCATCACGACGGCAACCACAAGGATCACCTCTTCCGCATCGGTTGGACATTCTGATCGTCTGAAAGCGTCTGGTCCATCCTGTAAGATAATCCTTATTCAAAAAGAGAAAGAATGGAGAAAAGAACTTTTTCCGTAAGCGGCATGAAATGCATGCATTGCAAGGCTAACGTAGAGAATGCTATCTGCGGATTGGAGGGTGTGGCAGGCGCTGAGGCGAACTTGGAAACACGCAGTGTCACTGTGGAATACGACGCTGCTGCTGTCACTCCCGCCGACATCAAGAAGGCTGTTGACGGGAGTGGCCGCTTTGAACTCACTCTTTAGTGACGATCACCTTCTCCCCACGAAAAACCCTTCATGAAGCAAACGATTCCCGTAGTAGGATTGGCGTGTTCAGCCTGCTCGGCCAACGTGGAGAAGAAACTCTCTTCCCTGCCTGGCATCCATAGTGCCTCAGTATCCCTCGCCAGTCGCACCGCTCTGGTCGATTTCGACCCTGCTGTCATCTCTTTGGAGCAGATGAAGCGGGAGGTGAATGACATCGGCTACGATCTGGTCATCGAAAGCGGACGCAGCGCTGAGGAAATCCATCGGCAGGAATTCACTTTGCTCAGGAGGCGCACCCTTCTTTCCTGGGTGCTGGCTATCCTGGTGATGTGTCTCTCGATGGGATGGATTTCTGTGGGGAGCGTACTTGCAGGCAATGTGCTGTCTCTGCTGTTGGCTCTCGTCTGTATGTTGCTTTGCGGAAGGAATATCTATGTGTCAGCCTGGCGACAGTTGCTTCATCGGACTGCCAATATGGACACGCTGGTGGCACTGAGTACGCTGATAGCCTTCCTGCTGAGTACCTTCAACACCTTCTTTGGAGATGCCGTATGGGGGAGTCGAGGCATTGGCTGGCATACCTTCTTCGATGCCTCCGTCATGATCATTACTTTCGTGCTGACAGGCCGTTTGCTGGAAGAAAAAGCCAAGGATGGCGCCGCAAGCAGCATCCGTCGACTGATGGGCATGCAACCCAAGACGGCACATATCGTGAATGGTGACAGCGTGGAGGAGGTGCCTCTTTCCACCATCGAGAAGGGCGATTTGCTGGAAGTTCGTGCAGGCGAGAAGATTCCTGTGGACGGTGAAGTCGTCTGGGCCACCAGTTTCATGACAGAGGATGCTGCCTACGTGGATGAATCGATGGTGTCAGGTGAGCCTATACCTGCAGAAAAGAAGGTTGGAAACAATGTCTTGGCAGGCACCATCCCCAGCCAGGGCCGTTTGCGCATGCGAGCTCGTCAGATAGGCGAAGAGACAGCTTTAGCTCACATCATCCGCATGGTGCAGGACGCGCAGGGGTCGAAAGCTCCCGTTCAGCGGATTGTGGACCGTGCTGCCTTGGTGTTTGTCCCTGTGGTGGCTGCCATCGCTCTCGTCACTTTCCTGGCATGGTGGATTCTTGGAGGGAATTCCATGCTTCCGCAGGCGATCATGTCTGCTGTGGCTGTGCTGGTGATAGCCTGTCCCTGTGCGATGGGCTTGGCTACTCCCACCGCCCTGATGGTAGGAATCGGCAAGGCAGCCGAAAGTCAGATACTCATCAAGGATGCTTCCGCTCTGGAAAACTTGCGCCATGTGGATGCCATCGTTATTGACAAGACAGGTACCCTGACCATTCCCAATCAGAACGTCGACTTTACGCGTGCCGACAGTCTTCCTTTAGAGGAACGGGAAACGCTGAAACCCAAAGCCAAGGAAGCTGTCGAGGAGCTGCAGCAGGGAGGTATCCAGGTCTACATGATGAGCGGTGACAAGGAAGACGCTGCCCGCTATTGGGCAGAGCAGGCAGGAATCCTTCACTACCAAAGTCATGCTCTCCCTGAGGACAAGGAGAAGCTGGTGGAACGGCTTCAGCAGGCAGGTCATCGCGTGGCGATGGTAGGTGATGGAATCAATGACACGCAAGCTCTCGCGCTGGCTGATGTCAGCATGGCTATGGGGCGAGGTACCGACGTGGCGATGGACGTTGCGCAAGTCACCCTGATGGGCGATGATCTGCGTAATATCCCTGCCGCAATCCGTTTGAGCAAACGTACAGTCAGGATGATTCGTGAGAACCTCTTTTGGGCTTTCATCTACAATCTGATCTGCATCCCTCTGGCAGCAGGACTCCCTTATCTGTTCGGTTTCCACTTCCAGATTACTCCCATGTGGGCAAGTGCCCTGATGGCCTTTTCCAGCGTAAGTGTCATTCTCAATTCTCTCCGTCTGAAATGGAGTTCATCCGACCGGATTAAGTTTATTTAACAACCTTTTCCATCGACATACTCTTTTTTCCCTCTATCTTTGACCATGAAAAAATATCATACGTTTACACACATGAAAAGAATACTGCTCTTATCCTTTATGCTTTTCACCAGCATACTGGGAACCAAGGCTGCTGCGGATGATGCAGATGGAGCCACGATAGTGAAGATTGCTGTCTCTGTAAAGGGGAAGGCGACTTATCCAACCAACAAACGTTGCGGATACATCACAGCAGATTATGGTTCAGGTACCTCTACCCTTGAGGTGCTTGCCTCCCAAAACGGGAAAACGTTGGAGATGAAACTCCCTTCAGGTTCTTCCGTCAAGTTTCGTGGAGAGGCATATCACGGGTGGGACTTCGATGGGGTCGCTGTGACGGATGATGGCATAGCAAAGGCATCTTTCACAGCCAATGAAAGAACAGAATACCAGTGTCTGGCTTATACGGATTTTGGGACGCAGTATTACCGCATTCCTGCCATCGCGAGAAATCATCGTGACGAACTGGTAGCAGTGTATGATGTGCGTGAATGCCGCAACGATGTGGGTTTTGGTGAAGTAGATCAGGCAATGAGATACAGCAAAGACAATGGAAAGACATGGAGCGAGGAGACGATCATTGCAGATGGTGACGCCTCACTGGGTGGGAACTCTTTTGGTCTTGCTTATGGTGACCCTGCGATTGGGCTCGATCGGGAAAGTGGTGCAGGAGTACTGATTACCGTAAGCGGCCAAACCATTTATGCCTATGCAACGGCCACCCAGCGTCCTCTGATTGCCATGCAGAAAACCACTGATGGCGGTCACAGCTGGAGCACACCAGTGGATATCACCCCTCAGTTCTGGGGGAGTAGCGGAAGTATGTTCCAGGATGGTGAGCATGATGGGGAAGGCAAGTTCTTCGCCTATGCAGGTTTCTTTGGCAGTGGCAAGATTCTGCAGAGCCGTATCGTGAAGAAAGGAAAATATTATCGTCTCTATGCCGCCCTCCTGGTGCGTGGCACAGGATTGCGTGGCGCGTATGTGGTTTATTCTGACGATATGGGTGAAACGTGGAATCTGCTGGGCGGCGATGCCACTATCCAAGCCTGCAAGGGTAGCGATGAGCCGAAAGTGGAGGAACTTCCCAATGGAAGTCTTGTCTTGAGTGGACGCATGCAGGGTGGCAGGTGCTTCAACATTTGGACTTACGACAAGAACAGCACTACCAGTGGATCCTGGGACATCGCTGTGGACAGTGCTCTGCAACCCAATGGAATCAAGGCAATGGGCAACAGCACGAATGGCGAATTGCTTATCGTATGGGCAAACGATGCCAAGACAGGAGTCTCCACTCCCATTGCCCTTCAATCCGTACCCTTTGGTAAAGGGCGATTCAATGTGGGACTTTATTACAAGGTTCTCGATGCGGACAAGAAATATACTCCTGCGGAATTTGCTTCAGGATGGATCAAATCTTCCCAAGTCAGCACCACAAGCAGTGCCTACAGTACGATGTGTCTGCAGGCTGACAATCGCATTGCATTCTTCTACGAGGAAGGCCCGTCGATATACGAAATGATTTATGTTCCCTTAGACATCGAGCGACTGACGAACCATGCATATACGACAAAGAAAGTGGGGCAGAGTAAGCTGATTCTCCCTACCAGATGACACGTTTCACTGCTTGGGCAAAGTGACATGAAAGTTCTCGTTGGGCGTGTGAGCTTCCTTAACAATGGCAACCAGCTCAGCCACCTTATCAGGATATAGAACAGCCACGTTATTGTCCTCGTGGATATCTGTGTCGAGATCGTAGAGCTCACAGATTCCTTTCTTCACAATAAGTTTCCAGTTCTCCTTGCGTACGGCTATCTGATCTGTCTCATTGAATTCCCAATAGAGATATTCATGTGATTCCTGATTGGCATCATCGCCTGTCAGGGTGGGCAGGAACGATATGCCATCGAAGTAATCCGTCTCCGACTTCTGATACCTGCTGATGTAATTGTCCTCCCCAATAATATGGCAGAAGGTAGGCATGATATCCCAAAAAGCAATGGGATGATTGTTTTTCACACCTGCGGGCACATGGCCGGGCCAGCGAACAATGAAGGGCACGCGAATGCCACCTTCGTGACAACTGCGTTTCAACCCTCTCAGTACACCATCTCGATTGAAGAAAGTGGGATCTGCACCACCTTCTTCGTGAGGTCCGTTGTCACTGGAGAAAATAAGAATGGTATTGTCTGCCATCCCTTTTTCCTGCAATTTGTCCATAATCTCACCCACATAGGTATCCAGACGGGTAATCATGCCAGCAAACTCAGCATGCACATTGCTGACGGCATGATACCAACTGCCTTCTTGCCCGCTGAAACTTTTGTCCTCCTGGAATTTCTTCTTGTAAGCGAGAAGGATGCTGTCTTCAGGCTGAACGAGTTCTGCGTGAGGCAGAGTATAGGTGAAAAGCCCATAAAAAGGTTGCTCAGCTGTCTGCCTGTCCAGCCACTCCAATGCATGCTGGTGAATCAGGTCTGCGCTGTATTGGGGGCGATTGAAATAATCCTTGCCATAGAAATCATGCTCGATGTTTTCCTCAAGCAATTGGCGTGTCATGACAGAGTCCCCGTCTACCTTGCTGTATTTGTTCAGAAAGTTTGGATAATATGCATGAGCTTGGAATTGGCAGACAGGACCATAAAACTCATCCACTCCACGCTTGTCAGGCGTGGAGACACTGCCCTCATAACCGCCTGCCCATTTTCCAAATTGAGCGGTAGCGTAGCCATGATTCTTCATGATTTCAGGCAGCACGATATGGTTGGGGTCCAAAGGATGTTGACCAACAAGGGCAAAGTCAGTATTATTGCCATATTGGATGGTGTTGTCGAAACTCCAATATTCCTTGTTCCCCCGCACTTCGCAATGGCCCGTATGCTGACCTGTCATGAGTGAGGCACGGGAGGGAGCGCTGACAGGACTGCCTGAATATGCCTGCATGAATTGCATACCTTGGCTGGCCAGACGGTCAATGTTGGGAGTATTGATGTATTGCTGGCCATAGCAAGCAAGATCACCCCACCCCATGTCATCGCAAAGAACGAATATGATATTAGGTTTTTCTTGTGCCAAAACAGTTAATGAGGAAAAACCAGCGAGGGAGCAAAATACGTATACAGGCTTCATTTTACAAAGGAAGAAATGAGACTACTCCAAAAAAGAAAATGGCTGATGACTCAGCCAAATCTCCTTGGTGCCCGGAACGGGACTCGAACCCGTACGACCGGTAATGGTCAAGGGATTTTAAGTCCCTCGTGTCTACCAATTCCACCATCTGGGCATCAATGTGGGCGCAAAGTTACAAAATAATGTGAAAGTAAAGAAGAAATTGCCCACAAATCTCATCTTTTTGTCGAAAAAACATTTCAGGACAAGCCTTCAGGCTTTGATTAGTTGTTGATAATCAAGGTACCTGTGGAGGCTAGGTAATTCACACGATAACGAAAAAGGGTGCGACCGCCTTTACCTATACTGACGATACCCTGATTGTTGAGATCATAGGTGCGTTGACAACGGGAGCAATGGGCAAAGCCACCTTCCTGAAGAATCATACGCTTGGCAATGTTGCTCTCCTCATAGCAATTGGAGCAAGCCAAATCAAAGCAGACAACGGCAGGAACATCTCGCCCCATCTCTGGAATGTTTGGAAGACCAACAATGAAGCCACTGAGCCCCAAATAGAATCCAGAATACTGGCTGAGAGCGATTTGGTTGACGGGTGTGCTGCCATTGTGGCTGGCAAAGATGTACTGCTTGTTGTTTCCATAGATGGTGCAGAATTCACCCATACTGTTGCATGCTGTATATAGTTGAGGCACAGAATAAACATTATCCATGATGAATTTTGCAGGCAAGCGAGCATAAAGAGTATCAGCCTCACCGCAAGAGAGACAACATGATATGGCAAAGAGACAACCAAGAATGCGGAAAAGGAATGAATTACGCATCTATTTGCCCTCCACCAGTTTGCGTTCAGCCTCTTCCATCCGTTGGAAGTTGAAGCCTTCCCATACATCATCCATCAAAGCTGCAATCTGCTCAGTACAAAGGTTGCCAATGCTGCCTTCATGAGTGTGATGAACTTTCTTGACAGGTATGAACTTGCCTGCCTCGATGTCGAGCCCCACCTTCTTGTACGCATCGCGGAAAGGCATTCCCTCATTAGCCAGACGATTGACCTCCTCGACAGAAAACATCAAATCATAGCGAGGGTCATCCAGCAGCTGCTTATTTACTTGCATCTTGTTGATGATATAGGCAGTCATCTGGAGGCAATCACGAAGCTCCTGGAAAGCAGGCAGGAAGACTTCCTTGATAATCTGGAGATCACGGAAGTATCCACTGGGCAGATTGTTCATGATAAGGGTAATCTGCTGAGGCAATGCCTGTATCTTGTTGCATTTTGCACGCGTCAGTTCAAAAACGTCAGGATTCTTCTTGTGAGGCATGATGCTGGAACCTGTCGTACACTCGTTGGGGAGCTTTACGAAGGCAAAGTTTTGACTATTGAACAAGCATGCATCGAAAGCCAGTTTTGCAATGGTGCCAGCAATGGTTGCCAAAGCAAAGGCAACGTTGCGCTCCATTTTGCCTCGTCCCATCTGGGCATAGACCACGTTGTAATCCAACGAGTCAAAACCAAGGAGTTGGGTAGTCAGGGTACGATTGAGGGGAAAACTGCTGCCATAACCAGCCGCACTGCCAAGAGGATTGCGATTGGTCATGCGGAAAGCTGCCTGAAGGAACATCATGTCATCAACAAGACTCTCTGCATAAGCGCCAAACCACAAGCCAAAGCTGCTGGGCATGGCCACTTGAAGATGTGTGTAGCCAGGCATAAGCACATCACGGCAGAGTTCGCTTTGCTGCTGAAGCTCTAGGAAAAGGGAACGAACATCCTCTGCCACCAATTTCAACTGGCGTCGAGTGAAAAGTTTAATGTCAACGAGTACTTGGTCATTGCGGCTGCGTCCACTATGAATCTTTTTGCCGATATCTCCCAAAGAGCGGGTAAGCATGAGCTCTATCTGAGAATGAACGTCCTCGATACCATCCTCGATAACAAAGTTTCCAGCCTTTATTTCCGTATAAATCCTGCGAAGTTCTGCCAAAAGAGATTGAAGCTCATCAGCTTTAAGAAGGCCAATGCTCTCCAGCATGATGATGTGTGCAATAGACCCTATTACATCGTGCTCAGCCAAATAGAGGTCCATCTCACGGTCACGTCCAACGGTGAACTGCTCAATCTTCTTGTTGATTTGAAAATTCTTCTCCCAGAGTTTCATTGATGATGGAATAACAAATGATTTGAATCAAATCTAATAGGGCAACATGGAAAGCATCGTAGCCAGCCCTTCTACGCCTTGTTCAATTTTGTTGCCAAGCATTTGCTTGATGAAGAAATTGAGGTTGGCCCCTATGGTTGCACGTAGTTTGCACCCCAATTCGGTAGGGAGCAATTGCAGCCAGAGGTTGGCTTGGATAGGAGTGCCCTCAAGGGCAAACTTGATGCATTTGTTGGGGTCTCGCTCAATGATACGCAAGACAATCTTGCCTAGAGGTGCAGCATCACCAGAGATGGTGTCGTTGGTGAATTCCATCTTTTCAAGGACATCCTTGATTTTGGCAACTTGTTCAGGTTTGACTTGATCGCCAGCCTTTTCTAATACTACCTGTTCGAAATTGGGATCGTTGACACGTTCACGTATGGCTTCCATATGTGTAAGGTCGCTCAGCTTCTCGTATACAACCTCTATGGGAGCATAAATCTGTTTTACGCTACTCTCGTACTTTGTCATATCTGAATAAATAAGTTTTTTTGTGAATTTGTTTACGCAAGCCAATGGTCGGGGTCACTGTGCCATTCGTTGAGAACGGGTACCTCATCTTCACTGATGTATCCAATGCGAAGTGCCTCAGAAACTACGGCCTCGTAATTAGTGAGGGTAATCAGGGGGACGCCAGCTTTCTTGAATGCTTCAACGGAAACGGGCAGACCGTATGTATAAGAAGCAACCATGCCTACAACCTCACAACCATTGTTGCGGATGGCGTCTACAGCCTTGAGGCTGCTGCCGCCGGTACTGACAAGATCCTCCACTACAACGACTTTCATACCTGGCTTTAATTCACCTTCGATGAGATTCTCGAGTCCATGATCCTTGGGCTTGCTGCGGACGTAAACAAAAGGAAGACAGAGAAGGTCGGCTACCAATGCTCCTTGGGCAATGGCGCCCGTGGCAACCCCTGCGATTGCATCTACTTCAGAGAAATTCTCGAGGATTATACGGGACAACTCCAGCTTGACGAAGCTGCGAAGTTCAGGATAAGAAAGCGTTTTGCGATTGTCGCAATAGAACGGGCTCTTGAGTCCGCTCGCCCAAGTGAATGGGTTGGTCGGTTGCACCTTGATTGCCTTGACTTTCAATAATTTGTTTGCAAAGATTGTCTCTAAGGTTTTCATAAATATGATTGAATTTAAATCGTTGATACTTTTTTCACGCGCAAAGGTAAGAAATTACATTGTAATTAACTCTATTCCATGTCGGAAAAATCTAATCTTTTAACGATAATTCCCATTTCGAAACCTCGAGACGTCAGGTGTTTGACGATTTTTGCCTTCCTGTGGTAATCGTTCTTTTCGTTCTGGAGAGAACGGGATTTCTGTGCAATAACTTTATCCAGGACATGTAAATATTCGTCTTCCTCAATCTGTAGAAGACCATATTGGATGGCTTCCTCGTCAAGTCCTTGCACATGCAGCATTTGTCGAATCTTAACACGTCCCCAATGATTGTAACGGAGTTTGTCAAGACAATAGGCGCGAGCAAAGCGATTGTTGTCAATAAATTTCTCACTAATCAGATAATTGATTGCATCGTTTGCTTCAGAAAGAGAGACCCCCCATTTGAGTAGTTTGCTGCGTATCTCATTTGAAGAATGCTCACCGCTACTGCAGAGTGAAGTTGCACGATGGAGTGCCTGTTCGTAGGTTAGTTCTTTCATTTGAAAACAGATTTTATAAATCGAGGATTTCCAAACTGATCTTGGCGTAGTTCAATATCATTGAATTTCATCTCGGAAAGCATGGATATCAATTCGTTCCCATATATTTGATTTATCTCGAAAAAGAGCATTCCAGAAGGGGCTAAGTGTGATTGCGCGTATTCTGCTATTGCTCTATAAAACAATAAGGGATTGTCATTGGGTACAAAAAGAGCGAGATGAGGCTCGTAAAGAAGGACATTATCATCCATGTCGGCTTTCTCTCGTTCACAGATATAAGGCGGGTTGCTGACAATAAGTTGCCATTTTTCATCATTGTTGTGTCTTGGATGTAAAATATCTTCGGAAACAAAATCTATTTTTGCTTGAAGAAATTCTGCATTTTTCTGAGCGATAGCCAATGATTCAGGAGAAATGTCTGAAGCTGTAACAGGAAACCCTTCCAGAGATAGCGAAATGGCAATGCATCCGCTGCCTGTTCCCACATCAAGCAGTCTGCAAAATGGTCGATCAGGAGAAGGCACGGTTGACAAAATCCACTGGACCAATTCTGCTGTTTCAGGGCGAGGAATAAGTACGCCTGGTGCCACGTGAAAGATATGACCACAGAATTCTGCCTGTCCCAAAATATACTGTACAGGTTCTTTTTGCATCAATCTTTGTATAATTTCCTCTAGTTTATTGCGGTCATTTGCAGACAAAAGTGTATCTTTGCCTAGCATCAAATCGGTTTGAGAGAGGCCAAAACGCATTTCCATCACCATTCGGTAAAGTGCTCGAGCCTCACCTGGCGGATACGTTTGCTGCAAGCGTTGAACATAATTCATATCAGCAAAGATACGAATAAAAAAACAAAAAGGAACAGAATAGACAAAGAAATATGGGTTACGATAACAAATTCATGGAGCGTTGTATCCAATTGGCTCGATGCGGAGAGTACGGTGCTGCTCCTAATCCTATGGTTGGGGCTGTCATAGTGCATAAGGGTCGAATCCTGGGTGAAGGTTATCATTGTCTTTGTGGTGGCCCTCATGCGGAAGTGAATGCTATCCGTAGCGTTAAACAAAAAGAATTGCTGCATGAAAGCACCCTCTACGTGAGTTTGGAACCCTGTGCTCACTACGGGAAAACCCCTCCTTGTGCCGATTTAATCATCGCGAACCAAATTCCTCAAGTGGTAGTGGGTACTTTAGATCCATTTGCCAAAGTAAACGGATTGGGAGTCAAAAAAATGAGAGATGCTGGGATAGAGGTGATTGTTGGCGTAATGGAGAAAGAATGCAGGGCATTGAACGAACGTTTTTTCACTTTCCACAGGAAGAAACGTCCTTGGATTCTCTTGAAATGGGCGCAATCCCAGGATGGATTCATTGCTCAAGAAGACGGAACTCCTGTAACCTTTTCCACTGTTGAGACTCAAGTGTTGATGCATCGATTACGTGCTTACAACAAAGCTGTCATGATAGGAACACGAACTGCATTGATTGACAATCCGTCGCTGACGACACGATATTGGCCGGGTCCCAACCCTGTGAGAGTAACTGTTGACCGCCATGACATCTTGCCCAACAATTTGAAAATAAAACAAGAAGGAGCCGAGACAAGAATTTATTCTTGTGGAAAGTTAAATGACATTCTGGCAGACCTTTACCAGCGGAACATTCAGTCGCTGATGGTGGAAGGCGGAACGCAGTTGTTGCAATCATTCATCGACGAAGGCTTGTGGGATGAAATTAGAATTGAAACATCTCCAATGAGATTGAGGAAAGGAATTGTTGCCCCCGCAATAGCGTATGCAAAAAACGTCGAAGAAACTGAAATTGATGGTAACAGCATTCGAATCTTACGTCCCTTGAATTATGAATTCTGAATCCAAATGAATTATAATGAAACTTTCGAAAACATAAAAAAGAACACAAAAAGGAGGTTTTAGAGGAAAGAAATCACTAATTTTACTTAATTCGAGTCTATATTATGCTCGTAAGTCAAATATTGTCTGTATTTTTGTAAACTCAATAAAGCATACGAGTGTATACATAACATGTGTGAACATAATCTGATGAGAAAATCTCTATATCTGTTTTTCTTTATGCTGCCTCTCTTGATGAGTTCCTGCTGGAAGGACGAGGAAGAGATTGTGTTGGATAACCATTGCTATATCTCTTCGGTAGCATTAGGGACTATCAAACGTGCTATCCATACTACTGATAAAGAAGGAAACGACAGTATCTATTATACAACTTTCACTGCAAGTTCCTATAAGATGTCTATCGATCAGAAGAATTTGCTTATAGAAAATCGTGATTCAATTCTATATGGTGCTATAGCATCTTCTGTGCTAACGACCATCACATACGAAGGTGCCACTTTACATTGGCGACCAGCAGATGACCCTAATTCAGAATGGATTTTATATAACAGTTCTGATAGCTTGGATTTAAGAAAGCCTTTGCATTTGTTGGTATATGCTAATGATGCACAAAGTTATCGTCAATATACTTTGAGACTTAACGTACACCAGCAGGAAGGTGACTCTCTCTACTGGAATCATGTGGATGAAGAGACGACAGTTTTCGCAGAAATGAAAGAAATGCGTGCCTTCATGAACAAAGGTACGCTTAAAGTATTAGGACAGACTTCTGACGGTATCCAAACAGCAGTACGTTCAGGACTCGCATCAGCGGGCGAATGGACCTTGGTTGCTACTAATTTGCCGAAGACAACCATTGTGAGCACCCTGCATCAACAGGGTGACAACTTGTTTGTAAGTTCCATCGAAGGAGCTATTTATACTAGCCAGGATGCCATTACGTGGGAACAATTGGGACCTGTAATCCCCAATCGGACTCTGGTGGCAATTAGTTCCAACTTTTATTATGTTTTGATTGATGGTCTGCTTTATAGTTCGTCAAATGTTATCGATTGGAAAGTGGAATCCCTGGACAGCAGTCCTGAATATCTGCCTGACAATTTGATATACAGTAGTGTCTATGACCAAGAGAATGGGAACCATAGAATTCTGATTTGCGGAAACCGAGACGTAGAGACAGACACTACAGCAGTAGTATGGAGCAAAGTATGGTATGACGACATGAAAGAAGGAGAAGCAGAATGGACTTATTATACACAGACGTCTGAGAATCCTTATTCTTGCCCTCGTCTGCAATATCTAACGATTATCCCATATGACGGAAAGATGATAGCCATCGGAGGTGCTCCTGTAAACGGAGGTACTCATAAAGCGATGGACCATTTGTATTTTAGCAAAGATCATGGTGTTACATGGAAGGCAGACAGAGAGCTGCACCTGCCTTACGAGCTTTCTGGAGTCAGCGGACCCCTTACAGCAACCGCGGATGAAAATAACTTTATTTGGATCATAGCCAATCAACAGGTATGGCGAGGACGTTTAAACAGACTCGGTTTCGTACGCCAATAATTGCTGTCTTTTTCTGCCTTCCTGCATTTTTGTTTGCGCAAGGTGGGGATGACGTAGAGTATCAGATGGAATTAGGTGGCGGTTTAGGAACCTGTTTCTACATGGGCGATGTAAATGGAACTCCTTTTGCTCACATGAGCGGTATGGGAAGTATCATTGCCCGTAAAATATTTAATCCTCGTATGGCGCTGAAGGGCGATTTGGCATTAGGGCATATCAGTGGAAATAGTGAAGGCTACTTCATCCCTACAGATGCGACAAGCGAAACAGCAGAGGGTGGAATGCCCACAAAAGTCTCCTTCAGTAGAAATGTGATAGATTTTGGTGCCCAGTTTGAAATGAATTTTTGGGGATACACTAGAAACAGCGGGTATAGTGAGAACAGTCGATTTACACCCTATGCTCTGGCTGGTGCAGGATTTACTGTTGCCCCTGGTGGTGCAGGTGCAGGCACCCAATTTGCACTTAATCTACCTGTTGGAGTAGGGTTAAAGTTCAAGTTGCGACCTCGTCTGAATATCGGTTTGGAATGGACCATGCGATTCACCACAAGTGATGCGTTGGATGCTGGCAGCAAAGAGGCAAGCCAATTGATTCATCCTTATGGCATAAAAAGTGTTGGCCTCAAGAACAAAGACTGTTATTCTTTCACTATGGTGTTTCTAACCTACGACCTGTGTCCCAAGTGTAAGGAATGCCATAACAATGATGATTAAGAAATTATTTTTAAAGACAATAAATGAATATAGATATCCATAACATACCACCCCATATCGCCATCATTATGGATGGAAATGGACGATGGGCTCAAGCTAGAGGTCTGGCACGTTCTGCCGGTCACGTGGAAGGCGTCGAGACCGTAAAACGTATTACGGATTTATGCGGTCATTTAGGTGTGAAATACCTTACGCTCTATACTTTTTCAAACGAGAATTGGAACCGTCCTGCAGAGGAGGTGGAGGCTCTGATGAATCTTTTCGTTACCCAACTTGAAGATCAAGTTCTCATGGAGAACGATATTCGCTTTCGTGTGATTGGTGATAGAGAGAGCTTACCAGAAAGTGTGCAGAAACGCATGAATGAATGCATGGAAAAGACTCGCAACAACAAGACCATGACGGTGACTTGTGCATTAAGCTACAGCAGTCGTTGGGAGCTTACCGAGATGACGAGAAGGGTTGCGAAGGATGCCATTGATGGGAAGTTGAAACCTGAGGATATCACTGAAGAGTATATTTCTAATCATTTGGAGACTAACTTCATGCCGGATCCCGACCTGCTTATTCGGACGGGAGGTGAACTTCGTATAAGTAACTATCTGCTTTGGCAATGTGCCTACACTGAATTCTATTTTTGCGACACTTTTTGGCCAGACTTTAAGGAAGAAGACTTGCACAAGGCCATTGCATCCTACCAGAAACGCCAGCGCAGGTTTGGCTTGACTGAGGCTCAAATAGAAAAGAAGTTGAAAGGCGAGAAGAAGTAAGTCGGAATTATAAAAAAATCGACCCAATGATAAAAAGGTTTTTTTACCTTATAATTATATTATTTGCACAAAATCTGGCAGCTCAGCTTGTCAATCGGGAAATAAATCCCGAAATTGACTATACTCGTACGCCGCGAACTTATTACATTGGAAACATTACGGTGGATGGAGTGAAGAATTACGACGAGTTCTTGCTGATAGGATTGAGTGGCCTGACAGTGGGTGAACCAGTGACTATTCCTGGTGAAGACATTACAAAAGCAGTCAAGCGTTATTGGAAGAATGGTCTCTTTAGCAACGTTGCCATAAGTGTGGATAGTTTGGTGGGAGACTCTGTCTATTTGCACATCCAGTTGACTCAGCGTCCCCGTATTTCTATGATTAATTATAATGGAGTGAAGAAAGGAGAAAAAGATGACTTGACGGAAAAACTGGGATTGGTAAAAGATAATCAGTTGACTCCCAATATGATAGACAGGGCCAAGATATTGGCTAAGAGATACTTTGATGATAAGGGGTATAAGAATGCGGATATCAATATTCTTTCTCATGACGATCCTTCTGCTCCAGACAAGATCATCGTAGATGTTAACGTGCAGAAGAAGGACAAAGTAAAGATCAACAGCATTAACATAGCAGGCAACGAAGCCCTGGAATCCAAGAAAATAAAAGGATCTCTATTTAAAAATGGTGTGTTAAAGAAGATTCACGAGAAAGGTTCGATGGCTAGCTGGTTCCGTTCGAAAAAGTTTATTGACAGCAAATATAAGGAAGCCAAAGATAACTTGATTGCGAAATATGCGGAATTGGGTTATCGAGATGCTGTCATAATCTCAGACAGTGTGGTTCCTCATGATGAAAAAACGGTGGATGTGTTCATCAATGTCGAAGAAGGTCAGAAATACTATGTTCGCAATATTGAATGGGTTGGGAACAGTCTTTATCCGACCGATGGATTGAACCAGATCCTACGCATAAAGAAAGGTGATGTCTATAATCAGAAATTGTTGGAAGAGCGAACTACTACCGATGATGATGCTATTGGAAATCTTTATTATAACAATGGTTACGTCTTCTATCGTTTGGATCCTGTAGAGGTGAATATCGTAGAAGACTCTGTGGATTTGGAGATGCGAATTACAGAGGGACCGCAAGCTCACATCAGCCGCGTAAAGATTACTGGCAATGATCGTGTATACGAGAATGTAGTACGCCGTGAGTTGCGCAACAAACCTGGTGACCTTTTCTCTAAGGAAGCTTTGGAGCGTTCTTACCGTGAGATTGCTTCTTTGGGACATTTCGACGAAAAAATCGACTATAATGTTGAACCCGATCAAACCAACGGAACTGTTGATTTGCGGTGGGGATTGACCAGCAAAAGTAATGATCAGGTAGAGTTCTCATTAGGTTATGGACAGACGGGCGTTATCGGTAAGATTGGTTTGAAATTCAGTAACTTCTGCATGGCAAACCTCTTCAACAAAGATGGTCTTCGCCGTGGCATATTGCCTCAAGGCAATGGAGAGACTTTCAGTATTAGTGGCCAGACAAATGGACGTTATTACCAAGCTTATAGCCTAAGCTATATGAACCCTTGGTTTGGTGGCAAGCGTCCCAATACATTAAACGTAAGTGCTTTCTTCTCCAAGCAAACTGACGTAAGTGACAATTACTACAACTCAGCATACCGTAATAGTTTTTACAACAGTTACCTTTATGGTTACGGGACTAATGGTTACAACTATTATGAGAATTATTATGATCCCGACAAGTTCGTGAAGATTATGGGAATCTCATTAGGATGGGGTAAGCGTCTGCGTTGGCCTGATGACTATTTCACTCTAAGTGCAGATCTGAGTTATACCCGCTATATGTTGAAGGATTGGCAATACTTCCTGATTGCAAACGGTAACTGCAATAATATCAGTCTGAACTTGAATTTGAGCAGAAACAGTACAGATAACCAGATTTATCCCCGTCGTGGTTCAGACTTCTCTTTCACTGTCAGTGTAACTCCTCCGTATAGCCTTTTTGACAACAAAGACTATGAAAATCTGGCAACTAAGTACAATTCCAGCACTTACAAGAAGGAGCTGCAAGATAAATATCGATGGATTGAATACCACAAATGGAAGTTCAAGAGCCGCACATACACTGCTTTGTCCAGTAGCAATAAATGCTTTGTCCTAATGACTCGTGTGGAATTTGGTATTCTGGGATCCTATAACTCTCACAAGCGTTCTCCTTTTGAGACTTTCTTTGTGGGTGGTGATGGTATGTCGGGCTATACCAGTACTTATGCTACAGAAACTATTGGTCTTCGTGGTTATGACAATGGTTCTCTTACTCCCAACGGATTCCCTGGTTATGCTTATGACCGATTTACGGTAGAACTGCGTTATCCCTTTATGTTAGGAGCCAGCACCAATATTTATGGTTTGGTCTTTGCAGAAGGTGGTAACGCGTGGGATCAGGTTAAGAAATTCAATCCGTTCGACATGAAGCGTTCACTCGGCGCAGGTGTTCGAATCTTTTTGCCCATGGTTGGTCTTCTTGGTATCGACTGGGGGTATGGCTTCGATAAGATCTTTGGCAGTAAGACTTATGCACGTAGCCATTTCCATTTCATTTTGGGTCAGGAATTTTAAAGAACGTGAGTTAAATAATTATGTTGAACATAAAAGAGGAATGTTAGAAATATGAGAAAACTTTTAATGATTTTATTGGTTGCAGTCAGTGCAAATGCAATGGCTCAGAAATTTGCTTTGGTTGACATGGAATACATTCTCAAGAATGTGCCCGCATACGAGCGTGCTAATGAGCAGTTGAACCAAGTTAGTAAGAAATGGCAGGCTGAGGTGGACGCTCTCACTACTGAAGCCCAGACTCTCTACAAGAATTATCAGTCAGAAGCAGTCTTTTTGAGTGAAGAGCAAAAGACAAAGTCGGAGGACAACATCATAGCTAAAGAAAAGGAGGCTGCTGAACTTAAAAAGAAATACTTTGGTCCAGAGGGAGAACTGTATAAGAAGCGTGAGAGCTTAATGGCTCCCATCCAGGATGAAATATACAATGCAGTAAAGGAGATATCAGACCAGAAGGGGTATAGTATGGTCTTAGATCGTGCCAGTGATGCAGGTATTATCTTTGCTAGTCCAAAGATAGATATCTCGAACGAGGTCTTGGCAAAATTGGGTTATGCTAACAATTAAAAGAAAAACAAACAGAGATAAAAACAATTTACAATTTTTGAAAAAGATGAAAAAAATTTTGATTGCCATCCTGATGATGGCACCTATGAGCTTGATGGCACAAAAGTTTGCACATTTCAATAGCGCAGACATTATTCCCAACATGAAGGAATACACAGACGCTCAGGCTGAAATTCAGAAGATGGCAGAACAGTATGATGCTGATCTGAAATTGATGCAAGACGAATTGCAAAAAAAGAGTGATGAGTATCAAAAGGAACAGGCAAACTTGCTGGACAATGTAAAGCAGCGTCGTGAGCAAGAACTCCAGGATTTGTACCAGCGTATGCAACAGTCCTATCAGGATAATCAGACAGCTTTGCAGAAAGCTCAGCAAGATAAGTTGGGCGTTATTCAAGAGAAAGTGATGGCGGCTGTGAAGAAAATTGGTGAGGCTGGTGGTTTCGTTTATGTGGTTGACACAAGCACGGGTGCTATTCCTTTTATCAACACCACTCTGAGTACTGATGTAACTGACCAGATTAAGAAAGAAGTCGGTTTGTAATATGCGTTTATTTACGATGACGTAGGTGCTGCTGAAGTGTCTACGCCATCGTTTTGTTTTTTTATTTGAACCCAACATAATCAAACTCAAGAAAACAATGAAACGAGTCTTTTGCCTTTTATCGATCATGGTATCTATTGTTATGCCCTCTTTCTCGCAAGTTCAATTTGGATATCTGAGTTATAGCACTGTTAAGAAACAGATGCCAGAATATACACAGGCTCAAAACAATATGGCTGCCTTGCGCACCAAATATGAGCAAGAGGCACAACGAGGAGAAGATGAGTTTCAAAAGAAGTTCGTTGAGTTTTTGCAGGGACAAAAAGAGTTTCCTACTACTATTCTTCAGAAACGTCAAGCTGAGCTTCAGAATCTGATGGATAACGGATTGAGTTTCCGCAATCAAGCTCAAGGCTTGTTGGCTGAAGCAGAAAAAGAAGCTATGGGAGAAGTAGAAAAGAAGCTCAACAATGCTATTTTAGCTGTAGGAGTAGAGTTAGGCTATGCTTTTATTTTGAATATAGATGAGAATGCATGTCCGTTCATTAATCCTGTTGTTGGTGTCGACGTGACGAATGCAGTCAAGCGTAAACTGGGTTTAGAGGTCCCTGAAGAACCTATTCCTCAGGCCGAAATTACTCCTATTGAGACTCCCAAGGCAGGAACGGATGTGGCTCCTGTACAAGTATCACCTGCCCAAGAAACCACACCTGTTGAAAATGTCCCAGAGGAGCATTAATCTTCCTCAACTGCCAGGTCCTATTGGAGTCTTTGATTCTGGTTATGGAGGACTTACTGTACTACGGCAAATTCGCGAGTTGATGCCGCAGTATGATTATCTTTATTTGGGCGATAATGCTCGAGCTCCATATGGAACCCGTTCCTTTGAAATTGTCTACGAATTTACCCTTCAGGCTGTACGTTATCTTTTTCAAATGGGATGCCATCTGGTTATTTTAGGATGTAATACAGCATCGGCCAAAGCGTTGCGCAGTATTCAGCAAAATGATTTGCCTCATATGGATTCTGACCGACGTGTATTGGGTGTTATCCGTCCTACTGCCGAATGTATTGGCCATATTACCAAGACGCGTCACGTAGGGATCATGGCTACGCCAGGTACGATTCGCTCATGTACTTATGACATGGAAATCTCTAAACTCTATCCGGATATTATCGTTACAGGTGAAGCGTGTCCCATGTGGGTGCCTTTGGTCGAGAATTTTGAATTTGACAGTCCTGGCGCAGATTATTTCGTAGAGAAATCCATTAATCACTTGTTGGAGCGAGATTCCAAGATAGACAGTATCATCCTGGGGTGTACTCATTATCCCCTTTTGCAGAAGAAAATCCTCAGATATACGCCCTCAAATATACATTTGATTTTTCAGGGAGAATACGTAGCTCGCAGTTTGCAGGATTATCTTCTTCGACATCCTGAAATGGATTGCAGATTGACTAAAAATGGAACCATTCGTTATCTGACAACGGATCAGCCTGAGCAGTTTAGCCAAAGTGCTAACATTTTCATGGGGCAACCTATTCAGGCAAGCCGGATTGTGTTGGAATAGAATGGAATATAGGTACTGTTCTAACTCTCCTTTGCTTTTATATCTTTATCCTTTGCCACTCATGATGTCAATAAGCTCATTGGTAATGCTTTGTTGACGTGTCTTGTTGTATAATAAGGTAAGTTCTTGCAACAGATCACTGGCATTATCATCAGCAGTTTGCATAGCCAGCATGCGGGCTGCATGTTCTGCTGTTGCAGCATCTAAAAGAATCTCCAAAAAGCGGGTTCTCTGCAGCAAAGGAATTGTATGAAGATATAATTCTATGGGAGAAGGCTCCACTATGTAATCAGCCAGATTTTCATCTTCTTGCTTATCCACTTCGACTTGGAGAGGAACAATTTGATAAGTTTCAACGGTCTGTGTTCCCATTGATTTAAAGTGAGGTGCCACAATTTCCACTTGATCCAATAGCCCAGATTCATATTTCTCATTAAGAGATTTCAATAAATCATTCAAGGGAGCCTGTGTCTCTGGAGTGGGATTTGATGTGTATTTCTCCCCGCTTTCAATCAAATCTGATAAGTACTCCATCCCCAATTTAGATAGCTCACGGGCTACTTTCTTACCAATGGGAATGACGCTCACTTCTGCCCCTCTATTGCGATACTCCTGAATGCGAGTCTTTAGTGTTTTGAACAAGTTTGTATTAAAGACTCCACATAAACCACTATTGCTACTGATGGCTATCAATGTCACATGCTTCAAAGGGCGTTCTGGGGTTTGTGGCAAGATTTCCTTGCTTTGCAGCATAGCTTGCAGATGTCCCAAGATGGTAGTCAACTCATGAACATACGCTGTCACATGTGCCGCACGTCCTTGGGTACGGCGTAACTTGGCAGTAGCCACCATACGCATAGCTGAGGTGATCTTCTGCGTGTTGCGTATCGAATTGATCCTTCCTTTTATCTCTTTCAGCGAGGCCATTTTCTTCCTTTATCTAGAATACTGTTCCCTTAGCAACTTTTTCCAAGGCTTGGACTACTTCATTCGTTAAATTACCAGCCTTCAATGGGATTAGCACATCTTCCTGGTGGTTTATGCGTAGGTTCTCCAGATACTGAGATTCCCATGCTTGAACAGATTCCAAGGGTACATCCTTGAGTAAACCATGGACCCCGCAATAAAGAATCGCTATCTGTTCTTCTACAGGCATAGGACTATATTGGGGCTGGATCAGTAGGCGGCTATTCTTTCTTCCTTTATCAATGGTAAAAGCTGTTACAGCATCCATGTCACTGCCAAATTTGGCAAAGCCCTCCAACTCACGATACTGAGCTTGATCAATTTTCAGGGTACCGGCAACTTTCTTCATTGCTTTTAGCTGGGCATTACCGCCCACGCGACTCACACTGATACCCACATTAATGGCTGGCCGGACTCCTTGGTTAAATAGATCTGTCTCGAGAAAGATCTGACCATCTGTGATAGAGATGACATTGGTGGGAATATAGGCACTGACATCACCTGCTTGGGTCTCAATGATGGGCAAAGCAGTCAAGGAGCCACCACCTTTAACTATTTCACGCATGCTTTCTGGCAAGTCGTTCATTTGGCGAGCAACCTCCTCTTGGTTGATGATCTTGGCAGCACGTTCCAACAAACGGCTATGCAGGTAGAAAATGTCACCTGGATACGCTTCGCGACCACTTGGGCGGCGCAGGATCAAGCTTACCTCACGATAAGCTACAGCCTGTTTGGACAAGTCATCATAAACCACCAAGGCATGTCGGCCTGAATCACGGAAATATTCGCCGATAGCTGCACCTGCAAAGGGAGCATAATATTGAACGGCAGCAGGGCTGCTGGCATTGGCGCTGACCACAATGGTGTAATCCATAGCTCCCTTCTCCCTCAACGTCTGCACCAGGCTTGCTACGGTACTTCCTTTCTGGCCTATAGCAACATAGATGCAGTATACAGGATCTCCTGCCAAATAATTAGAGCGTTGGTTTATGATGGTATCGATGGCAATGGCAGTCTTTCCCGTTTGGCGGTCGCCAATGATAAGTTCACGCTGTCCACGTCCAATGGGAATCATGGCGTCCACAGCCTTGAGCCCTGTTTGAAGAGGCTCGTTTACAGGTTGGCGATAAATGACACCTGGCGCTTTACGCTCCAAAGGCATCTGATATTTCTTTCCTCCTATTTCGCCCATGCCATCCAAAGGAGTTCCCAAGGGATCAATGACACGACCAATCATCTCCTCGCTCACGTTGATGCTGGCAATTCGACCTGTTCTTCTTACCGTATCACCTTCCTCAACATTGTCTGTTGGTCCCAGCAAGACGGCACCCACATTGTCTTCTTCCAGATTCATCACGATGGCTTCCATCCCATCGTCAAAAATCAGCAACTCGCTGGCTTCAGCATTCTG
>JAEEGF010073432.1_pt1 | contig 45368 bp, 37 predicted proteins | sample 9134171 | NCBI WGS metagenome assembly JAEEGF01 (sample SAMN16246542, study PRJNA631951) | gut metagenome | biome: gut microbiome; feature: rumen; material: AP-attached | host: Bos | place: Iran: Karaj | collected 2018-10
CTGACCTCAATATCTGTTATCTCCTCTTTCTCACCATCATCCTTTATGTGAAAGAGCCTGATATTCTCATCAGAAGATATTCTCGCATCAGTTATCTCAACCTTGATTGGAAGCTTTTCGGTAGGCTGGTATTCCTTCTTACCGACCTTGATGGTTATATCATATGCTGCAAGTGTTACATATTCCTCAGAAGCTTTTTCATTCTCAGAAATCTCGTCATCTGAGTCTGCATCATCCTTAGCACCTGATACATCAGCTATAGTCTCAGCATCGCCTGTTGTCGCTGCTTCCACATCAGCATCATTCATTGTTGCTGTTTCTGTATCAGCATCGCACATTGTTGCTGTTTCTGTATCCGTAGCGTTCATTGATGCATTTACATTATCAGCATTACGACTAAGCTCATCTGTATTGTCATCTGTATTGTCCTCCGGCTTATCTTCATCCGGGTTATTCTCCATATTTGTATCTGCATACTCATCCGTAACATCTATTACTTCAGCCTTTGCATTTTTAGGCATCATACCCTCGAGAGTGACTGTCTTATCAGGATCCTCATCGTCAGGATGCAGCTCAAAGTTTTTAAGCTTATACTCCGAGTCCGACTCTGTTGCAAATATATTAACCCCTGCGGTAACTATTGATGCAATCAGCATAAACAGACACATAATAAAGCTGATAATTCTCTTTTTTACTGTACCGTTATTCTTCGTAAAGTCATATCTCATTTTGGCTGCCTCCTTTCCTGATTTTTTCTCCCCGGTCATAGCTCCGCCGAAAAACAAACACTGCACTAATCCTCTTTTCTTTTTTTGTCAGCATTTTTCTTAAGAATGATGATCACAAATACAGCCGCTGCCGAAACTGCCATTATCATAAGTGCCAGTCCGATCCTTGTATCATCACCGGTCTTTGTAGTACTATCGTTAATTATTTCCGTAGTAGTAATCTCTGTAAGCTTCTCAACTGAATCGATAGTTGTATTTTCTGTTTTTGGTGTCATATCCTTAGTAGTAGACTCTGTTACAGCTTCTGATTTTTTTTCTGTTGTTTTTTCTGTTTTTTCCGTTGAGCTTTCTGTTGTTTTTCCTGTTGTTTTTTCCGTTGAACTTTCCGTTGTTTTTCCTGTTGTTTTTTCCGTTGTTTTTTCTGTTGTACCCTCTTTAACCGGTTTATTGGCAAACATGATCACTGAAGGCTTCTCATTATTACCAACATAATTAACCGACATATAGTAAATAAGCTCTGCCTTCTCATCGATAGACTGCTGTGATTCACCCGAATCCCAACCCTTATTCATCACGCTTATATGTATTTCATAAGCAGTATCATCGTAGAGAGTCTCCTCATTATCACCCTTTTCCTGGTACACACGATATGTATAATCACCGGGCTCTGTGAATGTAACAAAGAAGCTTCCTTCACCATCCTTAAGCTCTATACTGCTCTTTTCAGGCTGAGGATATTCGTCCTCTGTTCCGGCAATATTAATAACATACTTGCTCTGAGAAAGCTTGGTATCTCCGAGACACTCAAACGGTATTTCAACCCTTAACGGCTTGTACGCACCTTCAGCGCTGACTGTACGTGTTCCGTTAAGCACATAGCGACAAATAACTAAACAGGTAAATGCACATACAAGCATGACTGATAAAGCCCAGATGACTGTGCTTCTTCCTGCCGTATTAAGTTTTGATCTGTTTATTTTTTTCTTGATCATTTTCTCGCCTCAAAGCTTAATAAATATAGCAAAATACTATTAATCGATTTTGGGACACTGCCTCTGCACAGGTTGAAAGTGCAAGTATATGTCCGCTTTTCGGAACAGACTCGTCATACACTTCCGAACGTTCCCTTATCAAAAGCTCAATATTCTTTGCGTCATCTTTAAGAAATTCACTATCCTCAAACACATTGACCTTAGCCGCTGCAAAAACCTTAAGCTTATGCTCCGTTACATCCGTTCGCCCCACGAGAAGGATCCCGTCACTGTGTGAAGTCAGATAGCCCTCGTCAAGGTATTCGTCAAGCGCCCCAAACATCACACCATATTCCATATGATGTCCGTAAAGAATCGAGTATTTATCCGTAAAATCCTTGCTGTTTCTGCTATCCAGAAAAATACTTCCGGACAAAGCATATTCACCATAGGGATTGATATTCAAATATTTTGAATTATCCTTACCCTGCATGACCGGATAATCAATATTTGTACCGTCCAAGGTTATCCAGGCAACCATATCGTCCGTAATAGGACTGTCATCAGCTACATCCTGTCCGGTTTGTGGCTTATACTTCAGATAGCTGTCATCACTTGCCTTATTATATACATACCAGCTGTCATACAGACCGTAAATAACGATGAGAAACACCGCTATAAATAATATCAGCATGAGCTTCTCATAAAGGATATTCATTTTTATCCAGAACTTTCTCATTTGTTACTCTTCGTCGTGTTTTTTTCCTGAACGAACTGCAAAGAATATTATGCCTGCAACTACGATAACGCCAACGATGATCCATGGTATAACAGAAATAAGTATACCTGTAGGGATAACACCATCCTTACTATTCTTGAAACCAACTGTTTTGTCGGCATTCAGAATTCCTGAAGTACTGTCTATTGCGTTTATGTTATTATAGGTAACTGTATTTTCAGCAGATGAAGCAGTCGATGAGTATTTTTCCGCTTCCTCAGTAACCTCATATTCTACACCTGCCGGAAGTCCCTCTATCCTGATATATTGTCCGTGCTTGAGATAAACGACCAGTCCGGTCTTTAGAGTACTTCCAAATACCTGGATACCGTTCTCTGTATTTCCGTCTACGTCAGCCGGCTGTATAAGCTCAGAAGCATCGTAGGATGTAGCATCTGTTTTGACCGGCGATGCTTCATATCCGGTTGTATCGATGGTATAAAGGCTATCGTCTGTGATCGCAGAAGTTTGAGTAGCCGTGAGTTTTATAATCACCTTGAAGTATTTATCGATTGATCCCTGATTTCCTGTAACCTGCTTACCGGCTGTAAGATCATAGGATACATATGAATTTACGAACTTATCTGACTTTTTCGTTTCAGTACCATTCTGCGTTTGCCCCGCCGCTGTTGCTTCCGGTGCAGTATTTACAATCCCGCTGTAAAGCACGTAGCCTTGAAAAGCAAGCTTTCCATTATCATCCTGAATATATACATCCAGAGTTCTGTCAGATACAGTATCATTCTTAAACGGACTATCCTCTAACTGTGGCTTTTCTTTGATGATATATCTGTACACACCCGGATGAGTAAAGGTTACTCTTGAAATATCAATAGCAACTACATTCTTGGCGTATTTCACAACTGTACTGTTTTTGATCCCATCCGACTCTGTTCCTGCTATTGTCTCCTGGCCTGCAACAAACGTAGTTTTACCGTTATCTCCGATAATTATCTTACCTGCATCAGGCCCGGAAAATACTTTAAGCTGTCCTGATTGCACTGTCGGAGTTACCCCTTCACCTGACTCAACTGTAAAACTAAAAACAGCCGCAGGTATACTTGTATCCTGATCTACCACAAGATACTTATCAAATGATATTTTGTTTTTTACACCTGTTAAGGCCGAATATGCTGAAGCCGCGTACACCGGCACTGCCGTAAGCATAATAAGCATGACTCCGACTGTCAGTGTAGCGATCCTTCCTAAAAGTCTTCTTCTCTTCATCCTTCTGACTCCGTAAGAAAGAATACCTATATACCCCTTCTTCTCATAACAAAAACTACTTTTCCTTTAATGTTCTTTTTGGATACTGCGCCATAGCTACGGCTGTCGGTTATATCCGATCTGTAATCATTCAATATGAAATACGAATCCTTAGGAACCTCATACGGAAAGCCGACCAAAGCCCCTTCACCTGTTGTAGGATAAACGGCATCCTCAAATACGCCATATCCATTCACGGTAAGATTTCCTTCACTAAAATCAACTGTATTTCCTGGCAGGGCGACTATCCTTCCAAAACGTATCTTTCCGTCCTGCAGATAAGCCACCTCATCTCCCTGGTGAAGCTCGCCCCACCTGTAAATGATGCAAAGATCACCGTCCTTCAGCATAGGGTATCCGGAGTTGCCATGAACAATATAGATACCTATAACAAACGAACAAAGCGCCCATATAATAAGCGCTGTTACTCCTATCTTTATAAAGAACTCTGCCGCATATCTACCGGCTGATTTCTTCTTTTTCTTCCCGCTCTTCTTGCCGGAATCCCCGTCCTCTGCAGATACTCTGTTCTTCTCTGACGATTCATTCTCCGAAGATACTCTGCTCTTCTCCGACGATTCATTCTCCGAAGATACTCTGCTCTTCTCCGACGATTCATTATCTGAAGGCGGTGTTAATGTCGGATCATCCTCCGGCAATCCTGATATTTCCAACTTATCCATAACATCCTGCCTATGTGATTTTTTCTTCTCACAAGTCGATAAATTATGTTAACATATATGTTTTTTTATACTATAAATAGCCTTAAAAGTCAAATAATCCTTGTTAAATAAGGCTTCCGGTAATATCATAATGACATAGAGAAACTATTTCGGACAGAAAGGAGAAGGTTAATGAAAAATATAACATTTGATTCAGCAGATGGAAAAAGCAAGATTCAGGCTTATTGCTGGACGCCGGATGGGGAGGCGAAAGGGATTGTGCAGCTTATTCACGGTATGCAGGAGCATATCGGAAGATATACAGATTTTGCCGAGTATCTTGTGAGCAAAGGTTTTATCGTTGTCGCACATGATCAGCTCGGACACGGCAGAACCGCAGTAACCGAGGACCAGCTTGGATTCGTTGCAAAGGAACATCCTTCAGACACCCTTGTAAGAGATATTCACCGCCTTAGAACCGGTACCGAGAAGAAGTTCCCGGGTCTGCCTTATTTTATCTTCGGACACAGTATGGGCTCCTACCTTCTCAGAAAATACATCGCCAAATACGCTGACGGTCTTTCCGGCGTCATTATCTGCGGAACCGGTAATGAAAAGCCTGCCAAGGCTAAAGCCGGACTCGCTGTGATCGGTGCGCTCACCAAAAAATACGGCCCTTATCATAGAAGCCAGGCCGTAACCAAGATGATGTTTGGCGGCCCTTATAAGGAGTTTGATATGACCGGTACAGACCTTGGTAACAGCTGGCTGACCAAGGATGTTACGATAGTTCAAAAATACTACGATGACAAATATTGCTCTACACCTTTCACGCTGAACGGCTATAATGCACTTGTTTCTACCGTTATCTATGATGGGCAGAAAGCCGCATATACCGCTGTTCCGAAGGATCTTCCTATACTCATTGTATCAGGCGACAGAGATCCTGTGGGCAACTTCGGAAAAGGGCCAAAAGAGGTTTATGCGAACTATGTCAAGGCCGGTGTGACCGACATCGAGATCAGACTCTTCGAGGACGACCGCCACGAGATCCTGAACGAACTCGACCGTTCTACCGTATACGACTACATATACGAGTGGATAGCTTCACACCTTATTTAAGGTTTATCCATAGAGCCGGCGTCGAATTATATTATTTTATTATTCTCCGTAGAAATAAAGCATGGGCATGTATTTTGAAGTATTTCGGGATATGCGTAAAATCAAAGAAATCATGGTTTGTGTTTTTTCAGGATTGTTCCAATGTTTGAACGAAGTGAGTTTTGGGACAATCCTAGAAAAAACCAAAGCTTATTTCTATTGATTTAGCATATCTTAGAACGCTGAAAAATACATGCCCATGCTATTTTATCAAATTAATAATTACGATGCCTGCTCGAACTGACTGTTGTACAGCTCTGCATAGAATCCGTTCTGCTTGAGGAGCTCCTCATGATTTCCGGTCTCTATGATATCTCCGTCCTTCATTACAAGGATGAGATCAGCATTCTTTATAGTTGAAAGTCTGTGTGCGATAACGAAAGATGTTCTGCCCTTGGTCAGCTTATCCATCGCCTTCTGAACTGTCGCCTCAGTTCTTGTATCGACTGAACTTGTCGCCTCGTCAAGTATGAGAAGCGGCGCATTTTCGATCATCGCTCTTGCGATAGTAACGAGCTGTCTCTGTCCTGCTGACAATGAGGTCTGCTCATTAAGTACCGTATCATAGCCTTTAGGAAGCGATCTTACAAAATGATGAAGTCCGACGCTCTTACATACCTTATCAAGATCCTCATCGGTCACACCCTTCTTAGAGTAAACAAGATTCTCTCTGAGTGTTCCCTCAAAGAGCCATGTATCCTGAAGCACCATACAGAAGAGACTGTGAACATTCTCTCTTGTCAGATCCTTCGTAGATACACCATCGATAAGTATATCGCCCTCATCCGTCTCATAGAAACGCATGAGCAGGTTAACCATGGTAGTTTTGCCCGCGCCGGTCGGTCCGACTATAGCCACCTTCTGTCCGCATTCAGCAACCGCACTGAAATCATGGATGATAGTTTTCTCCGGCAAGTAACCGAACTTGACATTCTTAAACTCAACCTTACCCTTAACCTCTTCCGGAAGAAGCTTAACTGTCTTATCCTTCTCGTCAGCCATCTCTTCTTCCTCAAGGAACTCAAATACTCTCTCGCTGGCCGCAAAGGTTGACTGGAAGCTTGTACTTACCTGAGCCATCTGTGAAAGCGGCTGTGTAAAGAGTCTGATATAGATCATAAATGAAACTATGGTACCGAAGCCTATCTTGCCCTTCTCAACAAGCACTGCACCAAGTACACATACAACTACGTAGCCAAGATTTCCGATAAAGCCCATAAGAGGCATCATCATACCTGAGAAGAACTGGCTCTTCCATGCACTGCCGAAAAGTCCGTTGTTCATTCTGTCGAAGGCTTCCTCTGCCTTCTTCTCACCATTGTAGCTCTTAACAACGCTGTGTCCGCCGTATATTTCCTCGATATGTCCGTTGAGTGCACCAAGCTGCTCCTGCTGCGCAAGGAAATACTTCTGCGAATGCTTCATGATATTTATCATGATGACGAATCCGATGACAGCCGATGCAATAGCTGCAAGAGCCATCCACACATTTGTCACGAACATCATGATAAGAGCACCGATGAAGAGAGTCACTGACGATATCAGCTGGCCGATACCTGTACTTAGTGTCTGGCCGATCATATCGACATCATTTGTTACTCTCGAAAGAACATCACCGAAGCTTGTCTTGTCAAAATACCTGAGCGGTATCCTGTTTATCTTCTGTGAAATATCCTTTCTCAGTGATCTTGTAACCCTCTGAGTTACAGTGATCATTATAAAGCCCTGAAGATAGCTGAACAGGAAGCTGCAAATGTAGAGGATTGCAAGGACGATACAGATATCTCTGATCTTCGAGATATTTATCGCGCCTCCAAAGCCCTTGGTGATCTCATTTGTTACGTCCGACAGCTTGTCCGGACCGATAACCGCGATGACCGAACCTGCCGCACCAAGTACCAGCGAGATCATTATCAGCGGAATATATCTTTCTATGTAGCCTCTTAATTTCTTAAATGCTTTCTTGCTGTCCTTAGCCTTCTCGCCCGGAATACCTCCTCCCGGATGACCACCGCCCGGATGGCCCATAGGACGCCTTCTCTGTACAGTATTATTATCTTCCATCCGACAGTTCCTCCTCTCCGAGCTGTGAATATGCTATCTCCTGATATTCAGGGCAGTTCTTCATAAGCTCTTTATGAGTGCCCATACCAACTATACTGCCGTCATCAAGAACGATGATCTTGTCAGCATCTCTGATAGTACCGATACGCTGGGCAACGATGATCCTTGTGGCATCGCCTGTCTTCTCCCTCAGGATCCTCCTGAGGTCTCTGTCCGTCTTGTAATCAAGTGCAGAGAAGGAATCATCAAATATGTATATTTCCGGTCTCTTATAAACCGCACGCGCAATCGAAAGTCTCTGACGCTGACCACCCGAAACGTTTGTACCGCCCTGAGCGATATGCGTATCGGTCTTATCAGGCATTGCATTAACAAACTCAGCTGCCTGAGCTATCTCGATAGCCTCATCGATCTCAGCTTCAACCTTGCCGTCTCTGCCGTAAGTAACATTCGACTTAACTGTTCCCGAGAAAAGAACCGCCTTCTGTGCGATGTAACCGATCTTATCTCTTAAGTAATGAATATCATAATCCTTGACATTTACTCCATCCACGAGAACCTCGCCGCTTCCGGTATCGTAAAGTCTCGGGATCAGATTTACAAGCGAGCTCTTACCGCTGGCTGTCGCACCGATGATTGCAACCGTCTCGCCCTTATTTGCGGTGAAGGAAATATCATGCAGTATGTCATCACCGCCGTCCGGATATCTGAAGCATACATTTCTAAACTCAACCGTTCCTGCCTTGCTGCTGTCGTTATCCTTCTTTGTTCCTGTGATGATGCTGACATCTGTGTCCAGCACCTCGTTGATTCTCTTAACAGAAACCATAACTCGCGGAAGGATGATGAACATCATCGAAAGGAGCATGAACGACATAATAACCTGTATTGCATACTGGGAAAATACAACCATGTCCGAGAAGATATCAAGCCTGTCCTCGATCGCAGCAGGATTCATCGCACCCGTGCTCTTATCAAACAGCTTTACATCATTTATCAGATATGCACCTATCCAGTAGATGGCCAGTGAAATACCCGAAAGAATGATAGTCATCGTCGGCATGATGAGAGACATAACGCGTCCAACAACAAGGTGAGTCTTCGTAAGGTCGTCATTAACCTCCTCGAACTTGCCCTCCTGGAACTCCTCGGCATTGTAGGCTCTTACGACCCTGATACCTGTAAGATTCTCTCTCGTAACCTTATTGATATTATCAGTGAGTGACTGTATCCTCTTAAACTTCGGCAGACATACAACAACCGTACAGAGCAGCATGATAACGATCATAACAACCGCCGCTCCTGTCGCCATAGACCACTGCCACTCCTTATTGGCGATCTTCGTGATAGCCCAGATCATAAGGATAGGCGCCTTGATAAGTGCCTGAAGACCTATCGCGATAAGTGTCTGTACCTGTGTGATATCATTTGTTGTTCTTGTAATGAGGCTGGAGGTTGAGAACCTTCCCATCTCCTCATTGTTGAAGGTAAGAACCTTCTTAAATACGCCTTCTCTCAGATTCATCGAAAGCCCCGCTGCTACCCTTGCGGCGAAGAAGCCCGTTATGACTGCTCCCACCATACTCAGGAATGCGCAAAGCAGCATATAAAAACCGTAAAGCAGGACCTTGCCCATTTTACTTCCCGGGGTTTCTACAAGCTTGGTGATCTTCGACATGAATTCAGGCATCTTCAACTCAAGCCATACCTGTACAACCACGAAGGCTATACTGCAGAGGACCATGAGCATCTCTGTTCTGTTTAGTCTCTTAAGTATCTTTCCCATTTCACTTTTCCCATTTCTTCTTACATTTACATCGGTTCTGCCGGCTGACGCCGACCATACATAGTTATTATAATAATATATTTAAAATATTCAAATGAAATATTTGTGTCCTTCCCCATCGCCAGAGCTTGAAGATTACGTGTATTGTATGATAACATACCCTCATAATGATTCCAAAGCATATAAGGCTGCCGAAAAAATATGATGTAGCCGTTATATACTGGGTAAGCACTTTACAGGAGGAAATATGAGCGAAGCAACTGTAATCCTGAAAAAAGGAGAAGGACGTACGATCAAGGCCGGCGGTGCCTGGATCTACGATAATGAAATAGATAAGATAGATGGAGACGTAACTGATGGTGACATCGTTCGTGTCGAGGATTTCGACGGCTACCCTATGGGGCGCGGCTTTATCAACCGCAAGTCCAAGATAACCATCCGTATGATGACACGCGATCCTGAAGCGGTTATCGATGATGAATTTATAAAAGCCCGTGTTAAGGCCGCCTGGGAATACAGGAAAGCTGTTATCGATACTTCTTCCTGCCGTATCATCTTCGGAGAGGCTGATTTTCTTCCGGGGCTCGTCGTTGATAAATACGAAGACGTTCTCGTTGTAGAGTCCCTCGCTCTGGGCATCGACCTTATGAAGCCGAAGATCCTTCAGTATCTTCAGGAGACTCTCGCCGCCGACGGAATAACTATCCGAGCGATCTTCGAAAGAAGCGACGCGAAAATACGTGTTAAGGAAGGCCTTCCGAGAGCCAAAGGACTCATATGGACTGCGAAGGACGGTGACACCGCTTACTCGACAGATAAAACCTATTCATATACAGAAGAAGATTTTGATCCACGCCTGGAAATCATTGAAAACGGCGTTAAATATATCGTTGATGTGGAAAACGGTCAGAAGACCGGCTTCTTCCTCGATCAGAAGGGGAACCGTATGGCTATGCAGAGCCTTATCAGAAGGATGAAGGATGCCGGTGAATCGGTACGTGTTCTCGACTGCTTCACTCACACAGGTTCCTTCGCACTTAACTGCGGTCTCGGCGGTGCCGACAGTGTTACCGGTATCGATGTTTCGGAGCTTGCAGTTGCACAGGCAACCGAGAATGCTGCTCTTAACGGACTTTCCGACCGTGTTAAGTTTGAGGAAGCCGACGTCCTCGACCTTCTCCCTAAGCTCATCGAGCAGGGCGAAAAATACGACGTTGTTATTCTTGACCCTCCTGCCTTCACCAAGACAAGAGACAAGATAAAGCAGGCCGCAAAGGGCTACCGCGAGATTAATATCAGAGGTATGCGCCTCACACGTCACGGCGGTTATTTTGCAACCTGTTCATGCTCACACTTTATGGATTATGAAACCTTTACCGCAGTCATCGCTCAGGCCGCAAAGGCCGCCCACGTAAGACTGCGCCAGATAGAATACCGTACTCAGGCATCCGACCACCCTATTCTCTGGTCAGGAGACGAGGCCGGCTACTATCTTAAATTCTACATCTTCCAGGTACTTGAGGAGAGATAATACCGGGTCATGAAACCGGCACAGCTAAAAAAGTGCATCTGCCGCTTCATTATCCACAAAAAAAATCCGCAGCCATAAGGTTACGGATTTTTTTTCATTATTTATTACTGCTCTTCAGGTTTAACCTCTACTTTCTTCACAACCGCAAGATCACCCTTGTGGACTGTTGCCAGCTCGGTTGTTGAATTCGGATCATGGTAAGGCTTCTCCTCTCCCGCCTCCTTCACAGGAGGTGGTGTGATTATCGGCTCTACCTCTTCAAGAACGCTGCAGAAGCTTATTACAAGCACATCATTTACAGCAGGATTCTTAACAAATACATTACTGATCTCTATCTTTCTGTAGATACCGTCATCACCAAACTGTCTGATCACAAGCTCAACCGACTTCTCGCCTCTTTCATATGCAGCCAACATATTTTTAACATTGAAGGTCTTCTTGTACATCTCACGATCATCAGGATGAACCGTGCTCACACTGTTTGCAAGTCTGTCTTCAAGAGAACTGATCGTACTGTTCACTCTCTTACCAAGCTCAACGCCCTGCGCAACATAGTAGCTGTTCTTCGTAAGATTCATATATGTGATGGTTGGCGACTTGGTAAATATCGCATCCATCAGAAGCTGCATAGCCGCTGCCGGCGACTGAGTAACAAGGATATCCTCCCCGTCAAGATCAGCCATATTTTCCTTACACTTCTGGATAAACTGCGGCTCAGGCATAGGCTTATCATAAATATAACCCTGAACGATCTTACAACCGTTATTCCTGAGGAAGGTAAGCTGATCCTCAGTCTCGATACCCTCTGCAACCGTATTTAACTTCAGCTTGTTTGCGAAATCAAAGATGCCTTCAAGAACCAGTCTGTCCTTCTCATCTCCGAGACCGTTCAGGAAGAAGGATCTGTCGATCTTCAGAACATCCGGATTGACATCCATGATAAGGTCGAGCGAATATGAACCGTTTCCGAAATCATCGACTGCGATACGGAAGCCTTCATTTCTGATCTCTTCCATCATAACCTTAACATCATCAGGAGCCTCAAGGATTGACGACTCTGCGATCTCAAGGATGATCAGCTGGTGAGGGATATTGAACTTATCCACAACCTCACTGAGTCTTCCGGTCGTATTCTGCTCATTTACATGCTGCCATGAAAAGTTAATAGAAATAGGGAACTTCGGTATTCCCTGCTTATCAAGCTGACTCAGGAATATGCAGGCTTCATTGAGCATATACCAGTCAAGCTCAAGTATATCACCGGTCATCTCCAGCTCAGGAATGAAATATCCCGGCACGATAACCGAGCCGTCGCTTTCGATCCATCTTGCGAGGATCTCTGCCGACCACATCTTGCTTGTAACCACATCGTACTGAGGTTGAAAATAAGGAATAAACTTGCGTCTCGCCAGCGCTTCCTTAACTTCTTCTATAACGCCCATCTGTAATACCTCCCAACTATAAATTGTAAACACCCAACTACAGACATTATAGCAGATTATCTATTATTTTTCATCCTTTTTATTTTGAAATACATCCGCTGCCGCCTCCTTACGAAAAGTATTCTCGCGCTTCTTGATTATGGCTGTCTTATCTGCTACAATCTAACTGTTTTTTGTGTCCTATAACACAAAATATTACTCGTATTAATGATCAAGAATAAAACAGCATGATCATTTATCAACTATTAAACCCGAAAGGTCATATCAATGATACTCAGTCTGCAGAATATTGCAAAATCCTACGGCGTAAAGACCGTATTGAAAAAGATAAACTTTCATATAGAAGAGAAGGAAAAGGTTGCGATCGTCGGTATTAACGGTGCCGGCAAGACAACACTTCTCAGGATCATCACAGGCGAGGAGTCTGCCGATTCCGGAAATGTTGTGATCTCCAAGGATGTCAGGATCGGCTATCTCAGCCAGAACCAGGACATCTCCTTTAACAATACCATCTACGAAGAGATGCTCGTCACCAAGAAATATCTCATCGAGATGAACGACCGTATGCGCGAGCTTGAACAGCTTATGAAGCATGCCGAAGGCGAGGAGCTTGATAAGCTTCTGGAGGAATACAACGTCCTCTCCACCAAATACGACCGTGAGAACGGTTATGCCTATAAGAGTGAGATCACAGGCGTACTTAAGGGACTCGGCTTTACGGAGAAGGACTATGACAGACACATCAGTACTCTGTCCGGTGGTCAGAAGATGCGTATTGCACTTGGACGTCTGCTTCTTTCGAAGCCTGAGATACTTATGCTCGACGAGCCGACAAACCATCTGGATATGGATTCGGTTGCATGGCTCGAGGACTTCCTTGCTTCCTACAGCGGGGCTGTTATAGTTGTCAGCCATGACCGTTATTTTATAGATCGTGTCAGCACGAAGATCGTTGAGATTGACGCAGGCGTATCAACTGTATTTAACGGCAACTACTCCTTCTATGCTTCCGAAAGAGCTGCCATAAGAGCAGCCAAAATGCACGCTTACATGAATCAGCAGCAGGAAATAAAGCATCAGGAAGAGGTTATTACCAAGCTTAAGCAGTTTAACAGGGAGAAATCGATAAAGCGTGCCGAAAGCCGTGAGAAACAGCTTGCCAAGGTTGAGAGGCTTGAGAAGCCTTCCGAATATAAAGCTGAGATGCGTCTTACTCTCACACCAAGCAATCTCTCCGGTGAGGATGTTCTTTCGGTAACTGAACTCAGTAAGTCCTTTGGCGAGCTGTCACTCTTCAAGGATTTAAAAATTGATATAAAGCGCGGCGAACATGTTGCGCTTATCGGCGGAAACGGAACCGGTAAAACTACTATCCTTAAACTGATAGACCACAGGCTTACAAAGGACAGCGGGCATATCACTCTCGGTTCACGTGTGAAGATTGGTTATTTTGATCAGGAGCACCATGACCTGTCTCCTGAGAAGACTATATTTGATGAGATGTCGGACTCCTTCCCGGATCTGAATAATACAAGGATCAGAAACGTCCTTGCGGCCTTCCTTTTTACGGGCGAGGATGTATTTAAGCAGATCAAGGATCTGTCCGGCGGAGAAAGAGGCCGCGTGTCTCTTGCCAAGCTTATGCTCTCTCCTGCCAACTTCCTTATCCTCGATGAGCCGACCAACCATCTGGATATCCAGTCAAAGGAAATACTTGAGGACGCACTTTCCAACTATGAAGGCACCCTCCTCTTCGTAAGCCACGACAGATATTTTATAAATAAAGTTGCAACCAGGATACTGAACTTATCAAATAAGGTACTTACTAACTATGCCGGCGATTATGATCATTATCTCCAGCATAAGGACGAATATTTCCGCCTCCAGCATCCGGAGTTTTTCGGTGCTACTGGCAGTTCACAAACAGGCGGTCCACGAAACGGTTCTGCTATTCAGTCAGTGAGTAACGTATCTATCAGTTCTGCTCAGCCCGGCAGTATCGGTTCTGCTAACTCAGCTCAGCCGTATGCGGCTTCACAGAATCCTGCTCCTGCCGCCGGTTCGAAGGAAGATTTTCTACGCTTCAAGGCTGAGCAGGCCGCCATGAAGAAGCGTGAGAATGACATCAAACGCCTCGAAGAAAAGATCTCCGCAGCCGAAGAAAAGCTCGCAGAGATTGACGAACGCTTCATGGACCCTTCCATTGCAAGTAACGCCGGTGCTCTCGCAGACCTCTCCAAAGAACGTGAAGCCCTCGAGGCTTCCCTCCATGAGATGTACGAAGCCTGGGAAACACTTTCCGAATAATCACATTTTATTAATAATCTACATAAAAACACAATATAAAAAAATGCACCCTTAGCAGCCATAAAGCCACTTGGGGTGCATTTTTTCATATCATGATTAACTATAATGACCTAACCAATCATTATATTGTGATCATCTATTATATTTTACCAATAGCAATGATCAATTACTGCTTTTCGTTGATAGACTTTGTGATGAAATCAGCAGGTGCCTCATCGATGATCACGTAATCAACGTTGCCGTTAAGAAGGTCCTGAACTGCAAGTGAACCGTTTCTGTATCCGGTTGTAGAAGTCTTGAAACCTTCAAAGCCCCAGCCTTCGTCACCTTCAACGTAGAACTGACCTGTTGTACCATTCTGGTAACCAATCTTTGTCTTTGAATCCTTTGACTTTAAGATTGCCTCAACTGAAGCTGCATCTGTACAGTTGTCAAACTCTGTATTGTTATTAAGTACTATAAGCTTCTGGCTTGCCTTGTAGTATGAATCTGTAAATGTTACATACTCCTCACGCTCAGGCTTGATCGTAAGACCTGCCATAGCGATATCACACTTATGCTGACCAACTGAAAGGCAAACTGCATCGAAATCCATATCAGAGATAACAAGCTCCATACCGAGATAATCAGCAAGTGCCTTGGCGATCTCCATGTCGATTCCATAGTAGCTGTCACCCTTTACATACTCAAACGGCTCGAAAGCTGCATTTGTTGCAACAACAAGCTGATCCTTTGAAGTATCAAGCGCTGCTGACTTAACTGCTGATGGCTCTCCATCACCGAAATACTTGTTGCAGATTGTGTCAAATGTTCCGTCGCTCATGATCTGCTTGATGAACTCATTTGTCTTCTGAAGAAGCTCCGGCTGATCCTTGTCGATACCGAAAGCATATTCTTCTTCTGTCAGCTTAACATCAATAACCTTTGCGGTCTTCTTCTCCTTCTTGCCGTCCTTCTTGCCACATGCTGCAAGTGAAGCACACACCATGAGAAGTGCAAGAACAAGAGCCGCTGTCTTCTTAAAACTCTTCATATATCTACCCTTTCCGGATGCTTTTTTCTTCTCCGCATCCATATATATTTTAAAACCAGTGAAGATATTAACACCAAACTTTTTAATATGCAACCGAATTTCACGTATTTACGTCATTTTCTTCAAATTGACAATTGCATTATTCCTTATGTTATGTATAATGTGTGATATGTGTCATTATGCGATTCGGAGATACAGAGTAATATTTGCTCTTTCAAAGGACATCTGCCGGATTGCTTATATATCATAGTCTATTCGAATCATATAAAGATCAAGAGGTAAGAAAAGTGGGAAGTTTCGGACAAAAATTCGATAGTTTCTGGGAAATATTTATAAAATACAAAGGCTACACCAAGGTCCTTGAAGGCCTGCAAAATACAGCCATCATCGCCATCACGGGTCTTATAATCGGTCTCCTTATCGGAACCCTTATCGCGACCGTGCGCGTTATCCCGAAGTACAAGGTACTCCCGAGGATACTGAACGGCTTCTGCTCGTTCTACGTATGGATCTTCAGAGGAACGCCTATGGTAGTTCAGCTGCTGCTCTTCTACTACGTTCTGCTTCCTATCATGGAGGTAAATATGACCGGCGTCAAGGTTGCCTGCATCGTATTTGGACTTAACTCGGGAGCTTATATCTCCGAGATCATGCGAAGCGGTATCCAGTCCGTTGATCACGGCCAGATGGAAGGCGGAAGATCGGTTGGTCTCAGCTTTGCTACGACAATGATCCAGATCGTCATTCCACAGGCGATCAAAAATATACTTCCAACACTCGGAAACGAGTTTATTTCCCTCATCAAGGAAACATCTGTTGTAAGCTTCGTAGGAGCGACAGACCTCTACGTTGCATTCAACAAGATCGGAACCAATAATTACGAGTTCATGGTTCCTTATCTTGTGATGGCTCTTATCTATCTTGTAATAGTCATCATAATCAGCTTACTTATCAAACTTATGGAAAGGAGCCTGAAGAAGAGTGATAGACGTAATTAATCTCGAAAAATCCTTCGGTGACAAAAAGGTCCTGAACGGAATAAATATCACAATAAATAAGGGCGATATCGTTGTTGTTATCGGTCCATCCGGCTCCGGCAAGAGTACCTTCCTCCGCTGCCTCAACTGTATGGAGGATCCGACTGGCGGACAGATCATCTTCAATGGCGTAGATATCGCAGATATGAAGGTTGATATTAATGTTCACCGCCGCAAGATGGGCATGGTATTCCAGCATTTCAATCTTTTTAACAACAAAACCGTTCTTGAAAATATAACACTCGCTCCTATCCTTATCAGAACCAAAGAGCTAAAGCGACAGAAGTTTAAAAATATATTTGCAGGCAAGGATAAGAAGATTCCTATCACAACAACCAAGAAGCAGATCAAGGCTGAAGCAAATGAGCAGGCAATGGCTCTTCTGAAGCGTATCGGACTTGAGGATAAGGCTGATGTTTATCCTTCTACTCTTTCCGGCGGTCAGAAGCAGCGTGTGGCTATCGTCCGTTCTCTTGCTATGAATCCGGATGTTATCCTCTTCGATGAGCCGACCTCTGCACTCGATCCTGAGATGGTTGGTGAAGTTCTCGATCTTATGAGAGACCTCGCCAAGGACGGCATGACAATGGTTGTCGTTACTCATGAGATGGGCTTTGCCCGTGAGGTTGCAAACCGTGTAATCTTCATCGATGAAGGTAAGATACTTGAGGAAGCTCCTCCACAGGAATTCTTCAGTAATCCTAAGAACCCTCGTCTCATCGAGTTTTTATCTAAGGTTTTGTAATATATAACCGAAATACAGCCCTTCATGTTATATCATAGTAATTAATAAAATAGGCAAAAAAATACCGACCGCTCAAAGCTCAGAATAAAATCTGACGCTTGGATGGTCGGTATTTTTTTATTGGTTAATCCGTTACTATTCAGCAATATATCTCTTACTGATCAAACTGCTGAACCTCATACAAATATCTTATTGATTAAGCTGCTGAACCTCCAGCAAATATTCCTTCTTCTTCTCTTCCGGAAGGATCTGGAACTGATAATAGAAAAGCTTCATGAGGATTTCTTCAGCTGTATTTCTGCCAAGATTTCTGATCTTCAGCAACTGCCTCTTACTAGTTTCAGTCTCTTTCGTATATACTCCGTTAACCAGATTGCTTATAGTATTAAAGCCGCTTCTCCTCAGACAATTGTAGGCACGTGGCCTGAGGTCCAGCACCTCAATATCCTGCTTCATCTGATCTGAAGTAAACATCACCTGATAATGAAACATCTTCGTATTTCTGATAAGTATCTCTTCCATTGTTATTCCGTCAAGATACTTATTCATTTCATTCATTACATCTCTGTCCAGACTTACCATATTCGACACCTCCATATAGATCCTTAACTATCTCTTTCACACCATGACATGTCATGGTTTTGATCTTTTCGGCAAATACTTTATTTACCATCTTCGCAAGATACTTAAGTTCTGATACATCAGGTGCCACAGCCGTAGCGTGGATGCGGTTCTCGCCCGTCAGGATATACAGCTCCGTAATATAACCTGTCCTGTTGAGATACGCCAGAATATCCTCGTAGTCACTATTCACGGTTACTATCTCCATGAGCATCTTAACATTTTCCTCTCTGTAGATAACCGCTTTATATCCGCGTATGATCCCGGCTTCTTCAAGCTTCTTCACCCGCTTCATAACAGCTACTCTTGATATCCCCAGCTTCTCACCAATCTCGGTGAAGCTCATCCTTCCGTTGTCACGTAATAGCCTCAGAATATCCTTATTTGTATCATCCATAAGTATCCTCCGTATATCAGTGTCGACTCTGATCATCTTTATTATACAGTCGGAATTCTTGAAATTGCAACCGTTCGAGTTACGCTTCGTAATCTCGTAGTTTCAGGATGCATCTCCCTGAAGGTTTTCATTTATCAGGTTTTCATTTAACCAGTTTTTCATTTGACCAAGGTTTTACATAGCAGGAAACACAATTTGCTGTTATATGAAAACAGGAACCGGCTTTAGCCGATTCCTGCAATACAATTGTAATTCAATTTATTAGTTCAGCACTGTAAGCGCTTCATTCACAGATCCAACCGGCGTCACCTTAATGGTTAGCTTCTCCATAGCCTTGCTGTCGTAATTTGAACGCGGGATAACGCACTCTGTGAAGCCCATCTTCTCAGCCTCGCGAATACGCTGCATGATATTTCTCACGCCACGGATCTCGCCGGCAAGTCCGATCTCGCCGATGATACAAGTACTCTGATCGACCGCCTTATTCCTGAAGCTTCCTGCTATCGCCAGTGCGATGCCGAGATCAGCCGACGGATCATTCAACTTGATACCGCCCGCGATGTTTACGTAGCAGTCTGAGCCCGCCAGATTAAGCCCTGCCCTTCTTTCCAGCACAGCCATAAGAAGGCTTACTCTATTGTAATCCACACCAACCGCAGTCCTTCTCGCATTATTAAAGTTCGAGCCGCAGACAAGCGCCTGTATTTCAAGGAGGATTGCTCTGGTGCCTTCGATCGTACATATTACTACCGATCCCGGAACCGAAACCGGCCTGCCGGAAAGGAACATCTGCGAAGGATTTGTAACCTCCTCCAGTCCCTCCTCAGTCATATTAAATACGCCTATCTCATTCGTCGAACCGAAACGGTTCTTTACCGCACGAAGCAGCCTGAAGCCTGCATTTCCGTCGCCTTCAAAATAGAGCACGCAGTCCACCATATGCTCCAGCGTCTTCGGTCCAGCAACCGTACCCTCCTTGGTAACGTGACCAACGATAAATACAGCCACATTCATCTTCTTCGCTATCTGCAGAAGCCTTGTCGTTACCTCTCTGACCTGGGTAACGGTACCCGGCGCATTATCAACCTCAGACACCGACATGGTCTGAATCGAATCAACTATCAGAACCTCCGCCTGACAGCTGTTTATGGACTCTTCAATATCATCCAGGCTGTTATCACTCACCAGATAAAGTTCGTCCGAAACGGCCCCGAGCCTCTCGCCGCGCATCTTTATCTGCGAAGCCGACTCTTCTCCCGAAACGTAGAGAACCTTCTGATGCTTATCCGAAAGCTTCTTACACATCTGAAGAAGCAGAGTCGATTTTCCGATACCCGGATCACCCCCCACCAGTATAAGTGAGCCCTTGACGATTCCTCCGCCGAGCACTCTGTCCAGCTCACCTATTTCCGTCGATAAACGTATTTCCTCCGAAACCGTCACCTTCGATATGCTTGTCGGTGCCGGTCTGTCATTATGATTTATTACCTTGTTCTTCTGAACCTTGACCTTCTCCTCCGAAAAGGTATTCCAGGATTTGCAGGCCGGGCACTGTCCCATCCACTTCGATGCCTCAAACCCGCACTCCGTACAGAAAAATACTGATTTTTCCTTCGCTGCCATTCACACACCCTCAACAATTACGTATAAATATTAAACGGGATGATACATTACATATCATCCCGATCAATCCTTACTGCTTCTCGATCACTACATCTACGTGGTCATTTTCTTCAAGCTCAACGCTTATTGAAAGCTTTCCACCGAGATTGGTCTTCATCTTGCCGACATATACTTCATTTACATGAACCTTATATTCCTTCTCAGGCTCGAGCTCAAGTGTAACCTGTGCATCCTTGTCGCCCTCAACCGAGAACATTACCTTCTTATCATTTGCTCTGAAATCATGTACTGCTGTACCAGGAACTGATTCATATACGAAAGCTCCGTTTCTCTCGAGCTTAGTGATCTCATTAAAAGTTTTTATCTTATAGCTGTCACCATTATATTTAAAGCCATCCTGCTTAGTCTTCTCCGTCAGAAGATAGTTACCGAAGCTTATTGCTCCATTTTCTTCTTCTCTGATAAGTTCTGCTATAACTGCCACTACCGTATCCTCCCTTGGGTAATTCTTGTAACTTGATTATAGTATAATTCTTTTCAATTTTCCACAAGAATTATAATAATAAATAATCATTAATAATTCGTCATCAGTGCTTCGTGAAGGTCACTTTTCCGTCTGTAACGCCTATGCTGATCTTGTCACCTTCCGTGTATCCTTCAGCAAGGATGACTCTCGAAAGCTCGTCCTCGATATTCGTCTGAATAGCTCGTCTCAGCGGTCTTGCACCGTATTTCGGATCATAGCCCTTATCGAAGATGAAGTCCTTCAGTTTCTTGCCGTAGCTTATGGTGATGCCGAGATTATCCTTTGCACGCTTCTTAAGCTCCTTCAGCATAAGCTCAGTGATGTCCATAACATTTTCCTTCGAAAGCGATCTGAAAACTATCACCTCGTCAATACGGTTGATGAACTCAGGCCTGAAGAATCTCTTGATCTCCTCCATAACGCCTTCCTTCATCTCCTCATGCTCTCTGTCGGCGCTGTTGTCCGTCACAAAGCCAAGATGCTTTGCGTCCAGTATTCTCTCAGCTCCGGCATTCGAAGTCATTATGATGATTGAATTCTTGAAGTTGACTCTGCGTCCGTGAGAATCCGTGATAATACCATCGTCCAGAACCTGCAGCAGCACGTTCAGTACGTCCGGATGAGCCTTCTCAACCTCATCGAAAAGTATTACCGAGTAAGGATTCTTTCTTACCTTCTCAGACAGCTGGCCGCCATCCTCAAAGCCTACATAGCCCGGAGGCGAACCGATAAGTCTTGAAACACTGTATTTTTCCATATACTCGGACATATCCACGCGGATGATGCTGTGTTCGTCGCCGAAAAGCACCTCAGCCAGAGCCTTGGAAAGCTCTGTTTTTCCAACGCCCGTAGGTCCGAGGAAGAGGAAGGTTCCGATAGGACGGTTCGGATTCTTAAGTCCGACCCTGCCTCTTCTTATCGCAGTTGAAACAGCATGCACTGCCTCGTCCTGCCCTATAACTCTCTCATGAAGCTTGTTTTCAAGCTTAAGCAGCCTGCCGGTCTCTGATTCTGTTATCTTCGAAACAGGTATCCTGGTCCAGATGGAAATAACATCAGCTATATCCTCTTCAGTGATAACTCTGTCCTCTGCAGCCTCCTCAGGCTCAAGCATAGACTGAAGCTTCTTCTCAGCACGGTCAAGCTTTCCCTTAACCTTGCCTGCTTCGCCGATATCATCAGCTGTAATAAGCTCCTCAAGCTCCTTCTGAAGCGCTGTGATCTTATTTCTCTCCTTCTGTACCGAAGAGATGTCAGAAACAAAACCAAGTCTCTTCTTAGCACCTGCTTCATCTATCAGATCGATTGCCTTATCCGGCAGAAATCTGTCATTTATGTATCTTACGGAATAATCAACCGCAGCCCTGAGAGCAGCCTCGTCATAGCTGACATTATGATGCTCCGCGTATTTGCCGCTGATTCCCTTAAGTATCTCGAATGCCTCCTCAGGAGTCGGTTCCTCAACCGTAACAGGCTGGAAACGTCTCTCAAGAGCAGCATCCTTCTCGATGTATTTTCTGTATTCGTTAAGTGTTGTAGCGCCGATGACCTGTATTTCCCCTCTTGAAAGAGAAGGCTTCAGGATGTTTGAGGCGTCCATTGCGCCTTCGGCATTTCCGGCACCCACAAGTGTATGAAGCTCATCGATAAAGAGGATAACGTTGCCTGCGGCCTTCACCTCATTGATGGTCCGCTTGATACGCTCCTCAAACTCGCCTCTGTACTTTGAACCTGCGACCATACCCGAAAGATCAAGGCTCAGCACCTTCTTATCCTTAAGGTTTGCAGGAACATTTCCGGCCTCTATAAGCTGTGCAAGTCCCTCAACTATCGCAGTCTTACCAACGCCCGGCTCACCAACGAGACAGACATTGTTCTTCACACGTCTTGAAAGGATCTGCATCACTCTTCTCGTTTCGTTATCTCTACCGATAACAGGATCAAGATTGCCTCTTGCAGCCTCCGCATTGAGATTCCTGCTGTACTGATTAAGTGCAGGAGTCGCTGCCTTGGCACCGGCCTTTTTACTCTTCAGATGCGAAAATACAGTAAAGTCCCTCTTTGCATTCTCCGGATTGACTCCGCAGGATATGAGGATATCGATATAAATCTTCTTAACACTGCATTTAAGCTTGCTAAGTATACCTATAACACTGCTGCCGTCGGTCTTAATGAGCGCAAGAAGAATATGCTCGGTACCGCATTTAAGAGCCCGGAGAGCATAAGCCTCCTTGGCAGCGTTATCAAGCACCTCTCGTGCCTTGCCGGAATATTCATTATCTCCCGAATTGAGAAGATCATTTTTAATATCATGCGTTTCCGATACTATGTCGTATAATAGCTTCTCATCCACCTGATTTTTCTCAAGAATCTTGTACGCCGTACCCGTTCTCGAGGTGTAGAGGCCGTAAAGTATGTGCGCAGTCTCTACTATTCCGCCGAACTTTGCTGCGACTACATGTGCCTGATTTAAAGAAGCCTCGGCCGCATTTGTGTATTCGTAATTCAAGAGTTTTACCTCCGTGAAAAAACTACTGCTGCTGAGCCACTATTATGCCTCGTCGATAGCCTTGCCGATGTCGTGTCTCATATATTTATTCTCAAAGCTTACCCATTCAGTAGCCTTGTAAGCATTTGCTCTGGCTGTGCGAAGGTCCGGTCCGAGAGCTGTGATACCGATAACTCTACCACCGTTTGTTACGACCTTGCCATCCTTAAACTTTGTTCCTGAATGGAATGCAAAATATCCGTCCTTATCCTTGAAGTTCTCAAGTCCTTCCATAGGGAAGCCCTTCTCGTAAGCAACAGGATAACCGTCAGATGCAAGCATAACGCAAACTGCTGCATTGTCCTCAAACTGAAGATCGATCTGGTCAAGAGTACCGTCTGCACAGGCTTCCATAACATCTATGATATCGTTCTTCATACGTGGGATAACAACCTGCGCTTCAGGATCACCGAAACGTGCGTTGTATTCAAGCACCTTTGGTCCGTTTGGTGTGAGCATAAGTCCACAGAAAAGAACTCCCTTGAACTCTCTGCCCTCAGCCTTCATAGCGTCGATAGTTGGCTGATAGATATTCTTCATACAGAAATCAGCAACCTCGTCTGTATAGAATGGGCTCGGTGAAAATGTACCCATACCACCTGTATTTAAGCCTGTATCATTGTCGCCTGCTCTCTTATGATCCTGAGCAGAAGTCATAGGCTTGATAGTCTTGCCATCGCTGTAGCAGAGAACAGAAACCTCACGGCCTGTCATGAACTCTTCAACTACCATTCTGTTTCCGGCGCTGCCGAACTTCTTATCCTGCATGATCTCCTTAACACCGGCCTTAGCCTCCTCAAGTGTATTGCAGATGAGAACACCCTTGCCGAGTGCAAGTCCGTCAGCCTTGAGAACTATAGGCATAGATGCTGTCTCAAGATATTCGATCGCCTTATCAGCATCATCAAAGGTTTCGTAAGCTGCCGAAGGGATGTTGTATTTCTTCATAAGGTCCTTAGAAAATGCCTTTGAAGCCTCGATGATGGCTGCATTCTTTCTAGGTCCGAAGGTCTTGATACCTGCATCAAGAAATACATCTGCGATGCCTGCTGCAAGAGGATCATCAGGGGCAACTATTACGAAGTCAACCTCCTTCTCCTTTGCGAAAGCGAGAAGCTTCTCGCCATCCATTACAGAAATATCAGCACACTCTGCGTATTCGGCAATACCGGCATTTCCCGGTGCCGCATATATCTTTTCTACTCTTGGGCTCTTTGCAACTGCCCATGTTATGGCGTGCTCGCGGCCGCCGCCACCTACTATAAGTACTTTCATTTCTTTCGTTCTCCTATTTATTTAACAATAGTTCCATTCGCAATCATGTTTATAGCTTCCGGAAGGATCTTCCACTCTGCCTGCTCCATTACACGCTTCTGAAGGACTTCCGGGGTGTCGCCGGGAAGAACCTCAACAGCCTTCTGAAGGATGATCGGCCCGGTATCTGTTCCCTTATCTACAAAGTGAACTGTTGCACCCGTAAGCTTCACGCCTCTCTTAAGAGCAGCCTCATGAACCTTAAGTCCGTAATATCCTGTTCCGCAGAAGGAAGGAATAAGTGACGGATGGATATTTATGATCTTGTTCTCGTATTTATCGATCATTGCAGGAGGTATAACAACCAGGAAGCCTGCAAGAACGATCAGGTCAGGGCTGAAGCTGTCAACCTTCTCGAGAAGTGCCTTATTAAACTCGTCTCTCGTTGCAAAATCCTTAGGAGAAACAACCGCATTTGGGATGCCCGCCTTCTCGGCTCTCTCCAGGGAAAATACATTGTAATTATTACTGATAACGCCCACTACCTCGGCATTTTTAACTGTTCCGTCGGCTATACGATTGATGATCGCCTGAAGATTGGTTCCGCCGCCGGAAACCAGAGCTACTACTCTTAGCATAACTCTACTCCTTTTTCTCCTGCCTTAACTTCACCGATAACATAAGCTGTATCACCGGTAGATGAAAGTGCCTCGAGAACCTTATCCTTATCTGCTGGATCGATGGCAAGCACCATTCCGATACCCATATTGAAGGTATTGTACATCATCTTCTCTTCGATATCTCCGGTCTTCTGGAGAAGCTTGAAGATCGCAGGAACCTCGTATGAATCCTTCTTTACAACTGCCTTTACGCCGTCAGGAAGCATACGTGGGATATTCTCATAGAAACCGCCGCCTGTGATGTGGCTGCAGCCCTTAACCGTAACTCCTGCTGCCTTAACAGCCTTAAGAGCCTTAACATATATTCTTGTAGGCGCGATAAGTGCCTCGCCAAGTGTCTTGCCGAGTTCATCATAATATGTATCAAGAGACTCCTTAGTCATCTCAAATACCTTTCTAACAAGTGAGAAGCCGTTGCTGTGAACACCTGTTGACGCGATACCGATCAGCATATCGCCATCCTTGATATTTTCGCCTGTGATCATATCCTTTCTGTCAACAACGCCTACTGCAAAGCCTGCGAGGTCGTATTCATCCTCAGGCATAAGTCCCGGATGCTCAGCAGTCTCACCGCCAACAAGAGCAGCCTCTGACTGTCTGCAGCCCTCTGCAACGCCACCAACTATTGCAGCAATCTTCTCAGGATAGTTCTTGCCGCAAGCTATATAATCGAGGAAGAAAAGCGGCTCTCCGCCCGAACATGCAATATCATTAACGCACATGGCAACAGCATCGATACCGATAGTATCATGCTTGTCCATGAGAAATGCCAGCTTAACCTTTGTTCCGCATCCATCAGTACCTGAAAGCAGTACAGGATCCTCCATCTCCTTGATCTTCGCGAGACTGAAAGCACCTGCAAATCCGCCTATTCCGCCCAGAACCTCCGGACGTACCGTACTCTTTACGGCATCCTTCATAAGCTCTACCGATCTGTAGCCTGCTTCAATATCAACTCCGGCATTCTTGTAATCCATCTTATTCTTCCTCCTAAGCAGTTCTGTTAAACTCTTGTCATCCTCGGATGACCTATTAATAATTCCACAAGTATTATAGAGTAAATACCCTGTTTTGTAAACCGAAAACCTACGCTTTAATATTTGTGAATTTACTGTAAACTTATTATTATTCACTTGTTTATTATGCTGTATCATGATAGAATTTTTCTGGAGATTTTGTTGATAATACACATGGGGGTATTCCAATGAAAAAGCGCCGACCTACTATAGGTTTCTTTACATGTCATCTCGATAACAGCTATGCTATCGAAATCTGCAAGGGTGTTATGTATGCCGCTAAAGAAGCGGATATCAACCTTGTCATATTTCCCGGTATGTTTCTCAACGCAACATATAACGATCCGGTAAATGCCCGTTTTGATTATCAGTACAACTCTATATTTTATTATGCAACTCCCGAGACTCTCGATGCTATCATTGTGTCGATAGGTTCGATCGGAAGTTTTCTTTCGGTGCAGGATAAGAAGGCATTTCTTGACCATTTCAAGGTGCCAGTGCTGACTCTCGAGATTGAGGTTCCGGGCTATCCATGCCTCTATACCGAAAGCTCTACAGGCATGCGCGAGGTTGTCGAGCACATCATCAATGGTCATAAAAAGACCAAAATCGGTTTCGTCAGCGGCCGTCTTGAGAATGCCGATGCCAAAGAACGTTTTGATGTTTACAAGCAGGTTCTCGCTGAGAATAACATACCATATAACGAGAAGCTCGTGGCTTATGGTGATTTTTCGGAATTCACTGAGGACATCGTAGATAAGCTCCTCGATGACAACCCGGACATAGAAGCTATTGTATTTGCAAATGACCAGATGGCCATCGGTGGCTACAAGGCTATCAACAAAAGAGGTCTGGAGATAGGCAAGGATATCCTTGTTACGGGCTTTGATAATTCTATCATTTCCCTCAGCCAGTTCCCTCCTCTCACGACGGTAGACAACAACCTTATGGATCTCGGCTACCATTCGATCTACCAGTCGCTTGAGCTTCTGAATACAGGCAAGACCAGCAAGAGCGTACTTCATTCGCAGTATATTCCAAGACAGTCATGCCCTGCAGATCCCCTTGCCGAAAAAAACTTTATAGAGAATATAAATACAGTTATTTCCGATATGGACAGCGTGTCGCTTCTCAACTGCTTCAAGGATTTCTACATGAAGGAGCATCTTGATTCCTTCTTTGCTGATAAGCTCTTTGAGCGCCTTGATCCGTTCTTCCTGATGTTTGCCGAGATTGCGACCGGACAATATGAAAAATACAGTGCCGATGATGTTATCAGTCTGCTTAACAAGCTGTACAAGGATCCGATAATACAGCATTATTTTTCACACACAAGAATGACAAATGCTATCGCCAAGCTTTCAGAATGTCTGATCCTGCTTAAGCTGGATGAACATATCAAGACTCTGCTTTCCGAATTCTTCACGGTAGCTGTTCTTCAGCTTTCATATAACCTTGGCAGAAGCAATTACGATGAGATGAATGCACGTAAGAAGAGCATCTGGGATTCCGAGAATATCACAAAGGATACTCTCATATCCAGTGGCAATGAAAACCAGTGCTTCTATCTCATACTTGATAAGCTTAATCAGAAGGGCTTCACAAGCTCATACATATACCTTTATGACAAGAATCCGGCCCGCCAGCTTTCAGACGGCTTCTGGACAACACCGGAAAATATAATATTTGAGGCGTGCTCATTTAACGGTAATATTCACACCTTCGGGCATGATAACCTCATTGAAACCTCAAAGATCTTTAATAACGATTTTACCGAGCAGGAAAAGCGTTCAACGCTTGTGATCACTCCTATATTTACAAACGAGGAACAGCACGGTCTCTTCGTCTGCGACGCGGATCTTGACACCTTCGGACATGTTTATTCAAGCTGTCTGCAGCTCGGAACCTCGCTCAAGTTCATCTCTCTTATCAAACAGCAGCATGCTATCCAGAGCAGACTTGAAGCTACCATGAACGAGATAAGTATCAAGAATGACCTTTTAAATACACTTTATATAACCGACGAGCTGACCAAGCTCTATAACAGACACGGTTTCTTCGATGCAACGCAGGAAAGCCTTGCAAATCCTTATCATTCAGGGCACAGAGCACTCTTCGCTTACATCGATATGGATAATCTGAAGCAGGTGAATGATATCTTCGGACATAAGGAGGGTGACTTTGCGCTTAAGAGTATCGCCGATACTCTCCGTGCAAGCTTCCCGACAGATTCGATAATCGCCCGTTTCGGCGGTGATGAGTTCGTTGCCTTCAGTATGGATGTGGACGAGGACAGTATCAACCGCATCACAAGGAATCTTGAGGACAACTCGCAGATAGTTAACGATACCTGTGAGAAGCCTTATTACATTGAGATCAGTTATGGTTTCACGGACTTTATCAGTCGGCCGGATCTTAGGCTGGAGGACGTGATGATCAAAGCGGACGAGGCACTGTATGTAAATAAACGTTATAAGAGAAAATCCGTACAGAAATAATAAGAGCATGGAGCAATATATCCCGAAATACTTCGAAATATATAGCTCCATGCTTTTTAATAACTGTAATATACAGCAAAAACTCCCATCATGAGAATTCATGATGGGAGTTTACGTTTATTAATACTGCCTCGTCCACTATACGACAGCCTCGTAGATTTCGCGGGTGACGTCGGATTTGTTCATGCAATAGATGTGGATGCCGTCGACGCCGTGACTTATTAGATCTTCAACCTGGTTGATGGCATATTCGATACCGGCCTTTCTGAGAGACTCAGGGTCGTCAGAATATCTGGCGATCATGTTACTGAGCTTTGTAGGTACCGATGAACCGGAAAGGGATACGCTGGTTCCAAGCTGCTTTGAAGCAGTTATCGGCATGATTCCTGCGTGAACGACAGCCTTTACACCGGCTGCATCAAGTCTTTCAAGGAATCTGTAATATTTATCATTATCGAAGAACATCTGGGATATGAGATCGTCTGCGCCAAGGTCAACCTTATGCTTCAGGAATCTGATATCCTCTTCTACGGAAGTTGCTTCCGGATGCTTTTCAGGATAGCAGGCAGCTGCGATGCGGAAGAAATCATCCTTATTTATCTCCTCGATAAGGTCAGACGCATGCTTGTAGAACCTTCCCTTAAACTGCTCTTCCGTCATATCTCTCGGCTTGTCACCGCGAAGAGCAAGTATCCTGTTAACATTCTTTTTCTTAAGCTCTGCCATAAGGTCTGCCAGCTTTTCAGGTGTAACACCCGCAGCTGTAACGTGCGCAAGCGCCTGAACCTCGCAGATATTTTCGATGTATGAAGCTATGGTTGAAGTCCTCTTACTGTTGCTTCCGCCTGCGCCGTAGGTAACGCTTATAAAATCCGGGCTAAGGAGCTTCAGTTCATCGAGAGTCTTATAGATCTCATACATATCTTCATTTCTCTTTGGAGGAAATACCTCACAAGAGAATTCTATCTTCTTACCATTCTTTTCTATCATTTCTATGTCCCCTGTAGCTTTTTTCATTAATGGTGCTAATTATACACTATATGATCAAATATGTGTACCCAAAAACCGTCATAGTATCATATAATAATTATATGGATAACGATAGAAAAAAACTATAATACCATACTATTATCAACCGATCATTCATCCTTCACAACTACACTCTCAAGAACGGCGTAGAGCTCCGGGAAATTCCTCTTCATATTCATCGGTCTGAAATCAGTGTCAACAAATGCATGGCTGGACGTAGCTTCACATCTGATCTCCCCGCTCTTCTCATCTCTGATCTCGTAGGTAAGCGAAAATCTTACCGGTGTAAGCTTCGTTATCTTAGGCTCGATCACGATAGTATCGCCATAATGAACCGCATAGACGTATTTGCAGCTTATATCAAGCACAGGGATGATGATTCCCTTCTCCTCCATGGCAGCATAATCAAGCCCAACCTGATCCATAAGGTCAAGTCTCGCTTCCTCCATGAATCTGACATAATTCGAATGATGAACGACCTGCATCTGGTCGGTCTCATAATAATTAATTCTTCTCGTGTACGGTTTTAGCATTTTTATCTACCCTCTTCGCCTTTATCTGCCTGATATCATCGGCCTCTTCACGCTTTATCTGTATCTTCTTCTGAGTCCTGTCAGGGTTGATGACCGGCTTCTCCTTCTCCTCTTCCTTGAAGGCCGTATCATCATCGAATCTGATCTGGAACTGTGTAAGAGCCTCCTGCTCCTTCGACTTCTGCTTAGCCTTCTCAACGTATATCTCGTTTGAAAGCAACTGGCTCAGCTCAAGTATCTGGCTGTATCTGTCATTCTTGCTGAGTTCGGACAGATTGCTCACCAGCTCATTCTTATTATCTGAAATATTCTGCAGCTTCTCCTTCAGAACGTGAGTTGTCTTCAGATATTCCAGCTCGATCTGCTCATAGGCATTCTTTATAAGCTGATCAACCTCCGTCAGCATCTCATCCGTGTAAATAAGTGATGCGGCGTAAATATCATTTGCCGTGCGAAGTGCGTTCTTCTCATCCTTCGTAAGGTCGCTTGCCTTGAACGGAAGCACCTCGTCCTTACGTCTCTTGGAAACCCTTATGCGGCTTGCATTTTTCTCAGCCTCATAGATAATAGCCTCTGCTTTCTCCTCAGCCTCTCTGATTATGGCAGCCCTCTTATCATTTATCTCTCTATAGGTTCTGAGCTCAGTCTTCAGCATCATCTCCAGACTGGTCAGCTTATCTATGTACTCATCTCTGTTTATAACAACCTTGCCCTGTGAAAGCGGCATGGTCTGGGCGCTCATAACATCCTTGATAAGCTCTTCAACAAGAGCCTCCGCCCTGCCTGTTTCGCGTTTTTCTATGTCAATCTTATTTTTGTCGTTATTCATAAATCCTCCGTGGTCACAGATATTTCTTCATTCCGTTAACCGTATAGCGGGCCATACAGCCCATACGCTTTATTAATCCGAACCCAGCTCTCTTGTAGGTTCTGTAGGTCATTGCAGCCGATCCAAGCTTACTGCCCGAACGGCTCGATCTGTAGGAACGGTAATTAAGAAGCGGCTCGTTTATTCCTGCCGCATATCCTCCGTCCTTAAAAAGCTCCAGCCAGCAGAGATAGTCCTCATGGATATTTCCGGATCTCATAGGGCAGCTCTCGGCTGTCTCACGCTTCATCATGACTGATGAGCAGCTGATATAATTGCTTCTTAAAAGGTCACTGTAAACAACCTTCTGCGGCGCAGCTATCACTCTGTCGGTCTTCTCGCCGTCTTCCTTACAGAGCCTTCTCGCCGTAAATACAAGCTTCAGCTCCGTGTCATCTTTCTTCTCCTCAAAGAGCCTAAGTGAAGAAGAAAGCTTCTCCTTCTCCCACCAGTCGTCCGCATCAAGAAAAGCTACAAACCTGCCTCTTGCCGCACGTACTCCGAGATTCCTTGCGATCGCCGCATCTATCTTTCTGTTCTTTTTAACTATTCTGATCGGAAGAGCCTTGCCAAGTCCCTTCAGGCACTCCCTGTTAAGACTCATGGATGCATCAACAATAATGATCTCAATACTTCTTTTAGACCGGCAAGCCGCCTCAACATCTGTACTGTACGAAGCAGAATCCGCCTCACAACAAAAGCCGGCCTGTGCGATCACTGACTCAACCGCACACCTGATAGTCTTATCATTATTGTAAAATGGGATTATTACACTTATGAGTATTTCTTCCATACCGGATCCCCTTCTCTCATCCATCTGCACCGTCGATGATTATACCATTTTCAGCCGGGAAATAAAAGAGGGGACGCGATAATCACGTCCCCATTTTTATTATAGTTTTATTAAGCTTAGCCTCTCTTAAGGAAATCAGGAATCTTGATAGACTGTGTATTTCCGCTTCTGAGTGGTGTAGGTCTCTCCTCTGCTGCAGGAGTGCTGTTAAGTGGAGCCTGAGACTGAACGCTCTGAGCAGGCTTTGCAGGCTGTGTCTGAACAGCTGTCTGCTGTGGAGCAACAGGCTGAACAGGAGTCTGAGCAGGCTTAGCCTGGATGTTAAGAGGAACCGGCTGAGCACCTGTCTTAGGCTTATTGTTAAATACAGGTACGCTTGCTGTCTTCTTCTCTGTTCCAAAGCTTGGCTTCTTGAATGAATCAACCTTAAGTCCGCCCTTTGTATCTCCCTCGAGACCTGTAGCGATGATAGTGATGCTTACATCATCACCTGCAACATCATTATCAACTGTACCGAAGATGATATTTGCCTCATCACCGGCAACCTCTGTAAGATATGTGATAGCATCATATGCTTCAACGATTCCGACATTACCTGAGAAGTTAACGATGATATCAGATGCGCCGTTAACTGTTGTCTCAAGAAGTGGTGATTCCATAGCTGTCTTGATAGCGTCAACTGCCTTGTTATCTCCGCTTCCCTTACCGATACCGATATGAGCGATACCCTTATCTCTCATAACTGTCTGGATATCTGCAAAGTCAAGGTTGATAAGACCCGGCTTATTGATGAGATCTGTAACACCCTGAACACCCTGCTGAAGAACCTCATCAGCCTTCTTAAGTGCTTCAGGAATACTTGTTCTCTTATCGCAGATCTGAAGGAGCTTGTCGTTTGGAATAACGATAAGTGTATCAACGTTCTCACGAAGCTTTGCGATACCGTTAATAGCATTATTCATACGTGGCTTGCCTTCAAATGTGAATGGCTTTGTTACAACACCGACTGTAAGGATACCGAGGTTACGTGCGATCTCTGCAACAACAGGAGCTGCACCTGTACCGGTTCCGCCGCCCATACCACAGGTAACGAATACCATATCTGCATCCTTGATTATATCATTTATCTCTTCTCTATTTTCCTCAACGGCACTTGCACCAACCTCAGGTTTTGCTCCGGCGCCAAGTCCCTTTGTAAGCTTCTCACCAATCTGGATCTTTGTAGTAGCTCTGCTGAGTGAAAGTGCCTGCTTATCTGTATTGATTGCTATAAGCTCTACTCCCTCAACATTTTCATCGATCATTCTGTTTACCGCATTGTTGCCGGCACCACCCACACCGATCACCAGTATTCTTGCAGGTGTCTTCTCATCATTTGACTTTATCTCGAGCAAGGTCTTGTCCTCCTTAAATATGAATTACTTTTATTCTACCTAATGACATACTACGTTATATAATAATCTTTTTTTCGGAAATAATCAACCGAAAATCTTATTAATCTTTCTAAATATTCTGCCGGATATATTTCCCGTTAGATACGCTGTTTTGCCATAAAAACCGCTGTTAAATCACTATTCATCATCGGATGAATCATCGGAATAGTCATCGCCGGACCAGTCATCATCACTGTCCGAATCGCCGTCATCCGACCAGCTGTCATCCGAATCATCATCAGAATCATCTGACCATTCGTCATCCGAATCATCGTCGGAATCGTCTGACCACACGTCGTCCGAATCATCGTCGGAATCGTCTGACCACTCGTCGTCCGAATCATCATCAGACCAGTCATCATCCGACCACTCATCATCGGAATCATCATTGCCGGAGCCTTCCTCTTCGGTCGTATCCTTCTTGTTGTCCTTTCCGGCCTTTGCTGCTTCTTCTTTCTCCTTTGCCTCCCTCGCTTCCTTCTCCTTCTGTTCCTGTTCCTTCTTTGCCTTCTCTTCCTCGGCCTTGATCATCTCTCTCGTCTTGAAGCTTGCCACTCCGTCATCGCTTGTGAAGTCCTTCATGTAAAGCACTCCGGAACGTCCCCCAAGTTCCGCGATGATATTTCCCAGATTCATGATCTGGACAGCGAGATATGATCCGTCACCAACCTCAACGTCGATGTCACCCATCTTCAGGACGATGTCACCCTCCGGAGTGAACTCTATCCCTTCAAGATACAGGCTGTATTTATCAGTGAGCTGGGTTATCGTAAGGATATGATTGAACTTATTTTCATCCTCAAGAGGAAGCTTTTCGCCCATCTCCCAGCTCTCAAACTCAAGTCCCTCAATAAGAGGAACGTCTGCTTTCCTATCCTTTGCAGTCTCAAGTATGATACCGTCCTTGTCAAAATACACGTAGCTTTCCATGTATTCGATACAGCCGGCTATCTTCTTCTCGTAGACTATAACATTAACTGTGTCCCTTGATTTAAACTCTATCTCAAGCTTCGCAACGAAAGGTATGCCCTTGATCTTATGAAACTTATTTCTCCAGTAGAGGAGTATCGTATTGTTCATATAGGCATAGTCCTTCACGGTCTGCCTTATCTCCTCTTCATCGGAGAGTACGCAGCCGGTGACATTGACATGCTTAAGCTTGAAGGTGCTGAAATATATTAGCGTTCCACCGATTAGGACAAATACGATAAGGAGCGCTATCAGAAGCTTCTTCCTTCTTCTCATTTACGCCATCCTTTCCTGTCCCTCTTTATACGGTCTGATCTGCCGCGATACAGCCATCACAAGACCTATTTCCACCAAAAGGAATAACAGCGAGCTTCCTCCGTAACTGACGAACGGAAGCGTAACGCCTGTATTTGGCATGATATTCGTAACAACGCACATATTTACCACAACCTGGAAGCCGATATGGATGATAACACCCACAACCAGAAGACTGCCGAAGCGGTCCGGTGCGCCTTCTGCGATCATCCTGAGCCTCCAGAGAAGCATTCCAAATACTATTACAAGCCCTATTCCACCGATTATCCCAAGCTCCTCGCAGATAACCGAAAATATCATATCCGTGTGGCTCTCCGGTATGTATCCGGTCTTCTGGATACTGTTACCGAGGCCTCTTCCGAAAAGTCCGCCCGAACCTATTGCGTAGAGAGCCTGCATGGTCTGATAACCATTCTCTGAGGTTTCCGGATGAAGCCATGCTTCGATACGGTTGCCTCGATACCCGGCCTTGGCTATGAATATAACGACGCCGATAGCACCGATGATCGCAATGATTCCGACATATTTAACCTTAGGTGTTACAACGAACCACATTCCGACCATTATGACACCGCATATAATCGCAGAACTAAGGTTTTCAATAGCGATAGGAAGTATGAGGAGGATTGGTGGAATAAACAAAATGAACGTTTCCACAATGCTATTGAGAGCCTTGCTCTGCGTAGTACATGCGTGTGCCATATAAATGATAATTGCAAGCTTTGCTATCTCAGAAGGCTGAAATGTAAAGCCTCCAATACTGAGCCATCTCGTAGATCCGTTACTCTCCTCACCCGCAAAATGCACGAGAACGAGAAGCATCATAGCTCCTGCAACTATAAGCATATTGAACTTACGGATCTTCTGGTATCTCACAAAAGAGATCATAACCATGACAAATATGCCGAGCAGGGCAACTATACCCTGTCTCTTGAAATAATATGCAGCATCATCCGCTGTGATACGGGCCATATATGAGCTGGTGCTATATACCATTATCAGTCCGAAGGCAACCAGAAACAGCACAATGAACAGTGCCGGATAGTCAAAATATGTTCCGGCCATGAAAAATGAAGTTTTTCTCTTTCTTCTTGCCATTTACAGTTCCCCTCTTAATTTATCGTTTGTAACCCGAACCGTGATCATTCCGCAGGCCTAGTTTGCTGCGGCTGATTACTGAACCGACTTACCCGGATCCTCGATCTCATTTACATACTGCTTGAAGAGCTTTCCTCTCTCCTCGTAGCTGCTGAACATATCCCAGCTTGCGCAGGCCGGTGACAGAAGCACGCTGTCCTGCGGCATAGCATGTTCGTTACAGAACATAACTGCATCTCTGAGTGTGTCCATATATACAATATTATTGAAGCCGTGATTCTTCGCACACATTCCGATTGCTTCAGCTGTTTCTCCGATAAGAACAAGATATCTTACCTTCTGAGCAAACTCATCAACCCACTCATCATAGGTTGACTTCTTGTCATAACCGCCGGCAATAAGAAGTGTTGTTGACTTCATAGCCTTGATAGCCTTGATAGCCGCATCAGGATTGGTTCCCTTTGAATCATTGTAGTAAGAAACTCCTCCGATTTCGCGAACAAACTCGATTCTATGCTCAACGCCCATGAAGCCTTCGATAACCCTGCCGATAGTCTCTACAGGTATATCCATAAAATATGTTATCGCAACCGCTGCGAGTACATTCTCTGTATTGTGGTCGCCGAGGATCTTGATATCCTTAAGTTCAACAACCTTCTCCTCAGCTCTGTCAGGTGCGTATTTTACATATATCGCTCCGTCTTTTACGTAAGCGCCCTCATCGAGGATCTCTTTTCTGCTGAAATATATTACTCTGGCTTTCTCAACCCAGTCTCTTCTCTTAACTGTTTCCGGATCATCAAAGTTCAGTACACAGATATCATCCTCAGTCTGATTCTTCGCTATATCAAACTTAGCTCTTGCATAATTATCGAAGGTATAATGTCTGTTCAGGTGGTCCGGTGTAAGGTTCAGGACAGCTGAAACATTCGGCTTAAACTTGTGGATAGTCTCAAGCTGGAAGCTGCTTATCTCTGCAACTACTATTGTCTCCTCATCAGTTGAATCTGCAAACTTTGTATAAGGAATACCGATATTTCCGACTACTATGCTGTTATCTGTATAAGCCTTGCATATCTCACCAACAAGAGTTGTTGTCGTTGTCTTACCGTTTGTACCTGTGATCGCAGCTATACGTCCCTTGTTGAAGTAATAAGCAAGCTCTATCTCGCTCCATACAGGGATGCCGTGCTCCTTAACCTCGAGGACAAACTTACTGTCAACAGGGATGCCCGGGCTGATGACCATGATATATGCATCCTTCATATCCTCTTCGGAAAGCTTGCCAAGAACTATCCTGATATTCGGGTTGTCCGAAAAGCCCTTCAGAAGTCCCGTAGCATCGAGGTCTGTCTTCTCATCGAAGAGAATAACATTTGCACCGTTTCTAAGCAGCAGCCCCGCAGCACTCACACCACTTCGTCCTGCACCTGCTACTATTACCTTCTTGTCTTTCATTGCTGTATTTCCTCCTAAATTACAAAGCGATTATAGATATCATCATGAGAAGCACGGTTACCAGCGTAAACATGGTAACGACCTTGGTCTCCTCCCAGCCGCCGAGCTCAAAATGATGATGGATCGGCGCCATTCTGAAGAATCTTCTCTGTCCGTGTGTCTTCTTAAATACAAATACCTGTATTATAACCGACATAACCTCTATAAGATAAATAAATGCGATTATGATTATTATAAGCGGCTGACGGATAACAAGTGCCGCTGCAGCTGTATAACCGCCGAGCATAAGCGAGCCTGTGTCGCCCATGAACACCTTCGCCGGATGGCAGTTAAATACCAGAAATCCGAGAAGTGCTCCGAGAAGCGCTGCCGATGCAGCCGACACGCCCGGCATCCAGTAAATCACTCCTGCAACTATGAAAAATATAGCTATCACCGATGTAACTGACGATGCAAGTCCGTCAAGTCCGTCTGTAAAGTTTGACCCGTTAACCGTTCCGACTACCATCACGAAGAGGAGTACATAGTAGAACCAGCCGAGATCAACTGATGTATCTGTGAACGGAATCTTTATGACCGTCGTGAGATACATATTGTAGTGCAAATATACTGCAAGGCCGCCGGTTACAAGAACCTGGCCGATCATCTTCTGAAGAGGTGTAAGGCCTTCCGAACGCTTCAGGCCTATCTTTATAAAATCATCAAGGAAACCAACAAGTCCGAAGCCGCCTGCAGCGATAAGAATAGGAATGATCTCCTTGTATTTCGTTGCGAAAAAGCCTGCAACTGCTACGAAGCTGAGAAGTATCATGATACCACCCATGGTAGGGGTTCCGGCCTTCTTCTTATGAGCCTCAGGACCTTCTTCTCTTATATACTGTCCGAACTTCATCTTATGGAGCAGAGGGATCATTATCACGCAAAGGATAACACATATGATAAACGCCACCAGCACCGGCGCCGCTATATCTTTCTTAATATCCATTCCATTCTTTGCGTTAAATAATTCTTGCATCTTTCTCTCCTCCGTTATCTATCCACTGTTTCCATACCGTTTATCACGTTTTACTTCACGGTATTTTTTATTCTTTCAGAAGCTTTTCATCATGCAGCTGAATAGTCGCCCGATATCAGTTTATCGATCACTCGCCACCTGATTCTCCACCGTCGTCAGAACCGCCGTCTTCTCCGCCGGAATCATCCGAACTATCATCCGATCCGCTGTCATTCGATCCACCACTATCATCTGAACCACTGTCATCCGAACCGCCGTCACTGTCCGACTCATCGCCGACATAGCTTGTTGACGTTTCGCCTATGGTATCATAATGGTTTTCGCCGCCACCTGCAACATCATTTTCAGGAGCGTCGTCACCGTAAACCGGACTCACCGGATCGATCGTTGCATTTTCGTCGTATTCATCATCTGTCTTGTAGATGTTCATGTACGGGAACAGATCCTCTGCTATCATATTAAATACAACCGAACCTGCCGCACTGAGGTACTGAAGATCGAGATGCGGTTCATCTACGATACAATATACCACAACCTGTGGGTCGTCAACCGGTGCGAAACCGATAAACGAAAGGAGGTATTTATTATTTCCTCGAGGGAGCTTCTCTGCCGTACCGGTCTTACCACCGATCGAATAGCCGTCAACTCCTGCGAGTCTACCACTACCATCTGTTACAACCTTGTGGAGCATCTCTCTGATCTGAGCAGAGGTCTCCTCGGAGATAGTTCTTCTTACAAGAATATTATCAAAGCTCTTAACCAGATTTCCGTTCTCATCAACTATCCTGCTAACAACGTGAGGCTGGTAATAATAGCCGCCGTTAATCGCCGAACAGAAAGCAGTTCCAAGCTGCATCATCGTAACCGTAACGCCCTGTCCGAAGGAAGAGGTCGCAAGCTCAACAGGATTGAGCGTATCCTCATGATAAACAAGTGAAGCAAGTGAATCCTCGCTCTGCTCTCCCGGAAGGTCTACATTGGTTCTCTGTCCGAAGCCGAACAGCACCTGATACTTATCAAATACCTCCGGTCCCTCCATTGCAGATATCTGCATCAGGCAGTCATTGCACGAATTCTCAAGTGCTCCCGAAATCGTAAGTGTTCCGTGACCGTCATGGTTAACGCACATGATGTCCTCGCCTGCAATATTCTGATAACCATCGCAGAAGAAGGTCTCATCACCCTTGAGAATGTTATCCTCAAGCGCTCCCGAAATCGTAAATACCTTGTAGGTTGAGCCCGGCTCGTAACAGTCACTCACAACGAAGCTTCTCCAGAGCTTGTTAAGTCTGTCAACCTTCTCGTCATCCGACATGGTCTTCATGGTCTTCTCGAACTCAGCATCACTGAGCTTCGGGAACTGGTATTTCAGATACTTTGTATCATAAGCATCATTAGGATCATACTGGTGTGAATTGTAGAGAGCAAGTATTTCACAGGTCTTCGGATCCATAACAAGAACAGAAACATTCTCCGCTCCGACAGTCTCCATATATTCATCGCAGTTCTGCTGAACTATCGCCTGGATCTCAGCGTCGATGGTTGTGACAACTGTATTTCCGTTGGTTGCAGGTTCAGTAGTCTTCGTTGTGCTGTAGTCGTCGCTGATATAAACGTAAGTACGTCCGTCCTCGCCGTTCAGGTATTCGTTGTATTCGCCCTCGATACCGCCAAGTCCGACATTACCGCTTACGACGAAGCCAAGCATATGACATCCGAGAACACCGTTTGGATAAACTCTGTCGTAATTCTCCTCGAACCAGACACCCACTACATCGTCGCCCTCATCAGACTTCTCGTAGTCTGTAAAGGCCTTCATCTGCTCGTAGGTCAGATCTTTCAGAACAACCTCGTAGAAGGACTCCTTGTCCTCGAGGTATTTCATAAGCTGCTCCTCGGTGATATCAAAGTATTTAACTATCGCAGAGACAGTTGCATTCTTCTTTTTATCGTTACGGAGTATGTTCTTCGGCTCGATGATCAGGTTGTAAACCTTGTTGCTCATAGCAAGGGTCGTGCCGTTACGATCGACTATATCACCTCTCTTGTAAGGCACCGTCGTACTCGTATAATTTCTCTGACTGAGAACCCTGCTTTCGTACTCTTTACCCTTCCTTACATTGAGCTGAACCAGCCTTCCAATGATAACTCCGAGCATTAATGTAATGATTCCCATAACGACAAGAAGGTGTTGCCTCATATACCTGAGGAACACCTTTCTTCTACGTTCTTTTACTTTTCTTTGCGTGCCTGTTTCTGCCGGCCCTCTCATCCTGCTCATATCTTACGCCTCCGGATCAGCACCATCACGTTCTAATCGGCACTCGGAACGTCCTGATACTGATTAACATAGTCTTCATTTGCAGTATCGTAATATAATATCTGACCCTTCTGGGAATAAACCATACCCAGCTCGTTAACTGCTATATTGTAGATCTCTTCAAGTGTGTAAGAATCTGAGAGGCTGTTCTCAAATGCTTCGTTATCTGCCTTCATGTCTCTGATCTCACTCTGAAGAGATGATATATTGCTCTTCTTTCCGTCGAGTTTACTTTCCATTCTGATCATATTTGCACAAGAGAATATCATAAGTACCATGGCAAATGCAAGGAATGCAGTGTATTTAAAATCAAATGCAAGTGATTTTCTTGCCTTGATAGCAGATACCCTGTAGGTTACAGGCTGCTTAACTGCGGCTGTCTTCCTTACTCTTCTTGGATCTGACTCAGGACGTCTCTCAGGAGTTCTTCTCGGATCACGCGCAGGCGCACCTGCTGTTCTCCTCTGTGGAGTCCTTCTTGGATCTGCCGTCCTTCTGGCCGGGTCATATGAAGGCTGCATAGGTCTAGCAGGAGCAGCTTCATCGTATACATATTTCTTTCTGACAGTACTTCCATCAATATAATATACTTCTCTGACAGTTCTTCTCTGTGCCATCATTCTTCCCCTTTACATCTTTCAAATACTCGGAGCTTCGCGCTCTTAGCTCTGCTGTTCTCGGTTAGCTCCTTCTCACCTGCTGCTATCGGTTTCCTGGTTACTACCTTCCCCAAGCTTTTTCTTCCGCATACGCATACCGGAAAGTCCGGCGGACATATACACGGGTTCATTGCTGTTCTGAATTTATTCTTAACCATTCTGTCTTCCAACGAATGGAAGGTTATTATACATAGCCTTCCTCCCGGAAGAAGGAGGTTAATCATCTTATCAAGTGCCTCTGACAGAACCTCAAGTTCGTGATTCAGTTCTATCCTTATCGCCTGATAGGTCTGTTTTGAAGGGTGACCCTTCTTATTCTTTACCTTTGCCGGAAGAGCACTTTTTATGATGTCGTTCAGTTCAAAGGTTGTTTCAATCCTCTTATCTGCTCTTGCTCTTACTATCGCTCCGGCTATCTTCCCGGCGAAAGGTTCTTCGCCGTATTCTCTGATGATTCTTGCAAGCTCTGCTTCACTGTAATCATTTACTATGTCGGCCGCTGTCATCCCTGTGTCTCTGTCCATTCTCATGTCCAGCGGCGCGTCCGTCCTGTAGGAGAATCCTCTGTCGGAATTATCGAACTGGTAGGATGAAACCCCCAGGTCCAGAAGTATTCCGTCTACGCCCTCTACCTGAAGGTCCTTCAGGACTGTATCTATATTTACAAAGTTACTTTTTACTATCGTAAGCTTGTCGGAATACGCTGCCAGTCTCTCTCTGGTACTTTCGATCGCGTCTCTGTCCTGGTCTGTAGCTATAAGCCTTCCCTTTGGTCCGAGTCTCTTCAGTATTCCTTCTGAATGTCCTCCGCCGCCCAGAGTTCCGTCAAAATATATTCCATCTTCCTTGATATTAAGGTTTTCTATTACTTCATTAAAAAGAACAGGTATATGACTAAATTCCACCACTCATCCCCACTTTCGGATAATGCATCAATTGCCGCTGCCGGACTGCCAACTTAGAAGAAATCAATATCAGATTCTTCAAGAGCCTTCTTGATACTTTCCTTAGTGAGTTCAGGTCTCTCATTGAGAGCATCCCAGGTTGCCTTGTTCCATATCTCGGCCTTCTCACCGTTACCGATGATGACAACTTCCTTGTCGATACCGAGTTCATCACGGAACTCAGCAGGAATAAGAGTCCTACCCTGTGTATCTATCTCTGCGTCTCTGGCATTTGCCTGGAAGAAACGCCTGATATTTCTTGCAGCTTCAGTTTTATTTCCGATGCCACGGAGTCTGTCGGTAAAGTTATCCCACTCTTCCTGGCTGTACAGATAAATACAATCTTCAAAACTGAGAGTCATTACGAATTCTCTTCCGAGGATATCTCTGATCTTAGAAGGAATGATCACTCTGCCCTTTGCGTCTATGCTGTGGCTGTAGTTGCCTTTCATGTTCTTGGACATTGTGCATTTCCTCCTTTCGTTCGTAATCTCTCTTTCGGGCTGTTCTATGGTGATTGTTGATAACTTTTCATAATTTGTGATTTATCAACATTATAAACAAGTTATCCACCACTTTGTGACATTTCGATGCAAAATACACCATTTCGCCCCACCTGCTTCCAATATTACATTAATTTAGGGATTTTATCAAGTGTGAGTTGCGTGTTTTTTGGAGCAAATTCCACAAAATTTATCTTGATTTTCCGTAATTTTGCACAATAAAAAAGCCGCCCGAAGGCGACTTTTTCTATATTTTGTGGTGTGGAGGGCTTGCCCATCTAGATGTTGTGAAACACCCTGATTTTGGCTGTTTTCACATTTTCATCTATTTTTCACACCACTTCGCACCACCGTGCGGTATTATGCTGTTTTCTAACTACTTCTTACCGGAGTTCTTTTTACCGTTTCTGTTATTCTTGTCGTCAGAGTTTTCCTCTGGTTTTTCATCAGCAACTTTGTTATCTGATTTCTCATCCGAATCATTCTTCTCAGAGGATTTTTCATCTGCTTTGTTGCTCTTCTCAGTATTCTTCTTAGTTTTCTCGGCCGCACGTATTTCTCTATACTCAGACAGCTTCATGATCCTGTGGCACTGCGGCTTGTGTCCGCGGAATATCCTGACGTAATTGAAAACCAGAAGCAGCATCGCTCCGAAGAAACAAACAAGTGCAACAATCTGTGAAACCTTCATGGAACCTATCATCAGCGAATCGGTTCTGAGACCCTCGATGAAGAATCTTCCGAGTCCGTAGCCCATGATATAAAAGAGTGACAGCTCGCCATCGAACTTCTTATGTCTTCTGTAAAGAAGTATGATTATGAGCAGTGCCAGACACCAGAGCCCTTCAAGAAGGAAGGTTGGATATACCGATATACAGGCCGTTCTCTTTCCAACGATATCCGGATTCATAAGCATCTTATTTGTTATGATGCCTGATTCAAGATAATCATTAAGCGTTTCCTCATTTGCGAAGTAGTCAACCGGTATGGCCATCCTTATAAATGACTTTGTGAATGCGCCGAAGGCCTCTCTGTTGAAGAAGTTGCCCCAGCGTCCAAGGATCTGACCGATCAACACACCCATGCAGACCGTATCACCCATAAGCGGAAGGCTCAGCTTTCTTTTCTTATTAAATACGAAAGCAACAAATACACCAACGATCAGACCGCCATAGATAGCAAGACCACCCTCACGGATATTTACGATGTCGCCGACTGTCTCCCAGAAGCCCTTGCCCTTTTCGTAATACTCTCCCCAGTTGAATATTACGTAATAGGCACGCGCACCGATCATCGACGGAATGACCATCCAGAGGAAGAAATCGAGATAAGTCTCATCATCCTGACGGCTAAGCCTTGCCTCCCTGCTTGAGATAAGAAGTGCAAGCACGAAGCCGATCACTATCACAACTGCATAAAGTCTGACCTCTATACCAAATATGGTAAAACCACTCGGGACGTTATTAAAATGTATTCCCAGTCCCGGAAAATGAATACCGTTCATTTATCAATAACCTCTAATTATTATACATTAAACTTAAACAGAACTACATCGCCGTCCTGGACAACGTATTCCTTGCCCTCCTGGCGAACAAGACCTTTTTCCTTAGCAACTGTCATGCTTCCGGAATTGATCAGATCGTCGTAGCTTACAACCTCAGCCTTGATGAAACCTCTCTCGAAATCAGAGTGGATCTTGCCGGCTGCCTGTGGAGCCTTGGTACCCTTCTTGATGGTCCATGCCCTCGACTCTGTCTCACCTGCTGTAAGATAAGAAATAAGTCCGAGCAGGCTGTAGCTTGCCTTGATCAGCTTGTCAAGTCCGGACTCAGTAAGTCCAAGCGCCTCGAGGTACTCCGCTCTCTCAGCGTCGTCAAGCTCTGATATTTCCGCCTCCATCTTAGCGCAGACAGTAAATACTTCGCAGTTTGTCTCAGCCGCATATTCGCGAACCTTCTGAACATATTCATTTGAAGCGCCTTCATCAGCCATATCATCTTCAGCTACATTTGCCGCAAATATAACAGGAAGAGCTGTCAGTAAGCTGTATTCGTGGATCCATGCCCTCTCATCGTCATCATCAGCGATCTCAAAGGTACGAACCGGCTGATCAGCCTCAAGATGTTTCTTTAATCTCTCCTGGAACTCGTATTCCTTAGCAGCCATCTTGTCATTTCTCGAAAGCTTTACAGTCTTGGCCATACGTCTCTCGAGCACCTCAAGATCAGAGAAAATCAGCTCTATATTTATTGTGTCAATGTCACGGATCGGATCAACCGAACCCTCAACGTGAATAACATCTGTATCATCAAAGCATCTTACAACGTGAACTATCGCATCACACTCACGTATATTTGACAGGAACTGGTTACCCAGGCCCTCGCCCTTTGACGCTCCCTTAACAAGTCCCGCGATATCAACGAACTCGATAACAGCCGGTGTTGTCTTCGCCGAATTGTACATCTCTGTCAGAACGTCCAGACGCTTGTCCGGAACAGCAACTATACCAACATTCGGGTCGATCGTCGCAAACGGATAGTTTGCAGCCAGCGCGCCCGCCTTCGTAAGTGAGTTAAACAGCGTTGATTTTCCAACGTTCGGGAGTCCCACGATTCCAAGTTTCATATTTATTCTCCTTATCCTTTCAGGTTATATGCCTATTACAACCAGCTAATGTTATCATAAAGTAGTATGTTTTTCAATGGACTTAACTTTTCTAAAAACTTTTTGTTTTCAGCATTCATATGTATAAGCATC
>JAEEGF010353341.1_pt1 | contig 45295 bp, 38 predicted proteins | sample 9134171 | NCBI WGS metagenome assembly JAEEGF01 (sample SAMN16246542, study PRJNA631951) | gut metagenome | biome: gut microbiome; feature: rumen; material: AP-attached | host: Bos | place: Iran: Karaj | collected 2018-10
GGGTTTTTAGAGATAATTGTCTCCATTCCTGTTCTAACTGAGTCATGGTGATAAAGTTATCTGGATCATCAGTTGCTTTATCGATTTTTTCGATAAATTGATCTAATTCATCGCTCAAGTCTTGTTTTGCCTTTAGGGCTACTTTTTTTAGTTCGTCAGATTTCATGGTTCATCTCCTATACGTAGGAGATTATATCACCTATACTAAAAACCCACAATTTATAGGTACACTCAATAATCAAGCTTTTCACAAAGGTTAAAAGCATCGATTTTTGAGAAGAGAGAGGATAAAATGAACTCCACTTTTAGATTAAACAATTTCAGCAACAGGATATGACCAATGAATCTGTTTAACAGAGATATTGCAGAACTTGCATCTGACGAAAAACTGATGCCGTGGCTTACAACCCTGCTACCCTTTCTCAAAAACTGGACAGAAAACAATAACCACGGAGATTTCAAACCATGGTGCAGACATCTTGATAAATTATCCGGATTAAGCAGCAGTCATCAAAAATTCGAAAGTACCATAGAGATTGGTCAGGCTGATGAAATTTCCATCGGACGGCAGAAGGAAATCACAAATGTACTTAAACAGTTTCAGCCCTGGAGAAAAGGTCCATTCAGACTTTTCGGCATTGATATAGATTCAGAATGGAGATCCGATTTGAAATGGGATCGTCTCAAGGATCACATTGCACCTCTGACAGACGGAACCGTTCTGGATGTCGGATGCAGCAACGGTTATCACATGTGGAGAATGAAGGAAGCCGGAGCAAAACAGATTGTTGGCATTGATCCGTGTCTTCATTATCTTTTCCAGTTTCTGGCTGTCAGAAGTCTTGCCGGAAATCCTCATGGAATACATCTTTTCCCCATGATCCTGGAACAGCTGCCTCTTGATCTTCCTGCCTTCGACACAGTTTTTTCAATGGGCGTGATCTACCACCAGAAATCACCATTCGGACATCTGGAGCATTTGAAAAAACTATTAAAAAATGAAGGTCAGCTCGTACTTGAAACAATGATCATATCGGGAGATGAGAGAACAGTGCTTACTCCTGAGGACAGATATGCATGCATGGGGAACGTATGGTGCATTCCTTCCGCAAAGGCAGTGCTGCTCTGGCTGAGAAAAACGGGATTCAAAAATCCAAGACTCATCAACATATCAACAACTACTGAAAACGAACAGCACAGAACTGAATGGGGCTGTACCGAGTCCCTGATGGATTTTCTGAATTCGGAAAACAGCGGACTGACAGTCGAAGGCTATGAAGCTCCGAGAAGAGCTGTATTTCTCGCGGAAAAACCCTGATTCCAAAGGAAAAAGCCCTGCAGAGATTCAGTTTTCATGAAACCGGCTTTGATTCCGCACCTGGCTCTGCAGGGAGTTTCATCAGCTGATCAGTCATTTCTCAAGGAGCGATGATCAGTCTGGAAAGTTTTCCAATGATTACTTTTTTCTGGTGAAAACAAAGTTTCCGCTCTCTCCGAAATCCATCACCAGTTTATCACCGTCCAGCTTATATCCGACCTTCAGTCTTGTACCTCCAGAATAGGTAAGGAAAAAGGTATCGTCATTAAAGGCACCGGTTGCCTGTGATTTTCTGCCCGAACTTTCAAAAATTAATCTGAGATAAGGAGTGTTTTCCACTCTCGAGATCTTTAAGACTGTCTTTGTTTTCTCCTCGTACCATTCACCGGAAAACATCTTTCTAAGCTCCGCCATGGTTCTTCCTGAAGAGCCGGCAGATTTATCCAGAACCATACGGGTCATATTTTCAGAAACCATGGTGAGCCTGTTGTTGGCATTATCCAGCACAAAGGCAAACTTGTAGGTGTATTCCGACGTTTTCAGAATTATCGTGTTGCCCTTCAGTTCATAGGTTCCTATAAGGCTGAGTTTGTTCTTTTCACTGCCAACCACGGAATCTATGCGCATGTTGTTGCCCTGTACAAACAAGGTATCCTCAGATCCAACCCACATACCGTCAAAATCATCTCCGGTAAGATTATCAAGAGGATAAAATCCCATACGATCCCCGGTGCCGATACGGATCATGCTGAGGTTTCTGTTCTTTCCACTGCCGGTAACAAACACTAAAAAGGATCCCATAACCTCTGCGTTGCGGCCTTTCTTTAATTCATCTTCCGTATAAAACAGCATATGGATAGGTGTCAGCCCTTTTGGATCGTCCACTCCGACAACCTCGGCAAGACCTTTTAATCTGCCGTCTATATTCCACTCTATAGTTCCCTGGACATCCTTACTTGGCTGCAGTGTCATGGTGTTGAAAAGAGGCATCATCTGCGTCTGATTTGAACTCATCCGGACATATTCTGCAACTGAATATGTTCCATAAACTGAACTTAAATCGCTGTTATATGTATCCCTGTTCATTTTCAGCTGAGATCGGATATTATCCACTTTTACTGATCTGGTAAATCCAGTGTCGGATTTATTATCAAGAGTCATGGTCTGAATTCCATATGAAACGTATTCACCCTGCTCAAGATTTGATAAAAGAACAACCAGATCATCAGGCGATGAAACCTGCAGCGGAGCACCATAAACATATTCATAGCTGGCATTTTTGGATGCATCCAGGGTTACATAAAGAACTGCTGGCTTAAAATATCCGTTTCCCTTCACCACAACAGGCTTGCCTGCATTGTCGACAAGTTTCAGCAAACGCAGTGTGTTGGTATTAAATGAAGCTTTAACAGGAATTTCGCGGCCTGTAACATCACTGTAATACAGACCTTCAACATACATATCTGAAAAATCAAGGCTGTCATGATACAGAGTCACCGGAGATATGGAAGAACGATCAGATACAACAAACCTCTGAGCCGTCATTTCTCTTAAAAACGAGGTTGTTCCGTTATTGTAATCCGGCATTATATCGTTGCTCTTACCCTGTCTCTGCTTCTCATCAATTTTGTACTGTTTCTTCAGATCAACAAGCAGAGAAACGATATCAATGCGAAATCTCCCGGTAAATTCGGGACTGCTGGAAGATCTCTGCAGCAGTTTGGTCCATAGTATGTTTTCACCGTTGATATCAAATCTGAGAGAAGCCTGAGTCAGCGGAACAATTGTATCTGCCGGTCTGATATCAAAATTTTTCGGATCCGACAAATCAGCACCCTGACGGGGAACGGCATAACCTACTTCAACATTGGAAACAGACGGATTAGTACTGCTGCCGATTTCCTGCCTCATATACAAATTCTTCAAATAATCGGCGAAACCGGTCACCCTGGCAAAGTCCGTATCATAGTACCCCGGCTTTACGTTGCCGCGGCTGATTGGCAGATATACAGAAATGCCGTTGGTTCCGGATATGGCTTTCGATGCCCGTGTATAAATGCTGAATTTTCCGATTTTCTCCCGCAGATTACTGACAATCGGCTCATAGACTGTACTGCTCGCTTCAACCCTGTTAAGCCAGTCAATCAGGTCAACAGATGACACGGCATTCTGACCAAGTTTCTGATCGTCATAGCCCAGCTGATTTGCATAATGAGAAGACAGACCGATGTTAACTGTCTGACGGTAGGAATCAGTATCTACCTTTCGGTTCAGCTGATCTACAAGCTTTCTCATACCAACAACAACAGGCATCATCATGTCGGTTCTAAACAGAGTGAAAGAGGATGGCTGAACGACAACGTTGTCATAAAAATCAGTATTGGCATCAATAATGCCCCTGCCGACAGCTTCCGGATCCAGATTTTTACCGAAAAGATCCATCAGAGCCCTGTAGTCAGATCCGAATCCGGGAGCATTAGGTGCACTGGCAACTACGTAGTCGGTAAGATTTCTGACATCATAAAGAAAATCAAGCTGTGCCATCAGACACATATCCATCAGAATCAGATCAAATTTTTTATTTGGCAGTGCTGATGCTGAATTCTTCAGAGCTTCAGCAAACTGTTTTGTATTCATAAATCTTGCTGAATTTCCAGAAAGATCTGCAAGCATGGCACTCCAGCCTCCGCCATGATCCCAGGCCACAAGAGCATAATGCTTGGCCTTATGATGTTCAGCCACATACCTGATAAAATCCTGCAGATATTTCGGATCTGCAGAATTTATCTCCCCAAGATCCTGAATTACAGGCGAGGCAAGATCAGGAATCTTTTCAACTTCTCCATTACCATAAAAATCATCATAACTGTCAATGAATATTCCCCGTGTCATGGAATACAGTCTCGCGCCAAACCAGTTTTTCCATCCGGAATAATCATCCCTGCTGCGATCCACAAGTACAACCACATCAGTGTTGTCAGGCTTGGTGCTTTCAAGCTCCAGAAGATCATAATAGGCAAACCGCTCAAGATCGTTATCTGCCGCTATATACACAATGACCGCCCAGTCCTTTTCCTCTGCTGCCGATACACAGCTGAACGAAACCGAAAGAATCAGAACAAGAAAAACATATACCCAACGAAGACAATAACCCATATGTGATCACCTTTCGAATTTAACAAACTTATTTACCCTGAACCGGGACTGACAATCCTCCGGAACATATCATTCCGGAACGTCTAGTTTTTACTGAAAACCCACTCATCACCTGCCCCTGGCTTAAGGATCAGTTTTCCGTCGCGATAACTGAATTTCAGCGTATCCCTGCTGCCGCCGGCATAATTCATATACAGGACACCGTCACCTACTGTAGCATACGCTTCTGATTTCGTGCCTTTAAATGAAAAGGCAAAACGGAGATATCTGGTATCATCTACCTGATCAATCATCAGATCTACCCTATTATCCCCTTCACCTGCTGTCCAGCTGCCCTTAACCTGTTTTCTGAATTCCGGCAATGTTATGTTTTCCTCAGAAAGAGTTTTTGTACCGGACAGAAGGTACCTGCTCCTGCCCTTAAGAACAAGATAATCTATGGCCCGATCATGAATGAATGCCATGCGATCCATGCCCTCAGGAAACTTTCCTTCTTCTACTGTTACCACATTGTCTCTGACCTCATAGGATCCCCTGTATGTACCCTTCAGTTCAGGATGAGAATCACTGAAATAATCGAGAGTAACAGTGTTTTCTGTAAATACCATTCTGTGGGTATCAGCAATCCATGTTCCAAGGAGTGATTCCCTGTTCAGCCCACTGAGAGGGTACAATGCCAGGCGGATACCGGTTCCTATACCTGTCAGATACAGAACCCGGTCTCTGCCGGAAGAATCCATATATGCCTGATAGGATGTCATATTGTCTCTGTACAGATTATCCTTGGTGTCGTCTGCCAGAGAAAACCTCATCTCAACAGGAGTATGGCGATCATTACTGATGGTAAAAAACAGCTGTCCGTGTCTGCCGGTACTGTTATGCCATGCAGGAGAACTGAACATTGAATTTCTTTTTGATTTCTCGCTTGCTACCAGAGTCCACTGATCAAATGTAGGAAGCATTGTCATTCCGGAATCAGGATCGCCAGCATAATAACCCACTGCATAAGTATCGAAAATCTCATTACTGTGAGATTTAAGATTGGCAATCATCTCCAGCTGCTTGGTGCTGTTGCTTACTTTCAGTTCCCTGGAAAACTCCGGTTTGGCAAATTTTCCCCAGATACTGGTTGAATCTATTTTATATACAAATACATCATCATCAGACAGATTTGACAGGATCAGACTCATTACAGACAGAGGAATCGGTTCTGAGTATTCGTTCCTCATTCCTGTTTCCTCCGGAGTACCGCTGAGATTTCTGACTGTCGTCGTTCCTGCCTTCAGGGTCGCATTTAAAGCCGGAACAATAGTTTTACCGGTTGACTCCTCCTTTATTTCCACAATTTTTCTGGTTGTGGCATCAAAAAAGGCAATCACAGGTATTTCTCCGTTGAAAGTCATATCCCTGTACAGTCCCCTGACCGCCAGCTTTTCAAATTCAAAGTTATTGTGAAACACTGTCACGTTATACAATTTCGAACCATCTGAAATCATATACTTCTGACCGGTCATCTCCCGGACAAAAACATTACTGCCGTCGACATAATCCGGCATTATGTCTCTGGAATCATTTGCAAGATCATCGGCTGTCAGCCCACTGCGGCGGTTTAAATCAACCAGAAGCTGAATGAAATTCAGATACTTTGTTTCCGGATTGGTTTTATTCCAGCTTAACTGACTGATAGTGCTTCCCAGAATATTTTTACCGGAGATTTCAAACTTTATGGAAGTTCCTGACATGGGAACAACAGTATCGGAAGGAACAATCTCAATGCTGCCCTGATTCTCAGAACCGGCATCTGAAAGAAACCTTGGAGTTCCCACCTGAATGTTTCTGATTACAGGCGCTGATTCATTGGCGGCGATTTTTTCCTGGGAGCTGAACAGTGCAGCAAGATATTCAGACATTCCTGATTTTGAAGAAAATTCAGTATTAAAATACCCGTCATAAACATTTACCCGCTGGAGGGGAACATAGATCCCGATACCTCCCGGATAGTTAAAATCATCTGTCTTTTCAGCTGCAATCACCATCTTTTTCATGGCTTCACGAACTTTTCGAATCTCAGGATCAAAATCCGAAGATACTTTCTGAAGCCTTTTCATCCAGTGATCAAGATCCAGAGATGAAAACATATATTTGCCCTTGATAAAATCGTCAAAGGCCTTGTCGGAGTAATGATATGTAAGGCTGGTATTTACGGTGAGAGCCGCGGTATCAGTTTCCGCATGCTTTTTCAGCTTTGAAGCAAGAGCATGTACTGCATCAAGCATATCGGGAACCTTTGATAAATCGTAGAGCGAAAAGGCGGCATTTTCAGAAACGCCGTTGAAATAATTGAAAAATCTGGTGTTCAGTTCAACGATCTTCCTTCCCAGATCCTCACTGCTTATGTCAGCGGTAAAAAATGGCAGAACAGATACATAATCAGTTGCATAACTTGGAATACTAGGCGGACTTGCCACCATGTAGTCAGCTACGGAGGCTGTTTCATATGCAACATCCATCTGTCCCATAAGACACATGTCGTAGATAACCAGATCAAACCTGCCGCGGGGAAGATCAGCCGCCCCTTTTTTCAGAGCACCGGTAAGCTGACCTATTGTCATATTGGTATGGTGTTCGTCATCCCCCATGTTTGAATGCCACCCGCCTCCATGATCCATGCTGACGAAGGCATATCGCTGAGCAGGAAATCTCTTCGAGACATACCGAACAAAATTTTCAATATTGACAGGATCTCCTGAGTTGATATCTCCCAGCTCCTCCAGCAGCTGAGAAGTGATATTCAAACTTATGTTCATGCTTTTTCTTGCATAGAAGCTGTGCATGTCAGGGGAAAGGGAGTTGCGCCTTACACGGTAGATTCTGGCACCGGTCCAGTTGCCGTAACCGGTTACAAAACCCCTGCTGCGATCCAGTTGGACAATTATTTCCACATTAGGCGGAAGTGCCTGCTCCATTTCCAGAAGATTGTTGATAAGAATTCCTTCAAGATTGTTGTCACCCGCCATATAAACCATGATCGTCCAGGCAGGAAGATTACCGGATGCGGCAGACTGCGTATCAGAATTCCTGAGACTGTCATCAGAACTTCCGCTCTGTGCACGAATGTCAGAAGCCGCATCGGCAAGTGCCAGTGAGGCCGGATAAGACTGTAACAATTCTCCGGAATTACTCAGAAGATCAGGTTCTCCGGCAGAGGCACAGGCATTCATGGAATATCCGTATGTCAAGCATAAAGCGGCAACCACAAATGAAACGGAAAAAATTTTTCTAGAGTTATTGAATGTTCCCATATCAGCAAAACTCCGCATGACAGATTATAAACAGATCACATTAAAACACCCGACTAAGGCACAGTTTCTAATCCGGCGTATGATCAAAACACTTTTCTTCATTATATTTTGTTGAACTGAGATAAAATCAGACAAATGCCCGAAACTAATCAATATTGTCAACTACCCATCACCTAAAGGAAATGGGCTTGTAACTACCCAGCCGTCGTAACGGATGTTACTCCTCCGGCCTTTAACCCCGATAGGTATTACTACCTAAAGTGGCGTTACATCATAGGGTGGCTGACAGCACCCTTTACAACAGAGTTTACTCAGTTGTAACTGCACCAGGTACTTGGCTATCTTCAAGATAGTTTATTCCCATACGGTGCAGATTCATAGCTCCAATACGGTCATCATTAGACTTATATCCGCAATTTTTGCAGCAAAACAAGTGTAATCGCTTATCTCTGTTACTTCTCTCAATATGTCCACACCTAGGACAACATTGAGATGTGCAACGAGGGTCTACTTTGATTACAGTCGATTGATTTTGTTTTGCTTTGTAAATAAGTTTCTGCTCAAGGTCATAGAAAGACCAGGAAACAGATACATAGCGGTCTTTAGTTCTAACACGTTCCGTAGCATTACGAACACCAGATAAATCTTCTAACACGAATAATGTATGCTTTGGATTATTGTCAACGAGTGCCTTAGATATGCAGTGGTTAACATCTTGCATCCAACGGTTTTCTCTTTGACCAATAGCTTTAATTCTTCGTCTCGAAGATGGTGTTCTTCGCATTTGGAGTTCTTTACGAAGCTTTGAATAATTAGCTCGCTTTTGCTTGATAGTTCTGCCGTTTACAAAACCAGATTTTTGTTTGCTATCATATGTAGCTACCACAAAATTGATACCTCTATCAATACCAACAACATTGGTGACTTTAGAAGCATCAAATTCTTCAACGTCGTATGTAACTGGGATATGTAAATAATACTTTCCCTGTTTATTTACAAGTTTTGCCGTACCGTATTTATAGATTGTAGGATGAAAATCATCAAAAGTTGCTGAACTACAGTTCTTTTCCGTTGATAAGTATTTTTTTCTCTCCAGACTTCTTCTCGATCTTATACTTATAGGTCTTTGCTTCAGGATCCTCTGCATATCCGGCAAAGCGCTCTTTCATGAATTTAAGTTCAGGAATTTCAAATAATGAAACATCAACCTCACCCGAACCATTCACTGCAAGACTGGAGAATATCTGCTTCTCGAACGGTTCGGCATTATCTTCAGGACATTCAAACCACCCGGAAAATTCAGCCTCAATATCAGAATCATTAATCTCTGTATCAATTTCATATGCAAAACGTGAATCACAGTTTATCAGAGAAATTTCCGAACTGCCGGAACGCGGACTTAAAAAGCTGGACATAAAAAATTTATCAGTCAGTGCAGTTATCGGAGACAGTCCCCTTTCTATCATATCCTTTCCGCCGTTCAGTTCGGACATTTCCGATCTGAATTTCAATCCGTCAACATCAAGTTCTCCGTCTGGTTTCCTGAGCAGAGCTCGTCCCAGAGAGAACTTTGACTTATGAGTATATCTGTTATTCCTGTCAGCCTCCGGATAAACCAGTGAAAGGTCAGGCCTTTTAATCTCCAGAGATTCTGAATCATCCTTATAGGAAATCAGACCTGCATATAACTCCGCTTCTTCAGAATCAATCATAATCTTAATCTTCTGAATGGTTGTCTCTTTGGCGCCGTCCTTGTATGACACCTCACCGAGCTTAAAGCGGATCCGGGCATAATCCGGAACGGATTCTGAAACATCGTCCACCAGAAATGTAAGTTTACCCTTTGACCAGGAGAAACCGCCGGAGGATCCCGGCTCAATCTCATATACAACCTTCAAATCATCAGTGATCCGGTTATACTTTACTGACAGATCCATAAGTGACTTCTGAGCTTCGCTGATCTGTTCCTTCCGTTCCTCCGGAATAATCAGAGAACCGGTTAAAGAGAAAGCCCCAAAATCCACATGCAGATCGCAGTCATAACTTTTTCCTGCAAAAGCTACGGATACAGGATAACTTCTTTCTGTAAAACCGAGATGTCTGCTTTTTCCGATCTCTGCCGAAATATTCTTGTCCTCCAGAAATCTGGACAGTTTTTTGTTGATTTCAGAGATCCCGTTTTCAAACCGGTATTTGGTGTATGTTACACACCCGCACCAGGCTCCCCACAAAACAACCGCACCGCATAAACCGGCCACAGCCTTATGCACATTATTCATTTAAACTCCAGAAAACAGTTGAGACTGCTAATCAATATCGGCCAGGTTACCTTTCGTTTCCAGCCAGACCTTTCTGTCATCTGTCCTTGATTTATTCAGCATCATATCCATAACAGTAAATGCATCCTGTTCATTGTCCGGAAGCACAAGTTTCACCAGACGTCTGGTATTCGGATCAAGGGCTGTTTCACGAAGCTGGCCTGGATTCATCTCGCCAAGACCCTTGAATCGTGTAATCTTAAATGAATTTTCTGTAAGACGCTTATTTTTCTTCATAAGACTGGCGATAATACGATCTCTTTCAGTCTCGTCCTCGGCATAATAGGATTCATTATCCTTGTTGTTCACTGTAACTCTGAAAAGCGGCGGCATGGCCACAAACACATGACCGTCCCTTACCAGTCTTGGAAAATGTCTGACAAAAAGTGCACAGAGAAGAGTTGCTATGTGGAGACCGTCAGAATCAGCATCGGCAAGGATGCATATCTTCCCGTAGCGAAGTGAATCAAGATTGTCAGAGCCAGGATCCACACCTATTATCTCGACTATATCCCTGATAATTTCGGATTTTAAAAAGTCATCCTGATCCTTGTCCCAGGTATTAAGAATTTTTCCCCTGAGCGGCATAATCGCCTGATTCTGGCTGTTTCTAGCCTGCTGTGCAGATCCTCCGGCAGAATCACCCTCAACGAGAAACAGTTCGGAATGCATAGGATCCTCTCCATAGCAATCCTTAAGTTTTTCCGGAAGAACAGGTCCGCGGGTCGCTTTTTTTCTGACGACGGCCTTTGCACTCTGCACCCGGTTCTGAGCTGTTGTAATACAGAAATCAGCAATCTTTCTTCCCTGATCCGGGTTTGCATTAAGCCACAGAGTAAAGGAATCCTTCACCACACCGAGAACGGCGGCGGCACACTCGCGAGATGAAAGTTTTTCCTTGGTCTGACCGGAAAACTGAGGATCCGTCATTTTTACGGAAAGAATATAGGTACAGCGCGCACATACATCATCCGGAAGAAGTTTAAGATTCTTTGGCAGCATATTCTGAAACTCGCAGAACTCACGAATGGCATCGGTAAGACCCTGTCTGAAGCCGTTGACATGAGTACCTCCGAGAAGGGTCGGAATGAGATTAACATAGGATTCAGTAACAGTTACATTATCCTCGGGAAGCCAGGAAACAGCCCATTCAACTTCCGTGGTTTCCTGTCTGACCTTTCCACAGAACGGCTCATCCGGATACGACAGTTTATCCTTTACAGACTCCTTAAGATAATCACTGAGTCCGTCCTTGAAACACCAGCTTTCCTTTTCACCGGTCTGTTTGTTCTCAAAACTGATCACAAGGTTGGGACAGAGAACAGCCTTGGCCTTAAGAACATGCTTGAGACTCTGCACATGGAAATTAGGTGAATCAAAATATTTGGCATCAGGCCAGAAACGGACTTTGGTACCGCGGTTGTTTCTTCCACAGGTTCCAATCTTCTTCAGATCCTCTGCCTTATCCCCGTTATTGAAAGCTATGGAGTACACTGTCCCGTCACGTCTTATAACAGCCTCAACTCTTGTAGAGAGAGCATTTACAACAGAAACTCCAACTCCGTGCAAGCCGCCAGAAAACTTATAATTCTGCTGATCGAATTTTCCTCCTGCATGAAGGCGGCAGAAGATCAGTTCGACCCCGGATACCTTTTCCTCCGGATGTATATCCACCGGCATACCGCGACCGTCATCATCCACCTCAAGAGAATTATCCTCGTACAGCGTCACAGAAATTTTGCGGGCGTAGCCTGCCAGTGCCTCATCCACGGAATTATCAATAACCTCCTGGGCCAGATGATTCGGACGAGTAGTATCCGTATACATGCCCGGACGGCAGCGAACCGGATCCAGTCCCTTCAGAACAACAATATTTTCTGCCTTATATGCCTTTTCCTCAGCCATTGATCCACCAAAAAATCAGTATAAAAAAAAGCTGCTGTTCATCAGCAGTAAAAAAATAAAAATATAACCCGATACAGCAGTAAAAGACTGCGAAGCATAAATGTCGCAGCCGTTCCGCCCTGCTTCAGATATTTTCGAACCCCAGCAGGTATTCAGCTATTTCCGGACACAGAGATTCAAATCCCAGCACCCTGTGGGTTTCTCCTTCAAGGAGACGGATATCACACCCTGCGAAAAAGCCCTGAGCCAACTTGTAATCCAGAACCTCATCCATAGTTCCGAGATATACCCTGAGAAGTCTGATATCCTTTTCATCATGCTCATCCTCAGCACCCCGGATCCCGGCTACAGTATCTTCCGTAAGAGTAAAAACCTCGCCTGTAGCGCTATTCATGTGCTGTCCAAGCCTTTCTTCCACCAGCCTGTCTGCTCTGACTACAGGATTAAGAAGAACCCCGGGAATATTCAGTTCCCGTGCCAGCATTCTGGCCCAGAAACCGCCGAAGGAACTGCCCACAACACCGGAAGGGGTATTTTTGTCCTTCAGAAAATCCTTTATGGATGCGTAGGCTTTAAGCGGATTATTATCTATGTCAGGAGATAAAAGTTCAACATCCGGATAAGTCCTGCTGAGAAATTCTCTGAAAATGCAGGCCTTGACCGCATTGCCGCTGGAAAGAAAACCGTGAAGATATATTAGAGTCTTTTTCATGAGTCATTGCTCCTGTCATTCAAAAAAAGATTTATATGCCGCATGCTCCAGCAATCTGAGAATCAGTTCATGCAGCAGAAATAAACACACTCAGGGAAATAAACCGCAGGATTTCAGATTCAGAATATTGTAGCGGTTTTTATACCGGAATACACAGTTTGTCAATACCCGGAGGAAGCAAAATCAGGAACGTAAAGTCCAGAATGCAGACGATGAACAGATGTTTCAAAGCTTCCATCACGGTGAAGGAGCAGTTCACGCCAGCCTGGTTCGGCAGTATCCAGCCCGAAGGAGTCACTGTCCGGAAGAAACTGTATGCTGGTAGCGGGAGAGGAAATATAGCGGATACGATCATGAACCTCGTCAGTCTCCTGATGCACATGACCACACAGAACGCAGCGTACATTCGGATAATGATGCAGTACGCTGGTAAATTCATCAGCATTCTTCAGATAATGCTGATCCAGCCAGGCGCTGTTGACACGGAAGGTGTTATGATGAATACAGATGAGAGCATTCATATCCCTGTGACTGTCAAGACACTGAGTCAGAAACTCGAACTGATCAGGAGGAAGATAGCCGCACGGATTGCTGTACACCTGTGCGTTAAGCATTATTATCTGCCAGTTGTTACAGAAAATCTGTCGTGCTATGGAAAGACCCAGTCCCGGGAATATTCTGTACATCAGAGGTCCGTCGTCATGATTACCTGGGAGCCAGAACATCGGCTTTCCGACCTGTCTTATCATGGATGCAAACCGGCGATAGGAACCTTCAGAATAATCCTGGGAAATATCTCCGGTTACAAGGATCAGATCCGGTTCATTCTCACCTCTGAGAGCGGATATTTCATTCAGCACGGCCTGAAAGCTGTCAGCAGTGACAACTCCCAGCAACGATCCTTTCGGATCATTGAATATATGCAAATCTGTGAGCTGAACGATTTTTACAGTTTCAGGATCAGCAGATTTGACACTGGCTGTTTCCATCATTTGACCTGTACCTGCTCCAAGAAAATATCACGATGGGAAGCTAAATAATAAATACTGATCAGTGCCGTGGCATTGCAGATCCTGCCGTCATCAGCCATGGAAAGAGCTTCTTTGAAAGGAACTACATGAACTCTTATATTCTCATGCTCATCAGCCAGTCCGTGAACACCTCCCGCCTTTGAACTGTCAACGGTACCGACGTAGAGATAGAGTGTCTCCGATGTTCCGCCGGGACTTACAAGATAACGTGTCACAAAGCGCAGGTTTTCAACTGACACTCCTGCCTCTTCAAGAGACTCGCGGACAACAACATCCTCCGGTTTTTCACCCGGTTCGTTAATACCTGCGACAACCTCGTAAAGCCACGGATCCATACCGGCGGCAAGAGCTCCTATTCTGAACTGCTCAATCATGACAACCGCATCTTTGACCGGATCATACAGCAGCACGGCAGAGGCATGTCCGCGCTCAAACAGTTCACGTGTAAACTCCTCTGACATGGAACCGTCATAGAGGCGGTGTCTTACCGTATAGCGATCCATTTTAAAAAAACCGTTATAGCAGTTTTCCTTTTTTACAACCTCTGCATCACTGATATCAAATTCCATAATCACCTGCACAAGAGCAAACACAAAAATTTTTTCTGCTGTCCGGCAAAAAAACACCAACTTTCTCAATAAGAAAAAAAGCAGAACAGTACTCTTAAAAATACGGCAGTCCCAGTGGTCATTACTGAAAGCGTATCGAATAAGTACTTTTCTTCCGTGAAGACCGGGTCGTCTGTCCGTCTGTTAAGAATTTTTCTGCAAAGCCGGAAACAATAGGCAACGCATTATACCATGAAAAAAAAACTGTCATATTTTACGCTATTCCGCAAAATCACAATATAGTTCAAAAAACCGCCGAATTTATTAAAAATTTGTGAGAAAGAGCAATATAGAATCGGTCAGGATATGTTCATGAGGATTTCTTGTCACAAACCATCTAAAATAACAGCTGATACAGACACACCTTCATCCATTCAGAGAGAAAGTCTGTCCTGTGAACGGGAGAACAGCAGAATGAACAAAAATGTGGCAGTCATCGGACTCGGCTCCATAGGACGTCTGATAGCAGCAAACATCATGGAAAAAGGTATATACTGCTGTTTTCTCGACAGCAGAAGCAGCCGTCAGCACAATGAAAAATTCATATACCAAAAAGGAAAAACGGTTCTGAACTGCAGTGTTCCATGCGGAACCGGTTTCAAAGATGCAGATCTATACATTGTCACACTGAAAACCTACCTTAACGGTGAGGTTCTGACTGCTCTCAGAGATCAGATTACCCCCCGCATCCCTGTTCTTGTTCTGCAGAACGGCATGGGAAACTGCGAAACAGTACAGGAAATACTGCCGGACAATCAGATTATTCCAGCCACGACAACAGCCGGAGCCTACCGTCTGGAAAACACTGTTGTTCACGCAGGAGACGGCGGAATATTCTACGGAGGATCAATTGATCTCGGCTGGCTGAGCACAGATCAGCTTCCATGGTTCAAAACTGCCGGCATAGAAAGAATGATGCTGATGAAACTTGCCGCAAACTCTGTCATAAATCCGCTGACTGCTCTTTTAAAAAAAACAAACGGAGTCTTAAATTCTCACAAAGAACAGGTGAAAGAACTGACTGAGGAAATATATAATGTTGTAGGACGTATCGACTGCAGTATTACACTTGACGAACTCAACCGTTATATCTGGGATATAATCAGCAGAACAGCTCAGAACCGATCCTCCATGCTTTCGGATCTCATAAATGGAAACAAAACTGAAATTGACAGCATCGCAGGATATGTAATCACTCAGGCCGAAAAACAGGGCATTCCTCTGCCGAAGCTGAGGGATGTCTACAATCAGATAAAAGAACAGGAGAGCAAAAATGACTAAAGCACTTATTGTCACAGCAAACGGCTGCGAAGAAATAGAAACAATTGCCACCTACGACCTTCTTACCAGAGCCGGCATTGTTACCACACTTGCCGCAGTGGATGAATCGGATGTTGTTGTAACAGCAGCCCATAAACTTAAATTTATAGCAAACTGCACCCTCAGCCAGAAAATCACAGAGGATTTTGATGTCATTGTACTGCCTGGAGGTCTGCCGGGATCAGAGCATCTGAGGGACTGCAGCATTCTTATTGAAATGCTCAGAAGACAGAAGAAGGCGGGAAGATGGATTGCCGCAATCTGCGCAGCACCCGGCTATGTTCTCGGAACACACAATTTGGTGGGAAATGCCAAAGTTACCGGATATCCGGGAACTGAAAGCTGCTTCAAAACAGGAACCTTTGTAGATCAGAAAGTCTGCGTTGATACAGAGGAACATCTGATCACCGCGCAGGGTCCTGCCTTCACAAACGCCTTTGCTCTGGCTGTGATTGCAAATCTCTGCAGTGTTGAAGTAATGAGAAAGGTTGCCGACGCAGCACTTATCACTGCATAACCGCTTTTTTTAGACAGATCTCTTTATTGAAAGAAAAAAAGGTCTATAATTACTGTCAATTTTGCTAAAGTTAAACTGATTATCTTTCGATAGTTTTAATGCTGTTCGAAAATTATTCAAAGAGGGATAGAAATGGGTTTTTTCGATAAAATTTTCAAAAGCGTCAGTACTCCGGTTGATCCGCTGCACAAGGTAACAGAAGAAGATCACCGCAATGCAATGATCAAGGAAAGAATGGATCTGTGTACCAGCATATACAATACTCCGAAACCAGAGACAGTCCAGAGAGACGGCGGACGTGACATAGCACTTACCGGCTGGCAGATCTGCAATGTAGAGGAGCGTGACACTCGCCATGATAACCGCCGTATCGGTTACCTTAAACTGTTTAAAACCAAAAACGACAAGTTTGTATGTCAGCGCATGACTCTGATTGATGATGAGGAGAAGCATTACTATGCTTCAACTGTTGAAGACATCGTGGACATAAAGAATTTCTTTGGAAATGACGGTCTTGGTGTGGCCATGATCCTGATGCTTGATCGCATCTCAAAGGAATGGTAACACTGCTATCCCACGGATCCTGAGATCCGGTTCTCAATAAACTCAAAGCGAAGTCCCGGAGACTTCGCTTTGGTGATCAGAGTATATGAAATAATCACAGACTTAATTCTGAACGTTCCGGATCCTGTTGATAATACCGGTAGTGGAGCAGCCTTCCTTAAAGGAGAGTATTTCAACCCTGCCTCCGTTTTCCATGACCTCCTTTGCTCCGGCAATCTCCTCGACCTTATAGTCGCCGCCCTTTACGAGAATGTCAGGAAGGATCTCAGAGACAAGTCTCCTTGGTGTATCCTCGTCAAAAGGAACAACCCAATCCACACAGCCGAGAGCAGCCAGAACCTCCATGCGATCTTTCAAAGTGTTAACAGGTCTTGAATCACCCTTAAGTCCTCTGACCGACTGATCAGTATTTACAGCAACAATAAGTCTGTCACCAAGCTTCCGGGCCTGCTTCAGATACTGACAGTGACCGGAATGAAGGATATCGAAGCATCCGTTTGTCATAACCACCACTTCTCCCCTGGCTCTGGCACCTGCAACCAGCTTTCTGAGTTCAGTCTCGGAAACAACCCCTGTCTCCCCGCCTCGACTTTCACCCAGCTCGGTCTCTAGTTCGGATACAGAAACAGTTGACGTACCGAGCTTGCCCACAACTATACCGGCGGCAACATTGGAAAGAGCGCATGACTCTCTGAAGGATCTTCCTGTCGCAAGCGACGCGGCCAGAACTGCGATTACAGTGTCACCTGCACCGGTAACATCATAAACCTCTCTTGCATTTGTCGGCAGATGAAAATCATCTTCATCAGAGGAAAACAGAGACATGCCCTTTTCAGATCTGGTTACAAGAAGATTGGAGAGATGATATTTTGACATCATGGCTCTGGCCCGGACCGCCAGATCCTCCTCGCTCTGAACAGAGCCGGCAACAGCTTCAAACTCCGACAGGTTTGGTGTTATTACAGTAGCTCCGTCATAGCGCTCAAAATCCGTACCCTTTGGATCAATAAGCACAATTTTGCCAAGAGATCGTGCCATTTTTACTATTTCTGCGGCATGTTTCAGAACACCCTTGCCGTAATCAGAGAGGATTATCACCTGAAACTCGTTAATGCAGTCTCTGATCACTGTCATCAGTCCGGTCGGATCCACATCAGTAAAGTTCTGCTCAAAATCAAGTCTGATAAGCTGCTGATGACGGCTGAGAACTCTGGTTTTGGTTATGGTGGGATAATTCTGAATCTGAATGAAACGGCAGAAAACCCCCTTCTCCACCAGCATGGATGTAAGTTCGCTTCCCTCACGATCAATTCCCACATAGCCAACCAGCGTGCAGCTGCCTCCAAGACTTGCAATATTCAGAGCCACGTTGGCGGCGCCTCCGGGTCTTGATTCCTTCTTCTGAACCCTCACTATAGGAACCGGAGCCTCCGGAGAAATACGTGATGCCGGACCGGAATAATAGCTGTCCAGCATGAGATCACCGATCACAAGAACCTTGGCCTTTGAATAATCAGGGATGTTCATTTTCATACTTTATTCCTACTTTCTGTGAAGACTTTCTGAATTGCTTTCGTAGTAACTTGGATCCGTCTCATGAGGTCTTGTTTTGAACCGGCAGTGAACCCACATATACTGTTCCGGAGCCTCATTAATCGCATCTGCCATAATTTTATTATAAGTTGTTGCATCCTGCTCCAGATCGCCTGTAGGATAGTTCTCCAGCTTGGGCTGTACAACCAGTCGGTATTTGCCACCAGGAAGGCGGTATGCATAACTCGGTATACTGACAACATTCTTTACCCTGGCTAGCGTTGACGGTGCGGTTACCGTAGGACAGTCAGGAACGGCCATGAAGGGAACAAAGACGCGGCTGTGGGTACGGTAATCCTGATCGGCGGCATACCATATCGGATTACCCTCCTTCAGAGCCTTGATAATGCCTCTGACATTGCGGTGGCTTACCATGTACTTGTTTGCCCTGGTGCGCCCCTCGGTCTGCTTGCGTTCTATAACAGGATTGCGGTTAGGCTTGTATACGCCTACACCCGGATGAAAAAGGGCATACATTCTTGCGTGCATTTCCAGATCAAGAAAATGACATGTTAACACCAGCTGACCACATGATTCGTAATCCATGATATTTTTGATACTTTCATCTGAAACATCCATATGCCGCCGCACCCGATCATCAGACCAGTACCACGCCATGCCTGTTTCAAACACAGCTCTTCCCATGGATGAGAAGTTCTGCCTCAGAAGATGTTTTATCTCATCTGATGACATATCCGGATAACAGAGTTCAAGATTTCTTCTGGCAATACGATAACGCCGGCGAAGAACAAGACGCATCAGCAGTCCTACGGCATCTCCCAGAAAATATATGATTGGCAAAGGGAGAAGAACGGCAAGACGAAGCAGAAAAAAGAGCATCCGTACCGGCAGATACCTTATATCCCACCATGCAGGATATTTTTCCTCGCCTTCCATTTTTACCAGATGTCCTTTCTGCGGCGATGAGGTTTTGGAATATAGACCAGAATAAGACCGAGGATCACACCTATGCCAATAAGCGACGCTCCAACCTTTGCCCAGTGGGTCTGGATCTGCTGTTCAGAATTCTCCACCTGATTGGTAAGTTCAGCGTTCTCCTCCTCAAGAGCGGTTATTTTTTTCTGCTGCTCCTGAATGGTGGCGTGAGCGTTCCTGTTATCCTCATAGAGAGAACTGTACTTGCTTTTCAGGGCCTTGAGTTCCCGGGCCTGCTCCGAATCTATGTTGGCAAGCTTTGCGTTAAGCTCGCTGTTAACCTTCTGAAGACTTGCAACCTGAACCTTGTAACTTTCATGTGCCTGAAGATTTTTGGTCTCAATCCACTTCTGACGGCCCTTGAGATCCTCAATCAAACTGAAGCCGTTCGACTCCTCCAGAACCTTTACCGGATCGCCTGAATTTACACTGCCCTTCTGAACAACATTGTGCTTTGGAGCACTGCGCAGATAGTAAAAAGCATTGTCGGTCACGTACATAATTTTGCCTGGTCTTGAAGACCTGGCCGTAGCTGCACTTTCCTCCCCCGCCTCATTGGTCTTGGCATCTGTATTTTCACCTTCCGCCATAACAGAAGCAGGCAGACATAAAGCCAGCAAAAAAGCTAGATAAGAAACTCTCACAGTAAAATCCTTCAGCGTGTCAAACACACTCATCAATCTCCACAAAATGCTGCAGAGGACAAAAATCTGCTGCCGCAGTTAAAACGACAGCCTCTCCATACCCCGGCTGAAATCGAATTCCGCGATGCTGATGCAGCATGAACAGAAAACAGCACAATCCCTGCTTTCGTGCCTGTCATCTCCGCAGACGGAACCAAATCAAACAGATCTCAGCGTAACTCAAATTCATTGTACCATAAAAGAGTTAGTTATTAACCTGCATTGCCGGCGGAGGATGTTATCCCTGATTCAAAAAACCGGGCAAAGGCCGAAGCCGAATTTATCTGCAGTATCTGGCTGTTCAGGCGCAGTTCGATTCTCCCATACACTTTGGCGGACAAACCGGCATTTCTGAAATGAATAGTATGTGTTGAGAGGTGAAACTCCATACTGCACCGGGCTGCAGCATATCCTCCCCGATCAGCAGGTACTTCGATACAAGCTACACACTCCTAGGCACAGTGCAGCTCGCGTTGAAGCTGACATAAGTCTTCTTATATTCAGGAGCCGAAATATAACAACCTGATTTCAATCTGCCTTACGCATCTCCCCGGAACTCTTTCCTCTGAAAAAAATCCAACCGTCTGTTTTTTCTGATACATTCTCATCCGGGAATTTTTTTGGAACTATCAGATTTGATAAAAACTGTTAAGAAAAAAAAGCTGATTATTTGTGGATAACGTAACATTATTGAAATTTAAAAATAGATCAGCATAGCATCATCGGAGATCCGCCGTGGCACTCAGCAGATTTATATAGTTAAATTAGACTGATGACGGATGTTCGCCTGCGGAGGTTTCATGTTTACAGAATATGCCCTTACAAAACTTAATAAGACAAGACAGCTTGTCGCAGGAAAACTGAAAAAAATTGATGCAATGCTGGATGCCCGCGAGCAGCTTCTTCTTAAATACTGTACACTGGTTGATCCCATAGTCGAAGGCACCCATCAGGAATACCCACCGAAGGACAAACTGGCGAAGTTCTGTGAATCTCTGATTGACTATACATCCCGCGGTCATTTCGACATCTATCCCCGTATTCTCCAGATTATGGAGACCCTCTCAGGCAAACGTCTGCTTGTGGCACAGAAGATAATCCCGAAAATCATGAACAACACGGAGGAGATTCTCTGCTTTGATGACAAGTACGGAGGAGAGGCGGATCCGCGACCGTCACAGGATTTGGATGAACTCAAAAAAGATCTCGGAAAAATAGGACAGATCCTTGAAACCCGTTTTACACTGGAAGACAGACTGGTAATTGTGCTGCAGATTATGGACGATCTGATGCAGGCCTCAGCCTCATCAGCCAAGCAGTAAGGGTTTCACATGATTAATGACAGACGACGCTTCAAACGCGTTTTCTTTGAATCCTTCGCAAGAATATCAGATGACAATGTTTCATGGCCGACCAGGGTAAGGGATCTTTCTCTGAAAGGAGCTCTCGTAGATCAGCCGGAGGGGTTCATCAGCAAAAACCAGAGCGGTGTCGTGCTGGAGATTGTTTTGCTGCCGGAAACCAGCATTTTTATGGACTGCATAATAATTTATGCAAACGGCAAGACAATGGGACTTGAATGTACTCAGATTGATATAGAAAGCATGACCCACCTTAAGCGTCTTATCGAACTTAACTCTGACGAAAGTGAATTTGTTCTCAGCAGAGATTTGAAGAATCTCTCTGACATTGATGAGGAACATTATCAAGATCACCAGAGCGGAGTAGATACCTAGTCCGTTCCGATTCGTTGTGTATTTTCATAGTTTACACCTCCTTGTTGTATGGGGATATATGTTAAGAACATATATCCCTTCTTATTTTCTCCTTTCAAGGAGACAGGCATGGCAGAAAGCGGCTCAGATAAGATCCACCAGCTGGGAGATTCTGGTTACCGGAATTATTTCCATGCCGGGAATGGGATGAGATGCGGACGGAGCATTGTCCTTTGGAATAACTGCCTTTTTAAAGCCGTGCTTGGCAGCCTCGGCAAGCCTCTCCTGTCCCGAGGGCACAGGTCTTATCTCACCTGACAGTCCCACCTCACCGAAGCAGATCATGTCCCTGGCAATGGGGTGATCCCTGTAACTGGACACCAGAGCCGCAAGAAGAGGCAGATCGGCACTTGTTTCGTCAACCTTGACTCCGCCCACAACATTGATAAATACATCCTGATCATTCATGCTGACACCTGCATGTCGGTGAAGCACGGCAAGAAGCATGGCAAGACGACTGCTGTCCGTGCCTACAGTAAGCCGGCGGGGATTGGCTGACTTTGTAGTATCGGCAAGAGCCTGCAGTTCCACCAGCATCGGTCTTGTACCCTCCCAGATTGCCATAACACAGGAACCGGAACTTATCTCCTGGGAACGGTTTAAAAAAATGGCGGAAGGATTGCTCACCTCCTTCATGCCGGTGCCGGTCATTGCAAAAACTCCGATTTCATTTACGGCACCGAAACGGTTTTTAAGACATCTCAGAGTTCTGTATCTTGAATCACTGTCACCCTCAAGAAGTATGGAACAATCAACACAGTGTTCAAGAACCTTCGGACCGGCAAGAGCTCCGTCCTTGGTCACATGTCCCACAAGAAAGCAGGCTATTTCCTTTGTTTTGGCAACTCTTGTCAGCACAGCCGCACATTCCCTTACCTGCGAAACAGATCCGGGAGCGGAAGAAATATCATCAAGATGCATGACCTGAATGGAATCAATAACCACTATCTGAGGCTTTAGATTTTCTATGAAGGCACATATATTCTCAATTGAAGTTTCAGACACCACGTTGAGTTTGTCTACGGGAAGCTGAAGCCTCTGGGCACGCAGTGCAACCTGCTGCAGCGACTCCTCTCCCGTTACGTAAAGAACGTTGTAGTTCTGAGACAGCCGGCACATGGTCTGAAGCAGAAGTGTACTTTTTCCAGCCCCGGGATGTCCGCCAACTATCATCGCTCCTCCAGGTATGATGCCGCCGCCAAGAACCCGATCGAATTCCCTGAAGGTGGTGCTGAAACGGTACTGCTGCTGAGTTGTAATTTCACTCAGTTTCTGAATTTTGGATGTCAGAGATCCGGCAAAGCCGAGACGATCCTGACTGCGGGAAGTTATACTCCCCGAAACCCTTGGCGGATCCTTCGGGATCCTAAACTCGCTGATAGTGTTCCATTCACCGCATTCCGTACACTGCCCCTGCCATTTGCTGAATTCAGCACCGCAGGAGTTGCAGACGAAGGCAACCTTGGTCTTACTCATTTTTTCTTACCAACTGATGTTTAAAAAGTCAGGTGAAATAACCTGGCAAACCAGAAAAATTTCAATACCTGCCAGCAGATCCCTGACTTGTCATTTATTGACAGAAGAATCAATCCTCCATAGATTATCATAAATGAAGTCGTTTTTTTCAGTTATGATAGAATACACTCCACACGTAACAGTCGATCTGTTCAAAGGCATATAAAATCAGGATTAAAAAATGACACTTGCTATTTTAGTTATTATCTTTGGAATATTTGCTCTGGTCAAAAGTGCGGATCTATTTGTGGAAGGTGCATCCGGTACTGCAAAATATTTCGGAATGTCAGAATTTCTCATCGGCATGCTGATTCTCGGATTTGGCACGTCAGCGCCTGAACTGCTAGTATCCGCCAGTGCATCCATAGACGGAAACGGAGCTCTCGCCCTCGGCAACGCCTACGGATCCAATATTGCCAATATAGCACTTATCCTCGGTGTCACGGCAATTATTTCTCCGGTTGTAATCCAGAAAAAAATCGTAAACGGAGATATGCCCCGACTTCTTGGTATTACCATTCTTTCCGTATGTCTTCTCTGGGATTACAGCATATCCAGAATTGACGCCTGGATATTGCTTGCTGTTTTTTTCGCTTTCATTGTCTATGCCGTCAAAACCGGAAAAAGCGAGCCGGATAAAAAAGCAGAGACAGCCAGGAAAAAAGAAGAGAAGCCAATAGTAATCTGGAAGGAAATAGTCAAACTGACAGCAGGTCTTTTGATTCTTGTCTGCAGTTCAAAACTTCTGGTATGGGGAGCTGTGGAAATTGCTCATATCCTCAAGGTCAGTGATCTGCTAATCGGTCTTACTGTTGTAGCCATCGGTACATCCCTTCCCGAACTTGCATCATCCATCACGGCATCCATAAAGGGCAACAACGATATGGCCATCGGAAATGTGGTTGGCTCAAATATATTCAACACCCTTGCCGTGGTCGGTCTTGCCGGAGCCATCGGAGAGGTAAAAACAGAGCCGGAAATTCTGTACAGAGATATGAGCATGGTTCTTTTCCTTACTTTGCTGCTCATCATCGTAAGTTTCCCTTTCATAAGGAAACCCGAAGGATTTATCAACCGCTACGAGGGTGTTGTACTGCTCTGCTCATATATAGCATACACAGTCTATCTGATCACGACTGCAACCGGTTCAGCATGATAGTTCGCGTCCGAGCCCGAGCAGAAACCGGAGCCAGATCATCAGGACATTCAGGAAAAAAGGCTTTCCGTTTTCCAGTGTTCAGAAATCAGGCTCAAAAAAAACAGTGTTCTTCTAACTCTGGCAGCGAGTCTGCGGCGACAATTCCTGCAGATTAAATCCGCTGATTTAGGAAAAATTCTCAGGCAAAAATCCGGTTCTGCACTTTTTCTGATATGAGTCAGGAAATGCATCATAATAAAAAGAGTCTGCATCCGGTTAAAATGCAGACCCTCAGTTTTCTTTCAGGATTTCAGATCCTGATCAGGCTGATACACCAGAAAAACTTATCACGGTATCAATGTCTGAAATGACGCATACCGGTAAATACCATCACCATATTATGCTCATCAGCGGCCTGAATAACTTCCTCATCGCGAATAGATCCGCCAGGCTGGATCACACACTGAATACCGCACTTGGCAGCAGCATCGATACCGTCACGGAACGGGAAGAATGCATCTGAAGCCATTACAGAGCCAGCAACCTCCAGATTCTCCTCCTTGGCCTTGATACCTGCGATTTCAGCCGAGTATACACGGCTCATCTGTCCTGCACCGATACCGATAGTCATACGCTCCTTTGAATAAACGATAGCGTTTGATTTAACAAACTTGCAAACCTTCCAGCAGAACAGCAGCTCCTCCAGTTCTGACTGGGTAGGCTGGCGTTTGGTTACAACCCTGAGATCCTCTAATCCGACCATGCCAAGATCCCTATCCTGAACAAGAAGACCTCCGTTAACACGGCGGCAGTCCATGGAAGGAACCTTTTTCTCCCAGAAGCCGCATTCCATCAGTCTGACATTCTTTTTCTGGGATACAATCGTCTGAGCCTCATCACTTACTTTAGGTGCAATAATAACCTCGCAGAACTGGTTGGCAACGATCTGCTGGGCTGTCTTTGCATCAAGTTCGCGGTTAAAGGCGATAATGCCGCCAAAAGCAGAGGTAGGATCCGTTCTGAAGGCCTTTGAATAAGCATCATGAAGATCTGAACCAAGAGCGACACCGCAAGGATTTGCGTGCTTGACAATAACACAGGCCGGTTCGTCAAACTGCTTTACACACTCAAGAGCAGCATCGGTATCAGCAATATTGTTATATGAGAGAGCCTTGCCCTGAAGCTGTCTGGCAGAGGAAACATTGGCTTCGGAATTATCTTTCTCAACGTAGAAGGCTGCCGCCTGGTGACTGTTCTCGCCGTAGCGCATATCCTGCTTCTTGATAAACTGAAGATTCAGAGTTCTTGGGAACTTGGAATCAGCAAAGCATTCCTCGGCAATGCCGTAGCTTGGTACTTTAGTTCCGAAATAATTAGCTATCATTCCGTCATACATGGCAGTATGCTCAAAAGCTGCAATAGCGAGATCAAATCTTGTCTCATAGGTAAGAGAATTTTCATTGGAATCCATCTCGGCAATCACACGGTCGTAATCACCTGCATTGACTACAATTGCAACATCCTTATGATTCTTGGCTGCCGCACGAACCATGGTAGGACCGCCGATATCAATATTCTCAATTGCCTTTTCCAGAGGACAGTCAGGATCTGCAACAGTCCTGGCAAACGGATACAGATTAACAACAACAAGATCAATAGGTTTGATCCCGTGCTGCTCCATTACTTCATCATCAATGGTGCGGCGTCCCAGAATTCCGCCGTGGATCTTCGGATGCAGAGTCTTGACTCTGCCGTCCATCATCTCCGGAAAGCCTGTATAATCACTCACCTCAATTACCGGCAGACCGGCCTGAGACAGCATCCGAGCAGTACCGCCGGTGGATAGAATTTCAACACCTCTTGAAGATAAAGCTTTGGCGAATTCCAATATTCCGGTTTTATCAGATACGCTGATCAGCGCTCTGCGAATTGGACGATTATCCATAATTACAACACCTTTCTGAATGTTAAAACAACTGTTCTGAAAAAAAACAATGTTCTGTTCTCATGAAAGCAGATCTTTCACAAAACAGAACTAAAAAACTTTTATCTGATAATACCAGCTTCGGGATTTCCTGACTAATCTGCCAGCTTCAGAATTCCGAAATCTGTACAGTTAATCAGATGTTCAGTATACCGGCAGACAGAGTCTCACGGGCAAGAAGATCAAGCAGTATTCAGACACAAATTCCGTGAGATTCATCAAACAATTAAAAAATTCTGAACATGAGAATTATATATGAAGGCTCTGTTAAAGAAAAGTATTGATGTAGTCTAAAAGGTAAAACCGGTGTTTTATGTCAGCAACGTTAAACCGGGAATAGCAGGGTTTGCCAGTACGTTAAGAAAGTCCATGCAAAGCGGAGTTTTGATTTTCAGATCAAAACCGGCGGAATACGGTTCCCTGGCAGTATGAGATAGATCAATACTTTTTCTGAACATGGCATGAAAGGGATCCAATCCTAAACATTACCGTTTCGGAAGAAAATTCTGCGGATTTACCGACTGGCCCCGATATCTTATTTCAAAATGAAGATTCACCATATTTGAATCAGTGTCGCCCATTCTTCCTATGATCTGACCGGATTTAACCTGTTCGAGTTCCTTAACCAGAATTCTGTCATTGTGTGCGTACGCTGATATATAGTCATCGTTATGCTTGATGATGATCAGATTTCCGTATCCTCTCAGGGCGTTGCCGGCATAAACTACCTTCCCCTCAGCAGCAGCCTTGATATTCTGCCCCTTTTTGCCGGCTATGTTTATACCGTTTGAACTGCCGGAGGAAAATTTCTTGACTATGGTGCCATAGGTCGGCCACTGCCATGTCAGCCTGGAACGGCTGTTATAGGCGGACTTCTGAGTAGGCACCTGTGGAGCATTCTGGGCAGGAGCCGGAACTGTTGAAATCTTGGCAGAGGTACCCGATGATGACGCCTGATATGAAGAGGAAGAAACAGCAGGACGGGAGGAAGATCCGGCAGCAGGACTGAAGGTTGGTTTTTTATCGTCAATAATCAGAAGCTGACCGGCATTGATCGCATAGGGCGGCTGAATATGGTTTATCTTTGCCATATACTCCACCGGCTTTTTATACTTTCTTGCAATTCCGAACAGAGTATCACCGGTCTTGACACGGTATACATTCTTTACATTGAGATTCTTGATCCTGACCAGCAGCACGTCACCCGGATAAATCACTGCATTTACGGGATCAAGTTTGTTGATCAGAGCAAGGGTTCGGTAGTCCAGACCGTTGGCAAAGGCTATGGAGAAAAGAGTATCACCCTTCTTTACCATATAATGATTGGAATCAACCTTTCCTGATCCGGATGAACTGACACTGCTCCTGACAGTCGTGCTGGAACCTGTGGTGGTACAGCCTGAAACTGCAAGAGATGCACAAAAGACCGCTGCGGCAAGTTTATAAATCTTCATCATGATCCCTTTTAATGGAATTTTTTCAGAGAGGAGAGGAAACCGTCAAAAATCCGGAATAATCTGCCGTAAACAGCAATACTGAACGGCCATGCCGAAAAATTTATAAAGGCTACGCGAATTTGTAAATCACAAATGCCGTTACCACAGCGGCAACCGTCATCCATCCTAAAATATCAATATACTTTCTTATTTTGTCCGCCATTGGCTTTCCTCCCACCTTTATCACAATCGCCTCAAGATAAAAGCGTGCACCACGACCAACTACAGAAACAAGTATGAAAGGAAGAAGAGAAAGCTGGGAAGTTGGATCCCAGAAACCAACACCACCGGAAGAGGCCATCATACCTGTAGTAATGGCAATAACCTTGTAGGGAATTGGTGTAAACGCACCGATAGCAACAAACAGAATACCGAAATCGGAGAACCACTGCTGAATAACATCAATATAGCGAATAAAATTCAGTTTTATAAAAATGTCCTCAATAAAACCGTTCCATGCATAATATCCCAGCAGATAGCCTACTATTGCACCGAGGACTGAAAAAAATACCGCATAGGACGCAATCTTCAGAGCCTGCTTTGGTCTGGCGAGACACATGGGAATAATCATGGCATCCACAGGCAGAGGCCAGAATATGGATTCTATGAAGGAATTCGCAGACATGAAAAACATGGCTCTGGGATGCTTTGAAAGCCTGATGCAGTAATCATACATCCTCTGGAAAATCTTCATGTCAGTCTGAAACCCCTGCAATAAGTGGAACAAAGTTAACCGGACCAAGGGACTGACGGGTAATTTCCCCGGTACTCTGCTTGCAGAAAACGCACAGTTCCTGATGCTGATCACCCACCGGCATAACCAGAAGACCGCCCGGATTCAGCTGTTCAAAAAGAGCCGGAGGGACATTCTGAGCCGCCGCTGTAACCATAATCGCATCATATGGCGCATTGGTCTTCCAGCCCAGTGTACCATCGGCGCAGAGAGCCTTGAAATTATATATTTCAAGACGGTAAAGTCTGCGTATGGAGTCCAGCTGAATATTGCGGATCCGCTCCACAGTGTAAACCATATCCACAAGCCGGCATAAAACCGCAGTCTGATAACCGGATCCTGTGCCAATTTCCAGAACTTTTCCGGGATGACACTTCATCAGAGCATCTGTCATTCTCGCAACAGTGGATGGCTTGGAAATCGTCTGTCCGCTTCCGATAGGCAAAGCCCGAGCGGCAAGAGTTCCAGCATTGAAGGAGGCATCAACAAACCGCTCCCGGGGCAAATCCATTGCCTCGAGTACCGAGCTGTCAACCTGAATACTTTCTCCCAGCTCTCTCAGCCAGGGCGGTAGTTTTTCTGCCATATTATTTTATCAAAAGAGCCACTGCCTCAACGGCAATTCCCTCTCCGCGTCCGGTAAATCCAAGTTTCTCAGTGGTCGTTGCTTTTACATTCACATTGGAAACATCAGTGCTGAGATCCTGGGCTATACGCTCACGCATTGTATCAATATAAGGTCTCATCTTCGGAGCCTGCGCAATTATGGTGACATCCACATTGCCTACAGAATAACCCATTGATCTTACCCTCTCATATGCATCCCGGAGCAGAACCCTGCTGTCAATATTTAAAAAACGATCATCATTGTCCGGATAAAGTTTCCCGATATCACCGAGAGCCGCAGCACCGAGGATTGCGTCTGTCAGTGCGTGCAGTGCCACATCTCCGTCGGAATGGGCAATCAATCCCTGCTCAAACGGGATAATCACACCTCCGATGGTAACGGGACCGTCACCGCCGAATTTGTGAACATCAAACCCGTGTCCTATTCTAATTATCATTCAGTCCGCTCCTGTTCAGTATAAATTCCGCCAGAGCCAGATCCGACGGACGGGTAATTTTAATATTGTCGGATCGGCCCTCCACCAGCAGCGGCCTGAAGCCCGCATACTCCATGGCCGATGCCTCGTCCGTAATGTTCCAGCCTGCTGCAAGAGCCTTTTTTATGGATTCCTTCAACTCTGAGGTTCTGAACATCTGGGGAGTAAGGGCATGAAACAGCAGACTGCGCTCCACGGTTCCGGTGATATTCAGTTCCTGATCTGTCCTCTTCATGGTATCCCTGACAGGCGTCCCGAGAATGCCTCCGCAACCGCCGGAAACTTTTTCAATCAGAAGATCCAGATCCTCATGGGTAAGGCACGGCCTTGCAGCATCATGAACCATAACCCACGGAGTCGAGACAAGACCTAGACCGGAAAGAACTGAGTCAACACGCTCCTCTCCGCCTGCGGCTCTGATTACTTTAGGATCTGCCGAACAGGCAAGTGAAGAGAAATAATCGTCATCGTCTCTGAGACAGACTATGATTTTTGAAACACGGGGATAACTGAGAAAAACGTCCAGGGTTCTTTCAAGAACTGTTCTGCCTCCGATTTTCAGATACTGCTTCGGCAATGCCGAATTCATGCGCCTGCCTATACCGGCTGCAGGAACAACAACATCAATATTCATTATTTCAACTCTTTGCGCTTCTCATCCTTGGATATAATACGGATAAAGGTTTCATCCTGCTTTATATATCCAAAGTCGCTGCGGGCAATGTCCTCTATTCCCTCGTAGCCTTCCTGAAGATCCTTTATTTCCGATGTTATAAGATTGTTGCGATCAACAAGACTCTGATTTACAGTCTCCTGATCTTCAATTCTTTTCTGATATTCCTTGTAGTCCTTCCATCCGTTTTTTCCGTACCAGAAATTGTACATTGTTCCCATAAGAAACAGACAGAGTACAAAAGTGAACAGCTTCATATAATACCCGCTACCAAACTTTTCTATACTCCATCTGAAATGAAGCATAAAAAAGTCAGATCCGATTATGAAAAGCCGCGACGGCACGCCGCGGCTTAACAGATTATAAAATCAGCCAGAACAGAGATTACTGACCCTTAACAGCCTTGCGACCTGCATATGGAGCAGCTATGCCCTTTGCAGTCAGCTCTTCCTCGATGCGGATCAGCTGATTGTACTTGGCCATACGATCTGAACGGCTTAATGAACCGGTCTTGATCTGACCTGCAGCTGTACCTACTGCGATATCAGCAATGGTGCAGTCTTCGGTTTCGCCTGAACGGTGAGAAACGATAGCTGTGTAACCAGCCTTGTGAGCCATCTGAATTGCATCAAGAGTCTCTGAAAGTGAACCGATCTGGTTAACTTTGATAAGGATGGAGTTAGCGATACCCTTCTCAATACCTTCCTTTAGAATAGAAGGATTGGTTACGAACAGATCATCACCTACCAGCTGGCATCTGCTGCCGATCTTGTCGGTAAGATACTTCCAGCCGTCCCAGTCACCTTCAGCCTGACCATCTTCGATGGAGATGATAGGATACTGATCACAAAGATCAGCCAGGAAGTCAGCCAGCTGAGTTGAGGTGAAATCCTTGCCCTCGGCCTTCATCTTGTAAAGCTTGGACTCGGCATCATAGAATTCTGAAGAAGCACAGTCCATAGCAAGGGTTACATCCTTACCAAACTCGTAGCCGGCCTTTTCAACAGCTTCCTTGATGGCAGCCATAGCCTTGGCAGTACCGGCCAGCTTAGGAGCATAACCGCCCTCGTCACCTACAGTGGTAGGCTGACCAAGAGCCTTGAGAACCTTTGCAAGTTCGTGGAAAATCTCAGCACCCATGCGGATAGCTTCCTTTACAGTCTTGGCGCCAACAGGCTGAACCATAAATTCCTGCATATCCATAGACCAGGCTGCATGAGCACCGCCGTTGATGATGTTCATCATTGGAAGCGGCATTGAGTATACACCGTGGGTGCCGTTGAGATCAGAAATGTGCTCGTAAAGAGGAACCTTCTTTGAAGCTGCGGCAGCCTTGGCAACAGCCAGAGAAATAGCGAGAATAGCGTTGGCACCAAGATTCTTCTTGAATGGATCGCCGTCTTTCTTGAGCATAACATCATCAACAGCACGCTGATCTACCGGATCCATACCAACGATTGCAGGGCCGAGAATTTCATTTACATTCTTAACTGCGGTAAGAACACCCTTTCCACCGAAACGGGACTTGTCACCGTCACGAAGTTCAAGAGCCTCACGAACACCGGTAGAAGCTCCGGAAGGAACTGCGGCACGACCCATTGAACCGTCATCGAGATAAACATCAGCCTCAACGGTAGGATTACCACGGGAATCAACAATTTCACGACCAATTACTTTTACAATCTTAGCCATTTTCTATCCTATAAAAAAAGTAAAGAACAAAAACAAAGCGTCTCCGATCTTAAAACCGGAAACGCAGATCCATATCAACTGCCCAGATGGGACTTTTTATAATCCTTGGCAGCCTTGATAAAACTTGTAAACAGACGGTGACCGTCACGAGGAGTCGAAGTAAACTCCGGATGAAACTGCACGGCCACAAACCACGGATGATTTGGAATTTCCACAATTTCCACAAGCTTGTTGTCTGCAGATCTGCCGCTTACTCTGATGCCAGCTGCTGTGAGACGGTCAATATAGGTATTGTTAACCTCATAACGGTGACGGTGACGCTCGTAAATCTTGGACTCGCCATAGATTTCACGAACCTTCGAACCTTCCTCCAGATTACAGAGCTGAGCACCGAGTCTCATTGTTCCGCCAAGATCAGAACCGTCTGATCTGTGCTCTATTTCACCATCCTCATTCACCCATTCGGTAATAAGAGCTATGACAGGATACTTGCAGTCGCGATCAAACTCGGTGGAATTCGCACCCTCGAGTCCGGCCACATTGCGTGCATACTCTATAATCGCCACCTGCATGCCGAGACATATTCCAAGATAAGGAATACCATGTTCCCGGGCATATCTGGCAGCCATAATCTTGCCCTCAATACCGCGGTTTCCGAAGCCTCCTGGAACAAGAATGGCATCAAGATGTTCAAGTTCATCAAGACCGTTCTTTTCCAGATCCTCGGAATCAATGTAGCGGATGTCAACATTCACCAGGTTCTTAAGACCTGCATGCTTCAGAGCCTCGTTAACAGACTTGTAGGCATCATGAAGAGATACATACTTGCCCACCATGCCGACGGTAACCTCGCCTGCTGAATTAGCCTGCTGATATATAACCTGATCCCATTCTGAAAGGTTGGCCTCGGGACAGTCAAGTTTGAAGCGATCCACAACAAACTGATCCAGACCCTGGGATTTGAGGATCTGAGGGATCTTGTAAATCGAATCCACATCCTTGAGTGAAATAACGGCCTTTTCAGGAACATTGCAGAACAGTGCTATCTTCTTCTGCTCGTTTACCGGAAGATTGCACTCGGAACGGCAGATAAGAACATCCGGCTGAATGCCAATGGAAAGAAGCTCCTTTACGGAATGCTGCGTAGGCTTGGTCTTGACCTCGCCCGAAGTCTGAAGATAAGGGACAAGGGTAAGATGAACATAAATCGTGTTCTCGCGCCCCAGATCGGCACCGAACTGTCTTACAGCCTCCAGGAAAGGAAGAGATTCAATATCACCGACAGTGCCGCCGATTTCAACAATGGCTATGTCATGACCGTCACCGCCGGATCTTACGCTCGCCTTTATCTCGTCGGTAACATGAGGGATCACCTGCACTGTCTTGCCAAGATATTCACCTCTGCGCTCCTTTGCCAGAACTGATGAATAAATCTTGCCGGTGGTATAGTTGTTGTGACTTGACATCTTGGTGCGTATGAATCTTTCATAATGTCCGAGATCCAGATCGGTCTCCGCACCGTCCTCCGTCACATAGACCTCTCCATGCTGAATCGGACTCATGGTTCCCGGATCCACGTTGATATAAGGATCCAGTTTGATCATTGTTACGTTGAGACCGCGTGCTTCAAGGAGGGTTGCCAGAGATGCTGCAGCAATACCCTTTCCAAGGGAGGATACAACACCGCCGGTTACAAAAATATACTTAGTTGCCATAGAGAACCATTATTCACAAAAGAGCCGTCAGGACACCGGCCTAATCAGAAGGGTGAAGCCTTCAGCAGAGACGGATGACAGAAGAAAATTCAGACAGACACCGGTATCCGGTTCCCATGCTCCGTTAGTACCGTCTTCGGGAACAAATCACTGTACAGGAATACAGCTTCAGTAGTCTCCGGAATATTGTCATCCGGCACTCTGTTCAAACCGGGAGACTGTTCAGAACTGCAGATCACTGCTCTGATCTGAAAAACGGCATCTGTTCCGACATTCAGAACATAACCATTCAGTCTGTATCCATTGAAAAAAGCGGGTGCCGTCAGCACAAAAAAGCCTGTAACGATTATAATATAGCAATGGGATCTGTTCAACAAAAGTGTTACATCTTCAGCAGAGTACGGACTTTTTGCCCTTTCATTTCAGAACGGTTTCCTCAGGCGTCACATCGTACCACGTCCTCTCAAGCATAATATCTGCAAACCGCGCGTAGCAGAGAGCAAGATCCTCCGCATAATGAGAGGAGTCAGGCACAGGCAGAAAACCGGAATCCTCATGCCGAAGAGTAAGCTTTCGGCCGCCCGGCATTACAACTCCCATAAGTCCGTCAGGCAGAAGATAGGCGAACATGCCCTCATACCTTAAAACGGCACGCCCGGCAAAGCTGTCGGGAAGGTCCAGCAGATTATGACCAACAACCGGCACGGCGGCACTGACTCCTGCCAGATCAAGAACTGTCTTCGGAATGTCAATCTGACTTACCGCTCTTTTCTCAAAATACTGTTTTACCCCACCTCCGGCAAATGCAGCGGGGATCCGGAAAGATTCCAAGGGAACAAGACTGCTGTCCCGGTATATTATGCCGTGATCTGCCACAACCATGATAACAGTATTTTCAAAATATCCCCGATCCCTGATTTTTTCAAAAAAATCACCCATCATCCTGTCTGCATAATAAAAGGCATTAACGGTAGTGTCTCCCATTTCCACGGAATACGGCTCCACCCTGGAAACAGGATAGTCATAGGGATATTTTCCTGAATTTGTTCTGATCACGCTGAAAAAGGGCTGATCATGAGCATAGGCTTCGTCAATGATGCCGATAGCGGCACTGTAGATATCCTCGTCACCAGCACCGTTTATCCCGTCATACCTGAGATCCTGAAACGAGGAATACCCGAAAACCCTTCCGTATCCGCTGTGCTCAATATAGTTTTTCAGTGATCCGCTGACAAGACGGTCACCATATACAAAACTTGTTGCATATCCGGCCCGGTTAAGCTGCTGAACAATGCTGTAAAAATCCCCGGTTCCGAGTCTGCTCGTAAAGGCGCCGTGAAGAGACGGCACTGCACCGGATGTCAGCGCTTCCAGATTTACCGTGGAGGATCTTGATACGGCATACATGTTGAGCAGGCAGTGTCCGGTCAGGCATATACGATCAAAACTCTGGGATACGTTGCGTCCGCCGTATGTTCTGGAGAATTCAACTCCAAGAGACGGACGAACTATCATGATAATATTCCTTTTACGGCCGTCAGCCGAGGATCGGAGAACATTCATGGTGGGACGGGCCGGATCCGTATAGGCAGGAGAATAGTCAAAATCCGTATCCTGTCTTATTCTGGTAATTACATAACTTGGCGGCAGAGCTTCGCTGAAAACACGGACATCTCTGCTGCGATCTCTGACAGAATCAAAAAGTGAGTACAGAGAATTGGAAACAAGAGTGTTGCTTATGCGGTTATAGGAAAAAAAATGACTGCGATAATCATAAACCTCTCCGGTAAAGGATCCTCTTACTGAAAACCACAGTACAGCTCCCACAAGAAAAAAAGCCGTCAGAGCCGGAATGAATTTTGCTCTCGGATATTCCTCAAAAAAGAAATTAACAAGCCGGGCAAACACCATAACACCGATCAGAAATGCTGCAATAACCACCAAAAACAGAGTTGTGCTGCTCTCATAAAGAAAAACGGGCAGACTTCCTACCCAGGGTATGTCGTCAAAGAACAGTTCCCCAGGCCGGTATCCGGTCATGAATACAAAGAAAAAGGATACAAGCTCAGCGAGAAAAAGGATGTTGATGAAACAGAAAAGGTAGAAATATTCCAGCTTGCGTACGTACCTTGCAGACTCCTCCGGCATGACAGAGATCAGAAAAACCAGCACCAGCGGGATCAGAAGTGCGCATGCAACAACCTGAATATCAGTAACGGCACCGGATGTAAGAAAAGAAAGGAAATCAGTCTCACTGCCGGAAAGCAGCATGCCTGCGCCGACAGTTCTGAACATGGTTGTCAGAATCAGACAGCAGAAACTGAAGCATAAGAAGTGACGGTAAAAAATCAGAGCTTCAATCAAACGCTTCATACACAGCCGCCCCCGCTCCGGCAGAATGATGATTTCAGCTACAGTCTTTTGGCACTTATAACATCATCAATCTGATTTATTTTTGAAATGATTTTGCTTAAGTCACTGACGTTGTAAACCTCAAGATCAACATCTATGTCAGCAGTCTGAGTATTTACATTGGACTTGGATCTGACCCCCATAACATTGACCCGCTCATTGGCAATTACGGTAGTAATGTCCCTTAGCAGTCCCGGCCGATCTCCGGCTATTATTCTCAGGGTAATGGCGTAGCCCTGGGAGTAGTTGACGGCCCAGTTTGCCTCTACCACTCTTTCCGGATAGAGCTTGTTCTGATCCGCAAACTTGACGCAGTCCACCCGGTGGATCGTAATACCGCGGCCGTGAGTAATAAAACCGACTATATCATCCCCCGGCACAGGACGGCAGTGGCGGCACATGTGACTGAGGAGATTGCCGACTCCGTTAATCACAATATTTCCGGAACCCTTTTCAGACTTCGTACCTCTGGCAGTTTTTTCCGTGTCATAACGATCCAGAATCTCCTGATCATTCTCCGCGGCTATGGTGATACGATCCTTGAGACCAAGCTCCATATAGTTGATAAGCTGATTTATCTTTATGATGCCCGCACCCACATTTACGATGAGATCCTCGGTATTTGTCAGGTTATAGTGGTCACAGGCCTTTAAAAGTGCATCCTGCAGAGCATGCTTCTCAATATCAAGACCGTTGCGTTCGAGTTCCTTTTCCAGAATTTCTCGTCCGGCTTCAAGATTCTTTTCCCGATCAAGCCGCTTGAACCATGCAGAAACCTTGGATCTGGCCTTGGAAGTCTTAAGAAAGCCGTTGTTCGGATTAAGCCAGTCCCTGCTGGGATTCGGCTCCTTCTGGGTAAGGATCTCCACCTGCTCGCCGGTCTGAAGCTGATAGGTGAAAGGAACTATTTTGCCGTTGACCTTTGCGCCTATGCAGCGGTGACCTATCATGGAATGGATCTGATATGCCATATCAAGAGGAGTCGCACCACTGGGCAGATCCACCACATCACCCTTGGGCGTGAAAACATATACACGATCCTCGAAGACCTGAGTCTTGAATTCCTCCACAAGTCCGGACTCCGCCATATGTCCGGATTCCACCATGTCTTCCTGCCAGGAAAGAATATTCCTGAGCCAGGCTATGCGCGCCTCATAGGAACTGTCGGTGTTGTTCTTGTTTTCCTTGTATTTCCAGTGAGCCGCGACACCAAGTTCCGCCTCCTTGTGCATCTTCTCGGTACGGATCTGTATTTCCACAGCCTTTCCGCCGCGTCCAAGAACTACGGTATGAATCGACTGATATCCGTTAGGCTTGGGATTGGCCACATAATCGTCAAATTCCTTTGGAATATGATGCCAGTGGGTATGCACCACTCCGAGAGCGGCATAGCAGTTTGAAAGCTCCTTGGTGATGATTCTTACAGCTCTGACGTCATACAGCTCGTGAAAATCAAGATGCTTCTTCTGCATCTTGCGCCATATGCTGTAGATATGCTTCGGACGGCCGTACACCTCGGCCTCGATTCCGGCATCATCAAGAGCCTGCTTGAGCTCGGCCGTAAATTCCTTGATATAGTTTTCTCTGTCAATACGCTTTTCATCCAGTAGCTCGGCGATCTGGCGATAGGTATCAGGATGAAGATAACGGAAGGCAAGATCCTCCAGTTCCCACTTGAGCTGACCTATTCCAAGTCGGTTGGCAAGAGGTGCATAAATGGAGGATATTTCCTTGGCGGCAAGAACTCTGGTCTCCTCATCGGCATTCTTTACCTCTCTGAGATAGGCAATGCGTTCAGAGAGTTTGATGACAACCGATCTGATATCCTCCACCATGGCGATAAGCATGCGGCGGACATTGTCAATCTGAGCCTCGGTTGCCTGGCCGCCCCCCATATTCTGCAGGAAGCGGATAGCCTCCATGTCAATGGCACCCTTCAGAATGGAGGAAACCAGCGGAGGGAAATCCCGCTCCACCTGTGCCACAGTGAGAAGTTTTTCCGTATAGTGGGTGTAGAGAATTGCCACCTGCAGCGTAGCTATGTCCATGTGAATGGTGAGAAGAATACCGATCATCTCCGCACTGCGCTTCTGCAGGCGTTCCTCCAGCTTCTTGTCGGGACAGAGTGCACTGCAATAACCGAAGGTGTCTAGGATGACCTGGCGATCCTCCTCGTTGACATTGAAGGATTTCTTCCATTCGGACAGACTGTATTTGACCTTGTCGTGAGTTTCTCTTATTGCAACCATTGAACCATTCCAAAAGACGATTTTACAGTATTGCCAATACCCTTAAAAACAGGCTGACACGGAAATCTGTACTGCAGCAGATGAGCAGAAAAAAAGCAGGATGCAGGAAACTGAGCTGCTGTTTTCCACATACCCCCGTGCATTCAGTATATCACAAACTCCGGGGTCTCCCGAAAAGCTCAGTTCAAAAACGTGTCCGGTGATTAAAAACAGAGCACAATAATCTGTTTTAACAACAGAATAAAATGCCGCCGACAGCACGTTGTAAAACATAATGCTGCGAAACGCTCAGGTTCAGTCAGCCTCATTTCAAATCTGACAGCCGGACCTTTTCTGAGATTTCATACCGCAGGATCTGATCCTGGATCAAGTCCACCAGATTTACATAACTGTGACTGATCCGGAAGCATATCTGTTCCGGAGACATGGCACCATCCCGGGACTTCTTCAGTTCTTCAGTTCATCAATCCAGAGATTCCTGTCCTTTTTTGCCGATTCAAGCATATCGTCAAGCTCATAAAGTTCAGGCTCTACATCCCTGAGTTTTTTTCCGCCCCTAAGTCCGACCTCAACCAGATTGCATATTTTCTGAACCTTTGGCATGCCGCAGTATGCCGCGCCGCCTGCCATCTTGTGAATAATTTTTATCATTTCAGGCTCCTGAATCGTATCGATTCTGCCGATGGCATCCTGAACAGGCTCTATGGATGAGAGAAACATTTCCAGCATTTCTAGAGCCAGATCCTTCTTGCCTGCAGCCTGCCTGAGGGCGAGTTCCGGATCTCTTATGGAGTTTGTATTCCCCTTCAGAAATTCATCATGAACATTTTCCTCAACCGTAATTTCGGAACTGCTCATATCTCCGACTTTATCCAGAAGCCTGGTAAGAGAGACCTCGTCTATGGGCTTTGAAAGATATTCGTTCATGCCCAGCTTCATAAGACGTTCACGCTCCCCGGGGATCGCCAATGCAGTGACGGCCACCACCGGAGTTCTGGTATTGCTGCCGTGCTCGTCATTTCGGATATGATTAAGAGTGCTGATACCGTCCATAACCGGCATCTGAATATCCATGAAGATGAGATCATAATTTTTGGTCCGGCACATTTCCACGGCAATGGAGCCGCTGATGGCACCGTCCACCATGGCAACCTTTTCCGCCAGCAGAGTTGTGATAAGCCTGAGATTTGCCTGATTGTCATCCACGGCCAGTACACTTATATTGCGCTTCTGGTTCTTTTTGTGTTCGGACGAATCATCATCCTCCTGTGCATCACTGCTTTCCGCATTGTTGAGGCGTCTGTTGAAGCATTCCAGCAGTCTTTCCTGCAGAACAGGCTTAATCAGACAGTCAAAAGCTCCCATGCGCTTATATCTGTTGTTGATTTCCACATCATGCGAATTAGAGAGAACTATAAACGGAGCATCATGGGGCAGTTCATCAAAACAGGAGGCAAGTTCATTGCGATCCGTATGCTCATCCACGGCAATCAGAGAAATAAAAAAGTCCTGCACCGGCAGGGTTCTGACAGATTCCACCGATGAAAGAGCATAAACCTTCATATTCCAGTCCTCCATAAGCTGTTTCATGGAGTCACGTGCCCACTGATTCGCATCAATGAGAAGAACATTGAGATTCTGCATCTGGGATATGACCGGGTTCTGCTCCCCCGGCATCTGTGCGAGCTCAAGAGGCAGAGTAGTGACAAACACGGATCCCTTTCCCACCTGGGATTTAACTGTTATGCCGCCACCCATCAGATTAACAAGTTTCTGGGTAATAACCAGACCGAGACCCGTACCTCCGAAGGTTCTTGAAATGGAATTGTTGGCCTGAATAAAGGGCTGAAAAAGTTTCTGCTGCTGGGATGTACTTATGCCTATACCGGTATCCCTTACAGAAAATTCCACATGCATGATCCTCTCATCTTCGTCATGCTGACCTGTTTTCTGCTCTACGCAGCGGATATTAAGATTGACAGATCCGGATTCAGAAAACTTTATGGCATTGGAAACAAGATTCAGAATAATCTGCTGAAGACGCAGAGGATCACCAACCAGCAGATACGGAATTTTACGATCAATGTAAAATGAAAGATCAACACTCTTCTCATGGGCAGAAGGTGCCATAAGCATAAGAGTTTCTTCCACCGTATCTCTGATACTGAAAGGAATTCTTTCAAAAGTAAGTTTTCCCGCCTCCAGTTTGGAGAAATCCAGAATATTGTTGATTATGCTCAGCAGATTTTTTGCGGATCGCTCTATAGTAATCAGATATTCATGCTGAGAAGAAGTAAGCTTGCTTTTAAGCAGCTGTCTGGTAAAGCCAATGACACCGTTTAATGGTGTACGCAGTTCATGCGACATATTGGCCAGAAACTCGGTTTTTACCCTGGCGGCCTCCTGAGCCTGACGCTTTGCCAGTTCAAGTTCAACATTCTGTATTTCCAGCTGATCTGCCGTCTGGCGAAGATCCGAAGTCGCCTGATCTATACTCTGCTGCATTTCATTATGGTAGGCCGATATGGATCGGGCCATGCCGTTTATACCGGAGCGCAGTCTTTCAAGCTCGCCGTACATGCCACCGGTTATTCGTGTATCCAGCTGTCCGTCCTTAATGGAATTTATGGCCTTTATCATGCGCTTTATCGGCTCAACCACCTCCTTGATCAGATTGGTGGCAAAAATGAGAGCAAGCACGAGACCGGCAAGCACAACAAAAAGAGACAGAGTCAGATCCTTGTAAAGAGCCAGAAGAGCCGGAGTCTTGTTGAGCTTGACGCAGACAAAACCGCGTACAATCAGCTCTGAAGGAAGTCTGGAATTTATCTGGATACCCTTGATGTACCCCTGGGAATCTCTGGTGATTTCCGAAAAGATCGGGGTTTTCATCACAATATAGTTCTGATGAAACTGGACGCTTGTGTACGGAGACAGCATTTCATTCTTGCTGTCCTTGAATTTGTCCACATCCTGCGAGTAGTTGGAAACCGCGTAGATATTGTTGGCATCGTCAAGAACCGCGATACAGTCAATTAAATCTGAATGCTTGCGGTGAACGTAGTTGATAATTTTCTTGATAATCAGCTGATCGTCTTCATTATAGGGATTTTCGAGTGCAAGAGACATGGGTTCGATAATGCTCAGTCCCTCCTCGATAATACTGTTTTCAATCTGATTATAACGGTTAAGCATGTAGTTGCCGGCAAAAAACAGGCCGATAACAACCACGGGGAGCAATGTGTAGATAATAACCCTGGATCGAAGTCCGTATCTTTTGATTGCCATTTGTCTCTTTACTCACTGGATCACTTCATACATGAATCAATGATACCAAAAATGGAATGTTTCTAAAAAATCGGATTTCTGAAACAGTGGACTGAAGAGTTAAAAAGGCTGACAGACAGTACCGGACGGGAAAGAAATCCGGTAAATCCGTCAGCCCTGCTAACACCTTAAAAAGACTCATCTTATTTTCAGGGATATGTTTTCTCTGCGTAAAAGTTTATCCTCGCCATGTCTCTGTCCGTGATCAACATCCGTGTCTCACATTAACGCCGATAGTTGTCATGGTTTTCTCTGAGAGCAGGTATGCTGAAAGTACTGCTGTAGCGCTGATAGTCGGATTTCAGATCTTCCGGAATATTGTAACCGGACAGGATGCTCTTCTTTGCCATTTCCATGTAGAACCAGTTAGGTGCGGCGCCGCCCAGGCGGTTTTCATCACATTTCTTCAGAAGTGAAGCTGTATGTAAAATCTGGTCTCTCACATAGCCCTCAAGTGCATTGTTCAACCCATCGGGCAGTGACTTTGCGGTGTTGACTGCCGTGGCAGCAATGTTGGATGCCGCTTCAAACAAATTATTCATAAAGCCCATTTTCTTCTCCCTGCAATAAATTTCGTACTTCTGTGCTGTCGATTCTCCGGCTGAGTTCCTAGATCATGCAGACATGCCATCCATGACTCGCCGGTCCGACTGCTGTCAGTGTTACCAGCTGTTGTCTCGATCCGAATCGTGCCTCGTAATCCTCCCGAATGTACTGCTGCGGCGTAGACAATCGAACTTCAAATTATCCGGAATTCTGTAATCACGCTCCGGGTCGTCCCACGTAATCGTCCCGAATGTACTGCTGTAGCGTTGATAATCGGACTTCAAATTTTCCGGAATTCTGTAATCGGACACTAAGAGCTTCTTGGACGTTTCAATATAGAACCAGTTGGGGGCAGTCTGTCCGAAACGTTTCTCATCACTTTTCTTCATGACTGCGGCAATCTCTGAAATACGCTCTCTCATATAACTTGCGCATGCGTTGTTCAGTCCTTCCGGCATTGCCTTTACTGTATTGACTGCAGCTGCAGCAATATTGAAGGCTGCTTCAAATAAATTCTCGACCAATCCCATATTTTCATCTCCTTTCATAAAAATTCTTCTTTCGCACTGCCGTTATTCCTGGATCCTGCAGGTCTGCATCCCCGGATTACTGACCCGGCGTCATCAACTGTATCACCAGTCTTTGCCGCTGCCGTGATCCGGACCGAGATACCTGTCCATTTCCTCCTGAGTGAAATGAAGATAGTCACGATGCTTCTTCGACTCCTCCCTTGTTTCAATGCGACATCTCAAAGAATTGATTCTCATTGAACTGGTAACATTTTTGAGAGCTTCGGCGGAATCTGAACAGGCAGCAGCCACATTTTCCCAAAAACTGTCAAAAGTAAAACCGGATGAGGTCCTGCCGTTTCGTCTGCATTCAGTCAAATTCTTCATATTTTTCTCCTTTTCATACGATGTTTAAACAGATGCCGTTTTCACTCACGATAGCGATAGTAGTCTGCCCCGAGGATCTCACGAAGCATTCTTTCGCTCAGTGTGCTGTTTTCTATTGTCTCCTTAAGCTTTTCATGAGATCTGATAAGACTTCTCTGGGACGATACTTTTAAAGACTCGGCATAATTTCTGGAAGCCGCGCCTAATTCACCTGCGGCATCGGCAAAACTGTCCACTGTATCCACAACCGTCAGCGAACGGCGTCTGCAGGAGCCAGCAGAAACCGGAAGATTATTTCTTTTCTCTACATCAAACATTTTTCTTCTCCTTTTTTGCTTAATCAAAGTTTACTGATAAAGTGGCATACCTAATATTTTCTGCAACATCAGGTATCTTTACTGCGAAGATCTTTAAGTATGATTCCGCAGTTGCATCCATGCGGTCATTACTGCGGAGCAGTTACCCTGAGAACAGATGATTCTGAACCTGTAACAGAGCCAACCTGCAATTCATGGCACCTGCTCATGTAATCCCGTTAATTTCTTTTACTCTTTATATTTCAAGTATCATGCCATATTTTTATTCCTTATAAATCAATATGTTATTAAACAATAAACATATCATGTATACTTAAATTCTATAAAATCCTTTTATTATCATAATAAACAGTGTCTCATAACCACCTGTTCTGAAAGAATTGGATCATCTGAGGCCAGAGCGCGGAGCTCACGGAGTTTGATGAGACTCCGGTAAGACACTGGATCAGGAAAATAACCGTGCATCCCGACAAGCTGACCATCGAGTTCAAGACCGGTGACATTGTGGAAATCGAATCTTAAAACATCCTCGATGTTCGTCATGTCAGAGATGAGGTATTGATTGTGAAACATACTACAAATTCAACGCAAAATAATTACATTTAACATACAATACACATACAATTAACTTATGAAATGTAAAAAAGAAGGAGGTTGCCATGGCTTCATCAACAGTGAATTACAGTTTCAGGGTTGATCGCGAAATCAAACGTCAGTGCGAAGCTATGTACAATGAACTCGGCATAAATTTGGCTACTGCATTCAATGTCTTTATGCGTCAATCTCTGCGAGCAGGCGGTTTCCCTTTCAATGTTCGTCTGGAGGAACCAAACAAGGAAACGATAATGGCGATGATTGAAGCTGAAAACATAGCCAAAGATCCCGAAGCAAAGCGCTGCTCTGACGTTGAAGAAGCATTGAAGGAATTAAAGGAAGAATGAGTAAGTACGGTGTTTCTTGGACCGGTCAGTTTAAAAAAGACTACAAGTTAGCCCGAAAAAGGAATCTTAATATAGAACTTCTTGATGAGATCATTCGAAAACTAGCTAGAGGCGAAGAACTTCCCAAAGAGAACAGAGATCACGCATTATCAGGAAACTGGTCAGGTTATCGTGAATGTCATATTCAATCGAGCTGGCTTCTGATTTATCGCATTGAAGAAGGTCTGCTGATACTGACTCTTACCAGAACCGGCACTCACAGAGATCTGTTTGGGATGTAAACTCAATCCAACTACTGCTAAACCGACCTATCCCATAAGGCTCACCTTCATGATGGGTCTTTTTGCGCATAGTACAATTTAGCAGATTTTCCCGCTATGCTCAGATTACGCTAATGGGAAAACCATACACAGAGCGCAAAGTAAATGCCAAGGAATATCAGCGCAGATCCTCTGGAGCTGGGGACTCAGATGCGCTTTTCATTCAGGAGGAGATCAGCGCTGATGCCGATGTTACAGATCCGGGCTTTGCCGGCGCCTTTTACATTAAAGCTCCAGCGTAATGGCCTTGCGGTTTTGAACGCGAAGGCATCCGGCCGGCAACTACCGGGCAGGAGAGGGCGGGAGAACTGCCGCAGGCAAACAGCAGATTACCAGTTTTCGTAGCGCTGGCGCCGATCCAGCCGCCTTATTTTTTCCATATCTTCGGGCGTCAGCTCAAAGTCGAAGATATTACAGTTTTCCGCGATATGGTCAGGATTAGACGAACCCGGGATGGCGATAAAGCCTGCCTGCAGGTGCCAGCGGAGAATGATCTGCGC
>JAEEGF011388788.1_pt1 | contig 45280 bp, 36 predicted proteins | sample 9134171 | NCBI WGS metagenome assembly JAEEGF01 (sample SAMN16246542, study PRJNA631951) | gut metagenome | biome: gut microbiome; feature: rumen; material: AP-attached | host: Bos | place: Iran: Karaj | collected 2018-10
TTAAAACTTCCTGGAATGCGTTGGGATATTCAAACGGCTCAGTACGTACTCGCATTAAAAATGAAATATGATAGCGGTCTGTGGGATTCATTAGTGGTTCCACTGGTGTACAAACATTTTGGTCTTGTTTCACCGTACTGATCAAAAAAAAATCGAAACCCACATTTTTTAGGTACACTCAAAAGGAGTGAAGCCCGGGAGCAGATCAGCCGGTATATGAATGACGACATGCTGAAGGAGATATCGAATCTGCAGAGGTACATAATAATCTACGCCTATCGCAAACTGATCTGGGAGAAGTGCTGATGGCAGAATACTATACCCGGTATTTTTTTCAGTTTCGGGTTCAGGACTTCAGATTCTCTTTTTTCTGCATGAAAGAACCGACCGGTCTTCAGAATTCACCGTTTTCCATGAAGCACCGATCAGTTTCCGCAGGACATAATGTCCTGGTCTCAAAGAGAATTTCTGAGTATTTCAAGAACTCCGTCCCTGTCAACAGGAACCAGGGAGTCCTTCAGTGATGACCAGCACTCTGGTATGTGATCAGCCATTTTTTCAAAGTGCTCATCTGTAACGCCAACTTCCGACAGCTTTGAAGGAATACCAATACTGGTGAAGAATTCTGCTGTTCTGTCGATGGCCATTTCTGCGGCCTTCATAGTGTCACTTTCTGTGATATTCCATACGTTTCTGCCATATTGAGCAAATTTTGGTGCTGTTTCCCTGTTCAGACTGTATCTCATCCAGTGAGGGGTGATTATGGCAAGCCCGACTCCGTGGGTAATATCATGGAATGCACTTATCTCGTGCTCAATGGCATGGCACGGCCATGTACTCGGAGTGCGACCTATGCACAGCAGATTGCAGCATCCGAAGGAACTGGCCATAAGTAGCTGTGCACGGGCTTCGTAGTTATCTGGTTCATTTATGGCTATCGGAGTCATTGTTATAACTGTTCTCAGCATGGCTTCGCACATTCCGTCGGTTAGAATATTTCCGTCTTTGACAAAATACTGTTCGAAAGTGTGAGACATTATGTCGGCAGCTCCGGCCGCGGTATGCCATGCAGGTACCGAGTATGTAAGCGTCGGATCGCAGAAGGATGCATACGGGGTGAGCGCAGGATGGATGATTGCTCTTTTTTCGCTGGTTTCAAGATTTGTTATTACTCCGCCGGCATCATATTCACTGCCTGTTGCTGCCAGGGTGATGATATCAACTACAGGCAGAGCTTTTGTTATTTTTGAAGTGTCCAGAACCAGATCCCACGGATCTCCGTCATAAAATGCTCCGCAGGCAATATTTTTTGTGCAGTCCAGGACGCTTCCTCCTCCGATGGCAAGAAGAATATCTATTTTCTCTTTTTTACAGACTGTAACTCCGTCTCTTACAGATGTAATCCTCGGATTTGGTTCAATGCCGGAAAGTTCAAATAAGGTAAAATCCCGGAGCATTTTTTTGACCGAGTCAAGAAGTCCGCTTTTAACAATGCTGCCACCGCCGTAGGTTATAAGAATTCTGGAGCCGAGAGGTTTTAATACCTGAGGAAGTTCAGACAGTCTGTCTTTTCCGAATATCAGTTTTGCAGGAAGATAAAGATCAAAGTTATGCATAGGGATTCCTTTGGAGATTGATATCATCTTATTCAAAATTGTTGAGAACTAGAAATATGGCAGCGGATTATGAGCTTCATGTTTTCGTAATTTCCCGTCTTCATAATCTGATCTTATTCGGCTGACGTCAATAATTCCGTTTCTGTATTTTGATGCTATCTCCAATAATTATGTAAGAGTACAGCCGTCTGGAGACGGGAACTGACTGATCCGGTTTTATTTCGCTGCTGGAAAAGAGGAGAGGAAGACTGATAAAGGAAAGAGAATAACAGGATCTGCAGAATCAGGGAAAAGAAAACTCCGGCCGTGTCAGCCGGAGCACAAGGTAAAACAGTGCGGACTAGAATCCCTGGAAGTGCTCCATTTTTTCTTCGCCGTCTCCAACCTCGCGGTGGAATCTGCAGGATTTCTTTCCTTCAAGCTTTTCCTTTTCTGTGGGTTCCTGACAGTGCATATAAAAGAAAGGCTCATCCCGCCATTCTGCCTTAGGAAACTGAATTATGATGACATTGTCTTCTGTTTTATACAGTGAAGTCTGTATCTTGACATCGGAAACACCATAAAGAATTATCATAATTACGATGAATACAAAGAGCTTGTAGAACATGATAGGAAATCCTTTTCCGCTGGAAGAGATAAAATCTTAACTGTCTTATTATACCCCATGGTCATGTCCAATAAAAGTCATGAGATGTTCAATGTAAACTCTGAACTCCTGACAGGGTTTTGTTTTATTAAACAGACACATTTTTTTTACCCTGGTTTGTTATAAAATTTAAAATAAGAAATACGCTAAAGTAACCATAAAGTTTATCAAAAGTTGATTTTACAGGTTCTGATGTTAATGATATTTCTAATATGAAATTTGTCAGTTATTGCTCTTGAATGTAATGTTATACAATGTGACAATAAAAGTGCGGATTGGTAATTCACAGTAACAGACATATAAGAGGAGTTGATGTATGCACAAGGGTTTTGATCTGATAAATCCTGACGTTGAACAATGGAATCTCAGAGTCGGAGAAAGTCACCCTGAGATCCCTTTTGTTAAGCTGAAGGAGGGTAAAAAGAATATCATCTTTCTGGATATAGACGGAGTGATTCAGCCTTACGACAATAATTACCGCTTTGGTCATTCCCCCGATCTCACAATGGAAAAACTTCGAAAAGAATTCGATCCGAAATTAGTGGACGAGGGTGATCGCTGGGATATCCTTGCTGCATATTATGACTGGGATGAGGTTGCACTGGCCAGGGTTGCAAAACTTTGCAGACACAGCGTGCATACATTGTTCTGCACTCATCCTGGATAGGCTCCAGCAGTCTTGAACGCCTGAAGCTGTTTTTTGAATTTCACGGTATGGGTGATTACGTGCTGGATGTCTGTCATAAATGTGATCCCGAAGAAACCGGCGCAAGAGAACGGGAACTTGGATACTGGATCGGTGATAAAGAAGCGATTATTCTAAAATGGCTAGATGATCATGCCGGGGAGGTGCAGAACTATATTGTCATCGATGACTACGATATGTCCTGGACATTTGGATCAAGATTTATCCGTACGAGTGACTATATGACAGACATTGATTACCAGGTAGCAAGATCAGTCCTGAACAGATGGATGAGGTACCGTCAGTATGACGAAGAAACAATCTGTATTGGCGAAACTTTTATAAGATACAGGATAGCTGAAATAGGAACAGTAAAGATGCTCTTTTTTACCACTGAATTTACTGAGCATCTGATGCAAAAAGTAAGTTTTGACATGTGGATTAAAAATATCCGGATATTGATCTTGATTCTCAAGGGCAAGTATTTCAGCCGCGAGCGAAAGGAAGAATACAGTGATATTGACTATCTCTGCTGGTGCTGGCCGACAGACAGTTACTATGAAAACAGAAGCGATACCCTGGAATGTGTGAGGATAGGCTACTCAGATAGCAGACTCAGTAGAAACATGTCCATGCAGGTGCTTAGAGCAGGAAGATCAAAATCTGAACGTTTTTTTGCCGAGGATTCAGAAGAAAACAGGGATGCCTGTGAGATCGGTGAGAAACTCACAGAGAATTTCGGAAAGCATAAGATGGAAAGAGACTCGAGTTGGTATTAAAAAGTTCCGCTTCAGTGCGTGCAGCACCGGTATCTTTTTTCGAAATGAATCCCCGGAGAATACTACATAACTGAGGTACGCCGGATCTGTTTCAGGAACAGTACGGACTTTATCAGGATCTGAAAATCTCAAAATCTAAAACAGGCATCTGTTTATCTGTTTGCCCTTCTTTCTTGATCAGATCTCTGAAATAAAATAAACTAGAGTGACTGTTTTTTGCAAGTATAAGTCAGAACAGAAGTTTATTTTTTCAGACTGCGCCGGTTTGCATAATACTCTGTATGTGCAGATCAGGACAGTGTTTTGATTACTGTTTCAGCTGCGGTGCATTTTAAAGCGGATAAAGCTGAAATTTTCTTTGCCTGGCTGTGAACTGAACGCGTATTGCTCCGGTCTGTACAGTGTCTGGAAATTTTCTGTTGCTTTTTTATTAGTTGATCTTGAAGGAACCTATGCCTCAGTTTATCTATACAATGAACCGTGTGGGAAAGATAGTACCTCCCAAACGTCAGATTCTTAAGAATATTTCTCTTTCTTTTTATCCCGGCGCCAAAATTGGCGTTCTGGGTCTTAACGGTGCAGGTAAATCCACACTGATAAAAATCATGGCAGGACTTGATAAGGAAATTGAAGGTGAGGCCATTCCTTATCCCGGAATTAAAATAGGATACCTTCCTCAGGAGCCTGTTTTCGATCAGGAAAAGTCGGTTCGGGAAACTGTGGAGGAGGCATTCAGTGAAATTACAGCTGCTCTCAGACGCCTTGATGAAATTTATGCCGCCTATGCCGAGCCTGACGCTGATTTTGACAAGCTTGCCAGGGAACAGGCCGATCTGGAGGCAAAGATAGAGGCTGCAGACGGCCATAATATTTCAAATCAGATGGACGTTGCTGCAGAGGCTCTGCGTCTTCCTGACTGGGATGCAAAAATTAAAAATCTTTCCGGTGGTGAAAGAAGACGTGTCGCCATCTGCCGTCTCCTGCTGGAAAAGCCGGACATGCTGCTGCTGGACGAGCCTACAAACCATCTTGATGCCGAGTCTGTTGCATGGCTTGAGCATTTTCTTCATGATTACGAGGGTACTGTTGTTGCCGTTACTCACGACAGATATTTTCTTGATAATGTGGCGGGATGGATCCTTGAACTTGATCGCGGCGAGGGCATCCCGTGGGAAGGCAACTATTCCAGCTGGCTGGAGCAGAAGGAAAACCGTCTCAGAATTGAGGCAAATACCGAATCCGCCAGAAAAAAATCCATAGAGAAGGAACTTGAATGGGTTCGCCAGAATCCAAAGGGAAGACACGCCAAGAACAAGGCCCGTCTTGCAAGGTTTGAAGAGCTCAACAATGTCGAATATCAGAAGCGTAATGAAACCAATGAACTTTACATACCTGCAGGTCCGCGTCTCGGCGACAAGGTTATAGAGATCAGAAACCTGTGCAAGAGCTACGGTGATCGCAGACTGATAGACGATCTGAGCTTTACGGTTCCGAAGGGTGCAATTGTAGGTATAATCGGACCGAACGGAGCAGGCAAGTCAACTCTGTTCAGAATGCTTACCGGTCAGGAAAAGCCTGACAGCGGAACTGTGGAGATTGGTGATACCGTGGTTCTTGCTGCGGTGGAGCAGTTCAGAGATCACATGGACAACTCCAAGACCGTGTTTGAAGAGGTTGCACAGGGCAGGGATATTATCAAAATCGGCAATTATGAAATTCAGAGCCGTTCATATATCGGCAAATTCAATTTCAGAGGAACAGATCAGCAGAAAATTGTTGGAAACCTTTCCGGCGGTGAAAGAGGTCGTCTGCATCTGGCCAAACTGCTTCAGGCCGGCGGCAATGTTCTGCTGCTGGACGAACCGACAAACGATCTCGATGTTGAAACGCTTCGTGCTCTTGAAAACGCTCTGCTTGAATTTCCTGGCAGTGCCATGGTTATTTCTCATGATCGCTGGTTCCTGGATCGTATTGCAACCCATATTCTTGACTATCAGGATGACGGCAGAATAACCTTCTTCGAAGGCAACTTCTCTGAATATGAGGACTGGAAGGTTAAGACCTACGGTGAGGATTCAGTTAAGCCAAAGCGTTCAAAATATGTGAAAATTAATTAGGAGTTTCTTTTATATGAAATCTTCGATGACTAAAATTATTGCTTCTGCTTTTTTTGCTGCGGTTCTTGCAGGATGTGCTTCAACTCCGTCATCTGTTTCTGATGACAGCGGTGTCGCCGCTGACTACAATCCGTCTCTTGCCATGACTGTTGCAGCAAATTCCATTGATTCCTGGCCTTTCAGTCCGATTAAGTTTGCATACAAACTGGGCGGAAGTACCGGCACCGATTCCAAGGGTGTCTGGTCCAGATCCATAGGCGAGGCAACTGTGCAGCGTTTTGAGACTCTCGGCATGACCTATGTTGAATCCGAGGCCGAGGCTGATTATCTTATTACCACCACTCTGATGGGTGAAGGTGACGATGCGTCCAAACTCTTTTCAAATATCGATGTGGGAGTAAAGGCTCAGCAGAAGGGCAGTGTGGGTATTTCTGTTCTTGATCGTCTTACCAACAGGGTTGTGTGGGAAGGTCTGATTGAAGCATACAGCGATTTCCCTATAGCCACTGCTTCCCAGCGTCAGTTTGCCGCAAGGCAGCTTATCGAGCAGCTTACAATGCGCCTGCCGAAGGTTGACTGAGCTGATCTCCGCCGTTGCATAAATCCGTTCTCTTCAGCCGTCAGTTATTCTGATCCGGACTTTGAGTGAGCGGATTTTTAATGTGATAAGCCATGAACTGAGTTTGATCTGAATTCCGCTGAATGAAATTCGGATCCTGTTAAAGATAGATACGTGAACAGTTTTTCCGGCGTACAGCTTAAGGCTGGCTGAATACATACGCTTCCGGTCATAAACATCACGCATAAGAATTGAGGGAAATTGTGCAGGTTATTGAATCTGAAAAGCTTGTTTCCGTTTTTGCCGGATTTGATGTTGGCTCAACCACTGTAAAGGCAGTGGCCGTTTCGACGAACGGGGAGATTTTATATCGAAATTACCAGAGACATTTTTCCCGGGTAAGAGAAACTGCTACAGTTATTCTTGAAGATATCTACAACAGATTTTCCGGTTATGACATAGCTCTCGGTTTTACCGGATCCGGAGCTCTTTCTCTTGCCGGAGATGCCGGAATTCGGTTTTTTCAGGAGGTTATAGCCTGCAATCATGTGATCCGTGAACGGTATCCCGATGCTGATGCTGTTATAGAGCTTGGCGGAGAGGATGCAAAGCTGACCTTCATGGGAGCAAGTCTGGATCAGCGCATGAATGAAACCTGTGCCGGAGGTACCGGTGCATTTATTGATCAGATGGCTTCGTTTTTAAGAACTGATGCCATGGGACTTAATGAGCTGGCTCTTAAACACAGGTCGATCTATCCCATAGCGTCGAGATGCGGTGTGTTTGCGAAGACTGATATCATGCCTCTCATTAATGACGGCTGTCCAAGAGAGGACATTGCAGCTTCAATTCTTCAGGCTGTAGTCAATCAGACCATCAGCGGACTTGCCCGGGACAGAACCATTGAAGGCAAGGTGGTTTTTCTCGGGGGCCCCATCTATTTTCTATCTGCCCTGAGACAGCTCTTTACCGAAACTCTTAAAAAACTGACAGAGGCTGTTTTCCCGGAAGACGGACAGTATTTTGTGGCAATCGGAACTGCTCTGATGCTGAAGAAGTGCAGTCCGGGAGCAGATGATATCGGCAGAGTCATAGATCTGCTCAAATCAGATACCGGAACTGATACCATAGCCAGGCTGCCGCCGCTTTTTGCAGATCGCCAGGTATACAGACAGTTTGTGCAGAAGCATAAAAACGCTTCTGTCATCCGTAAGCCGCTGGCTGGTGCTCACGGCAGAGCGTGGCTTGGAATCGACAGCGGATCAACAACTATCAAGGCGTGTCTTGTTTCCGACAGCGGTGAACTGCTGTATGAATACTACGGCTCCAACAAGGGTAATCCGCTTCATGCCGCCCTTAATATCCTGAAGGAGATTTATGAGACCAAATCTTCTGATCTGGAGATAGCCGGCGGAGCGGCAACTGGCTATGGAAGTGCTCTTCTGACAGCTGCTCTGCACCTTGATTATGATGAGGTGGAGACAGTGGCTCATTTTACGGCTGCAAGATTTTTTGATCCCGATGTTTCGTTTATTATGGATATAGGCGGTCAGGATATTAAATGTCTCTATATCAGAAACGGAGCCATTCACAGGATCCAGCTTAATGAGGCCTGCTCAGCCGGGTGCGGATCATTTATTGAGAATTTTGCCGGCTCCCTCAATATGTCCCTCAGGGATTTCATTGAACGTGCACTTTTTGCCAGAGCTCCGGTAGATCTTGGCACCAGATGTACAGTTTTTATGAATTCAAAGGTCAAGGAGGCTCAGAAGGAGGGTGTTGATGTAGCCGATATTGCTGCCGGTCTTTCCTACTCCGTGATCCGAAATGCCTGCTACAAGGTGATGAAGCTTACAGATATTGCACAGCTCGGCAGTCATGTAGTGGTGCAGGGCGGAGCTTTCCTTAATGACACTCTGCTCAGGGTTCTTGAGAACCATCTTGGAATACCGGTTACACGTCCTGAAATTTCCGGTCTGATGGGAGCCTTCGGTGCAGCTCTGATATCCAGAGACAGAGCAGATGCAGAGAAGAAAACTTCTCTTATCGGGTTGAATGAAATTGCCTCCTTCAGTGTGAAAACAGCATCTGTAAGATGCGGTCGCTGCAGCAATGCATGTCTGCTGACAATTTCAAAATTTGCTGATCACAGAAGATTTATTACCGGCAACCGCTGTGAAAAGGGCGGTGATCACCGTGTACCTTCTGCTCTCAATCTTTTCTCCTTCCGTGAAAAGCGTCTGTTTGATGATTACCGTCCTCTTGAGCAGGATGAGGCTTTCCGCGGTGTTATCGGCATTCCCCGGGCTCTCAATATATATGAAAACTACCCTCTGTGGTTCACAGTGTTTACAAATCTCGGTTTCAGGGTTGTTCTGTCCGAGCCTTCAACTAAAAAACTTTTCTATAAGGGGTATGATTCAATTCCGTCTCAGTCCGTATGTTATCCTGCAAAGCTGGCACATGGTCATGTGGTTTCCCTGATAGAGAAGGGCGTAAAAAATATTTTCATGCCGTGCATTTCTCATGAAAAAATCGGAGAGGGTTCAACCTGCGGTGATTTCAACTGTCCTGTGGTGGCCGGATATCCGGAACTTCTGGCAAAAAATATCAGTGCAGTAGAGGACGAGAATATAAATTTCATTCATGAATTTCTGCCGGTGGATGAAACAGCTCTTCCGCTTCGATTAAGCAAAATTCCTCTGTTTTCATCTATTTCGAAGAATGAAATCGCTGCGGCAGTAAAGGACGGTCTTGAGGAACTGGAGAACTTCCGCCGTGATATCAGAAAGGCAGGAGAGCAGGCTCTTGAAGATCTGAAGGCTACGGGACGTCTCGGCATAATACTGGCGGGACATCCGTATCATATAGATCCTGAAATTCACCACGGCATTGCTGATTTTATCGCCTCCACAGGTACAGCTGTACTGACAGCTGACTCTGTTTCTCATTTAACAGATGATCCGGACAGCCTCAGGGTTATAAATCAGTGGGCCTATCATTCCAGAATGTACCGTGCGGGAGAACTGCTTTCAGCCTACGACAATAACATTTCGGTGCTTCAGCTGGTTTCCTTTGGCTGCGGACTGGATGCAGTAACCTCTGATCAGATGGAGGAGCTGCTGGAACGCAATCATCGTCTGTATGCCCAGATTAAGATTGATGAGGGCATGAACCTGGGTCCTGCCAGAATACGCGTAAGATCTCTTATTGCGGCCATGAAGGAGAGACTCCGGAATGGATGCGGAGATCAGACTCCGTCGCATAGTCCTGAAATACCAAAATTTACCGAGGATATGAAGAAAACCCATACACTGCTGGTTCCACAGATGTCTCCGGTTCATTTCCAGTTTATGGAGACTGCATTTGAGGCCGAAGGGTATAAGATCAGACTTCTTCCATCCTTTGATCATGATGCAGTGGAGACAGGCATCAGATATGTCAATAATGATGCCTGCTTCCCTGCAATAGCCGTTGTTGGTCAGCTGATCCAGGCCCTTCAGTCCGGCAATTTTGATCTTCACCGGGTGGCTCTGCTAATTTCTCAGACTGGTGGCGGATGTCGTGCCACCAATTATGTGGGCTTTCTGCGAAAGGCTCTTAATGATTCAGGTATGGGTTATATTCCGATTATTCCCATATCAACCAATGTGGATCCTAACAGTCCCGGCTTCAAGATGTCCAAACTGATGGTAAAGCGGGTTCTTATTGGTATGCAGTACGGTGACATGTTGGCAAGAATGATTAATCGCATGGAGCCTTATGAGAAGGTTCCGGGTTCTGTCAGAGAGATGGAAAGAAAGTGGGCGGTAAAAATCAAGGAGAATCTCCGAAATCCAAGTCTGATCCGGTTTAACATCAATGTATGGAAGATGGTTCGGGATTTTGATCGCATCGAACTTGTAACTGAGGAGAGACGTCCCCGTGTTGGTATTGTTGGTGAAATTCTTCTCAAGTATCATCCTGATGCCAATCATCATGTGGCTGATCTGATCCGCTCGGAAAACTGCGAGGTGGTTTCTACTGACATACAGACATTTTTCCTGTACTGCATGTATGATCATGTGTTCAACTATCAGTATCTTGACGGAAGCCGAAAAAACAGCCGTACAGCAAATTTTGCAATCAGATTTGTGGAGTTTCTTTCTCTCTCTCAGCGAATGGCCCTGCGTTCCAGCAGGCACTTTGATGCACCGGCAAAGTTAAAGGAACTTCGCCGGGAGGTCAGGGACATTGTATCTCTCGGACATCAGTCCGGTGAAGGATGGCTGCTGGCTGCTGAAATGGCCCATATGCTGGATCAGGGTATACGGAACATACTCTGCATACAGCCATTCGGATGTCTGCCAAACCACATTACAGGAAAGGGGCTTATCAAAACATTTCGCAGACTGTATCCTGATGCCAATATTACCGCCCTGGATTATGATCCTGGAACAAGCGAGACCAATCAGATTAACCGTATCAAACTGATGCTGAGCAATGCCAGGTAGTTTTAATCGGGATTAACTGCTGTTGCAGCTTTAAGAACTGCGTCTCTTGCCCTGATTATTACCTCTGTTCCGGCTCCAGATCTTACAGCCTCCTGACTCAGTATCCTTCTGAAGCTGCGGGCACCCGGCAGTCCGGTATAGAGATCAAGAATGTGGCGGGTTATATGACTTAGCTTCCCTCCGTTTTTTACATACCGTTCAGCATAGGGAAGCAGAAGCTCTATTACCTCGTCTCTTGTTTCAACCGGATTTTTTCCTTCCTGGAAAATTTCCGTGTCCACCCGGCTGAGCATAAACGGAGCCTGATAGGCTGCTCTTCCCACCATAACTCCGTCTGCCTTTCTGAGGTGCTCCTTTGCCTGCTCCAGATTTGTTATTCCGCCATTGACGGATATGAAAAGCTCCGGAAAATCTCTTTTAACGCGGTAGACTCTTTCGTAGTCAAGGGGAGGAATATCTCTGTTTTCCTTTGGTGAAAGTCCCTCAAGCCAGGCTTTTCTTGCATGAATAATCAGATGATCACATCCTGCTTTTTTCTGAGTTTCAATAAAGTCTGAGAGAAACTCGTAGGAGTCCAGATTGTCGATGCCGATCCGGCACTTGATTGTGACAGGTATGTCCACGGTATCCTTCATGGCTTTGAAGCAGTCTGCCACGAGATCTGCTTTTGCCATGAGAGCAGCTCCGAAGCCTCCGTTCTGGACACGATCTGATGGGCATCCCACATTAAGGTTAATTTCACTGTACCCTCTCTCCTCCGCCATTTTTGCACATCTGGCCAGATCTGACGGACTGCTGCCCCCAAGCTGAAGGGCAAGAGGCAGTTCCTCCTCATTGTATTCCAGCATGTCCTTTTTACTGAAGATAATGGCACCGGTAGTAATCATTTCGGTGTATAGCATGGTTCGCCGGGTCATAAGTCTCCAGAAATACAGACAGTGTCTGTCTGTCCAGTCAAGCATTGGAGCTGAGGAGAATCGGTTTGCAGTGTAGCCTTGCATTGCTGTTCCCTTAATTTGAAAAACTCATCCTTTACTGTATTTTGCCTAAATGTTCATGAATGTTTGCATGAGCTGTGTCAGTACCAGTACAGAGTGAGCGTGCAGAAACTGTTTAATCGCAGTTTGAGATTTATGCTGAGACATCAGTTATTTTCCCTTCAGTTTCTCGAAGAACAGCTCACCGTATGCATAAACGATAATGTACCTGTGAAGGTTCGGTTTCCTTCAGTCTGTCGTCAGTCATGTACTCTGCCAGCTGTTCTCTTGCAGTTCTTTGTACTTTACTGATATTTCTTTTGCGGGTTGATTCACTGTGGACAGCCTTTTCGCGGATGTATTTGAATTCAATCAGAAATAAAGTCATTTTTTCTTGGCGTATCGTGTTATCAAAGTGTTGTTGCAAAAAATGAGATTTTCTTCTTAAAAGATCATCATAATTTAGACTCATTTGAATTTGTGGAATTGGCATCCAGTATCTTGATAAGTGTCATATTCCAGTCATTTTTGTAAGGATAACACTCAAAAAATAAAGTATAATTTCCTGCTAAAATCACTTCTCTTGGAATTTCAAATGGAAAAATATTGTCAATATCAGGCTTAATCTCCCAAACATATGGTCCAAATTTTACTGATGGAAAATTACCTGAATCCGGTATGTTTGATGCCCTGATAATCATTATTTTTCTGCCATAGGAAAACTGAGGTATTGGGTATTGATTGCCGTTTTTATGACAAACACCATCTGTTTCAATTTTGTTTATTACAACAATATTATCTTTGTCACCATTTCTAAACAGATAAAAATCAGCAAATTCCTCGACTAAATTATATGGCAGGGTACCACGAAGATATTTATTATAATTGTCTGAATTTAATTTTCCTCCTACCCAAAATGTATCGTTCAGACTTATGTTAATGTTTGGCATCATGACATTAATGGTTGCTAAAAAAAGAATGAATATACAGGCGTTTCTTATGATACAAGATGGTTTTTCCTTATGTGAAACTGCATCTGCATCATTCACTGTATTATCTGTGTTGTTTAAATTTGATAAAGAACAGGTGGATAATACCAAGAACAATTCCAACCAGAACGAAAAACATAAAAAAGCAACTATTCTCCACAGATCAATGGCAAGAAAGTTAATTGATATTGGAACGAATGCCGAAAGCAGAATAGTTAAGGCGACAGTTAAAGTACACACACCTTGCTTTAACATAAATCGTATAACAATAAAAAAAAGTATAAAACTAGGAAGGGTCAGAAATATATGCGCAAAAATAAAATTATCAAAACTTCCAAGTATTTCTGTGATTCGTCCAGAGATGAGTTTGAATATAGACTCGTGCTGCTCCGTAAATTGCTGTAAAAGCATTTCAATTTCAGGAGAATGCCTGTTTTCAAAAAAATTGTAAAAGGCTTCAGGTGTAATTTTAGAAAAGGTTACATACAGTGTCGTAACAGTAAAGACAGTGGCTAAAAGGAAAGTTTTCTTAAATTTGATTTGATTGCATACTAATTCACTCAGCAGAAACGGAAGGTAAAAAAATAGAATTTCTTCATGAATGAAACTACAGATACAGGCAATAACGAATGCAAAAATATGGCATCTCAATAATGAAAATACCATAATCCAGACCAAACAGCAAAAGACGTAAATATCAAGATATCCTTTTAGAGCAATCAGGTTTTTAAAAAAATATGATGACAGCAGAGCGAATGTAGCTACAAAAGCCAAAAAAGTGTTGGCTTTGTTTTTATGCGTTACAATTATGAAACATAGCACAACGCCAACCAAAAATAAGTAAAGCAGAATGTTATGAATGTATCCTATATAATCCTGGCGTGTTATATCTGTTTGTGATAATTGATTAAACCATGAATATATTTGTCCGGGAAGTGCTCGTTTAAAAATTCCATAATCGTAATTATAGTACAAGTTGAAATTAGCATAAGAATCAATTATATCAATGTTAAATAATTTAAACTGTAAAATGCCCCAAAAGAACAAAAATATAGCCAGTATAAATTTTGAATAATTCATTTTTGTCATTTGGATGTTCCTTGCTTTTTGAACGTATTTGAACCTTTTAAAGTGAGTGACGATGTATGGGATTTAAGATAAATTTGACTGTCATTTAGCCGGATAATTAGGGTGTAGCCAACAGTTGGATTCAGTACTTTTTTGAATGTTCTTAATATCTTTGTTTTAGAACTCTTATTAAGTTTACTGCGTTTGCAAAGTATTTCAGAAGTCATGGATTGTTAAATTTAAATGCTATACGAGATTATGAGGAAATCCTCGATGCTGTCAACGATTACATCTACTCTTACTGCATAAAAAATAGGCTCTGTTATGGAATAGTGTTGTTCCAGAAATAAACACGATAAATCATAAAGTTATATGAGCGAAAAATTTTACTTTTTTAAGTTAAAAAATATAAATACTATATGAAACGTATTGAGTTTCTGTGGAATCAACACTTTTGCTGAACAGAGCCAAAAAATATACTAAAAACATATACTGAAACTCTTTGATTATCTGAAAGATAACTAATGAACAACTATTATTATGGGGCAAAAGCAAAATTCTCAGAGATATTAAGGATTGCTTTTGCCCCAATTTTTTAACAGATGCAGAAATGACTCCGTTAAGTTTGAAAGTGAATTAGTTATTCAGCATCGTTGCCTGCAGAATTCTCCTGCCCGTCCTCTTTCTTTTCCGGGAAGATTACACTTGCAAGGATACCCAATCCAAGAGTTGCAACAATTACTATCATTGAGACTATATTTGAAATCTCCAAATCTGGTCTTTCTGCAATTCCGCAGCAGGAATTGTATATAAGCTTGACACCGATGAATACCAGCAGAACAATAACAGCCTTCTCAAGGTGGCACAGGAACTTGGTAAGCGATTCAAGAACAAAGTACAGGGATCTGAGACCGAGTATTGCAAAAATCATGGCACTGTAAATAATCAGCGGCTCCTTACTGACAGCAATTACGGCAGGAACAGAATCAAAGGAAAAAGACAGATCGCTCAGCTCCACAACACCGAGACAGAGAAAGAGAGGGGTAGCGTAGAACAGACCGTTTCTCTTCAATGTTATCGACTGGTTCTCAGGCAGAGCCTTCAGTTCTTCAACAGTTGATTTTCCAAGGAAGAATGAATGACCGTTCAGTTTTGGCCACATAGGGAAAAGGCTCTTTGTGAATTTATAAGCCTTATGGGTTGAGTAATCCTCGATTTCATCCTCGTCATCGCCGCTTTGCTTAAACATAACAAAAGCGGTGTACAGGACGAAGAGACCGAAAAGTATTTCAACGCCGTGACCGAATGAAAGAAGAAATGTACCAACACCTACAAAAATGGCTCTGAAAAATATGGCTCCGAGAATTCCGTAGTAGAGCACGCGGTGTCTCATACCCTTGGGTATTTTGAACCATGTGAAAATCGCCATGATTGCGAAGAGGTTGTCCACCGAGAGGGATTTTTCCAGAACATATCCTGAGAAGAACAGAGACGCCACATCACTGTTGAAGTGCCAGTAGAGGAATCCTCCAAAGCAGAGGGATATGAAGATCCAGAACACCGACCACAGACATGCTGATTTAAAAGAAACCTCGCGATCATCATTGTGGCATACCAGATCAATTATGAGACACAGTATAACCGTGACTGCAAATATAACTATAGTACCTGTTTCAAAAGTATTCGGTAAACCTTCGGTCATGTTTTGTTATTTCCTTTATATAAAGTGTAACTGCAGATATCCGGAATCCTGAGTCAGGATATCATGGAGAACCTGCTCCAAACTGACAACTGCCTAGAGTGAATTAATGAGGTCACATTATGTCTTAATCAGTATGATTTGTCAAATTCCAGGAATTTTGCCGGGCGATATTCGGTTTTTGTTGTGCTGCCAGGCATACCGGGTATGATTGTATGACAACCGGTGAGTTGCTGACTGCGAATTTTATGAAAACAACTGCGTAAAGGCTGTAATTATGTATTGCCTCTTTAAAAAATCCTGAGAAATTTTGCAACCTGCTTCAAACTTTGATCTTGCATCATTGTCGCTGAATTGACAAGATTTTTTTACCGTAAGTATAATGATTCCGCTTAACGGAGTTTACCTGACTGAGAGCCGGGAATTCAGTGACTGTCTTGATTCTTTCAAACTGCCCGTGTTGATTTTGTCGATACCGGTTTGACTGATTTTGTGTACGGGATAGGATGTCAGGCTGTTCATCTTTCTTTCATTGTGTATTTTTCGGAATGAAGTGACGGCATTCGTTAAGACTTGAGTTTGCCGGAGAGTTTTGAGTCTGCTGAAGACCGGGCGGAAGGAACTCTATGGCAGGGTTCGGTTTAAAATTATAAGTAAATATAGCAGGAGTTTGTTATGCCTATTAATTTGTCAAAAGGTCAGAAAGTCAGTCTGACAAAAAATAATCCTGGTCTGTCCAAGATTACCGTAGGTCTTGGCTGGGATGTAAATGCGTTTGATTCAGGTGTTGATTTTGATCTGGATGCGTCTGTTTTTCTGACTGATGCAAGTGGCAAGTGCACCTCTGATTCCGATTTTATTTTTTACGGCAATCTCAAGCATAGCAGCGGCTGCGTTGAGCATAAGGGTGACAACCGTACCGGTTCCGGTGACGGTGATGACGAGCAGATTGATGTAGATCTGAGCAAGGTTCCTGAAAATCTTTCAAAGATTGCATTCACTGTAACCATCTATGAAGCAGACAAGAGAAAGCAGAATTTCGGCATGGTTTCAAATTCTTACTGCAGAATCGTTGATCAGACAACCAATGAGGAACTGGTTCGCTTTGATCTTGGCGAGGACTTCTCCATTGAAACAGCTGTGGTTGTAGGTGAACTCTACAAAAATAACGGTGAGTGGAAGTTCAATGCCATCGGAAGCGGTTTCCAGGGCGGTCTTGGCGCACTCTGTGCACACTACGGTATTGACGCAGAATAGAGAAACGGGGGGGATTTTCCCTTCTCTGTTAACAGCATCGGTTGTTTCAGGGTGAGTCATGGCGCTGCAGGAGCGATCTTTTCAGTCGGAGTATCAGACTGTAACTGACAGTGACTGAAGTCCTGTAATTTTTTCGTGTTTCTGATATCCGGATCGAATGCTTTGTCATCCTGGTTCTGCTGATTGTTCACGGTTCGACAGTCGGTGAAATCAGCGCAGTTTTGATATTTTTCGCGTCTGAATCCGGTGTGTGGAATTTTTTTTGCTGTTCCTGTGTCCGGTTTTTTATTGCCGGCATTGTGATACAGCAACATAGTTTGGGAGTGATCTGAATGTCGGTAAAACTTCAAAAAGGACAGAAGGTAAGTCTGACAAAAACTGGCAGTGCAGGGTTGTCAAAGATTGTTGTCGGACTCGGCTGGGACGAGGTTGAGCAGGAGAAAAAAGGATTTTTTTCTTTTGGCGGCGGTAAGCAGGACATTGACTGCGACGCATTTGCTCTTATGCTCACCGGTGGCAAACTGAAAAACAGCGAGGATGTCGTTTACTTTGGCAATCTGAAGCACAGAAGCGGTTCCGTAAAGCATATGGGTGACAATCTTACAGGTGCCGGTGACGGTGATGACGAGCAGATTGTAATTGATTTGAATTCTGTTCCAGCAGATTATGATCGCATTGTTATAGCAGTAAATATTTACAGTGCCGTTTCCCGCAAGCAGCATTTCGGTATGATCAAGAATGCTTTTATCCGTCTTGTTGATGCAAGGGATAACAACGAAATGTGCATATATAATCTGACTGAAAATTATTCCGGAATGACAGCAATGATTTTTGGTGAGGTTTATCGTTATAACGGTGAATGGAAGTTTAATGCCATGGGGCAGGGTACGAATGACGGTTCAATAAGGGAACTTTCTGCCCGCTATTCCTGAGTTCCCCGGATGTCCGTTTATTTTGGAGGCTTCAGACAGGCCTCTTTTTTTTGCTCTGAACTTTTAAACGGTGTCTGACAGGCAAGACCGACTGTCATTTTATCCAAATCAGTACATTTTAGAATGATACATGACGTGTGAAATCTGATATCATTTACGCATTTACGGTTACGCTGATTATTATTTCTGCAGTTGAGGTGCTGGAGGCAACGATGGTAAGGATTTGGTTCAATCACTGGTTCAGTACTGCCTATAACATCATGAGCATGATAAAGCAGGACAATCCTGACTTTTATATCATAGGTTCGAATGAGAACAGACTGTCCGTACTGTCATCCGTATGTGACGAGTGGTATGTGGAGCCGGTTCTGAAGGGAAACGATTATGTTGATTTCTGCCTTGATTTCTGCAGAGAACATTCGGTTAATGTCTTTATGCCAAGACGAGAAATGCTTTCAGTATCTAGGCGGAAATCTGATTTTGAAGCCGCCGGCGTAAAGGTCATGGTGGATGATTATGAGATTGTAGATATTCTAAACTACAAGGACAGAGCGTATAGGGAACTGGCTCAGCGGGGAGTCAGCTCAATACCGGAGTACCGCATTGTAACAACTCCTGCCGGTTTTGAAGGTGCATATGAGGAACTCAGCCGGAAATACCGGGAGATCTGCATTAAATTTGTGCATGACGAGGGTGGAAAAAGCTATCGTCTGATAGATAACAGCCGCAAGGGTTATGCCGCTCTCTTCAAAAAGCAGAATACCAGAATGACCTATGATGCGATTTATGAAGCACTTTCAGAAAGAAGTGAATTTTCGCCGCTTATGGTGATGCCGAATTTATCCGGTGACGAGATCAGTGTTGACTGCCTGAATACATCCGGCGGACTGATTATGCTGCCGAGAATAAAGAACGCTTCAAGAGTAGAGCGTCTGAGTTTTCGTGAGGATATTCTTTCGAAAACCCGTGAAATTTACGATGCCGTAAAGCTCGAATGCCCGTGTAATATCCAGTTTAAGTATCTGGATGATGTTCCCTATTTTCTTGAGGTCAACACGAGAATGTCCGGCGGTGTGCAGATGGCATGTCTGGCATGCGGAGTGAACATACCAAGCATTGCTGTAAATAAACTTCTTGGAATAGAAAAGAGCTGGAAAATATCCATGGAAGAGAGAGCCGTAACCCACGTCGAAGTCCCGGTTCTTCTCTGATTGAAAAGCAGGTGATTCTGATGCTGCTTTTTACAGATCTGGACAATACGCTGATTTATTCTCACCGTCATGCCACTTCAGATCCGGTGATCTGGGTTGAGACTCTGAACGGAAGAAAACAGAGTTATATATCTGAAAGAACGTACCGTTTTTACAGATCTCAGGAATTTTTCAAACCTGTGCCTCTGACTACCAGAAGATTAAGCCAGTATTCCCGGCTTGCGGATTCCTTTGCCGTGTTCGGCTGGGAGGATGCTCTGATATGCAACGGCTCGATACTGCTGAGAAACGGTCTCGAGGACAGAGAATGGACCAGAGAGTCCCTTGAACTTTCTCAGAAGGACAGAAAGGAATACAATATGCTGTCCGATCTGATCAGAAAGATCGTTCCGTCAGAAGATATCGTTTCTGCTGATCCCTTTCTGTTCTATGTAAAGACTGATGATGCAGATCATATTTATGATTATCTTTCCAGTCATGCAGATCCTGAGCATATTTCCATATTAAGGAATTCCAGAAAGGTTTACTGTATTCCCCGTTCCCTGAACAAGGGGATGGCTGCGGAGAGGTACAGAGCCCGCTTTGGCTATGATGAATATATAGCTGTCGGTGACAGTGAGTTTGATGTACCGGTACTCAGCATGGCTGATGTATGCATCTGTCCGGAAAGAATTGCCGGTTTTATTTCAAGGGGAAGAAAAATAGTATGCAGCGGCATGTTTTCTGATCAGGTATGTGACAGGCTTGAAGAAATTCAGAACGAGTTTTATCGGGGAATAACGAGTGATTGAAAATATTAAAGAGAAATATTCCGTAGGTGCGCTTCTGTACTCGCCTGCTCTGAACAGCAAGGTGGCAAAGGCAGTTGTAAACGAAGACTGGGGCAGAAGATATTCTCTGACTGTCTGTCTTGAGGATACGATTTCTTCTGATTCGGTGGCAGCTGCCGAGCAGCAGGTAAAGGAGACCTTCAGACAGATATTTGAATACTCTGAAAATCATGAATTTTTTCTTCCAAAGCTTTTTATCAGAGTCAGAGAACCTGAGCAGATGATAAGGGTATTTGATGCCATATGTCCTTATCAGAGTATTCTTACAGGTTTCATTTTTCCAAAGTATACTGTGACAAATGCAACTGCATATAATGAAACCCTTCGCAGGATCAATGATTCTGCCCGCCGCAGAATTTATATGATGCCTATTCTTGAGACTGGGGATATTATAGATTTCAGAACCAGGACTGATGTGCTTGGTTCCATAAAGGAAAAGATTGATTCCATGAATGAATTTGTCCTTAATGTCCGGGTCGGCGGAAACGATTTTTCCAATGAGTTTGCGGCACGACGGCATTATGATGAAACAATCTATGACATTCTTCCCATCAGCCAGCTTCTCGGAGATCTTCTGACTGTGTTTTCCAGGGAGTATGTGGTATCAGGTCCTGTCTGGGAATATTTTGACAGTGCCGGAGACGAGTGGAAAACCGGCTTAAAAAGAGAACTGAAGAGGGATATTCTGAACGGTTTTATCGGAAAGACGGTGATCCATCCAAAGCAGATTCCTGTGGTTAACGAAATGCTTCAGGTTTCGAAAAAAGATTTTGAAGACGCCAAATCTATTCTCAACTGGGATAAAAGCGGTCTCCAGGTAGGGAAAAGTTACGGCGGTGAAAGAATGAATGAAGTAAGAACCAACTGCAACTGGGCAGAAAAGATTTATCTTCTGTCGGAAATATATGGAGTCAGATAGTAGTATGTATGCCCTGGAAGATTTGATAACTGTCGCCAAAAGAGAAAACAACACAAAGAGAAAGTACCTGTATGTCAACCCGGTTCAGGGAAAGCATATTCCCGTTTCTCCCTCAGCTTCAATGAGACTGTTTGCCGATTTGACTGAGAAAATAGAGGAAAGGTATCAGGATGAAAAACTCCTGCTTATCGGTTTTGCAGAGACGGCAACCGCAATAGGCGCATCCATTGCGTACGGTTCTGACAATGTTGCGTATTACATGAATACAAGCCGGGAGGAAATCTCCGGAGCTGAATATCTGTTTTTCACAGAGGCTCACAGTCATGCAACGGAGCAGAGACTTGCTGTTAACGGTTTTGACGGAATACTTGATCAGATTGATCGAATAGTCTTTGCCGAGGATGAGGTTACCACCGGCAACACCATAGAAAATATAATAAGGCTCCTAAGAAAAAGATATCCGGACAGATCTCTGAATTTCGGTATTGTTTCCGTTCTTAACAGCATGTCTGATGAAAGACTGGCAGAGTTTGAAAGACAGAATATTTTCTGCGATTTCCTTTACCGGATCCCTTTTCAGTTCCGTATAGATTCCGTTGAGCATCATTCCTATCTGAAACCGCAGCAGGATCCGATTTATGAGACGCATACGCCTGTAGATACCATGAAAAAAAGCGGCTACTGGAATTCAAGACTTCTTGCTGATGTGGCAGACATAAGAGCAAGAACAGATCAGTTTGCAAAATCTGTTCTCAGCAATCAGAAGAATATAGAAAACGCAGGCAGCATACTGATCCTCGGCACCGAGGAGTTTATGTTTCCGGGCATGATGATCGGCTGTGAAATCGAGAAAAGATGGCCTGATAAAACAGTAAGATTTCATGCAACCACCAGAAGTCCGATAGAGGTGTCGCAGGATCCTGATTATATGCTGCACAGCCGTCATCCTCTTGCCAGCATGTATGACAATGACAGAAGAACATTTATCTATAATCTTGAAAGATATGATCTTGTTCTTATTGTTACTGATGCCGAAGTCTGCAGGGACGGACTTGACAGTCTTGTTGCAGCTCTGGAAATGCACGGCAACAGCAATATCACGCTGATACAGTGGGGGAGCTTCAGCAATGCGTAGCAGTTATGCGGCAGATGATGTTGAACTGCTTCTCAAGGATATCAGCGGTCTGGTAGAGCCGTTGCCGGCGGATGTTCGCGAGAAGTATATCCAGAAGGGAGTTCATTACTGTGAAATGCTGCCTCTGGAGTACAGACCTTCTGAAAAATATATGGATATATACAGAAGCGCTCTTCAGAATTATTCAATGGCCACAGCCAGAGCCGTATGTATACTTTCCGAAAAAATGTATCAGAAAAAGGGAGCTGATTTAACCGTAGTTTCTCTTGCCAGGGCAGGTATTCCCATCGGGATCCTTATAAAACGCTATCTCAGAAAAAAATATAACATCAGCTGCATGCACTATGCGATTTCCATCATCAGGGGACGGGGTATAGATCGGAATGCCGTTGATTATATCCTTCGTCGCCATGATGAGAAAACTGTTCAGTTTATAGACGGCTGGATAGGAAAGGGTGCCATTCTTTCTCAGCTTAAGAATGCCTTAAAGGATTATCCGGGACTTGATGCGGATCTCGGAGTTGTTTCAGATCCGGCAAATCTGACTTCTCTGTGCGGCACTCATGATGATATTCTGATCCCTTCATCCTGTCTGAATGCCACGGTAACCGGTCTTCTCAGCAGAACTTTTCTGAGAAGCGACATAATCGGTCCTGATGATTTTCACGGAGCTGCCTATTACGATAATCTGCTTTCTGAGGATTTGTCCGGAGAGTTTTTAAGCTGCATCGAAAAATATTTTGATTTTAACATTGACTGTCATGGCGGTGAGGATCAGATCGGGATGATTATTTCCGGTACGGAGGTGGTTCGCAGTATTGCTGATGAATACAGGATCAGTGATATAAATTTTATAAAGCCCGGGATCGGGGAGGCTACCAGGGTTCTTCTCAGACGGATCCCGTGGAAGGTTATCGTGAATGAAAAATATGCGTCTTCGGTTGAACTTAACCATATTTATCAGCTGGCAAAAGAGAAAAACGTTTCCTGTGAAGTCAGCAGAGCAGATCTTGGCAATTACAAGGTATGCGGCATCATAAAAAAACTTTCTGACGTCTGATCATCCGGAAAATAATCTTTCTTCGCAGCCCGTGTCCGGAAAAATGCCGGATGCGGGCATGTGCAATCCATTTTACTGCCTAAATTCTGTTTTTGTGACCTCTGATATGTCGGTGCAATTTTAAAAATTCCGGTCTTTCTGTAGAATGAATTACGGTTCGGAGACGCTGATCCTGTCAGTTGTTTTCAGGTTTCGGCTGAACTGTTATCAGCATTTTTTTAGGCAGATTTGATTTTTAGGAATTATTTTGAATGATAAATATTCCAAACAAGACTACTCCTCCGTTATCCAGAGCAAATATCAGCTCTTTAAATTCCAGACATACAGCTCCTCTTTCAAAGGGTAACCTGCAAAGCATCAATAAACACGGTCGCGACCAGGTTTCTTCTTCTGTTCCTCCGCAGCAGGGAAATGTTTCCCGTGTGTCAGCGCAGAATTCCGGTGTTCAGCAGCAGGCAGTTTCATCAAATCATACTTCCCTGAATTCTGTTCCCGACATGACGCTTCCTGCAATGCAGCATCTGCTTCGCAAGGGGCAGAAGACAAATCTGGCTTCGCCGAACAGAAATATTGCGGGGATAAAGGCATGCTTCGGATGGAATATCAGGGATGCAAGGTGCGATGTTGATGCATCGGCATTTCTTGTGAAGGCTGACGGCAAGGTTCCCGGTGATGACTGGTTTGTCTTTTACGGTCAGGAGAGAAGTCCGGACGGCAGTGTTGTTCTTTCCCGTGATGCCGGCGGCAAAGATCGGGAAGTGATCAGTGTTGATCTGCAGAAACTGAATTCCGGTATTCAGAAAATTGTTTTTGTTGTTACAATTCATGAAGCTTTTGAAAAAAAGCTTAACTTCAGCATGCTGAAGGATACGTATATTCGCATCCTTGATGCCGGTACCGGTCAGGAGATTTTCAGCTATTGTCTCGAGGAATATTATCAGAATGTTACTTCCATGACGATAGGTGAATTATATCTGTATAACGGGCAGTGGAAGTTCAATCCTGTTGGCAATGGTGTTAATCAGGATCTTGCAGGACAATGTGCCATTTACGGTGTAGAAATAGGTTAAGGAGACAGTTGAATGCTCACTTTTGAAACATTGAATGAATTAACTTTGAAGGTAACATGTACCGGCAGAGATGTTCTGTTTACAAAGGCAGGATCGTTTATTGCCGGTGACAGCCCGACAAAAAACTACAGATTTGAAAAACTTCTTCTTGGTCCGGAAGGTGGTTTCGGCAGAGCTTTGATGGGATCGATAATGAGGAGAGTCACAGGTGAAAATCTTCCGCTTATGAAGGTTACCATGGAGGGTGATTCTGTCACTTATTATGCCAATTACGGTCAGCACGTTGTCATATACAAACTGGAGGAAGGGGAAAAAATCTCCGTTGAATCGGAAAATATTCTTGCCTTTACTCCGGACTGTGATTACAGTGTTCGCTTTTTAGGTTCAGGTATATTCTCCCAGAAGGGACTTGCCACATCGACGCTGGTGGGAAAAGGAAAAAATGCATATGTAGCGGTGCTTTCTGACGGAAACCCTCTTGTATTGAGCAATCTTGAGACCGGAAATACTATTTCTGTTGATCCTGATGCCGTGATCTGCTGGATAGGGCAGGGTGACTGTGATCCAGGCATTAAAACGGATGTTAACTGGAAGAATCTTATAGGACAGGCATCCGGAGAATCCTATTCCTTTGAATGGCACGGAGGTCAGCGTGTAACTGTAATTATTCAGCCGTCAGAGCGTTCCGGAGGAATAAGCATAGGCGTAGATTAAGTTTTTCCTTGCAGAAAACAGGAAACAGACTCAGATACGGAAAGTTCCTGTTATCATGTCGGTTTCCGTTCGGTTCTGTCAGTAAGAATCCCCTTATTCGGGGCATTTCATTATGACTGCGGTTTACATTTTATGTGGAGCTGATGCAGTCACTTTCTTATTTTACTGTTGTCTGCTGGATTGACTGTCAGGAAACAAATCAGAGAGCAGTAATCTGTTCCTGCTCCTTCTTCATGTGAAAACTGAGTTTAATCCTTGTCCTTCTTCCATGATGCCGGCAACTGAAAACAGCAGATGTAATGTACAGCCGGCACGTTCGCCTGTTTTTTCACTCCTCACTTTTCCTCTTTTCTCTCGTTCTACCGCGTTCATTCTTATATGCGAACTGTAGTAAATGTGACATAAAATATCTTTTTATATAAAAACGTAATGTGAATTGTATCAATTTTTTTTGTTTAAGATTCAATTATTCTTTTGGATGTAAATGATTTTGTTTTATATTCTGCGTTCTGTGCTTTGCAAGACCTGTTCATAAATTATAAAAGGAGGGGTTATGGGAATTAACCTTAAGAAGGGAAATTCGGCAGATGTCGGTATTTCCAATGCCATTGTCGGTCTGGGTTGGGTCGCCCAGGAGAGCAGTTCCGGTTTTGAGTTTGATCTGGATGCATCCGCATTCATGGTAGGTGAAAATCACAAGATACCGGATGATCTTTTCTTCGTATTTTACAATAACCAGACTTCTCTGGACGGTTCTGTCCAGTCCAGCGGTGATGATCGTTCTGGCGGCGGCGGAGATGACGACAATGAGAGTCTTACGGTGCAGCTTGATAAGGTCGATCCGAAAATCAGGGAAATAATTTTTGTTGTGTCCATTTACGAATGCATGGCAAGAAAGCAGGATTTCGGTCAGGTTGATCAGGCTTATATCAGAATTGTAGATCAGGATACCGGAAAGGAAATTCTCCGTTATCAGCTTGAGGATGATTTCGGCGGCATGACTCTTATAGAATTCGGAAAACTTGTCCGTAACGGCAAATCATGGAAATTTGAGGCCATGGGCAATGCCTACAGAAAGGAACTTGATTATCTTGTTGATAAATATGCGGGTTAAAGAATTATGATAGATTTAAAAAAGGGAAGCAGATTTAATCTGAAGAAAAACGACGCGGGGGCAGGTGGTGACGGCTCCAGCATTGAGCGTTTCTGTGTCGGATGCAAATGGGGAATGGTTAAGGCCAAGAAGTTATTTGGACTTTTTTCTTCAGATGAGGATGTAGATCTTGATTTGAGCTGTGTGATGTTCAATCGCAGCGGTGAGATGGTGGACTGGATTTATTCTCCGGATTACCGCCCGGAATTTCTGAAGCATTACGGTTATGGAATGGGCAAACTGGTATCAAACGGCGGAGGGGTTCGTCACAGCGGAGATGATCGCCAGGGTGGCAGCAGTGATGCTGATAACGAGGTTATCGTGGTGGATACGAAAAAAATAAATCCGGGTGTTTCTACGATTGTCTTTTTTCTGAATTATGTTGATGACGGAAATAAGAATTGTGACTTTTCCAAAATTCCTTTTGCTTCCATCAGACTGTTTGAAGGTGATCCGGATAAAGTTGATTTTGTTCATGCCCAGTATAACGTAGCTTCCGATCCTTCTTTTGCCGGCAGAAAAGCAATGATTATGGGCAAACTTGTACGTACAGATCAGGGCTGGTCGTTTGATGCCATAGGCGAAGCGACAGAAGACAGCAATCTCTGCGAAACTATGAACAGAATCAAAAAGAGTTATGTCAACTGAAGGAGTCTATTTAAATGAGAAGATTACCAGTATATCTGATGCTTGATACTTCAGGCTCAATGTACGGCGAGCCGATTGAGGCTGTAAAGAACGGTGTAAGCGTGCTTCTTTCTGCACTGAAAAGTGATCCTTATGCTCTTGAGACAGCATATATCAGCATTATCACCTTCAGCAGTGATGTTAAGCAGATTGTACCTCTTACGGATATCAATTCTGTTGCGGAACCGTCTCTGTCAGCCGGAGGCTGCACTGAACTTGGCAAAGCTCTTGAGGTTGTATCTGAATGCATTGACAAGGAAGTTGTAAAATCCTCCAAGGAGAAGAAGGGTGACTGGAAGCCGATGGTGTTTATCATGACTGACGGAGAACCGACTGATAATATCAAACTTGGTCTTGATCGTTTTAAGAAGACAAAGACGGGTATTGTTGTTGCCTGTGCCGCAGGAACAGCAGCCAATACGGATGTGCTTAAGGAAATTACGGAAAATGTAGTTTCGCTTGCCTCCACCGACAGTGAGTCAATAAAGGCCTTCTTTAAGTGGGTTTCAGCTTCTATCAGTACGGGAAGCCAGAAAATTGATAACTCCGGTCAGGAAACATCGGGTATGGATGATCTTCCTCCGCCTCCTGATGAAATCAACATAGTGGTGTAAGAGTTTTATCATCATGAATATTTCGGGAGATCTCTGTGTCTCCCGATTAATTTTGAATTGGAGATGTTTATGCCGAGAAGACTTCCTGTTTATCTCCTGATTGATACTTCCGGTTCGATGAAAGGTGAACCGATTGAATCTGTGAAGGTTGGAATCAGTTCAATGATTTCGACTCTGATGAATGATCCTTTTGCTCTGGAGTCCGTATATCTTTCTCTGATAACCTTTGACAAGGACGTTAATCTTTTATTTCCTCTTACTGCAGTTGATGAGCTTAATCTGCCGGATATTACAACACCGGATTACGGACCGACCCATCTTGGAGCCGCTCTTGAGCTTCTGAACAGGAGAATCAGCCAGGAATTCATACCGAATTCACCAACCCAGAAGGGTGACTGGCTTCCTGTGCTTATAGTCATGACTGACGGAAAACCATCTGACAGTCTGCTTTACGAACAGATGTGCGAGACTCTTAAAAAAAGAAAGTTTGGAAGAGTAATAGCCTGTGCCGCCGGTCCTCAGGCAAAAATTGAACCTCTTAAAAAATTAACATCTGAGGTGTACAAACTTGAAAATCTTGACAGCGATTCATTCATAAAGCTGTTTCAGTGGGTTTCATCGTCTATAGATGAATTCAACAAAAGTCAGGGTATTGGTGTTGAAACTTCACTCCCTCCTCCGCCTGATGAAATTATGGTCTTTTGAAAATAATGCCCGGCGTGCCTTGACGGATAAAAAATTGCCGGGTTTATGCTCCTACGATATTAGGGACAGGAACTGTTGCTATGGATAATGATACCGATAAAAATTTTAATAACGAACTTAAGCTGGTTTTCAGTTTTTCGCAGGATCTCGGAAAAGACTGCTTTTTAAAATATGACATTAAAGATTTTTTTAAAATCTTTGAACTTAATGATTCGCTGTTTGACAGCTGTCTTTCAACTCTGGATGCATATTATACCGGTAATGAAACGGTAGCAGACAGAATCAGATCCAGGGATAGCTGTAAAGATCGTTATGATGAACTAAAAAGCATATTGTTAAAATTAAGACAACGGATAAATATGGATGATGCCGGTGAGGTTCAGGTGGAAATGGCTGAATGCTGTCAGAAAAATTCTGACAGTTCAGAAGATCACAGGATAAAAATACCGGGCGGAATTTCAGGAGATTTGAAACTTTGCCAGATAGTAAAAGTAGGTAAATCAAATAACTGCCGTGTATCCTTAACAATAAGTTTTCGTGATAAGGATGCGCAAAAGGATTTATGTGAGAATACGGATTTGTCTTGTCACTCGGACAATTCTTCGACAGGGGATGAAAATAAACAGGTTGCCTCTCCGTCACCGTCACATTCTGATTCCGAACCTGTGCAGAATAACAAAATCGATGCAGAGCCTGATGTTTCTGCTGATCAGACAAAAAATTCAGACGCGGTTACCAAACCTTCAGACAGGGTTTCTGATAAATCCGAGGAAACAGGAACAGCCGGAGCAAAAATTATTTCTGAAGAGGAAATCTGCAGATCGGCACAGAATAATGTAAACTGTAAATCAGAAAATACCGGAACAGATATTGATAACGAAACCGGGATCAAAACTGAAAACAGAAATGATTCGGCTCAAAGTTCTGAAGATAAGGTAAACATCAGTGAAGAGATGAATAAACCGGAAGAATCTGAAGCCGCTGATACAGTTTCTGATGAAAAACAGAGTTCGGCTGATACCAAATCATCTTTAAAAGATTCTGCTTCATCCGGATCTGATGGCAGACCGTCAGTCAGTCTGAAAAAGGATATACAGGAAGTTCCTCAGCCAAACATCAGCAGACCCCGGCCTAATCCGCGGACTCTGTGGAAAGATCTTCCTGTTCCCAGCAATATTGCGTTTTATAAGGAATCGTCAGACTGTGCCTGTTTACCGCTTACTGCCGGTTTAAAGATTTTCGGTGCAAGTCAGCGGGGCAGATCTCATGCTCATGTAGGAAATCCAAGGGATGATGATTTTAAAATTGCCAGAACTGACAATAATGACTGGTACGTACTCATTGTCGCCGACGGTGCCGGTTCGGCAAAATATTCCCGTGAAGGTTCCAGAATTGCGTGTGACTCTCTTTCCAGAGAACTCAACAAAAAGCTTTCTCTTTCAGATGATGCTTTCAATAATGAACTTAAAGAAATTATCTCTGACAAGCAGAAACTGGAAGTGTCAGATTTAAAGAAAATTAAGATCCTTTCATACAACCATCTTGTTCCTCTGGTGAAGAAAGCTCTGTCCGATATTGAGAAGGTTGCAGAAAATTCTACAAGCGGAGAGCAGGCGGAACTGAAGGATTTTTCAACAACGCTGCTGTTTGTTATTACAAAAAAGTTTGGTGACAGTTACCTTGTTGTTTCCTTCTCGATAGGTGACGGAGCCATAGCAGTATATGATGAAAAGGAAAAGAATCTGGAACGCAGGATTGTACGGGATGGCAAACCGTATGACTGCAACACTCTTCTCATGAATACTCCTGATTCAGGCGAATTTGCCGGTCAGACAAGATTTTTAACCATGAAGAATCTGTTCTCGGCTTCGGATCTTATCAATCGTCTTTCAGTTCATTTTGTGAAAGATTTTACTTCAATCATGCTGATGACCGACGGAGTTTCTGATGCCAAGTTTGAGACGGAGGACTGCATGACAAACAAGGAAAACTGGGATGTCTTCTGGAAGGATCTTACTGAAAAAGGAGGTGATGATTCTCCTCCGATTAACCTGGATGAGTCTCCTGAAGTTCTGAAGACGGAGCTTCTTGACTGGCTTAATTACTGGACTATAGGTAATCATGACGACAGAACACTGGTGGTGATGTACAGAAATGAGTAAGAGCAATATTGTTAGTTTGACCGCCAGGGATGGAACGCAAATACAGTTCGATGCCGGTGAGGCCATCGGTTCCGGTGCCATGAAGGATGTATACTTCAGCCCTGACAAGTCGTATGTAGTCGGTTTTTTCCGCAAGGAGCAGGATCGTAATTCCAGCGAGCGGCTTGAAAAAATAGTAGATGTTTATGCAAAGCAGCTTTTTGAGAAGGAAGGCGGAGAAAACCTGAAAAAACTTTTCTGCTGGCCTACTCATATTGTGGAGTGGGATCATAAGGGTATTCATAAGCTTGGTGTGGTGGCTCCGACCTATCGGTCTAATTTCTTTTTTTCCTCCGGAAGATTTAAGGGAAAGGAAAAGGAAGGCAAGTGGTTTGCCTCTCCGAAACTCAGAAATAAAATTCTTGAGGATGATCAGAAGGGAACATGGCTGAGTTATCTGCAGATTTGCATCAAAATTGCCCGGGCGGTGAAGAGAATGCATGCTGCCGGACTTGCACATTCAGATTTATCCTACAAAAATGTGCTTGTTGATCCTCTGAAGGGTGATGCCTGCATTATAGATATAGACGGACTTGTAGTTCCCGGCAAATATCCTCCTGATGTGGTGGGAACTCCTGATTTCATTGCTCCGGAAGTTCTGGAAACAGTTTCCCTGCCGAAAACTGATCCAAATAAAAAAGTTCCTTCCATTTTAACAGACAGGCATGCCCTGGCCGTGCTGATTTACATGTATCTGCTTTACCGTCATCCGCTGAGAGGAGGCATGGTGTGCGATCCTGATGACAGTGCCAGGGATGAGGAGCTGAGTATGGGAAGGGAGGCTCTTTTTGTTGAACATCCGGCAGATACCAGAAATCGCCCCAAGGTTAATAATCTGGATAAATTTGAACTTCCGCAGGGTGATGTTGAAAAATTGCCATACACGCTGTGCGGTCCGTTCCTGGCTCAGCTTTTTGAAAAGGCTTTCATAGACGGACTTCATGATCCGTCAAAACGGCCTTCCGCAGATGACTGGGAAAAGGCTCTCATTAAAACTGTCGATCTGATACAGCCGTGTCAGAACCCTCAGTGTCATGAAAAATATTTTGTTTTTGACAACTCCAAAAAACCTAAATGTCCGTTCTGCGGAACTCTGTATAAGGGTGAACTTCCGATTCTTAATTTTTACTACAGACCGCGTCCGACAGAATCCTTCAGGTATGAGAACTACAGACTTATGGTGTTCAGCAAGCAGTCTCTTTACAAGTGGCATATTGACAAGAACATTCATCCTAATGAAAAACTTGCAGATGCTGATAAAAAGCCTGTCGGTGATTTTCATTTGCATAAGGGAAAATGGATCCTGGTTAACCGGGCCATGGATGAACTGTATGACGTAAGTGATGCTGATAATCACAAAAAGATAGCAATAGGATCCAGTGTCGAACTGACTGAAGGAAGAAAGATTCTGTTTGGAAAAGATCCTTCCTACAGACTTTGTGTTGTACAGATAGTTTCAAATTAGCATTCGGGGCTTATATGAGAAGACTTCCTATTTTTTTTGTAATCGATGTTTCAGAGTCAATGGCCGGTAATCTGCCGGATGTTGATAAATGTCTGCAGATGATTTTGGGTGAGTTAAATTCAGATCCGTATGCTCTGGAGACGGCTTTTATATCGACCATAGTTTTTGCCGGCAGGACTGAGGTCCTGAACGGTTTACAGGAAGTCTATACTCTTTCTGTTCCAAAGCTGCCGCTGGGTGGCGGAACAGACTATGGTGAAGCCTTTTCATGCCTGATGCGTGAAATTGACAGAAATGTTGTGAAATCCTCACGGGACCAGAAGGGCGACTGGAAACCTCTGATTTTCTTCTTTACCGACGGCAATCCTACATCGACTTCCTACAAGTCGGTTTTCAGAAAGTGGAATTCATCTTATGCCAAAAATGCCAATGTTATCGGTATATCACTTGCTGCCAAACTTGATTATTCAATTCTTGGGATGATTACAGAGCAGCTGTTTCTTATAGACAGTGTTGATCAGGAAACAATCAGGGGACTGGCCAAGTGGGTTTCCGTTTCCATAAAAACAACAAGTGTTGCCATAGGTGACGGAAAGAATTTTTCAGACAGCGACGCCATACCCGGTGATAATGAGACTGTACACCGGATAAATCTGAAAAAGGATAATGCGGGAGGAGAAAATAACGTCATCTCCGGCAATGATGTCAAGGTTATTATAGGCAAGTGTTCTAAAACACGCAGACGCTACATTCAGCTTTTTGCACGGGAGGACTGTAATTACAGAGAGAAAGGCTGCTATGTCATGCCTGATGAGGAAATGTACGATAAATTAACATCAGGCGGTAATTCAGGTGATACAATTGATACAGCTCTTATTACCGGAGATATGAGCAGCTGTCCTCACTGTCAGAATCCTTGTATTCTGACACATTGTTCCTGCGGCAGGGTTTTCTGCAGTGATCTGGAACGTGCAGAACGTGTTTTTGGCGAGGCTAAATTAACCTGTCCGTGGTGCGGCAAGGAAGATTACTATGTTGTCGGCAATTTTGGAGTAGGAACGGGACTGGGATAGCAGTGAATTCATTGCGTGGCTGCAATATGAAATCAGGTCGGTTTGCAGGTGTTTCTGTCTGCTGCCCGGTTTTTATGCAGGCACTTGTATTAATGCAGGAACAGTCTGTTTATAATACTGAAGCTGGTCGGAATTCTTTTTCCGGCTTGTTTTTTTATGTGTGAAGTCTGTCAGATCAGAAGAAACCATAGGAGATGCAGGTTTTGATAAGGCGCGAAGAAATATCTAAACTGGATGATTTTTTCACTGATTTGGGAAAACGCAGAAACAAAGGCGGGTATTTCTGTCGCATAAACGGATACAACCGGCAGATCCATGAATTTATTCTCAGGTATTATGAAGCGGCAAGAAAGTGCGGAGCTGTAATTGAAGGTAAACTGAATAATCCTGACGAGAAAAATCTGTCCTATTACAATGAGATTATGGGTTCCGATTTTCAGAGGGATCCTGAATTTATAAAATCCGCCCTGAAAAAATGGCTGCCGAGGGCATCTCTGTTTCAGAGAGATAATCTGGCTGCATCCATATGCAGTACTCTTGATGAACTGAAACAGGCCGGCAAAAATGAAAATATGCTTAAAAATGCGTATGTAAAATTCATGTGCTGGCTTTATTACAGATTTGAAGGAATCGTCAATCATCTGGGTGAGGAAAAACTGCCGAAGATCCTGTACGAGGGAAGCACAGGCAGTTATGAACTTCTTCTTATGAAGGTTCTTTTTTCAGCAGGATGCGATATTGTTCTTCTACAGTATAACGGCGATGCAGAATATCTGAAATTAGATAAAAATTCTGAATGGTCCTCTGATTTAAAAATTGAGGGAATGACAGCCTTTCCGGAGTCCTTCAGTCTGAAGGTTATCAGGCAGGATATACAGAATGCATTGAACTGTGAACGTCTGTACGGGACTAAACCGCAGTTCTGCAACTGCACCAATGCATGGATTTCCGGAAAAATTATGGATGATATCCGAAAGGATTTCGGCTCAAGAGGAAATGACGGAGCGTTTTTTTATAACTGCTTCTGCAGAATCAGGGGAGTTGAGGACAAGGTTACATATCTTAACGATCTGTACCGGCTGCAGCTTGATCTGAAGCAGTCGCAGAGAAACATTGTAATAGTGAACGGACAAATACCGCATCCTTCACCTGAGGAGATAAGCGGAATACATCACGGCAACTATAATGATGTCAGTCGGATGATTTCCGATCTGTCATCCAACCTGAGTTTCCTGTTAGGTCAGGAACTGAGAAGAATAGTAAACAAGGCTTTTGTCGACATAATTCTTGAAGAGAGCAGAGCAGAGATAAATATCAGCAGACTGACGGGCAGGGCTGTTTATATGCTGTGCTGGCTTAAACGCTATCATCTGCAGCTGTTTCCCAACTGGAAAATGCCTCAGACAGCAGCTTTCCTTCTGATGGGAGGTTGCAGAAATGACAATGAATCCGCATTCTGCAGATTCCTGGCCAGACTGCCGGTTGATCTGATCATATTCAATCCGGATCTCAGTCAGAAGTGCTGCCTGCAGGATAACCTTCTGTACGAGGTTAATTATGAGGAGTCTCTTGAGGTTTCTGAATATCCGGATGAAAACTCCGGACTGAAAGTTGGGACGGCTGCCTATCACGCAGAGCGTGATCTGGATAAAATGGTATACGAAGATACCGGAATTTACCGCAATCAGCAGTACAGCAGGGCTTCAGTACTGATTCTGCAGACCATGTATGAGGAGATCCCTGTATTGTGGGATCAGGAGGTTAAATACAGACCTAATTTCAGCATAGCAGATTCAGTTGTAAATACTCCTGTAATTTTTGCCAAAATAAGCGGTGTCAAGGATAAGGATTTGCCATCGTACTGGGACAGCATCAGGAAACTGATCACCCCCGATACGGCAGTCATTAAAAATGTACCGGTTATAACCGCTGAAACTCCGAACCCGGTTCGGGAATTTGCCACGGAGTTCTTTAAAAACGGTAAACTTCTGAAAACAGTAATCAAGTCCCATAAGGCATACCAGTACGGTTTTCTGAGGGAGAATGTACAGGATTACATTCTTGACAAGCTGCAGCTTCTGCTAGATCAGAAAATAATAAAAGGAACATTTGAAAACGGTACCGAGTATACTATTATTTCAACAGTGCTGAATCTTGATAAAAATATCCTGAGAATGATTCAGAAATTTGATTTTACGAAAAAGAACCCGAAACTGATTTACATTATTGCCGGTGAAACGATGCTGTCGCTGGAGGATACTATCAGTGTGGCTTTTTTCAACCGGCTGGGATTCGATATTCTGTTCTTTGTCCCTACAGGATATCAGTGTGTCGAGAAGTACTTTAACCGTAATTTAATGGAAGAACATCAGATAGGAGAATATGTTTTTGATCTGAGAATCCCTAAACTGGGTAAAACTTCATCTGATCAGAACAGTGCTTCATCCTGGTTTGATTTTATTTTTAAGTGGAGGAAATGATATGGGTCTGAATTTCAGCAAATCATCCACGGAGCAGCCTGAAGTAATTGAAGTTGCCCCGGATCAGGAGCCTGGCACTGATCTGGTTGTAAAACCATATGACATAGTTGCTGACAGAAACAACATGAATACGCAGCTGGTTAATTCTCCCGAGGTTGATGCTATTGTGAGTACAATAGAGGTCAATAATATGGAGTCGATTGTCAGCTTCGGTGCAAATGTCGCCGAGGAAATATCCAAGGCATCCGATGTAGTTCTGAACGGTATGAGCATGTCTCAGCTTGATGATTCAAACCAGATGCTGGCAACTCTGGCCAAGATCATGGAGAAATTTGATATTCAGGAGCTCAAGGATGATAACGAAGGTTTCTGGGGAAAGCTCTTCGGAAATCTTCGCAAAAAACTTGATCATCTTCTTGAAAAATATCACACCATGGGCGAAGAAGTTGACAAGATTTATGTTCAGCTGAAGCAGTATGAGGCTGAGATCAAGCAGGCCAACCGCAAACTTGAATCCATGTTTGATGCCAACGTAAATTTTTATCATGAGCTGGTAAAGTACATTCTGGCAGGTGAGCAGGGATGCAGGGAGCTGGAAACATATATTGCCCAGCGTCAGAATGATCTGGAGACAACAGGAGACGGAGCAATTCAGTTTGAAATCAACAATCTGAATCAATGTCTCATGCTTCTTGAGCAGAGAACCCAGGATCTGAGAATGGCGGAAAGTGTGGCCATGCAGTCCATACCAATGATAAAGACAATGGCTTTTTCCAATATGAATCTGGTCAGAAAAATCAATTCTGCATTTGTTGTAACTCTTCCTGTTTTCAAACAGGCCATTGCACAGGCCATTATGCTTAAGCGTCAGCGTCTGCAGGCTGAATCCATGGCCGCACTTGATGCCAAAACAAATGAACTGCTGATTAGAAATGCAAGAAATACTGTTGAGCAGTCCAAGATGACCACCAGACTGGCATCCGGATCCTCGGTTAAGATCGAAACTCTGGAAACTACCTGGCGTACGATTGTAAACGGCATTGAAGAGACAAGAAACATTCAGGAAAATGCCAGAAAGAAAAGAATTGAGGATGCAAACCGCCTGGAGGTTATTAAGCAGGAATTCAATCAGAAGTATCATATGCCTGATAAGAAGTACTGAACTGATTCATAACAGTTGAAGAGGAACATGCCGTCATGGCATGTTTTTGTGATGTTGCGTTTTTTGTACACTACGGCATTTTCAGAAGCAGGAGTCTGCCGGCTGGCAGGACTTCTGTTGTGTCTGATTTATTCTGTGATGTCTTTTTGCTGTAAAACCGACAGGTCTGGCAGCTGCTGATTTACCAGTTACTTGAATTTGCACTGTCTGCCGTGTCATGCTCTGCAGAAATTTTTTCAACCGGCAATCTCCCAAAATATTTCTGATGATTATCATAAAAAAATTACGGCTTCCCGCATTTGTTTCATATCTGTGCCTGTCCTCCTTTATTTCCGGCTGCTCTTCCTACAATGTGGTTTCAGACTGGGGCAACATTTCTCTTGCTGATGATGGTGATATATGGACAGGCAGAGCCTATACCATTACCGCAGAAAATGCCGTTAATATCCATGCCTCCATGGGAAAGATTGTTGAAGGTTCCGGAAAATCCGAATACCGGTATATTTTCAATCGTGAGCTTCTTGATCAGCGTTCTGCCGAATTTCCCGTTGTTGATGAATTTACCTACGAAACACCCCAGGGAAAAAAGTTCAGCCGCCGTATAAGACTTTATGAGCAGGATCCTCTTCTCCGATATCAGTGGCATATATATAACAACGGTAAAAATTATTTCGATGTATCAAGAGCTCCTTTAAAAGGCATTGATCTTAATCTTCTGCCGGCCTGGGCAGAAACTGACAGTGACGGCAGAGCATTAAGCGGAGAAGGTGTGACGGTTGCAGTGCTTGATCTTCCTGTAGATCTCAAGCATGAGGATCTGGCTGACAGAGTTGATGAATCAAAGAAAGCTGTTGATCCCGGATCTGTCAATACAGGCGTTGTGATCAACAATCTGAACAGAACCAGGGGAGCCGAGCTTCACGGCACATCTGTTGCCGGAATTATTTCCGCATCAGGGTTTAACGGCAGGGGGATCAGAGGCATTGCCTACAAAAGCCGGTTTTACTCGGTAAATGCCATATCATCACCTCAGGAGCTTGTCAGGCAGGAAGGTGCCGCCAAACTTGTTTCGGCCTTTGAAAAGGTTTTGAAAACTGCAGATACGGATGTGGTTAATGCCAGTATTGGATCAGATCTTTATGCGGAAAATGATGAAAGCTCAGGTCAGATAGACGTTCTGTACAGCCGTAATATTCCAGTTGTTCATGCTTCAGGCAATGAATTTCGGCTAAATACATGGAACGGCACGGTAATAAATAAGCGGTGTGCTGAATTAAGGGCTGACTGCCGAAGTTCTGTTACCGGACATCTTTCCCGCTCTCCCCACGTTATTAACGTGGCGGCAGTTAATGCAGATGGCAGGAAATCCTCCTATTCATCCTCCAGCTCCAATATGTGGATCTCCGGGCTTGGAGGAGAGGACGGCTATTCTCTTGTGAAAAATGACGATGCCCCCGGCGTTGTCTCCACACTGTCAAGCTATGACTGCTCTCATAACAACTATGACAGTGACGGGGACAGATCCCGCTGGAGAACCTTCGGAGATCAGTCCTGCCACTACACCGCAAAAATGAAGGGAACTTCGGCGGCAGCTCCTGAAATTACCGGAATAATAGCTCTTTTAAAGCAGATTAATAAAGGTTTTACCGTACCTCAGATTAAATATATTCTGGCATCCGCTGCCCGAAATGATCTTAAAATACCGGGTCTTAAGTATGAGCCTCTAAAGGATTCTTCCGGTATGACAATTGATCCCGGGTGGACAGAAAACAGTTCCGGTTATCGTTTTTCAAACTGGTACGGATTTGGACTGATTGATTCTGCGGCAGCTGTTACCCTGGCAAAGAAATGCCATGAAGATCCTGCCTGTAGCAGGAGGACATCGCTGCCTGAAAAAATGATCTTTTCGGTATCTTCATGCTCAAAAGCTGACGGTGGATATGTCTGTGAGATACGGGGTGACGGAGTACATAACGGCGATCCGATGGAGATTGAATCTGTTGAGGTTACTTTTGGCAGGATCAGACCTTTGTGTATAGATGATTCCGGTTTCAGAAATTTCAGGGAGCTGGCTTTTGCTGTTCTGCCGTTTTATACAGATCTGCAGCTGGTGCTGTCATCGTCGGGCGGTACCAGCAGTGCACTAAAGACAGCTTATTCATCATGGCTTCCCCTGAGTTTTCTTGGAAACTATGACGGCAGCCGGCAGATCAGTATGTCAGCTTCGGTTTTTTACCGGGAGAAAACAGATCTGTCGGAGAAATGGTTCCTCAGGATCCAAAATGCCGGCTGCAGTCTTGATCCCAGTGAGCTTGCCGAGGGCCTGAAGGTCACTGTTGAAGGATACAGAACTGACTAGTTACAGCTGTTCTCCAGACCTGTGCATTCATATCCTGCTTCCTCTATTGCCTGCTTTACTCGAGCTTCAAGCTCCGGATTGCTGCTTTCTATTTCAGCAGTTCCTTCCTTTGCGTCTATGCTGATCACTGTGGTGTCCGGTATTTTTTCCAGTGCCTTTTTTGCTCTTTCCGCACACTTGCAGCACATCATCCCTTTTATGTGAACTGTCGTCTTCATTTTGATTTATCCTTTTCAATATAAAAAAGGCTCCCGTTCAGGAGCCAGTGAACAAGTATTCTGATGATCTTTAGAACAGATTCTTAAAGAGAATGATCAGGTAGCATCCGATGAAAGCCAGGGAAATCAGAAGTGCCAGGCCGTAAATCAGAAGATGATGCAGTGTTCCTACATGGATGGTCAGATCATGAAGCGTATGATAAATACGGTGAAGAGCATGCCATGTGCATAAAATCATAATGCCGATGAATGCCAGACTGAAAACCGGTGAAAGGATCACGTTGGCAAACATTGCTGTATCTAAAACACTGTGGTTCAGACCCATGGTGGCGATGATGATTGCAGGCAGTACAATGGCAACAACCATGCCGCCGGCACCGAACAGTCCCCAGTAAATAGGCTCGTCTGAGCGATCTTTTCTAAACATTTTGGTCCCCTATTACTGTAATCCAAAATTTGTATTGTTAAACATTATAAATCCTGTTGTTAAAACTTCTGTCAGAATGGCAGACCCTTGCTGCCGAAAAGACCCTTCAGAGCATCTTCAAAGAGACCGAGAGGTGTCAGCAGTTTGGCTATTAACTGAGGATAGTAGAAGAATATAATGCCGGCTGCGGTAGTTGCCACAAAGGCCAGAACCAGAAGAGCTACCAGGTACTTGCCTTCAAGAAGCTTGTACAGACCTGACTTGCGATCCTTTATGATAACTCTGGTTGCCTTAGGCATCAGAGGGAACCAGGTAAAGGCATGGTAAAGCACGGCTATAAGAACCAGTACATTGAATGCGATCATTACAGGATGACCGAGAAACTTGATGTATGACTGTAATGACTCCAGACCGGCCTGATTCATGTGCTGGATATCAGTAATGTGCAGAGCGGTCATGATGTACAGACCAAGCATTTCAAGTACAAAAGCAAGCACCAGAAGACAGGTTCCTTCTCTGAGCATGTAAGCCAGATAAAATCCCTTCTTGGTCCACCAGCTTGCCTCTACAGGGCGAACGAAAGGCTTGCGAGTTGATTTATCGAGATCCATCGTCATCGTTATTCTCCCTTCTTGAACATTGAGATGAGATAATCCTTGGCGCTTTCAACCTTTCCAAGCTGAATGGCTGAAGCAGGATCTACCCCTTTAGGACAGCACTCGGAGCAGTAGCCTACGAATGAGCAGCTCCATACGCCGGTATCCTGATTAACAAGCTTCATGCGCTCCTCTTTACCGCCGTCACGACTGTCTTCATTGTAGCGATAGATAAGAGTGAGAGCGGCAGGTCCGAGAAATTCCTTGTTGATCTTGTACTGCGGGCAGGCTGCATAGCAGATGCCGCAGTTGATGCACATGGAAAACTGACGGTACTTTTCCAGCTGAGCAGGAGTCTGTATATACTCTCTCTGCTCGCCTGGCTGCGGCTCATCCTTCTTCGGAATAATGTAAGGCTTGATGCGCTCAAGCTTTTCAATAAAGTCGGACAGATCTACAACTAGGTCACGCTCGACAGGGAAGTTTGCCAGAGGTTCGATTCTCATTTCCTGACCGGCATAATCTCTGAGGAATGTCTTGCATGCCAGCTTAGGTACACCGTTTACCATCATTCCGCAGGAACCGCAGATAGCCATACGGCATGACCAGCGGAAACTGAGGGTAGGCTCCTGGGTATCCTTAATCTGGTTCAGTGCTTCGAGAAGAGAAGTTTCTCTGGTGTATTCAACCTCAAAACTCTGATCCCACGGCTGCTGATCCTGTTCTGGACGATAGCGCTGAACTGTAATCTTCATCTTGTCAGCCATTACTGATTACCTCCGTTAATTGATGAACCCTTCGCCTGAGCTTCCTTGGCTGCCTTTTCCGCATTTTCTGCTTCAATACCGTATACGCGTTTTGCCGGCGGAAGCTTGGTGATCTTTACATCGCTGTAGGTGATTGTAGGTGCACCGTCAGGATTGTAGGTGGCCAGAGAGTGCTTGAGGAACTTCTCGTCATTTCTCTCAGTGTAGTCAAGACGCTGATGAGATCCTCTGGACTCTGTTCTGTTAAGAGCGGAGTATGCCATGGCTTCTGCGTTACCCAGCAGGAATCCAAGCTCAATTGCTGTCAGCCAGTCTGTATTGAAGATGGTTGACTGGTCGTTAACCTTTATATTCTTGTATCTTTCCTTGAGTACGGTCAGCTTTTCAATGGTCTTCTTGATGGACTCCTCGGTACGGTAGATACCGATGCCTTCTTCCATTGCATCACCCATTTCATTTCTGATCTGAGAAACTGACTCATTGCGCTCGCCGCTTACTACGGAAAGTGCCTTGTCAAGAGATTCCTGGGCAACCTTGACCAGAGGCTCTGTATCGGTGTGGGCATTTTCCGCAGCAAATTTGGCTGCCTCCTCACCTGCTACGCGGCCGAATACCACAGTTTCAACCAGGGAGTTGGAACCGAGTCTGTTGGCTCCGTGGATACCGACGGATGCACATTCGCCTGCAGCATAGAGACCGGCGATCCTTGTTCCGGTTCTGCCGTTGGTTTCAATGCCGCCCATGGTGTAGTGAACAGTAGGACGTACAGGTACCGGCTCCTTGACAGGATCAACACCGACATATGCTCTTGCAAGCTCACAGATGAACGGAAGACGTTCTTCCAGATAATCAGCACCCAGGTGACGGAGATCAAGATTAACCACATCGCCGAGATGAGTCTTGATGGTGCGACCCTTCTGCTGTTCCTGCCAGAATGCCTGGGATACACGGTCGCGAGGTCCGAGTTCCATGTATTTTGACTTAGGGTGTCCGAGAGGAGTTTCCGGACCGAGACCGTAGTCCTGCAGATATCTGTAGCCGTCCTTGTTGGTAAGAACACCGCCTTCACCGCGGCAGCCTTCAGTCATAAGAATACCGCAGCCTGGAAGTCCGGTAGGGTGGTACTGAACAAATTCCATATCACGCAGAGGAACACCGTGTCTGTAGGCAAGAGCCATACCGTCACCGGTTACAATGCCGCCGTTGGTATTGAAACGGTAGCATCTGTTTGAACCGCCGGTGGCGATGATTACGGACTTGGCCTGGATCATGCGGACAACACCGTTCTGCATGTCAAGAGTCAGAACACCGTATACCTGCTGATCCTTAACCAGAATATCAAGAACAAAGTGTTCGTCGAAACGGTTGATTGACTTGTACTTGGTGGAAGTCTGGAACAGAGTGTGAAGCATATGGAAACCGGTCTTGTCAGCAGCGAACCAGGTGCGCGGCACCTTCATTCCACCGAACGGTCTTACATTGATTCTTCCGTCAGGTCTGCGGCTCCAAGGGCATCCCCAGTGCTCCAGCTGATAGAGTTCCCGGGTTGTGTTATGTACAAAATAATCGACAACGTCCTGCTCGCAGAGCCAGTCACCGCCTGCTACAGTGTCGTGAAAATGGTAATCCAGAGAGTCATCGTCACGGGCCACACCGGCTGCACCGCCTTCGGCTGCAACTGTATGACTGCGCATAGGGTAAACCTTGGAGATGAGGGCTACCTTGAGTTCTGGATTAAGTTCGGCAGCTGCAATGGCAGCGCGAAGACCGGAACCGCCGGCTCCGACTATGGCGACATCAGCCTTTACTACGTCCACTTCTTCCTCCTAATGAAAGATTGACAAAATTAAACAGATTTCAAATGAGTATTCTAAACTTAGAAAGTTAATAACAATTTATTAATTTTTAGAATTTTACCAAAATGCTTAGTGATTGAAAATTAAAAAAACAGGCATATCTAGTGCTCTGTAACAAAAAATTTTTGACCGGTTCTGCGTTTCATGCCTGTATCGGCTGCAACTTCGTGAAAAAAAAAGATCCCGGTACTGATTTTTCCCAGGATCCCTTTTCACCGGTTAAGGTTACTGCAGATTTTTCAGCAATTCTGCCATCTGCTTCAGATCCTTTTTGCCGAATACCACCTTTGAATCATTTATGATTACACACGGGACGCTCATAACGCTGTATTTTTCCTTAAGGGCAGGGAAATGGGCGAGATCAAACATTTCGGCTGTTATTTCAGAATTCAGAGAGGCTATTCTCTGGGCCGACATCACGGTCTCGGGACACATGGTGCAGGAAAGTGATACCAGGATCTTGATGTTCACCTTGCCTTTTATTGATGAAATCGTATTTTTGATATCATCGTCCACAGCCTGTCCCGGACCGCCTGTATTGTAGATCCCGATTACAAAGGAGTTCAGCTCGTGACCTCCCGGTACGGCATGAAAATAGATCCCGGAGGCTCCGTTTGAATTCCTTAATTCCATAACAGGCTTTTCAAGCGGGATTTGGTCTCCTTCTTTTGCAAATTCGGTTTTTACATTCGGCGATATATCCTTCAGCTCATCCATGAAACTGCGCATCATTCCTGAAAGCCTGCCGCTGTCCTCATACAGTCTGACTGTAACCTGATCCGTCATTTTGCCGAACACTCCAGCCAGCTGCTGGCGCATGGCATCGCTGAGAAGTCTGCCGTCATCCGCGGCACTGTCAGTCACCGGTGCGGATCCGTGTCCTGACGCTTCAGTTTTGTTTGTTTTCGGGGAATATTCCGTCAGATCCTTTATCTGGTATTTCCGGTGAAGATTCTGAACAACCTTTTCAAGAGACGTTGCCGCCACAGCTCCGTCTGAAACAGCTGTTACAAGCTGACGCAGATTTTTTACGCACAGATCGCCTGCGGCGTAGACACCGTCTACACTGGTTTTCTGATTTTCATCAGTAATGATGTAGCCGCCCTCGTTTCTGGTTATGCATTCCGGAAGCCAGGAAGTGTTCGGAACATATCCTGCAAATACAAATACTCCGAAATTCTCACTGCCGGCTGCGGCGTAGCTTTCCGTTTCCCCGGTTTCGTTGTTTTTCAGCAGTGCACCGGTGAGCATCTGCTCACCTGAAACTTCCACTATTTCAGTGTTGAACTTTACGGAAATGTTCGGAAATTCCTTTAATCTGTCCACAGCGCTCTGGGCACAGGAAAAGCTGTTTTTTCGTACAAGAATTGTTATTTTGCTTGCATACTTGGAAAGAAACATGCTTTCCTCGACTGCGGCAAAGCCTCCTCCCACTACCAGAACCTCTTTTCCCGTGAAAAATTCACCGTCACAGGTGGCACAGTATGCCACGCCTCTTCCCTGGAAATCCGTCTCGCCCTTAAACCCGATTTTTCTTGGATTGGCACCTGTTGCTATTATGATGCCGAGAGCAGAAAATTCTCCTTTGGTTGTTTTTACTTTTTTTATGTCATGATCCAGATCAAAGGACTGAACCTCGGCAATCAGAAATTCTGTTCCGAAATTTTCGGCCTGCCGTCTCATTCCTTCCGTCAGTTCACTTCCGCTGATTTTTTCGATACCCGGATAGTTGACTACTTCAGAGGTTATGGTGATTTGTCCGCCGATCCTGTTTTTTTCCACGATCAGGGTACGGTATCTGGCTCTTGATGCATAGATTGCGGCTGAGAGTCCTGCGGGGCCGCCGCCGATTATAATTACATCATAAAAATTCTTATCTGTTTCCATTGTTCCGCCATTCTGACAAAAAAAGGGGGCAGATATTCTGTCCCCTGAAAAAAAATTTTAGATCAGACCGACCAGATCCAGACTTGGTTTAAGAGTTTCTGCACCAGGCTGCCATTTTGCTGGACATACCTGATCACCGTGCTCAGCAACAAACTGTGATGCCTGAACTCTTCTGAACAGTTCATCCGCATTGCGGCCTACATTGCCGGCAATAACCTCATAGGCAACAATTTTGCCTTCAGGATTTACGATAAAACTTCCGCGTTCTGCCATGCCAGACTCTTCTATCATGACGTCAAAACCTCTGGCGAGAGTGCCGGTAGGATCTGCAAGCATCGGATATTTTATTTTCTGAATTGTTTTGGATGCATCATGCCATGCCTTGTGCACGAAATGTGAATCACAGGAAACACTGTAGATTTCGCAGCCTATTTTCTGGAACTCCTCATACTTGTTGGCAAGATCTTCAAGCTCAGTAGGGCAGACAAAGGTGAAATCTGCCGGATAGAAGAAAAATACGCTCCATTTGCCGAGAATATCCTGTCTGGACACTTCCTTAAAATTGTTGTCTGCGTAGGCCTGTACCTTAAAGTCGATGACATTTTTTCCAATGAGGGACATATATGAACTCCTGGGTTGTGAAAATACTTACCGTATTATTGCAGATAACTGTTTGATTTATGAGAGAACCTGCTTTCTTTTTGGTGTTTTTGTGAAGTGAACGGTAAACGGTCTTTTTTCTTTTTATTAGGCTATGTTCAAGAAAAGTGTTGATCTTATCTTAAACTGCTAAGGAGTAATCATAACCCGCAGGCTTTGACTTGAAAGTCAAAACGCCACTTTGCATGCACTTTCTTAATGGATTAGCCAACCC